>UMGQ01016280.1_pt1 | contig 8478 bp, 6 predicted proteins | sample 1965311 | NCBI WGS metagenome assembly UMGQ01 (sample SAMEA4836076, study PRJEB28245) | human gut metagenome | biome: gut microbiome; material: fecal sample | place: Denmark | collected 2008 | reverse complement strand
CACCAACCGACAAAGGTTCAACCTTGTCAATGAATTCACCGTAACAGTTATCGAGCATAATAATACTTTCGGGCGAATTGGCTTTTGAAATTTCACAAAGCTTTTTGATTTCTCTCCATGTGAGCGTAGGTCTTGTGCTGTAGCCTCTTGAACGCTGTATGTAAACCATTTTAGGCTTTTTCTCTGCAATGTCGCTTGCGATTTTGTCATAGTCAAGTGTGCCGTCAGGATTAAGTTCGGTCATTTCAAAATTGATTGAAAAGTCCTTGAGTGAACCGGGATAGTCGCCCTCAATGCCTATAGCAGAACGGATTGTATCATACGGCATTCCTGTTATGGAAAGCATTGTATCTCCAGGTCTTAAAACGCCGAAAAGTGCAACTGTAAGGGCATGAGTACCGCTTACGAAATTATGACGGACAAGTGCGTCTTCTGCATCAAAAACATAGGCATAGACCTTGTCAAGAGCCTCTCTGCCTGCATCGTCGTATCCGTAGCCTGTAGAACCCCAAAGGTGACTTTCACGAACATCTGCAAGCTGAAAAGCCTTTATCATCTTCTGCTGGTTGTATTCCTGAATATCGTCAATCTCCGCAAGCTTGTCCTTGCAAAGCTCCATTGCCTTTTCGGATGCTTTTATAACTCTTTCATCTATATCAAAAAAACTCAAATATATCACCTTTCAAAATAATATTCCTGCCATGATCCGCACTGTTCAAAACCGAGATTATTATAAAACGACTGATTTGCATTCTTGGCTCTGTGAAGATACACGGTCTTGTTCTCGGCAATCAGTCTGTTGGATATGTACTTTACAACAGTTGAACCGTAGCCGTGCTTTCTGTAGTCGGGATGACACGATACCGCACCCAACACGGCACCGTTACTGCTTTCGGCAACGGTCATAGCCATTGCAACAAGTTTTGTGCCGTCATAAACGCCGTACATTCTCGTTGCATTATGACGAAGCTTGTGATTCACATCAACATAAAAATCATCAAACGGCGGCGGAACAAAATTTTCATCGGCACAGCTTACGATGAGATTATAAACCTCTTTAATATCGGGAACATCAAAATTTATACTTTCGTCAACATTTTCAAACGGTTCTGATTTTTTCAGAACAAGACCCGAAACGGATTTACTGCCGTATAAATTAAGGTTAAAATCTCCGCTGCATATTGCACTTGACGCACCCGCAACACGCATAAATGACGAAACTTCTTCAAGATTTGTTTTATCTGTGAGAAATAAAATGAAGTTTGTTCCGCATCGGGAAATTGCACCTGTACACTCATCTGTTTTATCGTCAATTATCGTCCAGTAGTCAACGAAAGCAAGCGATGAATCGTAACTGTTGTACTGAGAAATTATTCTGCACGCAAACGGATCTTCCGCCGACAGGTTCATAATTACATTTATATAATTTTCATTGGCGGTTACTATCATTCAGACCGTCTTTCCTTTCGCTAAATTTCCGCCCGCAATATAATCGGACAATACTTTTGCAAGTTTTAAAACGCTTTCGCAATCATCAAGATTTGCCGCAGTTGAAGGAGCATGAATATACCTTGACGGAAGTGATACCGCAAGAGTTCTCACTCCGCCTCTGCTCTGATGAATTGCACCCGAATCATTACCGCCTGCAACTGCTCTCTTATACTGAACAGCTATGTTATTCTTTTCGGCAAGTTCAAAAGCGGCACTTATCATTTCTTTATCATAAACAGTCGCCCTATCCATTACGGTAACCGTTGCACCTTTTGACAAATTGCATACCTGATGAGATGCATCAACCTCTGCAACATCAGCGGCAGTTGTGCTTTCGATAACAAGAGCAAAATCAGGATTAACCGTAAAAGCCGCAGGTCTAGCACCACGCAATCCCACTTCTTCCTGAACAACAAATGTGAAATACATATCATATTCGGGTTCGGATTTTATAAGATTAATAAGCACATAGCAGCCGAAACGGTCGTCAAGTGCCTTTGTAACAACAGTTTTGCCGTTAATCTTAAAGTCGCCCTCAAAATTAATGCTGTCACCGTAGTTTACATATTTAAGCGCATCTTCCCTACTTTCGGCACCGATATCAATGTACATATCACTCATTTTCGGAACAGCAGTTTTTTCATCACCGTTTGTTAGATGAATCGGTTTCACACCGATTACACCGTTAAGACCGTTTCTGCCAACACATACACGCTTACCGGGAAGAACTCTTCTGTCAATTCCTCCGACCTCGTCAAATTTAAGGTAACCGTCAGATGTTATATCCGTTACCATAAGACCTACTTCATCCATATGTGCCGACACCATAAGTTTGCTTTTTGCAGACTTTTTTCCCTTTTTAAACACAATAAGGTTGCCGAGATTATCCGTTTTAATATCATCGGCACAGTCTTTAATCTCGTTAATTATAAGATTGCGAACATTCCCCTCATCACCCGAAATACCGTTGCAAAGGCAAAGCTGTTCAAGCAATTTTATGTCAATCATTGAAAGCACCTCCGCATTTAATGTATTCGGCAATAAGCTTTGCCGTATTGTCAACATCAGCTACAGAAATAACTTCATTCTGTGTATGCATATATCGCTGTGGGATTGATACAACAGCAGTTTTTACACCTTTTCCGCTGATTGAAATATGGTCGGCATTTGTACCTGTTCTGCCTGCTATCGGTTCAAGCTGATACGGTATATTTTTATTCTTTGCAACGCTTTCAAGCGATTTGCTCATTTCTTTGTTGAGAATTGAAGAAATGCAAATCATTGGTCCTTTGTCGAGTTCAACCGAAGAATAGAACCCCGAAACATCCGGCTGAGATGCAAAGCTTACATCAACAACAATTGACTCGTCTGCTTCAACTGTAAAAGCACCTGTTTTAGCGCCTGTGCCAAATGTTTCTTCCTGAGAGCTTAAAAGGATAATTACTTTATAATCTGTTTCATTGTCATTCAATAACTCTGCACACTTAACAAGTGATGCAACACCGCATCTGTTATCAAGGCAAGGCGCAACAATTCTGCCGTTCAAAAGATTTGCCGGCTTTGAGGCAAATGTCATCATATCACCGAAGGAAATGAGTTTATTAACTTCATCATACGGCAGACCGAAATCAACCCAGATTTTGTCGGTTGGCATAGCCTTGTCCTCTTTTCCGTCGGAAAGATGAGGAGGCATACAGCATACAACACCTGTTACATCAGGATTGTTCTGCAGACAAAGCAGAGTATCGGCAAGAGTTCTTGCGTCAATTCCTCCGCACGGAGAAGCTTTTACAAATCCGTTTTCATTTATTTCGGTAACCATAAATCCTATGCGGTCAATGTGAGCGTCAAGCAATATGGTTTTATCTGAATTTTCGTTACCGCAAACAGCCATAAGACTGCCGTTTGATATCTTTATGTCATCCGTGTAGTCCGATAAAAACTTTTCGGCAACAGACAAAGCGGGTTCTTCCCTGCCCGACACACCCGTTGCACAACAGAGTTCAAAAATAAGTTCTTTTGTGTTCATTGTATATCTTACTTCAAAGCGTTCACAATTGACTTGAAGTGATTACCTCTTTCTTCAAAATTCTTGTAAAGTCCGAAGCTTGCACTTGCGGGTGAAAGCGAAACAATATCTCCCTTTGTTGAACGCTCACGGGCAACAGCTACAGCCTCTTCCATATTTGTTACATTGACGATTTCAATTTCATCTGCATCATAGTTTGAAGCCTCTTTAACGGCTTTTTCAATTTTCGGGGCAGTATCACCGAGAAGAATAAGGAGTTTTACTTTATCGTTGATTACGGGTCCGAGCGGCTCATAAGGAATATGCTTATCATATCCGCCTGCAATAATGCAGATTTTCTGCTTGTAAAGTGAAAGTGTGCCGAGTGCGGTTCTTGTAGGACTTGACGCAATTGAATCGTTGTAATACTTAACACCGTCAACCTCTCTTACAAACTCCGCACGGTGAGCAACACCGCCAAAAGTCTTTGCAACGGCTGTCATTGTTTCTGCATCAACAAGTCCCCACACGGCTGAAATAGCGGCAAGATAATTTTCTACATTATGCATACCGGGAATTTTGATGTCATGAATGTTCATAATACGGGTAATTTTTCCGTAGTCATTATAGCAGATTGTATCGCCGTCAAGAAAAGCACCGTTTGAAACATTTTCCTTTACGGAGAACTTTGCAAGCTGACCTCTTACGCTGTCGGAAAAGCCGTTTGTAATCTCATTATCAAGGTTGAGAACAGCCTTTGAAAAAGCATTCTGATGAAGAATGATATTTTTCTTTGAATCAATGTACTCCTGCATATCCTTGTGTATATCGAGATGGTTAGGAGCAAGGTTTGTTACCACGGCAATATCCGGACTCTTTCTCATAGAGATAAGCTGAAAACTTGAAAGCTCAACTACTGCACAGTCATCGTCATTCACGCTTTCAATCTCAGGGAGAAGCGGCTTGCCGATATTACCTCCGAGGTGTACATTAAGACCTGCCGCCTTTAAAAATTCAGAAATAATCGTTGTTGTGGTTGTTTTGCCGTCAGAACCTGTCACAGCAATAATCCTGCACGGGCAAAGGTCGAAGAAAACTTCCATTTCGGATGTAAGAACAACGCCCTTGTTACGAAGCGCAACAAGCTCATCCTTATAAAAAGGTGTGCCAGGACTTCTGAAAACGATGTCGGCATCAATCTCGGAAAGATAATTTTCACCGAGTAAAAGTTCTGCACCGTACTCTTTAGCCTTAATACCGTTCTGTCCCAAATCTTCAAAATTCTTCTTATCGCAAGCAGTAACTTTTGCACCCTTTTCAACAAAAAGTTTTATAAGCGGAAGATTGCTTGTACCGATTCCGATAAAAGTAACTTTTTTCCCTTTTATACTGTCAAAAAATTTATCAGCCATAGCATTCATTGTAAAATCCCCTCTGCAATTAGTATTTTATGCCATTTCAGTGACTTTATGCCATACCATACAATTATACATTTTAACGGAAATAATTTCAACCGTAATACACTGATATTGCAATAATATTTTCAAAATGTTAAAATACGGTAGGTGATGTTATGCTGTACGATTTTATAATTATCAATAAAAAAGATAAAACTCCGCTTTACAGGCAGATTTATATGTCGGTCAGAAAATCAATTGAAACGGGAAGTTTGAAAAAAGGAACAAAGCTTCCGTCAATAAGGCGATTAAGTACAGACCTTGATGTTTCAAAAACTACTGTCAACGGAGCGTATGAACAGTTGTGTGCAGAGGGATATATATCAAACAGGCCACGAAGCGGATATTATGTTGAGGCACAGTTCAGCGGTACACCGTCAAAAAGCGATAAAATGTCTTCAAATATCAACAAAACAAAAAGATACTATGAATATGATTTCAGCAGTAAAAGCATTGATGACGGTATAATCAACATAAACGAATGGAAAAAATATGTTAAAGAAGTTTTAAATCAAAACTATCTGCTCACTTCCTACGGTGAAGAACAGGGTGAAGAAATTCTGAGAAATGCTCTGCAAAAATACAGCCTCGGCACACGGAGTGTAAACACCTCATACGAAAATATTATCGTCGGAGCAGGCACTCAGACGCTTTTGCACATACTCTGTTCACTTCTCGGCAATAATAAGAAAATCGCACTTGCGGATTACAGCTACATTCAGAGTGAATATGTGTTCAACAGTCACGGTTATGACATCAAATATTTCAGATGTGATAAATACGGAGCCTGTATTGATTCACTTGAAGAAATCAAGCCCGATATAATTCTTATAAATCCTAATTTTACCGTAAACAGCAACATTACAATGCCTGTTACACGCAGACTTGAGATAATCAAATGGGCAAAAGAAAATAATGTTTTGATTATTGAAGACGATTACAACGGTGAGCTTCGATACAGTACGCACCCTATGCCGTGCGTACAGAATTATGATACCGAAAACACGGTTTATCTCGGCTCTTTTTCAAAGATACTTCTTCCCTCTGTCAGAATCAGTTATATGGTTCTTCCGCAAAAACTCACAGATGAATACAACAAAATTAAAAAATACACAAATCAGACAGCGTCAAAAACAGAACAAATTGCCCTTGCAAAGTATATTAATAACGGTAAGCTTGATGTTCATCTGAGAAAAGCAAGAAGAATTTATCTTGAAAAAAGCAACCTTATGCTTTCAAACATAAAGAAATATTTCGGAACCTCCGTTAAAATTGTGTTTAACGAAACTTCGCTTTATGTTTCGCTGATTTTTAAGGATAAAACGATTGACGATTCTGTTATAAAGAAAATTGACGACGCATTAATTAAAACTATGCAGTTCAACAAAGCCGAAAATATGATTGTGTTAAGCTTTTCGGGAATAAAAGATGTAAAAATTGAAAGCGGAATAAAATTACTTTATGAAACAATTTCAAAATAGCATAACAAAACGGGACTGAAATCAGCCCCGTTTTTCTGTATAATCAGTTTTCACAACCGCATTTAAAAGAAGATGTATGAGAAGAGTCACGGTCGCCACGGTGTATTGCGTTCGGCGGGAAGAATGAGTCTGTAGGAAAATCAATTTTACTGAAAACTTCGCACGGATCATCGGGCGCTGACGGACATTCCTTGCGGGGAACACAAAAATCATAGGACGGAATCATAATCTGTACATCTCTTTCAAGCCTTGTAATCGTAAAAATACCGATTGTAACAAGCACTCGCTGTGTTTCAGGCTGTGCAGGTTCTCCGTCAAGGTAATCAATAACACAATTCGGAAATGTTCTGCAAACAGTTATCGGATTCGCATTATTGTAATCCTGTAGATTTGCAGACAATGCCATTGGATTTGAAATTTGAACCGTTGCTCTCGGCAGGCAATAGGGATATTTGCACGGACAATCCGAATCTGATGTATCGCAAACAACATCTTTGTCACTGGAGAAAGACTTTACGCAGCCTTCACCGCCGTAAAGCACAACTCTTTTGCCGTACATTGCAAGACCTGTGACAGTTTCGGGAATCGCACCTGCGGCTGTATAGGCTTCAACGGTGACGGCAAAATAGTACATCATATCAACCGAATAAAAGCCACGATGGAATGCAACAGGCTCAACCTCTACCGTAGATGTAATTATGCGCACATTACTTATCTTTACGGAACAAGCCCCATCAATAATTTTCTGGTTTGCTTCGGTAAACATAACAGGAAGATTTGAAAGGCAATCTTTTGCTCCGCAACTGTCATAGATTCGTGAAACATTGATACAAACAGGTTCACAACCGTTAGTTTGCTCGCCGCCTTCGGTGCATGCATTTTCTGAGGAACAGAAAGGTACATCTGACATAAAAATAACCTCCGTAAAAGTATTGACAGTTCAATTAATGCACTGTAACAATACATTTTATGGAGGTTTTGATTTTTGGTGATTAACAGCCGAAAATTAACCGTAAAACGGGGCAAGTGTTTTCTGAATGTTATTAAACAGATTAATTGGACTGCTGTTTGAATAGTTTGAAAGTGCTATATAAATTTGATTTTCGTCTTTTGTAAAAGCGAGAGCGGCATTATACTTGTCGATTTTTCCTGTGTGAGAAACCGCATTACTTTCTTCTGATACAACAAAACCGTAACCATAGTTACCCTTGTACGGCGTTGTCATTTCTTTAAAAGATTTTTCCGAAATGAGCTTGTTTGTACAAAGAGCGTCAACCCATTTGAGTAAATCGGGAACATTGGAAATTAAACTTGTTGCAGAATATCCTACTCCGGGATACAATGTCCATGCGTTATCGTAAATATCCTGATATCCTACAGCGAGCTTATCTGTGCCCTCAAAGCCTGTGTTAATCATTCCCGACGGTTTAAGAATATTCTCTTTAATATATTTTTCGTACGAGGTTTTGCTGACCTGTTCGATGATATCACCGAGAAGAAAATATGCACTGTTTGAGTACATATACTTCTCATCGGGTTCAAAATTAAGTTCCTGATCAAGTATCCAGTCCATTACGGCTTTTTTATTTTTCTTTGCGGAATTTTCGGCTGAAACCTTATATTCAAGCTGAGATTCGTTGTATGCATAAGTATTTGTATCGCCGTCTTTGTTGATGTAATCCTTTATGCCCGCTGTCATTGTAAGCAGGTTTTTAACGGTGATTTTTTTGCCGTATTTATATGACGGAAAATATTTGTCGATTGTATCATCAAGTGAAAGCTTTCCCTCCTCAACAAGCTGCATAACCGCAACAGCAGTAAACTGCTTCGTGAGCGAAGCAATTCTAAAGCATGTGTCCGTAGAATTCTTTGTGTGCCTGTCCTTATCGGAAAATCCGTTAGTGCCGATATACTCAAGAGCATTTCCAATTTTGACATAAACCGTTCCCCTGAATTTGTTATCGGTTATTATTGCGTCAAGATTTTCGGAAATATCGGAAGATTTTCTTTTAAGTTCGGAATAGTTCCATGTGGGTTCTTG
>UMGQ01022491.1_pt1 | contig 8651 bp, 8 predicted proteins | sample 1965311 | NCBI WGS metagenome assembly UMGQ01 (sample SAMEA4836076, study PRJEB28245) | human gut metagenome | biome: gut microbiome; material: fecal sample | place: Denmark | collected 2008 | reverse complement strand
AAACGGTGGTTGCCGTTTACACGATTTCCAAATAAGTAGACATTGTTTATTATATCTATTTCTACCATATGTAGTACAAGGAAATGAAAAATAGGTGCATTAAGTGCAATAAATAAATGTTGTTTTGTGTAGTTTGGCAACATTTGGCAACAATCAAATGTTATGTATAACTCTTGTTACTTTTCCTAAAATTACAATCTTATCCGAATTCCTATATGTATGCGATTTTGCGCTACTACTTAACGGACACATATTGATAATTGTTTTTTCCTCATTTAAAAAGAAACACTTTCTAATGATTAAATCCTTTGGTCTGCTTTTCTCATAATAGCATACTATATCACCAGTTTGTAATTTATCTAAAGAAGTGATTTCAATATTGACTTTATCACCTTTTTGTATTATAGGCGCCATTGCATTATCACTAATTAAAAAGCCCTGCGGCTCTGATAATCTGGCAATAAATTTTGTGTCATCTATATTTTGCACAACCTGAATATTATTCGAATTGGCTGACTTTTTAAATTTCTTTTCATAATTGGAATTTACAAAACTAATAAAATCTGCAATTGCCATATTTGAAATATTATCCTTTATAGCCTGTTCCTCTGCCTCGTTTAATTCATTAGTGATAAACATTGAACTTACTTCAATAATTATTTCTTTAAGCACATCAAAAGTTTTCAGCATTGCTTTTGGTGCATTATCAATATAATTTTCAATGATTAAAATATCCGGGTCTGAAGCGCCGCAGGCTATCGCTAATGCTCTTGAAACGTTATCGGAGGCAACTTTTTCAGGGTTGTTTTTTAAAATACTTATGTATGATGGTTTAACATCTACCCCTAAACTTTTGCACTTTTGAGAAATTGTTATAATTTTCAAGCCGCTCTCATCTATCAGCTTGTTTAATCTTTCATTATATGACAAACAAATCACTCCTAACTTACAAATTAATTATATACTAAATATTTTTTTATGTCAACCTATTGACTTTGATTAAAGTATGTGCTATTATGAAGTCGAAAACATTGCTGATTGGTTAGTACCTTGCTAAGTAGTAATTATCGTAACTGTTCAAAATACGCTGCTTAGGCAAGAAGCGTTACCTCTAAAGCGAGGGCTTCCTGTAATCGCTTTTGCAAGAGTGCTGTTTGTAAAAAAGCGTTCAATAACATATAGGAGTGTTATTTTTTTAACTCGTTCAGGGGCAACGCCCGTGAGCGGCACGAAAGGGAGTCCTTGTTTAAAAGCCGCTCAACGGCCGACCTCAAGCAGCGCCGTTTGCATAACTGCAATTCGTTACCTTGAGTAGGGCTTTGCGGCTTCGAACTGCTCAAAGCAATATTTCAAAACTTCATAACCTGCCTTCCTTACTAACAGGGCAGGTTCAAACACAAGGTGGTGATATTTATAACACAAAAAAGCCATACCTAAAAGGCAGACTTTAATGCACTATTTGTATAGTGGTATTGAGAGTTGGTCGCCCTCAGTATCATTATAACAAATGCAAAATTCTTTGTAAAGGAGTTATTAAATGTATTTGTCAAATATTGATACTATGATGTTTTCTTTAGACTTTCCAGATTATGACAATAAAATTTTGACTTATCGTAATTTGCTTGATGAAAAGAAACACCTTGCGCAAACTTATCGTGCAAATTTCAGTAACGAAAAAGCAATTATTAATATTAATGACTTGAATTTTGAAGTTTTGGCAAATGGTTCTATGGGTTATGCATATATACTACATAACTCTGATTATGAAATCGATTTTTCAATGGCTCGTTCTCCCCAAAAGGATAATTACCCTGTTTTTGTCAGAATTAAGCAAAATCCCTTATGGTCTAATGGCATTTATTACGCATACGGCTTTATTATTCACTGGTTACAAAAAATATTTGGCTCTATCAGTAGTGAGAAACTAAACCGTATTGATATATGCTGTCATACAGACTGTATACCGTTCCAAAACTTTGGACTTGATTTTTTTAAAACGCGTTCAACAAAAAAGAACATCCGCGTATACGGAAACACCATAAATGGTTTTGAATTTGGTTCAAGAAAAGAAAGCCTGATTTATTGCAGAATTTATAATAAGACACTTGAAGTAAAGGAAAGTAAAAAAGCAACGTGGTTTTTTGATATATGGAAAAACAACGGCGCAGACATTTCAAACATATGGAATATTGAATTTGAATTAAAACGCAATTTTTTTAGGGAATATAATATCGAAAGTTTTGCTGATTTCATTAACAATGCGAAAAGCATATGGGATTACTTAACTACACAATGGCTTTTACTTTGTGAAAAAGACCATTCCCGACTTGAAAACTGTACCATACATCCTGCTTGGTCTGCTGTTTCTGAACATTTCTTTATTGAAAAATATGCAAAATTTACAAGAAAATCTAAACAATTTACGGCAGACAGAGAGAGCCTTGTGGCACAAATAATCGGTTATATTCGTTCTTATGCAGCCATTGAAAACATAGACGATCTGCACGCTTCTTTAGAGCGTTTATACACCGATATAACAATACAACTGTCAAACAAAAACAAATCATTTGAGCAATTAGTGCGTGAAAAATCTGTTCTTTATGTTAGGGGGTAATTAATATAGGCACTATAGTTTATTCCGTTACACAGGTGGCGCAAATGCTTGGAATAAGTAGAACGTCAGCCTACACGCTTTGCAAAAATGGCGTGATTCCTTCAATGCAACTTGGAAAACGCATAGTTATTCCGATTTCAAAATTTAATGATTGGCTTGAAAAGGGGGCACTTTAATGGGGTCTGTTTACAAGCGTAACAAATCATATACTGTTAGTGTCACTGTAGGCTATGATAAAAACGGAAACCGCATAAGGAAAACAAAAGGCGGGTTTAAAACCAAACGAGAAGCGGAAAAATATCTTCATGAACTATACTTAAAATACAACAACAGCGAATTATATGTAAATGAAAATATGCTTCTTCGTGATTTTCTTAAATATTGGCTTAATAATTATGTTAAGCAGAATCTTGCCGAAAACACCATTGCAGGTTATAAAATCAACGTGTATAAACATATTGTTCCGAAAATTGGTAATATGCAAGTGGGAAAGATACGACCCATTCATATTCAGGAATTGTATACCTCGTTGCTTGATGAGGGACTTTCTCCCACTTCCGTCAGATATATACATAGAAATTTACATTCTGCTTTTCATTATGCAACAAAAATGCAGATATTTAACAATACTGCAATTGACAATGTAACCCCACCAAAAGGAAACACTTTTAAGCCAAACATATTAACGCGAGATGAATGCAGGAAACTACTTTCCTGTGTTCGTAATACAGAAATATTTTTACCCGTTTTGCTTGCGCTATCTTTAGGCTTACGGCGTGGTGAAGTTCTTGGACTTTGTTGGAAAGATATTGACTTTTCTAAAAAAGTTTTGCATATTGAACGCTCTGCCAACAGAGCAAAAGGCGGAATTATGACTTTTGCGCCTTTAAAAACAAACAGCAGCCACAGAGCAATTCTGCTATCTACCGAAATCATAAAGGCTTTAAAATCGGCTCTGGATTGGCAAAATAAAATGCGTTGTGAATTGGGCTCTGAATATAATTCTCTTAATTTGGTCTGTTGCCGTTCCACAGGCGAGTTCATTACCACAAACTACCTCGACAAACAGTTCAAGCGTATATTAACTGAAAACGGACTTCCAAATATCCGTTTTCACGATTTACGACACACAAATGCAACTTTGCTCATAGAAAACAATGTTCCTGTTAAAGCTGTTTCAGAACGACTTGGGCATTCCGACACCGCGATAACTATGGATATTTATACCCATTACACCGAAAAAATGCAGGATCAATGCACCGAGGTAATACAATCGTTGTTGTTTGGGTCTTAGTCGCGGTTGGGGAGGTGCGCGGCTCCCCCTCTTTATGAGGGGGCGCACCGACCGTTAAACATTGGCAACAATTGGCAACAAATTTGCCTTTGTTTCTGATGATAATGCTAATCAATATAAAAAATGCCGCTCTGTTTTTCTCACAACAGAGCGGTTTCTTGGCGCAGATGAAGAGATTCGAACTCTTGAAACGGTGGTTGCCGTTTACACGATTTCCAATCGTGCTCCTTCGGCCAGCTCGGACACATCTGCATATAAGGCGGAATAATCACCGCCCATATAATTTACTATATTTTCGGCAATTAGTCAAGTACTGATTTAAAATTATTGCATAATCTTTAATCCAAAACCTGATAATATGCCGAGAACTGATTGAGTTTTGTTTCAAACTTATCCTTTGGCTGTTCTTTAGGTACTTCAACCGGGTATTTACCCGTAAAGCAACCGTCACAAAAGCCCATTCCGGTATTTTCCGCAAGGTGGTGCGTTGCCTCTACAGAAAGATACGCAAGGGAATCCGCGCCGATCACCTGCGCAATCTCCTCCACCGTATTATACTTACAGGCAATCAGATGATCGCGGCTGTCCACATCCGTGCCGAAATAGCACGGAAATTTAAACGGCGGAGACGAAACGCGCATATGCACTTCTTTGGCGCCCGCCTCGCGCAAAAGGCTGACGATCCGGGCACAGGTTGTGCCGCGGACGATGGAATCATCTATCATAATCACGCGTTTATCTTTGATATTTTCCCGAATAACATTCAGTTTGATTCTTACGGCATCCTCCCGCATATCCTGGCTTGGCTGAATAAAACTTCTGCCGATATACTTGTTTTTGATAAAACCAACGCCATACGGAATGCCGCTTGCTTTGGAGTAGCCAAGCGCCGCATCCAGCCCGGAATCAGGCACGCCGATCACGATATCCGCATCCACAGGGCTTTCCTTGGCAAGAAATTCGCCTGCCTTCATTCTTGCATGCTGCACAGATGCGCCCTCTATCACGGAATCCGGGCGCGCAAAATAGATATATTCAAAAACGCACAAGCCGCACGGCTTTTCCACACAGTGCGACGTATCGGATTTTATGCCGGATATACTGATTGTCAGGATCTCACCGGGTCTGATATCCCGAATAAAATGCGCCCCGATGGTTTCAAGCGCGCACGATTCAGACGCCACAACATAAGCGCCGTCCTCCGTTTTGCCGAGGCAGAGCGGGCGAAAGCCCATAGGATCTCTGAACGCGATCAGTTTGGTAGCGGTCATAACCACGCAGGAATACGCGCCTGTCAGCCTGTTCATGATTTTGGAAACTGCCTCTTCCGTGCTGTTGCTGGTAAGCCGTTCCTTTACGATCGAATAGGCAATGGATTCCGTATCCGAAGTGCCGTGAAAAATTGCGCCCTGAAGTTCAAAACTTTTTCTGAGTTCTGCCGCGTTCACAAGATTGCCGTTGTGCGCTATGGCAAGATTGCCCTTGATGTGGCGGATAACAAGCGGCTGTATATTATTGTGGTTTTTGCCGCCCGTTGTGGAATAGCGCACGTGCCCGATTGCCATATTGCCTGTGCCGAGCGCATCCAGCTTTTCCTTGGTGAAAACATCGGGAACAAGGCCGTCACCGCGGTGATGCGTAAATACGCCGTCATCATTTACGGCAATGCCGCAGCTTTCCTGGCCGCGGTGCTGAAGCGCAAAAAGCGCAAGATAAGCGGACCTTGCAACCTGGGTCGTTTTATTTTCAAATATTCCGAAAACGCCGCACTCTTCGTGAATACTGTTAAACATATGTATGAACGCCCCCGTTTTGATTAGTTTGGTGTATAAAGATTTGCATAAGGCCTTGAAGTTGCCGGAGAAAGTTTTTTAAACGGCTTTGCCATAACCTCCTGAAAATCCGCGCCGAAATATTTGCAATATTTCTTAACGTAACTTTCCAGTTCCTTTTCATCCTCTTTTGTAAGTGAGGAAACTTTGATGTTGGGAGAAAGATTTTCTTTTGGAAACGTACCGCGCACGAAGATTTTGCCGCCGTGCATGCCGGACGCGCAATGCGTGCCGAAAAGTTTTTCGCCGCGTTTCAACCCAAGCCCGAGCAGAACGATCGTGCCGCCCGCCATATATTCGCCAAGAAATGATCCGGCGCTCTGGCCGATCACGATTACCGGTTTCATCTTTTCAAATTCCTTGATATGGATTCCGCCGCGGCAGGCAACATTATCCCGAACATAGATACTGCCGTCCCGCATACCATAGCCGAGCGCGTCTCCGCTGTGGCCGTGAATAATGATCTCGCCGCCGTTCATCGTATTGCCCACGGCGTCCTGACCGCTGCCGTACACCACGATCTTTCCGCCGTTCAGATAACACGCAAGGTCATTGCCCGGCGTGCCGTGAATCTCTATGGTCTTTCCGCTGTCCAGCGCACAGCCGATATATCTTTGGCCGTTTACATCTTTAACGGTAACTTTATTGCGTTTGGAAAGTTCCGCCTTGATCAGGTTGTTTACTGTTTCATATCTCTGAAGTCCCGCTTCAATACTCATAAGGCAATCCCTCCCGTCAGTTTCTGCGTTCTGGTTTTCCTGTCAAGCAGGAACAGGGACGGCGTTTCCATAATATCGCCCTCAAGCGTGCTGAGATCCACTTTCTTTGCGATCAGATCCGTATAGATCCCGGCATTTTCGCTGGAATTGATCAAAACGAATCCAACAAGCCGCGTGCCTTCAAAGATCAGGCGTTTATAGGCGTTGCCGTCTGTCTTTACCCGGTCGCTGTACTGCGCCCCGGTTGCGTTGATCAACCCGCAGGTGCAGATGCGCAGACCGTAAAAATCAATCGCGTTTACGCTGTATGCGCCGCCTGTTTCCGGATCTCCGCCCGCCATATGCGAGCCTGCCGCCATACCCTGATAAACGGCGTTTGGCCAAAGGGCAATGATCTTATTTGATCCGTCCAGCATATCCACGGAAACGGTGCAGTCGCCGGCGGCATAAATATCCCTGTCGCTCGTTTGCATGGTGGTTTGATCTATAAGGATGCCTCTGTTCACTTCCAGACCCGCTTTTTCAGCAAGTTCCGTTTCCGGCCTTACGCCTACGGCGATCACAAGCACACTGCACTCCAGTGTTTTGCCGCTTTTCAGTTCAACAGACTGCACGGCGCCGTTTTTCACATTTGCCTTTACAACCGTATCCTGAAGGTGGAAAGAAATGCCGTGTTCCTCCAGATACTTCTTTACAAAAACTGCGCTTTTTTCATCCAGAATAGACGGCAGAACACGCGGGGAAAGCTCCGCAACATCCACGCTTTCGCAGATCTTGGAAAGACCCTCTGCCGCTTTCATGCCGATCAGACCCGCGCCGATCACAACAGCTTTGGTATTTTTGTTTACCGCTTTTTTCAGCGCTTTGGCGCTGGCGAGATCCAAGAATGTAAACACATTTTTGCACCCCTGCGCGTTTTCAACATGGGGAACAAAGGGTTTGGAGCCGGTGGCAAGGCAAAGTTTATCATAAGGATATTCTTTCCTGCCAGCTTTTACAACTTTCTTTTCCCGGTCTATCTTACTGACGCGTGTGCCTGTAATTACATTTATATTATGATCTGCATAAAACTGCGGCTTTTTCAGAAACATTCTTTTTTCTTCAACCGTGCCCTTAAGCAAATAGCTGATAGACGGACGGCTGTAAGGATAATATTTTTCACCGGTGAGCACAGTGATCTCGCCGTTTGGATCCGTCTCCCGAATCGTCTGCGCAGCGGAAAGCCCCGCCGCTGACGCGCCTATAATAACGTACCGCATCACTGCTCACCTCCTGCTTCTGCCCACACAAGGGCGTGATTCGGGCAGTTTTTCACACAGGCAGGCTCATCGCCGCCGCAAAGACCGCACTTAAAGGCGATCCTGCCCGTTTTTATCCAGCCGTAAGGGCAGACCGCAAGGCAGGTCATGCAGCCGATACATTTATTTTCATCCACCGAAACAATGCCGGTTTTCGGATCCTTATGCATAGCGCCTGTAATACACGCCTTAACGCACGCCGGATCCTCACAATGGCGGCAGTTTACGGCAACGGAATCCTCCCGGTCTCCGTAAACGGAGATCCTTGCAACGGGAGCGGGATCCTCCTCTTTATAAGCCGTAACGATATCTTTGGATTTGCTGTGCGCCGTTTTGCAATACACTTCGCACAGGCGGCAGTTTATACAAAGATCTTCACGAGCAAAAACTTTTTTCAACCGTAACTCCTCCTTATTCTCCCGCGTGCTTGATACCGAGTATCTCAAGTTCCTTTTCGTTTAAGCCTATGCCTCTTAACATCAGCCTGTTGCCGCGCAGCGAATCAATGGAATTGATGCCCATGCCGCCCATGATCTCTTTGATCTCATGGTTCCATGCCTTAACAAGATTGATCACACGCTGATGGGCAATTTCCGGATTCAGCCTTCTGGTAAGATCGGGGCGCTGTGTGGCAATACCCCAGTTACATTTGCCGGTATTGCAGGTCTGGCACATATGGCAGCCCATTGCAATCAGCGCGGCAGAGGCAATATAGCAGGCGTCCGCGCCGAGCGCGATGGCCTTGACGATATCCGCCGAGCAGCGGAACGAACCGGCAGCAACCAGCGAAACATTGGAACGTATGCCCTCGTCACGCAGCCTTTGATCCGCCGCGGCAAGCGCAAGTTCAATGGGGATGCCTACATTATCCCGGATGCGGGTAGGCGCTGCGCC
>UMGQ01015429.1_pt1 | contig 8817 bp, 10 predicted proteins | sample 1965311 | NCBI WGS metagenome assembly UMGQ01 (sample SAMEA4836076, study PRJEB28245) | human gut metagenome | biome: gut microbiome; material: fecal sample | place: Denmark | collected 2008 | reverse complement strand
CGGTTTTTTTGCCTGTGATTTATTCCGTTTTTGCATTTCCCTGCGCGGCACGGCGGGCGGCAAGCTCTGTTTCCACCTTTTGCCTTTGAGCGGGCGTATATCTGATAAACAGCAGCGGCACGATATAAAGCAGGCTGGCAATCGCCGGGGTAAGGATCACGAGCGGCCAGATCCACTGATCAAATGCGGCGGACTGCGTGCCCACATACACCGAAGCGCCCTCTACCGCCTTATAATCCAAAAGATGCAGCGCAAGCGCGGCAAGGCCAGCGGTTATCCCGCTGGAAATCTTGGTAAACATCGTTTGCATAGAAAACGTGATGCCCTCCGTGCGCTTGCCTGTTTTCCATTCCATATAGTCAATACTGTCGCAAAAGATAGAAGTCTGCGCAATGGAATTGGCACCCATCGGAATACAGCCCAAACCGATCAGCGCAAGGGCAAACCAAAGATTGTTGCCCTCAAAACCGATGAAATACGCAATTACGCGGACGATCACATTCGCCGCCTGCATCATGATCAGCGCATTCACATAACCATGGCACCACTTTTTAAGTTTATCGGCAAAGATCATACCGATGAAACCCGGCAAGCCGGTTATGGCGGAATAGATGGTAGTAAGCCCAAGCGCGCCGATGATACTGTTTTGACCAAGAAAATCGGCAGGGATCTCATATTTAAACAAATACGTAACAAGATTTGCGCCAAAGCCGAGCGAGCCGAGCAGATTTGCCACGGTTACGAGCAGCAACATCTTGTTTTTAAAAAGAAGAGAAAAACTTTCCCTTAACGTGGCCTGCTGCTGCGCCTTAACGACCTTTACCCTTTCCTGCGCGCTGCTGCACCGGTAACTGAGCATTGCGCCGCCGAGTCCGAAAATGATGGCGAACACAAGAGTGAGCAGCGCCATGCTGCCTCCCGTGGCATTCGCGATCATTTCAAGCACCATGGGGATCCCTGCGCTGAGCGCGCCGTAAACGCAGGAACCGAGCGTTCTTGCCCACTGCACAAAAGAATCCCGCTCCTGTGAATCAGGGGAAACACTGGAAGTAATGCCCCAAATGGAAACATCCTGCAAGGTATAGCAAAGATCCCAACAGATATACATAATGATGAAATACGAAACACGCAGCCAGAGCAGATCTTCTTTTGTGGAGAAAACCACAAACATCAAAACGGTGAAGATTCCAACGGGCAGAGGCGTATATTTTAAAAACGGGCGCAGTTTTTCGCCGCTTTTAAAAGTATGCTTATCAATATACGAGCCTACCACGGGATCATTAACGCCGTCCCACACTTTCATTACGATCAGCAGAACGGAAACCACAATAGCCGGAAACAGCGCAATATCCGTTAAAAAGTAATTGAAAAACGATCCGCCGATCAGCGAATAGACCATATTCTGGCCGCAAAGGCCGGCATAATAGTTTATCTTTTCCTTTTTGGAAACATATTTCATAACAGCCCCTCCCCTGCCATGCTACAATTTCATTCTATCACAAAACCAAATTTAAAAACATATGTAAAAATAACAAGAAAATGCCCGTGATTTTGTATAAATTGCCGCTTTGCAGATAAAATTAAAATAATTTTCAAATTTATATTTATGTTTATGCGTGTTTTTGCTATAATGTTTTCAGAAAATTTTTAGCAAGCATCATCAAAATTTTCATTGTTTTCAAAAGGGAGGATATATATGGGCGGATTTTTCGCAACCGCGTCCAGAGAGGACTGCGTATTTGATCTGTTTTTCGGGGTGGACTACCATTCCCATCTTGGCACAAGGCGTGCGGGCCTTGCCGTTTATGATGAGAAAAGTGGATTTGAAAGGGCAATACATAATATAGAAAACGCACCTTTCAGAACCAAATTCACCAAAGAATCCAACGAAATGCACGGCACGCTCGGCATTGGCTGCATCTCAGATTTTGAGGCACAGCCGATTCTTGTTCGCTCGCACCACGGCACCTTTGCCGTTACAACGGTGGGCAAGATCAATAACGCGGCAGAGATCGTGGATCAGATCATAAAATCCAACGTGCACTTTTTTGAAATGAGCAACGGAGATATCAATCCGACGGAACTGGTTGCGGCGATCATCAACCAAAAAGAAAACTTTATTGACGGCATCCGCTATGCGCAGGAGATTATTGACGGATCGCTGAGCATGCTGATCCTGACCCCGAAAGGCATTTACTGCGCAAGGGACAAGCTGGGCAGAACACCCATCGTGATCGGCAAAAAAGACAGCGGTTACTGCGCAAGTTTTGAGAGTTTTGCCTATCTGAATCTGGGCTACACGGATTGCAGGGAACTTGGCCCCGGCGAGATCGTAGTCATGACGGCAAACGGAGTTAAAACGCTTGTAAAGCCCGGAAAAGATATGAAGATCTGTACATTCCTTTGGGTGTATTACGGTTATCCCTCCTCTTCCTACGAGGGAATCAGCGTGGAAAAAATGCGCTACAACTGCGGCAAACTGCTTGCCCGAAGAGATAATGTAAAACCGGATATCGTTGCCGGTGTTCCCGATTCCGGCACGGCGCATGCCATCGGCTATGCCAATGAATCCGGATTCCCGTTTTCACGCCCGTTTGTAAAATACACGCCGACCTGGCCCAGATCCTTTATGCCGACGCACCAGAGCAAGCGCAACCTGATCGCTAAGATGAAACTGATCCCGATCCATGATCTGATCGAGGGTAAGAGCCTGCTGCTGATAGACGATTCCATCGTTCGCGGCACACAGCTTAGGGAGACAACGGAATTCCTGTACGCCAGCGGCGCAAAAGAAGTGCACATCCGCCCGGCGTGCCCGCCGCTTCTTTTCGGGTGCAAATATCTGAATTTCTCCCGCACTTCATCGGAAATGGAGCTGATCACAAGGCGCGTGATCAAAAAACTGGAGGGCAAAGACCCGAATGACGCAACGCTTAGGGAGTATGCGGATCCGGACAGTGAAAAATACCAGAAAATGGTGGATGAAATCGGCAAAGAACTGCATTTTACATCTCTCAGATACAACCGGCTGGACGATCTGATCGAATCCGTCGGCATTGGGGAAGAAAAACTCTGCACCTATTGCTGGAGCGGAAAAGAATAAACCCGTGATGCGAAAAGCGAGGGAAAACGGCAATGTATGAATTGATCCAAATTTCCGAAATCAGTTACTATATCCAGTGCCCCGCCAAGATCGGGCTTGTAAAACTGAACGATCAGGAGGTTTGCCTGATCGACAGCGGAAACGATAAAGACGCCGGGCGAAAGGTGCGGCAGATTCTGGATGCGCAGCATTGGAATCTGGCCGTGATTTTAAACACGCATTCCAACGCGGACCATATTGGCGGCAACCGGTATCTGCAAGGGCAAACGGGCTGCAAAATATACGCGGCGGGGATCGAGTGCAGTTTTACCAGGCACCCGGTTTTAGAACCCGCTTTCTTATACGGCGGTTACCCCTGCAAAGATCTGCGGCACAAATTTTTGATGGCGCAGGAAAGCCCGGCGGAAAATCTGACAAAACAAAATCTGCCGGACGGCTTTGAAATCATTGAACTTCCGGGGCATTTTTTTGATATGGTAGGCTTTCGCACACCGGATGACGTTGTTTTTCTGGCGGATTGCCTGTCCAGCCGCGAAACACTGGAAAAATATCAAATCGGATTCATCTATGATGTTGCCGCCTATTTGAACACCCTGGAAAAAGTAAAAAACCTGACCGCCAAAATGTTTGTGCCGGCACATGCCGAGACAACCGCGGAAATTTCCGATTTGGCGCAATACAATATAGACAAAGTGTATGAAATTGCAGAAAGAATAACATGTTTCTGCTCCGAGCCGATCTGCTTTGAGCACCTTTTGCAAAAGCTTTTTGCGCAATACAAACTGACCATGAATTTTGAGCAGTATGTTTTGGTTGGCAGCACAGTACGTTCTTATCTGTCCTGGCTGAAAGACAGCGGAAAAATCAGCGCGGTATTTCACAACAATCTGCTGCTGTGGCAGCGGATATAAAAAAGAGCCGCGCCGTTCAGATCAAATATAACAGATGCGCTTGGGCGATTTTCTCCGAAAACCGGCAAAGAAATCAACATCCGTTTTTCTAAGCAAATGGGCAACTTTAAGTACCTGCGGCATAAAACCATGGTAAAGATAAGCAATGGATAAACGGCATGGCAAAGGATAAAAAAATGGATATCACATTCAATACAAGCGAAGGCGTTTTTAATTACCGTGTTTGCGCAGTGATCCTGCATGCGGAAAAAATACTTGCCATGCACGATGAAAGATCACCGTATTTTTATTTACCCGGCGGAAGGGTGAATTTAAAAGAAACAGCCGAACATGCCGTACTGCGCGAAGTACGGGAAGAACTGAATACAAATCTGAAAATCGCAAGACCGCTTTGGATCAACCAATCATTTTTTACGGAAGATGTTACCAAACGCAGTTATCATGAATTGTGCATCTATTTTCTTATGGATATTTCAGATTCAAATCTTCTGGCTTTGGGCGAGCAATTCACTTTATATGAAAAGAAACATACACACAAATTTGAATGGCTGCCGTTTCAAAGTTTGAAAAACGAATATTTTTACCCGGAATTTTTAAAAGAGAAAATTTTTGATCTGCCCGATGAGCTTACTCTGATTACGGAATATGAGTAAAAGCGGAAAATATAAATTAAAAAATTCTGAAATAAGCATAAAAAACGCGCTCTGTAATTTTACAAAGCGCGTTTTTTATATGTAAACGAATGAAACAAAAAAGCCCGCTCGGAAAGACCCTCTCCGGCAGAATCGCAATGGGTAAACGGCTCTGCCTCTTTCCGCGCGGGCTGCCGCTTATAACAAGCGGCGCAGCAATAGGAAAGGAAGTAACATCCTTTACTGATATCATTGTACCATTTATAAAAAATTAGGCAATACAAAAATCGGAAAATACATTCTATAAAACGGAAAAACGACAAATTTTTTTTGCTGTTTTCACCGCCGCCCAAGATCATCCTCAGATCTCCAGATCGGCATAGATCGGATAATGATCGCTCATAGCATTCATATAAGGATCGGAAAGCATAGTAAACTGTTTGACTTTTGCAGAACCGAAAAGGAAGATATGATCGTAAGACGGATCCGCAAAACTGCTTTCCGCGCCAAAAGAACACTCTTCTGCCGCATATTTGCTGTCTGCCAGTTCACCTGCAAGGCGCTCATAGATCTCCGGCGCATCTATAGCGGGAGTTTCAGGCGTATCTTCTTTTGTATTAAAATCTCCGGTTGCAAATACGGGGCAGTCATATCCCGCATGCAGCGAACGAATCAGTTCCAGCAGTTCATCACACTGCGCCTGCATCGTTTGCATCCCCCGCTCTTCCTGACCCTCACGCAGCAGATCAAAATGCGTATTCGTAACGGCAAATCGTTTTTTGCTCTGCTTATCCTCAAACACAGCCCATACCGCTCTGCGAAGTCGCGGATTATTGCGGATCGCACAATACCACCCGTCACACATTTCCTGCACACCGATCACATCCGGTTTAACGGTTTGTATGAGAGAAATGTACATTGCGGCGCGCGGTTTTACCGGAAGACCGCCCCAGCTTTTATAACCGACCAGAAGATTGGAACTCATAATGCGGATCTCGCCATCTTGCGCTGGTTTCACATTTTCTGAAAGTTTAGCGGCAAAGCCGTTTCCAAGCCGGATCTTATTCTTTTTCAAAAAGATCAAGGGAATGACTGGTCATGCCAAGCATATCACGCCGCTCACAGATTTTGAAATGGAAATCCATATAATCGGAAAATGTGTCCTCATCCATATTATCTATGCATTCTTCTAACAGGCAAGAAATCATATCCGTTGCCACAAAATGAAGACGTTTTACGTTAAAACCTGCCATGAGCGAATCAATATCCTCTGTGCGGTATAACTGAAATATGAGTTCGGGTGCCGGATTCGCGTGAAAATCCGAATCAATGTATTGTTTTTGCTTATATTCTTGAATTTTTCCACGCACAAAAAGATAATCATAAACCGTCAGATCGTTCATAACATACGCTGCAAAAACTTTTCCGCCGCGCTTTGTAACGCGCAGCGCCTCACCCAAAGCACGCAGCGCATCTTCCCTCCTGAACATATGATACATCGACCCCAGCAGCAGCGTTATATCATAGGTTTCACTTGCAAGCGGCAGACTGACCGCATCTCCCTGCCGAATCGTTACATTCTGATGCGGTTTCATTTTGCTTTTAAACACGTCAATATTATGCTGCACCAGTTCAACCGCGTCCACGGTATAACCCCGATCCGCAAGCGCAAGCGAATACCTGCCTGTGCCGGCGCCGATTTCCGCAACGCGCATACCGGGGCGCAGATACTTTTCAATATACCGCATGGTGGTGATATATTCAACGGCGTTGAATCTGCGGTCAAATCTGCTTTCCTCGTCATATGCATTATAATACTCTTTTACATAGTCCTGCGCGGTTTTCTGATCCATCTTCTTTCTCCCACAGCATAGCGTACTCATCCGCAGGGGCGGATCCAAGTTTTTCTTTTACGGAAAAACCGTTTTTGATATAAAATGCAACCGCATTCTGATTTTCACAATACACATGAAGTTTCAGACTGCTTTTTTGTTTTTTAACGTGATCCAAAAGGGCGGTGCCAATACCCGAAGATCGAAATTCTTTTTTAACAAAGAGACCCTCAATATAATTACCGTTAAGCCCTATAAAGCCGGCAACAATGCCGTTTTTTTCATAAACATACGTTTCGGCTTTCGGGATCTGCGCTTTTGCGTATTCAAAATTTTCATGCCAGAAAGCGGCGGAAACGAATGGATGCGCGTCCAGATTGGCATCCAACCAAATGCGCATAACACAATCCGTATCTTTTTTGCTGAATCTTCTGATCATTTATGATACCTTGCATGATTTAAGATAGAAAAAGCGCGGTAGATCTGTTCCAAAAGAACAAGGCGCGCAAGCTGGTGCGGCAGGGTGATCCTGCCGAATGAGAACTTGATCTTACCAAGGGATTTTACCTTTTCCGAAAGACCGAAAGAACCGCCGATCACAAAAACGATCTTAGAATTTTGAAGGCTGATCTCTTCGATCCGGGCGGCAAATTCGGGCGAGGAGTATTCCCTGCCCTCTATGCAAAGCGGAATAACCGCCGCGCCTTTCGGAATCTTAGCCAGAATTCTTTCGCCCTCTTTTTCTATGATATTGCATCTCTCCGATTCGGAAGACGAATCCGAGGCGCGCTCCTCGGCGATTTCTGTGATCTGCACCTTGGCATATGCGCCGAGCCGCTTTAAATATTCAGCGCACCCGTCTTTTAAATACTGCTCTTTCAGTTTACCTACGCAGAGAATGCTGATATGGATCACAGAACGATAAGCCCCCCGTCATTTTCAGGCTTGGAAACATAAAGGCGGTAATCCTCATTTTCCTTTGCGCCGAGTTCTCCAAGCGCGCAAACCGCGGATAGGCGGGCAACTTCCGGCACATTATTTTCCCGGCTCAGATGGGAAAGCACAAATCTTGTGGTACCGCTTTCCAGCAGTTCTTTTGCAAATGAATCCGCCGCATGATTTGAAAGATGCCCTTTTTCAGAAAGAATACGCTGCTTGAGCGGATAGGGATACGCGCCGTTTTGCAGCATGGAAATCTCATGATTGGATTCAAGAAACACCAGATCCGAACCGGTCACCGCTTTTTTTGCCTCATCCGTAACATAGCCCGTATCGGTGCATACGGATACCGTTCGCCCGTCTGACAATTCAATTTTATACCCCACGCAATCCACCGCATCGTGGGAATTATGAAAAGCGGAAACATACATATCGCCGAGATCCAGCACGGAATTTATCTCATAGGATGTTACCGTATTATTGGCAATGCCGCTGAAACGCAGTTCCTCCAGCGTGGCAGGCGTCGCAAAGACCGGTGTTTTATGGCGAGAGGCAAAAACACGCACGCCGGCAACATGGTCTGCATGTTCGTGCGTTACCAAAACCGCCCTGATCTGATCCGGATCTACGCCGATATTCCTGAGCGCGGCGGCGCACCTTTTGGCAGATACACCGATATCAACCAGAATCCCGCCGTTTCTGCCGCCTATGTAAATTGAATTTCCGCTGCTGCCCGAAAAGAGCTGACATACTTTTGCCATAGATAATCTTCCTGTTAAATATGATTTTAAAATACGATCTAAAAAATAAATATTCAAAAAGGGGCGATGATTCGCCCCCCGTTTTCTTTGTGTGATCGTGTATCAGCCGGCGTGCGCAACACTGCCGCTGACTTCGGCGCGAACCCGTTTGATATCCGCTCCGAGTTTTGTGAGTTTTTCAACGATATTTTCGTAGCCTCTGTCCACATACTCTATTTTTTCCACAACCGTTTCGCCGGAGGCGATCAGCCCTGCAATAACCATAGCGGCGCCTGCGCGCAGATCCGTTGCCTTAACGGTTACGCCCGTTAAATGATCCACGCCCTCAATAACGGCAATCTTACCGTCCACCTGAATATTGGCGCCCATTCTAAGGAGCTGACCAACATATTGAAACCGATTATCCCAAACCGATTCGGAAAGAATGGAAGTGCCTTTGGCAACGGAAAGCAGCACTGCCATCTGCGGCTGCATATCCGTTGGAAAACCGGGATGCGGCATTGTTTTCACATTGCACCTGGTAAGCGGTTTAAATCTTGTAACACGAACGGCGTCATCATACTCTATGATCTCCGCCCCTGCTTCTTCCAATTTTGCGCTGATGGATTCCAAATGCTTTGGAATCACGTTTTTGATCAG
>UMGQ01007618.1_pt1 | contig 8840 bp, 5 predicted proteins | sample 1965311 | NCBI WGS metagenome assembly UMGQ01 (sample SAMEA4836076, study PRJEB28245) | human gut metagenome | biome: gut microbiome; material: fecal sample | place: Denmark | collected 2008 | reverse complement strand
CAGCCGTTACCGCCGCCCTCATCTCCCTCCCCTTTATCTATATAGACATCTCCGTACAAGGCAGCGGAGTGATACGCCCGGTAACGGAAAAGACGGAAATCAAGGCAGCCGTCACCGAACTGGTAGATTCCGTATACGTCCGCGAAGGGCAGCAAGTGAACAAAGGGGATATTCTGCTGCGATTCCGCACCAGCAATCCCGATTACAAGATTACTTATCAGACCAACTGCCTGAACGACTATGAAGCGCATCTGGCAGACCTCACCTATCTGTCACGCGGAGAGGTTCCTGCAAATTTCCGTTCTCCGGTGCGCCGACAAGAGTACGCCTACTTCACCAAACGGAAAAACGAACTGGAAACATCCCTCACTAAAGCCAAGAAGGAATACGAACGCGAAAAGATTCTGTTCAACAAAAAGCTGATTTCGGAAGAAGAATATGACAGCTACTACTTTCAATATCAAAGCCAGCAGAATGAACTTGCCTCACTGATACAAAGCCAAATCAGTACTTGGCAAGCAGACCTGAACAGCTATCGCAACCAGTGCAACGAAATGAGCACCACACTGAAACAAGAGCAGAAGGACAAGGACATGTACATTGTACGCAGCCCGGTGGCAGGTACCGTAGACCAGTTCTCGGGCATCTACAAGGGCAGCAGCATTCAGGCAGGCCAGTCGCTTGCAGTAATCAGCCCCGACTCCACGCTGTGTACGGAAGTCTACGTAGCCCCACGAAACATAGGGTTCATGAGCATAGGCATGCCGGTGCATGTGCAAGTGGAATCCTTCAACTACAACGAGTGGGGAACTCTACCGGGAAAGGTGAAAGACATATCATCGGACTTCCTGACCGATGCCCAAGGCAACTCCTTCTACAAGGTGAAATGTGAAATGGAGCGCGATTACCTGAAACGGAAAAACGGACGGATAGGCCGGTTGAAGAAGGGAATGACAGTCAGCGCCCATTTCATGGTGACACGCCGTTCGCTCTTCGACCTGCTATACCAGAAGATGGACGACTGGGCAAACCCGCGACAATATGAAAGCGAAAACATGATGGCAAGAAACAATTAAAAAAGGAAACAATTATGAGACTCAGAAAAGGAATCAAAATCAAACAACACGACATTACGGACTGTGGGGCTGCCTGCCTCGCCTCGGTATGTGCCTACTACGGGCTGCAATTTCCCGTGGCACGCATCCGCCAATATGCCTTCACCGACCAGAAGGGAACCAATGTGCTGGGAATGATAGAAGCAGCCGCCAAGCTGGGGCTGTCTGCCAAAGGCGTGCGCGCCGAGTTCGATGCATTGAGGCTGGTGCCCAAGCCCGCCATTGCCCACATCGTAGTGAAAAGAGAGCTGCAACACTTCATCGTAATCTACAAAGTGGCGGACACGCACATAGTCTACATGGACCCCGGAGACGGACAGATGCACAAAATGGACCATGAGGACTTCCTGATAGAGTGGACGGGAGTGCTCATCTTGATGGAACCGGAAGCAACCTTCAAAACCGGAAATGAGAAAACCGGCATGACGAAGAAATTCCTTTCGCTGATGGCACCGCACAAAAGCGTAATGCTGCAAGCCGTCTTCGGAGCACTTATCTACAGTATTCTGGGACTATCCACTTCCATTTACGTCGGGAAAATCACCGACTATGTACTGGTGGACAGAAACCTGAACCTGCTCAACCTCATGGGGGTCATCATGCTCGTCCTGCTGTTGCTGCGCACGTTCATCGGCGCCATGAAAAGCATCCTTGCCCTGAAAACCGGACAAAGGATTGATGCGGCGCTGATACTGGGCTATTACAAGCACCTGCTGACACTGCCCCAGCAGTTCTTCGACACCATGCGGGTGGGCGAAATCATATCGCGCGTGAACGATGCCGTAAAAATCCGCAACTTCATCAACAACGTATCGCTCGACCTGCTGGTCAACGTCATGATACTGCTGTTTTCCGTATGCCTGATGTTCGTCTACTCGTGGAAGCTAGCACTGATTACCCTGCTGGCCGCGCCTCTGTTCCTGGTGGTATTCTACTTCAACAAGCTGAACCGCAAATACCAGCGCCACATCATGGAGAGCAGTGCCGACCTGGAGGCCCAACTGGTAGAATCTCTCAACTCCATCTCCACCATCAAGCGCTTCGGCATCGAGGAATATGCCAACCTGAAAACGGAAACGCGCTTCGTACATCTGCTGAAGAACACTTACCGCAGCATCTACGGTTCCATCATGGCGCAAGGAGGCATACAGTTCGTATCAACCGGAATCACAATCGCCATCCTGTGGCTGGGCAGTGTGCTGGTCATCGACCAGGAGCTTACGCCGGGCACGCTGATGGTATTCTACTCGCTGGTAGGATACGTCATATCGCCCATCGGTTCACTGATTTCTTCCAACCAGACCATACAAGACGCACTGATTGCCGCCGACCGCCTTTTCCAAATCATGGACCTGGAACGCGAACAGAACGAGGAGCAGAAGATAGAACTGACCGAGGAGATGGTAGGAGACATCAGCTTTGAAGACGTCTGCTTCAGGTATGGTTCGCGCAAGGAAATCTTCTCTGCGCTGAACCTGACGATAGAGAAGGGAAAGATGACAGCCATCGTGGGTGAAAGCGGTTCCGGAAAAACCACACTGATGTCACTGCTGCAACATATCTACCCCATTCAAGGAGGACATATCCGCATCGGCAAGCATGACATCGCCGAAATAGACAACCGGAGCCTGCGCCAACGCATCGGCACCGTGCCCCAGCACATCGAGCTTTTCTCCGGAACCATCGCCGAAAACATTGCCGTAGGCGAACTGCATCCCAAGATGATACGGATAAAGGCCTTGATGGAAATGCTCGGACTGGAAGAGTTCATCGAACGCCAGCCCAAAGGCTACCAGACCCAAATCGGTGAGCACGGCGTGAACCTCTCAGGCGGCGAACGGCAACGGATTGCCATAGCACGTGCCTTGTACAAGAATCCGGAGATTATTATTCTGGACGAAGCAACCTCTTCGCTGGACAACATTGCCGAAAATCAGGTAAAAATAGTAATGGAAGTGATGAAGGATGCGGGCAAGACAGTTATCATCATTGCCCATAGGCTGAGTACCGTGAAGCATGCCGACCGGATTATTGTGCTGCACAATGGTGAAGTAAAAGAGGAAGGGACACACGAGGAACTTTCGCAGAAAGACGGTTTATACCGCAAACTCTGGAAAGAACAGTTCGAGGTCCTTAAATGACAAGAACCCGAAAAGCTCCCGGACTGCAAATCCGGGAGGACGAAGCTCCTTGCCCGCTGTAGCCGAAAAGTATTTTCCTGCCTACGGAAAGTGAGCCTCGCCCCTACGGAAATATGGAATAGAGGTTTCATTTCTACAAACAAAGCCTTTATTCTTAAAAATAGAACTTCTATTCTTAGGAACAAAGGCTTTATTCTAAGATTTCTTAGGCACGAAAGGAACTTTGCATCACATGGAAAGGGAGTTTCTATAGAATCGCAGCCAATTCCAGTACCTCTTCCGGCAAATGCCCGCTGCGTATGCGCCATTCCTGGGGATAGAGGTTGTTGGCACGGTTACCTATATTCTTGACAAATCCCAAAGGAATCTGTTTGTAGGTGAGCAGAACAATGCCGCGCGGAGCAATCTCCGAAAGGACAACAGCCTCCTTGCGCAGATAGTTGATGGCTTGCTCGTAACTAATGTCTTCACGGGCAAAGGCATCCGGTTGCAATGCTATATTCATGGCAAGACCGTGAGCAGGCATCCAGTCTTTTCCTTTCAACTCGGCAACATCCACCCCGGCCTGCACGATACGGAGTGACGAACGCAAAGCCGACAGTTCGGAGAGATACGCTTTAGGGAAAGCGCTGACGTTGTTGCCATTGACGATAAATTCGTAATTATCCGGAACCGCAAACCACTCATGCAGTGCCGAAAGCTGTTCTTTGGAAACACCCGGAATTTTCGCTCCTTTTCCTTGGGGTTTTCTTCCTTTTTCCCTGGATTTCACCTGCCCGGCCCAGATATTCCCGTCGCTCACGCCCGGTTTGCGGAGAACTGCCAAAAAGAATCCTTCCCCCTTCGTCCGATGGGGCAGGAAACGATAGGCGGGAAAGTCCTCTCCCGACAATAGATTACCCGTAATATTCCAGTCAGTAGAAATTTCCAACGGCAATACCTCCGCCCCGAATTCATCCCGTATCCAGCGGATGTTCTCTTCGTTTTCCTTTGTATTATAGGTACAAGTACTGTAGATGAGAATGCCTCCGGGCTTCAAGCAAGGCCAGATATCCGTAACGATGCGACGCTGGCGCTGCCAGCAGATTTCCACATTCTCCCCACTCCACTCACTTACCGCAACAGGGTCTTTACGGAACATCCCCTCGCCAGAGCAGGGGACATCCGTCAATATGACGTCGAAGAAGTCCGTCAAGGAAGAAAAATCCGCCGGGTCATTATTAGTGACCACCACACCGGAATGCCCCCATTTCGTAAGATTCTCCGCCAATACCTGCGAGCGGTTGCGGATTACCTCATTGGCCACCAGCAAACTGCCTGCGGGCAACACGCTACGGGCATGCGTGGATTTCCCGCCGGGAGCCGCACAGAGGTCAAGCATCACCACCGGTCCTTCGCCCACATACCGCCTCAAAGCCTGCTCCACAAACATGGACGAAGCCTCCTGCACATAGTAGCAGCCTGCATGAAACAGCGGGTCGAAAGTGAATGTCAGCCGCTTGTCCAGATAGTATCCGGCAGCAGACCAGGGAACATGCTCCAAAGAGGAACGAAAAAGACTGAATGAAGATTCCGGTAATTTATCTTCATTCAGTCGGATACTGACCGGCTGCTCCCCTTCCAGGGCAGCAGCCAGCTTTTCATATTCTTCCACACCCAAGAGGGCGCGTGTATAATCGGTGAAAGATGAGGGTAACTCCATGCTTTGAACTGTTTTATGGCAGCAAAGATAGTGCAAAATACGTTTCACCAATCTACGGGGCTAAACAAAAAGCACGGTTCAATACTCTTTTTAAAAACTGAGTTTCACCCCTGCAAAATAGGAACGCGGTGCACCCGGTCCGTAGATATAACCGGAATCGCGGCTCGCTCCTTTATCAAAATCTTTCTGATAAGAATTGAATATATTCTGTACACCGGCATTGAGCTGCAAACAGAACCCTTGAAAATCAAAGTCGTAAGCTATCTTTGTTCCAAGTTCAAAGAAGTCCGGACTCTTTACCAATACATCCGCCTCACCGTTCACCTCCGAAAGCAAATGGGGAACGTACATCCGCCCGGTATAATTGCCGTTCAAAGCTATTGAGAAGGCTTTAACCGGCATATAGGTAGCTGTAAAGTAGCCGTAGACGTCGGGAGTACGCAGTATCTTGTCGCTGTAACGTTCTTTCTCCGACAAGTGCCCCTCATCCACACTCCACTCTTCGGGAGAGTCATAGATACTTCGTTGAAGTGTCAACCCTGCCTGCAACTGAACCTTATCCTTATAGGCAACCTTTCCTTCCAATGTGCCGCCATACACTTTAGCTCCCGAACCATTGATGCGGGTCCGTATCAGATAAGCACTACCGTCCGGGTCTTTCACCGGAGGCGTCAAGACAAACGGGTCGGAAAGTTTCGTGTAGAAGCCTTCCACCAGTAAGTTTGCCTGGAAATCTCCGAAGTAATGATACCAGTCTACCGAAGCATTGAAGCTGCGCGAACGCTCTTCCTTCAATCCTTTGGCACGGACAATGGATACCAGTTCACCTCCCACATTACTAATATGCAAATCCTCATCGAATGCCTGCGGAGCGCGAAAGCCCTCGGCATAGCTGAAACGGATATTCACATCCTGGGTAGGATTATAACGGATATTGGCACGGGGGCTGAAAACAGCCTTGTCCATGATACTGTTTTTATCCACGCGCCCACCGATGAGGAAACTCCACTGCTCGTTTTTCCACTCATTCTGTACGTAGGCGCTTGCTATGTTCACCACTTGGTGCAATGGGGCGGGGGTATATTTCTCAATCAGTTGTTGCAAGCGGTCGCCCGTTGCGGCAGGGTCTTCGGCCAAGGCAGCATCGCGGTACTTCTGCGCATCCGTCGCCTTGTCGTGCAGCTTGTCATGATTGAACTCAATGCCTCCGGTCAAGTCGGCAGGCATGAACAAGCACTTGTCAAAATGATAAATATACTGGACACCCAGCACACCGGTAAAGTCCGTAGTCATCCCATAAGCGCTGTAATAACTATCGCGCACGATGTGCTGAGCCGAAGCATAGGTGCTGAACGTATGTTTCTGGTCCTTAGAGAAAGCTGTGAACTTGAGCCCACCCGTATTGATAGAGTGCTTCAGCTGTTCCACAAGTCCGGGTGCTCCGGTACCATTCAGGTCGGCATCCTCGGCTATATGGGGCGGCAAGCCGAAACCACTTCCACCACGGCGGAATTCCTCCAGATGATGGTATTCAAGGCTCAGCTTGGAATAGGCGCTTGTACGGTAGTAAGCATTCAGACCGATAGTCTGGTTCTTCAGTTTCGGCAATTCGGAGAAACCGTCTCCGTTGGAATCCCAGGCCGAACGGTGCCTATTTTGTCCATACACATAAGCCCCCATCTTATTGTCCGAAGAGACAAGGGAGAGGTTCAGGGCCGTATTATTATCGAACGAACCGGAACCGTCGAAATTGGAAATGGTATGCGAGAAAGAACCGGAATTACGGACCGGTTCCTTCGTAATGATGTTCACTGTCCCGGCAATGGCTGAAGAACCGAACAAGGCGGAACCACCTCCGCGCACCACTTCTACACGCTCTATCATATTGGCTGGAATCTGCTCCAGTCCATACACACCCGCCAAAGAGGAGAAGATGGGACGCGAGTCTATCAATATCTGGGTATATTTTCCATCCAGGCCGTTGATGCGTACTTGTGAGTAGCCGCAATTCTGGCAATCGGTCTCTACCCGCACACCGGGCTGAAAGACCAGTCCTTGCGACAAAGTATGCGAGTTTGTCTGTTCAAACAGTTTAGGAGTGACTACTTTGACCAAGGTAGGCGCCAAGCGCCGGGCAGTCTCGTTGCGGTTGGCAGTGACTACCACTCCATCCAGTGCCACCATGTCTTCTTCCAACTCAAAGTTCTCTTCTAAGGTCTTGCCACGTTTCAAAACGACTTTGCGCTCCTGCGACTTATAACCTACGGCACTGACGGACAACGTAAACTCACCTTCAGGCAGATTCTTTAGGAAATAGTGACCGGTGGCATCGGTTATGGTCCCGATGGTGGTGCCTTTCAGTGAAACTGTCATATAAGGCAAATGTTCCCCCGTACCTTTTTCTATTACATGACCGACAATATTGGCATCGGTACTCTTCAAATCTTCAGCATAAACGGTTGATGAGAGTAACAGACATACTGCTCCCACCACAAAAAATATATATTTTTTCATGTACTTCTAAAATAATATGTTAATCAATGAGGTTGACGCAATTCCACAACGGAATCGCCATAATCTATCGGATTTGAAAAAAAGAAGGGGGAGCACGCAGGCAAATGCCGCCACGAAGCTTTACACACTTGATGCATTCCGTGGCAGGAATGCTCAGTACACACAACAAAACAAGGAAAACCGTCGCGGCAACCGGAAGCGGCGGAAAGGAAGAGGAAACGAAAGAGGCAAGATTAAAAATGGTTTCCAACTGCACCTCTGTATGCTCATGCTGGCCCTTGAATGGATGGGAATGCACAATGATAACGCCATTCACCACATGCGAGTGGGTAAACAGCGTAATTCCTCCCAGATAGGCAATGAACAGCAGAGGGAGGATATACTTCATTATATTCTTCAACTTCGTCAAGACTTCCCAATAAAACAGATGTGCGAAGATAACAGTATTTACAATAAGAGACAACCCGGTTTATATATTTACCTCTATTTACAGTCACAAATACCTACTTCTTGTTATTCCAGGAAAAAGACAATAGAGCATTTCCATTAAAAATATCGTCTTATTTCCGGTTTTCTAAAAAAAATATCTTCTCTTTGCAACTTTATAAAGGTGACGATACGTCTAACCAACAAAGAAACAAATTAAAAGACCATAGATTATGAAACGTATCATTTTTGGATTAATGCTTGCCATGATGTTCTGCACACTGATGCAAGGCGCAAACAGAACCGTAACAGAGAACGACGGTCAGGGGAATAAGAAAAGAGTCATCGAATTGAGGGACACTGTCATCAATGGAGAAACCGTAACAGACACACTCAGTGTCATGACTTATGAAAACGGTGCCGGCAGTAGCAATGCTCCGGAAAAATGGAGAACCCACCATAGCAGCGGTATGGACTGGAACGGGTTCGACCTCGGGAGCAAGACCTCGGAAACCGTGATTGCCGTAACAGCCATCGTCTTTGTATTCGGACTGCCGCTACTCATCATATTCGTAGTATTCTTCTTCCGCTATAAAAACCGGAAAGCCAAGTACCGCCTGGCGGAACAGGCCCTGGCCAGCGGACAGCAACTGCCTGAAAACTTCTTCAAAGAAGCCGCAGCAACGGATATCCGCAGCAAAGGCATCAACAACATATTCGTCGGCATCGGCCTGTTCATCTTCCTTTGGGCCATTACCGGAGAATTCGGTCTCGGATGTATCGGCTTGCTCGTCATGTTCACCGGCTTCGGACAATTGGTGATTTTCTACAGCCAACAGAAGAAGAACGAAGAAAAATGAGTCAGATGGGTGACATATCGTTAGTCGCACAGGTCGTGGTGTTTCACAACACCAGGGCCTTCGACCAGTTGGTAAAGAAGTA
>UMGQ01000736.1_pt1 | contig 8851 bp, 6 predicted proteins | sample 1965311 | NCBI WGS metagenome assembly UMGQ01 (sample SAMEA4836076, study PRJEB28245) | human gut metagenome | biome: gut microbiome; material: fecal sample | place: Denmark | collected 2008 | reverse complement strand
TTAGCGCCCCAAAATAAATTATAGAACCAGATTAGACAGAGAGAGCTTTTGTTTGTTCCCAATCTTCTTTTTTATCCTTTTTAACTTCCTAAGGGGATGTAGTGCTGGTCATTCCGGTAGAAAATAAAAATCTTCCAACCAATGACCGGAGAGGAGAAAAATCCATAAATTTATGCTATAATTTTGCTATATTTTTGAATATTATAAAGGAGATGCGAATGATACTTCCAAAAAAAATAAAAAGACTCAGAACACGCTGTTTTCTGACACAGGAAGACTTTGCCAGAAAATTAGGCGTGGCATTTTCTACTGTAAATCGTTGGGAACAGGGTAAATCCAAACCAAACCTTGCTGCGATGAAGAATATAAAGGCCTTTTGCGAGGAAAACGATATCCCATATGCGGATATTGAAGACGCATGGCTAAACTATAAAGTTGGAGGAAAAAACAATGGTTGATACCAAGAAAGAACAGGAACGTGACGAACTCCACCGTGCCATATGGGCAATCGCAGATGAACTGCGTGGTGCTGTCGATGGTTGGGACTTTAAGAACTATGTCCTTGGCACAATGTTCTATCGCTATATATCAGAGAATCTGACAAGCTATATTAATAAGGGAGAAATCGAAGCCGGAAATACAGACTTTGATTTTGCTAAGCTGTCAGATGAAGATGCTGAAGTAGCAAGAGAAGGACTTGTAGAAGAAAAAGGATTCTTTATACTTCCGAGCGAACTCTTCGCTAATATAAAGAAGAAAAGTAATGCAGATATGGAATGGGCAAAAGCTCATTTGAATGAAAAGCTTGAGGCTGTATTCCGCCATATCGAGGAATCCTCACAAGGCAGTGAGGCAGAAAGTGACTTTGCCGGACTGTTTGCTGATTTTGATGTAAACAGCAATAAGCTCGGTTCTACTGTCGCTAAGAGAAATGAGAAACTCGTAAAGCTATTAAATGGTGTGGCTGATATGAACCTCGGTTCTGTACAAGACCATGATATCGATGCCTTTGGTGATGCCTATGAGTATCTGATGACCATGTATGCTTCTAATGCAGGTAAGTCCGGTGGTGAGTTCTTTACTCCTGCAGATGTGTCAGAACTTCTTACTCGCCTTGGCACTGTAGGTAAAAAAGAAGTCAATAAGGTATACGATCCAGCCTGTGGCAGCGGAAGTTTGCTCTTAAAATCTCTGAAAATTCTTGGTAAGGAAGGTGTGCGTAATGGTTTCTATGGACAGGAAATCAATATCACAACCTATAACCTTTGCCGTATCAATATGTTCCTGCACGATGTGGGATTCGATAAATTTGATGTTGCCTGTGAAGATACCTTGACATCTCCGCAGCACTGGGATGATGAGCCATTCGAACTGATTGTTTCAAATCCTCCGTATTCCATCAAATGGGCGGGCTCTGATGATGCAACGCTTATCAATGATCCGAGATTTGCTCCGGCAGGTGTCCTTGCACCAAAGAGCAAGGCTGACCTTGCCTTTATCATGCACAGCCTTTCTTGGCTTGCCAGTAATGGTACTGCTGCAATCGTATGCTTTCCTGGCATTATGTACCGTGGCGGAGCAGAAAAGAAAATCCGTCAGTATTTGGTGGATAACAACTTCATTGACTGTATTATTCAGCTTCCAAGCAATCTGTTCTTCGGAACCTCTATTGCCACCTGCATTATGGTAATGAAAAAGAATAAGACAGATAACCGTACTCTCTTCATCGATGCAAGCAATGAGTGTGTGAAGGTAACCAATAACAATAAGCTGACTCCTGAGAATATCGATAGAATCGTTGATATTTTTACAAAGCGTGAGGAAGTGGAACACATTGCTCACCTCGCTTCTTATGATGAAGTCAAAGAAAATGATTTCAACCTTTCTGTATCAACTTATGTTGAGGCTGAGGATACCAGAGAGAAAATCGATATTGTAAAGCTGAATGCAGAGATTAAAGAAATCGTATCTCGTGAGCAGGTTCTTCGTGATGAAATCGATAAGATCATCGCAGAAATCGAGGTGCGGTAAATGAGCAGATTAGATGAATTGATTCAGGAATTATGTCCTGATGGAGTTGAATACAAAACACTTGGAGAACTCGGAAAATTTTATGGAGGTATTACAGGAAAATCTAAAGATGATTTTACTGATGGAAATGCAAAATTCATTACATATAAAAATGTGTATTCTAATCCCGCACTGGATATAGATGTTGATGATAAAGTCAAAATTGGTGATGACGAAAATCAACGAACCTTAGAATATGGCGATATTATATTCACAGGATCTTCTGAAACACCAGATGAGTGCGGAATTTCATCTGTTCTTACACAACAGACTGATGAAAAATTATATTTGAATAGTTTTTGCTTTGTCTTTAGATTTGATGACACCTCAATAATGCTTCCCGATTTTTCAAAGCATTTATTTCGTTCAAGTGAACTAAGATACCAAATTGGTAAAACCGCAAACGGTGTTACGAGATTTAATGTATCAAAGAAACAGATGAGGCAAGTGAAGCTCCCTGTACCTCCGTTGGAGGTACAACGTGAAATAGTCCGTATATTGGACTCTTTCACGTTACTTACAGCCGAGCTTACAGCCGAGCTTACAGCTCGGAAGAGACAGTATGAATTTTATAGGGATGATTTACTCACATTTTCTAATAATGAAGTAGAATTCAAGTCATTTGGAGAGTTATTTGACGTAAGAAATGGTCTGAACAAAGGTAAAGAATTCTTCGGACACGGTTCTCCAATTATAAACTTCACGGATGTTTATAATAACAGATGGCTTGCAAAAGATTCATTTACAGGAACTGTTGAAGTTACTCCGGATGAAATCGAACGTTACAGTGCTAAAAAAGGTGATGTTTTCTTTACAAGAACTTCTGAAACAAAAGAAGATATCGGAATGACAAGTACTCTCATTGAGGATGTTGAGAATTGTGTATTCAGTGGATTTGTTCTAAGGGCACGCCCTAAGACAGACTTATTATTGCCAAAGTTCTGTGCTTATTATTTTTCAAGCACTGCAGTTAGAAATACTATTGTGAGATATGCATCGTTTACTACGAGAGCAACAACTACAGGAGAAAAATTATCTAAAATCCTTGTGCCAATTCTGTCAAAGGAGAAACAAGAAAAGATTGTTTATGTATTAGACAACTTCGATGCAATCTGCTCTGACCTTAACATTGGTCTTCCGGCTGAGATTGAAGCACGTCAAAAACAATACGAATATTATCGTGATGCACTGTTGACATACGCTGCAACAGGCAAGATAATCGCTCAGACAGACAGACAGACAGACAAGCATAATTAAACTTATTCAGTTTGTCTATGGTTCTGTGAAAATTTCTTTGAAAAACATCAGTAAACATTGTAGTTCCGGCTCTACTCCTAAGAAAGGAAATAGTGCTTACTATAAGGGAGGTACAATTCCTTGGTTAAGAACACAGGATGTTAGATTCAATGAGATTTATGAGGCGACTGCTTTTATTACAGAACTTGCAGTGAAAGAAACATCTGCCAAATGGATACCAGAGAATTGTGTTATTGTTGCAATTTCAGGAGCATCTGCCGGAAGATGTGCGATAAACAAAATACCGCTTACCACGAATCAGCACTGCTTGAATATTGAAATAGATCCTAATATGGCTCTATATAAATATGTTTTCTATTGCGTATGCAGCCAGTATGAAGAATTGCTTTCGAGAAAAGAAGGTGCACGTGGTGACCTCAATGCATCTCGAATCCTTAGTTTGGAAATTCCACTTCCTTCTTTAAAGGAACAAGAACGCATTGTAGGTATCCTTGATAGATTTGATGCCCTCTGCAACGACTTGAGCAGTGGTCTGCCAGCTGAGATTGAGGCAAGGCAGAAACAATACGAGTACTATAGAGACAGGCTGCTCAATTTTGAGCCGATAACAAAATAACACGAAAGAGGTGATGCATGTGCCTTATTTTAATATTGTAGCCGAATCAAATGAGAATACGGTTGTTACAGAATATGAACCTGTGAAGGTTCGTGCTGACCAATATCAAAGTGAGGCTGCATTGGAGAAAGAATTTATCCGTATGCTTTGTGATCAAGGCTACGAATATCTTTCCATCCATACCGAAAAGGATTTGATTGCAAATCTTAGAACAAAGTTGGAGGAACTGAATAACTATAAGTTTACAGATACCGAATGGCATCAGTTCTTCCATTCTGCTGTAGCCAATCCTAATGAACATATCGTGGAAAAGACTCGTAAAATCCAAGAGGATAATGTGCAAGTCTTAAAACGTGATGATGGTTCATCCAAGAATATCACACTGATTGATAAGCAGAACATCTATAACAATCGTCTGCAGGTCATCAACCAGTATGTGCTTGGCAAGGAAGATGGTGCCTGTCTGCCGAACAGGCAGGCAAGCTATGACAATCGCTATGATGTCACTGTGCTTGTCAATGGTCTGCCCCTCGTACATATCGAGTTAAAACGCAGAGGGGTTGCCATCCGTGAGGCTTTCAATCAGATAAACAGATATCAGCGTGACAGTTTCTGGGCAGGCTGTGGTCTCTATGAGTACGTGCAGATATTCGTTATTTCCAACGGGACAAATACCAAGTATTACTCTAACAGCACACGCTTTAATGCCATCAAGGATGCCAATGCATCCAAGGGTAAGAAAGGTAAAACAAGTAACAGCTTTGAGTTTACATCATTCTGGGCAGATGCCAATAACAGAGTGATTCCGGATTTGATTGATTTTACAAAGACATTCTTTGCCAAGCATTCCATCCTCAATATTCTTACGAAGTACTGTATTTTTACTTCGGAAAATATACTGATGGTCATGCGTCCCTATCAGATTACAGCAACTGAGCGTATTATTAATCGCATTGAGATTGCAAATAACTATAAAAAATATGGTTCTATTGAAGGCGGCGGATACATTTGGCACACCACAGGTTCCGGTAAGACATTGACATCTTTTAAGACTGCAAGACAGGCTTCTTATCTGCCTTTTATCGATAAGGTACTGTTTGTTGTAGACCGTAAGGACTTGGACTACCAGACCATGAAGGAATATGACCGATTTGAAAAGGGTGCTGCCAACAGCAACACCTCTACGGCCATATTAAAGAAACAGCTGGAAAATCCAAATGCTCGAATCATTATCACAACGATTCAAAAGCTTGCTACTTTCATCAAGAAAAATCCGGGACACGAAGTATATCAAAAACATGTGGTAATTATCTTTGATGAATGCCACAGAAGTCAGTTTGGCGATATGCACACTGCCATTGTAAAGAACTTCAAGAAATATCATCTGTTTGGATTTACAGGTACACCGATATTTTCTGTGAATGCAGGACGTGCCAAGAACCCTGCGCTCTTTACCACAGCGCAGACTTTCGGTGATCAGCTCCACACATATACCATCGTTGATGCCATCAATGACAAGAATGTACTTCCATTCCGTGTGGATTACATCAAGACAATGGATGAAGAAGAAGACATTGATGATGAAATGGTATGGGATATCAATCGTGAAAAGGCTATGATGGCTCCACAGAGAATCAGCCTTGTAACAAAGTATATCCTTGAGCATTTTGATCAGAAGACATATCGTGGCGATAAGACCTATGTCTACAGTACTCTTATGAATGTTGCAGAGGTTGCGTCTGCCGACAGAGGTGCTGTGGAAGAAATCAAGCAGAAACAGCGTGTAAGTGGCTTTAACTCCATCTTTGCTGTTGCCTCTGTACCAATGGCAAAATTATATTATGAAGAATTCAAAAAGCAGATGGCAGCAGATCCTACTAAGAAACTGCGTATTGCTACTATCTTCAGCTATGGTGCTAATGAGGAAGAATCCGATGGTATCCTTGATGAGGAGAACTCTGAGGATACATCAGCGCTTGATAAGCCATCTCGTGACTTCTTGGAAGATGCCATCAAAGATTATAATGAAATGTTCCATACGAACTACGATACCTCAAGTGATAAGTTCCAGAATTATTATAAAGATGTATCCCTTCGCATGAAGAATAAAGAACTGGATTTGCTTATCGTAGTCAATATGTTTCTGACAGGCTTTGATGCTACCACACTGAACACATTGTGGGTGGATAAGAACCTTAAGATGCATGGACTGATTCAAGCTTTCTCAAGAACAAACAGAATCCTTAATTCTATCAAGACATTCGGTAATATCGTCTGCTTCAGAAATTTACAAAAGCGAGTAGACAGTGCGATATCCTTGTTCGGAGATAAGAATGCCGGAGGTATCGTTCTTCTGAACAGCTTTAAGGATTACTATTATGGTTATGAGTCTGTAGACGGAAAGCAAATGCTAGGTTATGCAGATATGATGGAGGAACTAAAAGAAAAGTTCCCACTGTCAGAACCACAGATTATTGGAGAACAGAATCAGAAAGACTTCATCTCCCTGTTTGGTACAATCCTTCGTATGCGCAACCTGTTATCATCCTTCGATGAATTTGTAGGCAAAGGACTCATCACAGAGCGTGACCTGCAGGATTATCTCGGTAGATATCAAGACCTTCGTGATGAATGGAAACGCAGACGTGATCAAGGAGAAAGCACAGACATCATCGATGATATTGTCTTTGAAGTAGAACTCATCAAACAGATAGAGATAAATATCGACTATATCCTTATGCTCGTTAAAAAGTATCACGATACCCACTGTGAGGATAAGGAAGTGCTTATTACCATTCGTAAGGCGATTGATGCCAGTCCTGAGCTCCGTAGCAAGAAAGCACTCATTGAAACCTTTGTTGCAGGCATCAATGAAGTAGATGACATCATGGCTGAATGGCATGATTATGTTGCCCACAAGTGTGAAGAGGACTTAGAAAACATTATAAAAGAAGAAAGGCTAAAGCCGGAAGAAACTAGAAAATTCTTAGAGAATGCATTCCGTGATGGAGAAATCAAGACTGCCGGGACGGACATCGATAAGCTGATGCCACCTGTCTCACGATTTGGGGGTGGCAAACGTACTGAGAAAAAGCAAGGTATTATCAGCAAGCTCAAGACTTTCTTTGAAAAGTATTTTGGAATTGGAGGTTCTGCATCATTCACAGAAGAACAGAAGCCAATTACTTATAACACATCATCTGAACCGTCCTTAATGGTGGCCGAGGATCAAGTGCCTTATCATACAAAATAAGAAACTGACCGCACCGGAGCAATCAATACTCTAGTGTGGTCATTTTGCTTTTGAGTTCTGTTAGAAGGCTTTGCTTAGAAATTAATCGTTGTATTCCTTAATCTCTAATTGAGCTATCCAAATAGGGACTCTTCTTCTATCTGGCGGACGTTCTCTTTATATGCTCTACGGAACTGGAAGACCTTGCTTTTAAATATGAAGTCTTCCAGCAGGCGGGATGCGAAATCGCTTCCGTTTCCTGCAATACTGCGTTTGTCCATAAAGCCTGGCATGACGCATCAGAAAAGATTGCCAAGATCAAGTATCCAATGCTTGCTGACCTGGCCCATGTTCTTGCCAAGGATTTTGAAGTTCTTATACAAGAAGCTGGAATTGCCGAACGCGGCGCTTTTGTCGTAAATCCTGAAGGACGGGTTGTTTCCTATGAGGGGACGGTGTTAGAGCCCATTTAATTTAGCCAAATAGAGCCCATTAGAAAAAAACAATTTGGGCTCAATAGAAAAAGCCATTACATCATCTTTCGTTTCCTTCTACAATGAGATTGCCAATAACTCATGCAAAGAGAAATGAAGGATATATTATGTAATGACTTAGGTCATATTCTAGCCTATATCTTAGAGAAGATGAAGCAAGAGCAGGGTCATAAGTTTCATCTTGATTGTATCCCTTACCTGCAGCATCTGCCTCGATATCGTGACGGTCGCCCAGCATATTGCGGCACTTAGTTTAAAAATTATGGTCCGGATTCGTAATTTTTCCTATCATGGCAGCTGGAAGAATCGTTGTCACATCACGGGCGTTTTCTGCCTCATCATTGATGGGGGAAGGGATGTGCAGTTTGGAAAAAAGACCATGAAGGATCTCCTTGATCTCTTGGCATAAGAAAAGATCTGTTCCATCACGAAAAAAAGCTGAGGAAATGAATGTCATTTCCTCAGCTTTTAGGTAATAAAAAGGAGCCTACCGCTCCTTTCGACCATCCAAATAAAAAGATGGTCGGGACGACAGGATTCGAACCTGCGGCCTCCTAGTCCCGAACCAGGCGCGCTACCAAACTGCGCTACGTCCCGAACAATCAACTTCTTGAGTATAATCGAAATTTATTCTTTTGTCAATTCTTTTTTCCCAAATTTTGGATGGACTGTCAAATCGATTTCAAAAGCCCGCTGCCAAGGAAACGCACTTTCAAAGGAAAGGTCCTGAAGGTAATAGGCGTCATGCTGATCCTGGTAAAAAGGTTCCTGACGCAGGGCCCAGACAAGGAGGGTTTTATAAAAGAAGAGTTCCCTTCCCAGATAATCTTGGGCGCCTGCGAGACTTTTCTCCGAAACAGGGACCTCGGGTGACCCATTTAGACCCGCAAGGACCGCCATGTGGGGCCGAATAACTTTTTGGTAGGCCCAGTCATCCAGGAAGCGGGCCGCATTGAAGGTGAGATTCTGCGCATAAAGACGGGGGAGCTCGTTTTGTGGCAGGTCATGGGCCCGCATGGAAACAATATTTCCCTGGGCAACGGCTGTACCAATGGCATTTGATGCCGTATTCCATCCTGAATAGGCAAGAAGGCGGCCAATGGGGACCTCCTCCTTGACAAGGGTAGGAAGCAGGCACTCACCGCCTGCAAAATGCATGGATAGATCAACGAGGGCCAGGGG
>UMGQ01017060.1_pt1 | contig 8880 bp, 5 predicted proteins | sample 1965311 | NCBI WGS metagenome assembly UMGQ01 (sample SAMEA4836076, study PRJEB28245) | human gut metagenome | biome: gut microbiome; material: fecal sample | place: Denmark | collected 2008 | reverse complement strand
TGCGTAAAGCCGCCGATGTGCGTTTTTATGTATCTGTTGTTGATCCATACCCTTGCGTTGGAGTAAACGCCTTCAAAACGCAGTATAAACTTTTCCGAACCGTTCCTTTCGGGCAGTTTCAGCGTTCGTTTGTAATAGTATTCCGTGTTGTTTTCTATGTCAAAGCCTTGCATGATCAAAGAGGAGGGCGCGATCACCTCCTGCCATTCGGTATCGTTGATCGTGTCAAAATCATAATCCTGATCTTTTGCATAGGGAGACGGAATGTCCTTTATCTCCCGAAACAGAAATTTCCATTCGCCGCGCACGCGGTTGGTGATGCATTGTTTCAGATTTTCATGCTCCCCGATCTTATCGGGCATTTTGGGAATATAGGGTATATACAGATCTTTGCCGCTCATATGATCACATCCTGCTCTGAATAGTACTGTTGATCAGTCTACTTCAATTTTAAAGCATATCGGCATGGTGCCGGTTATTTTTTTGCTCAGTTTTAAGGAAAGATATTTGCCGTTTTGTGAAAAATCCACGCTTTCACCGGTTCCGAGTACGGATACGTTTTTAATAACGCAGTGGAACAGATCCATGGTGTCCGCAAGCGATTTTATTCTGAATCTGTCTTTCCCGGCAGGTTTCAGCGCAAAAGCGTAAACAACGCCCGTTTTGCATGTAAAGCGATAATCTTTAGAGGTATAACTGAAATGTTCCGTGAAAGATCCGCCCTTTTGCTTTTTGCCTTCGCCAAAGACTTTGTAAGGCTGTGTTCCCCAGATCGCTTCCTCGTTTTGTTTTGTCCATTTGCCGAGCTCGGAGATGATATGTTTTTCTTCTGCGCAGAATGTTCCGTCCGCCTTGGGACCCAGATTCAGCACAAAGCATCCGTTTTTGGAGATGACATCCAGAAGATTACAGGCAACGATCTCCGGCTTTTTAAAGTGGTTGGTGGTGCAGTAACTCCATGCGTTGTACGCGGTGGAGGTTTCTCCCTGCCAAATGTACGGGCTGATGTTTTCAAGCTGCCCGCGTTCCCGGTCAAAAATGGCGCAGTTATACATAACGGCGTCGGATTTGTAATACACGCACACTTCTTTGCCCCATTCCAGTGAGCGGTTGTAATAATAGGCAAGAAATTTTTTCATATACGGCCGAAACGCTTTGTAGGAAACCCACCAGTCAAAGAAAAGAGACGACGGCTGATAGCGGTCTATCAGATCGCAGGAGGAAACAAGCCAGTCTTTCAGCCATTCTTCGGTTGGTTCTATCCCGTGCTCCTGCTTAAGCATAGTAAACAGATTGTTCCTTTTGTGTATGTTGCGGCATTCTCCGTAAAATTCCCGGTATTTTTCATCCTGCGTTTCATTTTTTATGCCCAGCGTGGAACCGCCGTTTAAGAACCAAAAATGCTCCGCACGGTGGCTTGAGGTGGAGAAAATAATGCCTGTCTTTTCGCAGGCGGCTTTCAGTTCGCCCAGAATATCTCTTTTCGGCCCCATGTTTACGGAGGTCCATTCGTTCAGGTCGGAATCATACATTTTGAATCCGTCGTGGTGTTCTCCAACGGGCATCACAAATTTTGCGCCGCTTGATTTTATGAATTCTGCCCATTCGTCTGCGTTGAATTTTTCCGCCTTAAACATAGGAATGAAATCTCTGTAATTGAAATTTTTTCCGTATTTTAATACATGGTGCCAGCGGCAGGGGTTGCCTTTATAATACATCATCCGGCAATACCATTCGCTCAGAAATGCGGGCACGCTGTAAATGCCCCAGTGAATGAAAATTCCGAATTTCGCCTCTTTGTACCATTTGGCAACCGGATATTCTGCAAGACTTTCCCATTCGTCTTTGTATTTGCCGTTTTTAATGACTTCGTCAATCTGCAAAAGATAGTCGTTCATTTGTTTTTCTGTCATAATTACCTCCACAGCAACGGAAATCCATGATTTGCTTTTCATCAAGATCCTTGTTTTTTCATTTTATAAATTTTGCCGTGATTCCATTGTATAATGAAATTTGAGCGGATAACTACAGAATTCAATTTGATTTTTTAGAAATCCTGCTCTTTTTTATGATCACATTTCTAAATCTTTTGGCGGAAAATATAAAGTTTTGTCTGTGCTTTCAGGTGTATAGTAAATATGATAGCGTATTCTGCCGTTTCAAACGGCTTTCATAAGGGGTAAAAACATGAAGAAAAATTTGTATTGCTATGATTACACAAATTGCATGATGATGAAACTGGGTATGGCATATCCGGAAAAAGACGGCTCTAAAAGCCATGTGCTTATGAATTTTGAGCAGGCGCTGGACGCCGTCAAAAAGATCGATCATATCACGCAGGGGATCACGAAGATCTATTATCTTGTAGGTTGGCAGTATCTTGGCCATGATGATAAATATCCGGATTTTTTTGAAGTCAACGCAGCGCTCAAAAGGCCGCAGGATAAAACAGCCCGTGATAGTTTTATTTGGCTCTATCAAGAGGCAAAAAAATACAATTCCGTTATCAGCGTGCATATCAATTTTAACGATGCGTATGATAACGCGCCGTCTTTCCCGGATTTTGTAAAGGCGGGCGCGCTGATCAGAAAGAAAAACGGAAAGATTCATGCCATTGAAAAATATAACGGACGGGCATGTTATAAAACAGACCATAAAGCGTATTGGGAATCCGGGCTTTTTAAAAGGCAGTTTAACAGATTGCTGGATACTCTGCCGTTTCTTTCCGAGGCAAAAACGATTCATGTGGATAATTTTCAGTGCTATAAAAATTACGCCCCTGATGTTTCCATTAAGGAAATGCAGGCGGGGCGCAGAAAAATGATCGAATATGTGCGTGAAAAGGGAATAGATATCACTTCGGAATTTACCTATAAGGAAACGGAAGATCTTTCGAACCGCCCGTTTTTAGGCCTGCCAAGGGAGCATCATCATTCTGCGCCTATGGACACGGTTGGCCTGATTCCGGCAAGCTGGTGGTGTTACAGGATGACAAGAAAAGAAATCATGGATACGCCGCCTCAGATCTATTCGGGCGGTATCTTTCGCAATAAAAGGTACAGAAATTATCTTTACGGAAATATGCACGGCGAGGATATTATCAAACCGCAAAATCAAAATTGGGTGCAGGATTTTATTCACGATTTTGCAACGGTGCAGGTGCCTTACCATTTTCTTTGCAGGCATAAAAGGCTTGCCATAAAAGGGTTCGGCGTGAATGAGCGGTGTGAATTTTCAGACGGTATCATATCCTATAATCGGGGCGGAAGAATCGTTCAAAACGGCAATGTTTTAAAAGACGGGGACGATCTGTGCCTGCCTTTTGTTCATCAGGAAAACTGTTTTATTGCATACAGCCGAAATGGCTGTAACAGAGTTTGGAATACGATCAACGGTAAATACAGCAAGGCAAAGTTGTTTCAGATCACAGAAAACGGCAATGTGTTTCTAAAAGAGATCCCCGTTTTCAACGGCAGGATATCCCTTAAAGTGGATCCCAAAAGCGCCGTATTGATCTGTTTTGAAGAATAAAAGCAAAAAGTATAGAACAGAAGGCGAATGTATGCGTGATCTGAAAAAGAAAATCAAAACAGGTGTAGAGGATGTTAAACTCTATTGGAACAAGCCGCCGCACGGGCGTTATATGCCGTTTAAAGAAATCGCGTCCCTTGCTGTGGGCGGCATGGGTGTAAAATTTATCTGTTATGCCGTTCAGCTGATGATCTTAAGTGTTGGCAACACTTTGATCGGCAACACGATAGGTATTCCCCCAAGGGAACTTTATGTTATCTATATTCTCAGCGTGGTCGCAAGTTTTCCGCTTACGGCGCTGCGTGCGAAAATCATAGATAATTCGGGCAATAAAAAAGGCAAGTTCCGACCTTATATTTTTACAATGGCAATTCCAACGGTCATTCTTGCCATCGGCTTTACTTGGATGCCCTATGAAAATATGAGCATGCTTTGGAAATGTATTACCGTTTTGCTCTACAACATTGGGTTTCAGTTTTTCTATATGTTTATGTTTGATTCCTACACAAACATAATCAATGTGCTTTCACCGAATACCTATGAACGCTCAGACGTAAATTCCGTAACCGCTGTTGTGGATTCGTTTGCGCCCACAATTATCAGTTTTGTGTTGCCGCTGCTGGCAAGCCTTATAACCGGGCAGAATACGATCTATGATATGAAGATCTACAGGGCCGTTTTTCCTCCGCTGTTGCTTTTCGGCCTTTTGCTTACGATTTTTATACATAAAAACACAGAGGAAAAAATCATCCAGGCAAAAACGCATGTGGTAGAGATCAAGTTTATGGATGCTTTGCGTGCAGTTGCCAAAAACAAGTATTTCTGGATCATATCCCTTGCCGGGTGGATCGGCTTTTTGGAATCTTCTTTTGCCACGATCCTTGCGTGGCTCTATAATTACCAGAATGCCTGCACGCCGATGCAGTATTCCATTGTAACGGCGATCTACGGCAATTCCGCGCTTTGGTCCATGCTTTTTGCGCCGTATCTGATCCGCAAGATCGGAAAAAGGAATCTGCTGATCTCCTCCAATGTTATGAGCATTTTCTTTATCCTTACTATGTATCCCGTTATCACACAGGCGCCGAAAAACACCGTGATCTGGCTGATGCTCGGCTGCATGTTTATTAACGGTTTGGGCACTTCTCTCGGAAATCTGCTCACATACAGTTTAAACGGCGATATCCGTGATTATCAGCAGTATATCAGCGGAGAAAGAATAGACGGCATGTTTCTTGCCATCGGATTGATCGGCAGCGTTGTGAATATGGTTACGGGCTTTGTGCTCCCCGTTATTTATGATTACGCCGGATTAAACGAAACGGTTGCCGTTTCCTTGGGGTATGATCCTGCAAATGTATATCATGTGCTTTACAATGAATATTATTTTCAGCATATCTGCGGCATTTTGATTATTGCTTCCGCAATCGGCGCCGCCCTGAATGCCATTCCTTACTTTTTCTACGACTTAACAGAAACAAAGCAAAAGGCTATGGTAACGGTTTTAAAAATACGCGCGCTGTTTGAGGATTACGGGAATAACGCGCTGTCAGACGAAAAACTTGTTGAAGCTATCGATATTATTGAGGATTCTCAGAAACTTGCGGATCTTACACCGCAAAAGCCGGGCAGGGATAAGATTAAAGCGGCAAGGAAAGCAAAAGACAAAGGCGCCTTAAAATCAGCAAAAGAAGAATATAAAGCCCAAAAATCGCAAAACGAGCAAATTGAGATCGCCCGTTATGTGGTTGATGAGATCCACAAATTCAGCACACCTGAAATGCGCGAAGAGATTGCCTGTGCGCACAAAATCGTTGACGCCGGGCTGGACGGATTTGCAGCTCTGCGTATTCAGGGTAAAGAAAAGCAGTTAAAGGAATCCGCAAAACGAATTCAAAAATACTATCCAAACGGCATTGTGCCTTTTGACAGCACAATTTTTGAAACGCTTTTCAAAAAAGAAGATGAAATTGAAGAAAAGCGAAGAAACGAAATACAGAAATATCAGGATGCAAAAAGCGCAAAGGATTCCGCGCTTTGCAGGCAATGCAAAGAAAAAATAAAAAAACTGAATCAGGAAAAGGTTGCTGTAAAAAAGCAGATAAAAACCGCAGTAGACCAGAATTCGATCTACAACCGTGCCGCAAAGCCTTATTTGGATGCAAAAAAACTTTTGATCCAAAAGGAAAATTACAGCCATTATGAGGATATCAAGGCGCGTTACGAGGAATCCAAGGCAAGAGCAGCGCAGGAGCAGGCAGCGCGTGAAGCCGCCGCTCGAAAAGAGGTAAAGGAAAAAGAACGGTATGCGGAAAAGATGCGTATGGAACGCAAAGCGGCAAGATCCAAAAAATGATCTTACCGCTTTGCAGATTTTCTCTTTTCGCGTTGATCAAAAAAGACGAAGTGTAAACTTCATCTTTTTTGATCCCCTGAAATCATAGCGTTAATTTTTACGGATTATAAAATTTTGCTGTTGCTGAGCTTATGAGATTTGCGTTTAAAATTATGCTTAGAAGTCTATAAAACCGCGTGGTTAAGCCAAATTTCGGGTGGGGGTGGGGTACTGTCGGATAACTTCAGGTTTTTGAGCTCGGTCGTAGAACAAAATAATCCGTTTTCTTTTTGATCCGTATAGTTTCCGCCGTATTTTCCGGCGATATCTTTTATAATGCTTATGCCGTGCCCGTGGTCGCCTTTGCGCTTTCGCTTTTTGCTGCTTTGTGCGCAGGAATTTTTGCATTCCAGGGCAAAGGCATCCTCATCAATCTTTACGGTTAAGTGCACCTGTTTTGCATCGGTTTCGGCTGCGGCGTATAAAGCGTTGTCCAGCATATTGTGCATGATCCTGCAAACGGAATAATCGTCCACAAGCAGCGCGCTCGTCTGCTCCACTTCAATATTCATGTCAACGCCCAGTTCGTGCGCCAGTTGCTGTTTGATGTAAAATACCGTGTTTACGGTTTCGTTTGCGCAGATCGGGATTCCGGCAAGTTCGTTTATATCCTTTTCCGTGCTTTTTAAGATTTCTAAAGCCTTTTCCGGCTTTCCGATCTCTATAAAGCCCTGCGCGGTCGTCAGCAAGTTGGATAGGTCATGTTTCAGTTTTCTGAATTCGTTTTTTTCGTCCGCCAGCATTTTGGTCTGCTGGTAATCCATCTGATTTTTAAGCAGCTGCCGCTCATATCTGCTGTTTTCGTTTTCTGTTTTAGATTGCCTGTCCACCATAAAGATGATCAAAAAATCAGCCAGCACACAGATTGCCGCACACAGGGAAAAAACGGTTTCAAATGCCGGATATTCGGAGATAAAATGATGATATGTGTTATCGTCAAAAGCCTGCAGGATCACAACAATCAGCATTGTGTACATCATATGCGTTACCGGAAAGATAAAATAGATCACATATTTCTTTTCATATTTCATCTTTTTGCTGATCTTTGCTTTTATTATTTTGAACAGGAACGCCACAATAAACGAAAATGCAAACATAAATACGATATACATCATGAAATCCACAAGCGGAATATTATATGATATACCGGATTGAACAGTATCTTTTCCCGTCGATTGCGTTGCCGCGCTAAACAGCAGGGCAGCGCCGGTCCAGGACAAAAGCGCGCTGACGGAGGAAAATGCCTTTGCAAAAAAACCGCCTTCCGATGTGAAGATCAGTATCACCGTTAAAAGAATATAATAACCCGCCATTTGCAGCATTTCCGTTCGGTAATCCAGAAATGTATAGGTTAAAAAAGAATAGAGCAGTGAAAACGCAAGAATGCTGCCGCAGGAAACGAACGCGTTGTATTTGTCTTTCAGTATCGCATGGGTAATATTAAAGCATATTGCCCCGCGCAGCAGATTCATAATCAGTCCCCACGGGAAAAATTCTGTAAGCTGGATTATCATCTATTAACGGTCACACCCTTAAATGTTGTTTATATAATCCGTGTATTTTTGAATTACATATTTGTATTTCTTAACCGGGATCGGTACGGTGCCGCCGGTGAAAAGCGTAAATTTATGCGGTTCGTAACTGGTGATATGATTCATGTTTACCATAAAACTCTTGTGGCACTGCAAAAAATACGGCGGCAGGTTTTCTGAAAACCGGGATAACGGCATATAGATCTTCAGCACCTGCGCATTGATCATGTGTATGGAGATATTGTTGTTGAATGTTTCTATGTAAACGATATTTTGCAGGTTTACCGTGTAACTTTTGCTGCCGAAACGGATGATCTTAAGATTCGGGTCTTTTTTGGATAGTTTCTGAAGCGCTTTTACGATCGCGCTTTTCAGTATATCAGGGGTGAGGTGGTTTTTGATGATGTAATATGTGTGTTCTGTTTCAGAGATCGAATATGCCTCTTCCGGGTAAGAAGTCATATAAATGATCTGCACATTTGTGCTTTTTTGAAAGGCGGATACCCAGTCCGCCGAATTGCGGCCGTTTATCATAAGGTCCAAAAACAGAATATCCGTTTGGTTCTTCTTGATTCCTTCCTCCAAACCGTTCAGGTCATTAAAGTAGGAAAGGGTATATTCCATGTCCAGATCACGCATACATGTTCTGATCTTGTGTTCCAGTATTTCGCCGTATGCGGGTGAGTCGTCACATATCGTAATATTTACCATAAATTTCAAAAATCTCCTAAAAATAACAATATATATTATTATACTATAAAATATATGTTATTAATTGGTATTTCACCACGCGAAAACGGCTTTTCGCCATAAACCCTCTTCTTTCATTATAGCAACCCTTGGGGCAATTACAATATGCCGGCAGAATACACAAGTAAATTTTGTTACAAAAAACAGCACACGGAACACCGTGTGCTGTCAGCATTTTATAGGATCTTTAGATAAATCATTCTTCCGTTATGCGGAAGATAAAGCGGGCGTTTTCTTCGTACCAAAGCGGAAAATTCGTGCCCCAAACATTGTTTTGCAAAATATATGTGATTCCGTTTTCGGCAATGCTATCCACCTTATTGTCATAGTGCAGGATCTTGCCTTTACCCGGTGAAAGCAGCGGCGCATGGCAGTTTTTGAAGATGTAACTGCCTTTGTCCGTCTTAAGCCGCGCACACTGCACAGCGTGTATGTTTTTGCCGCCGTTATCTACAATATCATACGGATCAATCCATTCACCGATCTTCTTTAGTTCAAATTTTCCGTTTGCCGGCATCAGGTGATAATAGATCGCCTCCGTAAGGCGGTTTGCGTCTTTTCCAAACCAGGAGAGTTCCGTGGTCAGTCCGTTTTCTTTCAGGGTATACAGAATCTGTATCCGTCTCGGCGCGCCAAGCTCCTCGCAAACAGACTGGTCGCATTGCAGATCCG
>UMGQ01021518.1_pt1 | contig 8893 bp, 6 predicted proteins | sample 1965311 | NCBI WGS metagenome assembly UMGQ01 (sample SAMEA4836076, study PRJEB28245) | human gut metagenome | biome: gut microbiome; material: fecal sample | place: Denmark | collected 2008 | reverse complement strand
CCGGCGGGAGCCGTGCAGCGCCGCTGCACGGAGCAAAAACAAAAAGCACAAATGCCGCTCAAACACTGGGTTTAAACGGCATTTAATCTTGATAAATCTTTTTGAAAGTTTAAACAGATTTTTCTAAAATATTTTGAACGGCGGTTTTGGTATTGCTGTCGATAGAATCATCATTCAAAACGGCATTTGCAACCTGCTTAAATGACCGGTCAAGAATATCGGAATACAGATATCGGCCGTCTATTTTTACATATGCCCTTGCAGAAACGTTTTGCCCGTAAGATGCTTCCGGAATATTCGTGAATACAAGGTTAAATGTAGTTAAGCCGTCATCATGCGTTATACGGTTATTTGCAATCAATTGATAAACCGAATTGTTATCTGCGTTTTCAACGCAAAGTTCTTCTGAATCTACGGTGCCGGCAGCGTAAACGAATCCGAATTCCTCCACGTCTTTGTTTTGTGTATCATAAAATGAATAGCCAAAGCGAAGTCCGGCGTCTGTTACGCGGATCGAACCGCCCATAGCGTCAACATCCGCAAATTCAATTCCGTATTCATCTGCGTATTCTTCGGCATAACTGCCTTTTTCGCCCTGAATGATCAATGTTTCGTTAGGCGTTTTAAATGTGCAACTTTCCAGTGCGGATGAAGTTACGATCAGTGAATTTTCTGCTGTCGGCAGGCTTTCCGCCGTTTGAAGTTTCGGAACATACAGATAATTCAAACCGCAATTATCAAACGCGGAACCGTAGATCGTCGTTAATTCGGGAACATAAACATTCTCCAATTCCTTGCAGTAATCAAAGCAATTGATACAAATTTTTTCTAATTTAGGGGCGATGACCTCTCTTAGCGAACTGCATCCGTAAAAAATACTTTCAGTTAAACGTGCCAGCCTAAGTGAAGTAAATTCCGGCAGATATGCTCTTTCCAATGATTTGCATCCGTAAAATGCGTACGAACCGATTTCTTGAACTTTTTCCAAAGTTATCTCTTTTAAATTCACGCAATTATAAAAGCCGCGGTCGTTTATTAAGGTAACCTTAGGTATGTTGACTCTTTCAAGTTGAGAGCACTCAGAAAACGCGTACTGCCCGACCTCAGTAAGTTTCGGAAAGTCGATTATCTTAACGCCGGAATCGGAAAATGCATTATAACTAACATTACAAACCGTGTCGGACACACAACTGTAAAGGTTGTCGCAATCTCGAAAAGAACGCATTCCTATGCTTTCTGTTCCGCTCAGGTCAATTGATTCCAAAGAGCCGCATCCGGAAAAAACATCTGTTTTTATCTCTTTTAATTTGGATGTGTCAATATATTTGAGCGAAGTACAATTACAAAACGCGCCGTCCTGAATATCGGTTATATTTTGCGCGTTTACCAGTTCAAGATTCTCACAGCCTAAAAACGCGGAAACGCCTATACTGGTTAAAGTATTCGGAAGAGAAATGGATGATAATGATTTTTCTTTGAACGCGTTTTTCCCTATTGCCTTAACCGTAATTCCGTTAAGCACCTCCGGCACCGTTACGGTTTCTTCGTCATTAAGATATTCAGTTATTGTTCCGTTTTCGTCAATATCAAAATCGGATTCATCACCGGTAAAGACTTTTGTGTATGTCCGGCTTACCCACGCGCCCTTTTTAAATCCTTTTTTATAGCAATACGCAGTGATCTTCGTGTCATATTTTATTGTTATCGGCTTTTTGTATTCAATTAAATACCGATCCGAATCGCCTATATAATAATAAATGGTGCAGCCTTCATCGGCGGTCAGAGTCAGTTCAAAAGAAGTTTCAAATTCTCCGCTTTCACGGCTGAATGTCGGAACGCCCGGGTCAAGGCTCAGATCCCTTGTTATATATTCAACATAAAGGCCGTAAGCGTTGTTGCTCGAACTCGGAATGGAAGCTCCGGTATAATTGAGCGGAATACCGTAATCACGGAATCGCTTCTCTATTTGATGTGAAGTCATATCGGGATACTCAAGCAGTATATACGCGACGGCAGCGGATACAAGCGGCGCGGACATGGAGGTTCCGGAAAGCGTTTCATATGTGTTGTGTAGATAGGAACTTTTAATATTGTCACCCGGTGCGTAAATATCTACTACGTCGCCGCGGTTGCAGTAACCCGGTATTCCCCAATAGATCCCGCTCTTCTCCCCGGAAGTGCCAACGGTTATGCACTCTTCAAATGAAGCGGGGGAGTATTGGATGACGTTAAGGTTTGTAACACCGTCATTGCCTGAAGACACAACTACGGGAATGTTTTTCTGGTAAGCGTCTCTTACAGCGTTGTGCAGCGCCTCATCATAACCTTTAGCGCTAAGGCTCATGTTAATGATATCCACGTTGTCGGCGATTGCCTGCTCAACCCCCAAAAGTGCGCCCAGCGTAGTGCCCTTGCCTTCGTTGTTCAGGACTTTATAAGGTCTTATTATTACATTTTCAGGCGTATTGTCAACGATGATTCCCGCAACATGCGTTCCGTGGCCGTCATCGTCAAGAGATGAATTTTCATTGCCGCTCGATGAAAAATTGTATTCCGTAGGCTCAACTCTGCCCTGCAGAAATTCGTGCGTATCTTCAACGCCAGTATCAAGAACCGCTACGGTTATTTTTTCTGAATAAGTAATACTGTTATCTTCATTGTATTTTTCAAGTTGTGTAAATCCCGCCGTTTCGGAATTGTAAGATAAATGCTTCTGCGTGTCAGACGCAGGATCTTCCGGAGTTACAATCGTTGTTGTGCTGACTATGTTATCGATCTGAGCAAAAGAAACATAATCCAAAGTATTGTAATAATCAACAGCGTCCTGCGCGGATTGTGCGCTTGGAAATTCCAGAATATAATAATCTTTATACCCGCTTGCGGTGTCAGTTGCGTTGCGGGTGTCGATCTTTTTCGAAGATTTCACGATTACCCTTTTGGATACTTCTTCTTCGTATGTAACGCTGTTTGGATCGTCTGAATTGAGAATTTCAACAGCTTGTTCCGTGAACTTTTCAAGCGAAATCTCAGAACTGCCGTTTTCGGCATATGCAATAACAGGCAGATTTGTTAGCAACATGCATATGGAAATCATTATTGATATAATTTTTTTCATTTTTTACACCCCTATTTTCTGTAGTTGTTTTAAGCCTGTTTAATTTATAAATACAGGCAAAGGTCGATTCTGTCAACGCAAAATGCAAAAATGTGCCATAAAAATGACAAAATTTGCACTTGCTGTTTTTACAAAAGGTATTGACAAAGGCAGAATACACAGACAAAAACAAGGCGTTTTTTCGAATGGGAAACGGGCGCTTCTCCTAAATCACCGCAAAAATCATAACCACCCGTCGAACGGGCGGTTTGCACAAGGGCTAAAAGCCACTGATACTAATCCGCGTCTCAAGGCGCGGGCTTTCTCTATGTTCAAGCCTTATTGTATTTGCCGCTTTGGCATACCCCTAAAGGGATTTGTTTTTAAAATGGATCTTGATATTCTTTTACGCTCAATTTGTCTAATGCAATATCTGCTTTCTCTTGGCCTTGGATATACTTTTTGATTGTTGACTCATTCGGTCCAACTGTCGATACATAATATCCTTCTGCCCAAAATTGCCGATTTCCAAATTTGTACTTCAGATTTGCATGCCTATCGAACATCATTAAGGCACTTTTTCCTTTCAGGTATCCCATAAAGCTTGACACACTTGTTTTCGGTGGTATACTCACAAGTCGATGTACATGATCCGGCATCATATGCCCCTCTGTGATTTCTATTCCTTTGTATTTGCACAGTGTTCTTATGATCTTCTGCAAATCTTTTTTGTATTGATTATATATATCACTTTTCTTCTGTACTTTGGAACTATTACTATGGGATACTTGCACAACCATTCTCTGATATAAAAACTGAAACAAAAAAGGCGTGCAATGATTTCTTCAATCATTACACCCCTGATTCTTTGAACAGACAGTCTCGTATTTAATTGTCCTTTAGGTGTGAAAAAAGCCTCACAACAGATTTGCTGTGAGGCTTCGTGGCTCCCCAAGTTGGACTCGAACCAACGACCCTGCGGTTAACAGCCGCATGCTCTCGTTAGTGCCGAATTATACACCAGAAAATGTTGACTTTTATAGTAGCCTGCATTTAACTTGCGATCTTTAACTCAGTCGGTTTATTGCTTTCTTCTGCACAGTCAAGGAACTGCTTATAGTTCATGTCAAACACAATTTCTATGTTATAACCGTGTCCTATGCGAACTTCTTTAATAAGGCTGCATGCAATCATTTTCTTCTGCTCCCTTGTGGCGAATTGATATTCATCAGCCCAACTTCTGAAGTTGTTATAGTAGTAATCAAGGTTGTCGATGGCGGTCTGCTGATTACCTACTTTAAGCTCATAGTCGGCAATCTGCTCTGAATTGTCGGCAATCTTTTTCTTGGTAGCTTCGATTGCATCAGATAACATATCGGGAGTGAATTTACTGTTTCCCATAAGTGCGTTTGCAATTTCACCTGACAGTTCAATGAGTTGATTCTTAAGGGATTCATTATCCTTTTTAAGCTCATTGAGCCTTTTTCTCATTGCTTGAAGTTCAGCTTTGTACCGCTTTTCAACCGCAATCGATTTTGGCGTTTCTTTGATTCGTGCAAGGTATTCAAGGATCACTGTTTCGACTGCCTTGTCTACAATTTCAGCAGAATATACTGACTGAGCTTCTTTACAGGTTTTAGACCGTACTCGATTGCAGCACATATATCTTGTGCGTCTTGACTCATATACTGAGCCGTCTTTGCGTATGTATTTATCTACATGACTTGTTGAAACCATGTGGCCTCCGCAATGCGCACAGTAAACATTGCCTGAAAGCAGCGAATGACCTCTCGTGGTTTTTGCGATCTGCTGTTTTTCATCATTCTTTCTTGAGCGCTGTTTCAATATTTTTTGGACTTCATTAAAATCGTGCTCATCGATGATTTGCAACTCCGGCAGATGTGGTGATACTGTACCGCCGGAAATGATGTAACCACAATACATACGGTTTTTTAATATCCTGTTGATCGTATTACACTGGAATTTACTTCCGTTGTGTGAGCGAATACCTTTATTGTTCAGCAGTGTTGCAACCTGATGCGAGCCGAGACCTTCTTTCAGAGTCTTGCTGAATATTAACTTGACGATTTCTGCTTCGTCTTCGTCAATAACGACCTTTTTAAGCTCTTTGCCTCTTTTGTTAAAGTTACCACTGGGTATGAGTTTATAACCGTGTGGAATATTGCCGCCGGTGTAAACACCTTCGGCAGTTAATTGACTAAGTCTTGTTTTAACTCGTGTAGAGGTTTTTCGACTTTCACCGTTTGCTTGCCAGTAACGCATAAAGTTTATGAGATAGTCAGCTTCGTTTTCAAACCTCTGCTGACCTTCCTGAGTACTCCATACCTCAATGCCCTGTTGGTTGAACCATTCTACTACAAACGGCGTTTCGTTCTGCCGTCTACCGAGCCGGTCAAACATAAAGACAAGCAGGATGTCAAATTCTTTTTGCTCGGCTGCTGCCTTTATATCCTGTATGGCATCTCTGTCTTCAGCCGATACTTTATATCCTGATACGCCTTTTTCGTAAAATTCCTTTACGATCACCCATCCGTCCTGCCGTTCGGCAAATTCGTGACAGGCTGTTTTTTGCATCGGGATGTCATCCTTGTCGACCTGACCTTTGGTAGATACTCTGTATAAGCAATAAACTCGTTTCATATTATCGTCCTCACATTCTCTGTTGTTATAGTAATGTGGGACTGCACTATTCTGTTTTCAAGGTACAGGGATCGTTGATCTATATACATTATATATGAAACAAGTTCCTGTGTCCAGCAAACGACTTGTTAAATAATGTAGTCCCTACAAATATTGTTCCTTTTTTCAAAGGCATCAAGTAAATTGTTAAGTACATAACTTTTTACTTCTTTGTTTTCTGATTCAGTAAAAAACAACTTGATAGTGCATCCTGCAATTTGTCGTGTTTCATACTGATGGTTGTTATCATTTATCATAAGTATTACTCCTATATATCAAGAGCAACGCCGTTACAATAACAGCGTTGCTCTGTTATTGTGCTTCTGCGTATAATAACTTGAGATTTTTATCATCATATTTGTCCACGACACCCCTGATGTTCGGGTATACAACAGCCGGTCATGGTATTGACCTTCATCGGAATCTCACCGGCCCCTTCGCGCGGCCCGCTTTGCGGAAGTATCATTATCACTCAGCTCGTTTTCGCCTTTGTCTTTTACCTGAGACGGCTCGGATAACTGAGCAATGTAACTGCTGTATCGTATATTCAGTTGTCAAAGTTCAGTGAAGAGGTAAAAACCCCTTCACTTTCTTTGCCGCCTTCAGATTTATTTAACAACCATTTTTGAAAAAATTTTTTAACTTTTTCAAAATATTCTGATTTTGCTTACTAATAGATTGCTGTGATACATTGAGCAACTTCGCTACTTCTTCCTGTGTAAGATCACGAAAATACAACAGTTCAATCAACTCTCGTTCTTTATCCGACAGATGATCAAGAGCCTGTTTTATTAAGAACTTCAGTTCGACATTATCCTGTATATCTTCAGGAGAACAAAACTGGAGTTTTTTCTCATTTGAGAGCAGTTCTAATGAGATCTCTCTGCTCGGTTTATACTGAACAGATCCATTCTTATTGCGAACAGCCCTTTCTGTTTTAAGATCAACCATTAGGTATTTTTCTTTGCGTGTATAATGGTTTATGGTATTCGCTATTTCTGCTGAAACAGTTACTTTTTCAACACGATTCGTAATTGTGTTGTAAACATCAACAGTAATTTTTTTATCCATTTTTCATTTCCTTTCGATTTTGTTTTTTTAAATCGAAAGGTGCTTATGGATATTTAGCTAAGTACGGTTCCCACATTTTGTATCCTTTCAAAATGGATACAAAAAAAGAGCGCAATAAGAGATATGGTACTCAATGTGTCGATGAACACTTTTGTATCCATTGTCTCCCTATTGCAACTCAGGAGTTTTTATAAAAGTTTGATATATTCATAAAAAACGATATAATCGTTTTCTTATAATCTGATTTTACATGTTTTAAAAAATTTTGCTAGCACTTATAAATCCTTAAAAAATCATTATTTTGCAACAAAAAAGAGAGATTTGTATAAAAATCTCTCTTTTTTTGTGACACTATATGATATTTCGTGACTATAATAAGTGATTTCGATCGTTTTTCTTGGGATTTAAAGTCCCATTTTGTAATTCTTTTCTCATATAACTAAGACCTAAAAGATCACGAGTTGAGTATATATGGTTTATTGTTAATAATTGATTTACTATCTCTATATCGTGAACCCCAAATTGTAAACATATATGGATTATGGAGTCATAAGTTGACTGATTGAGAGTAAATCCTGCTTTTTTTAAAAGCGCTAAACTATCTTCCAAACTCAATTTGAACTTAAAGCACATAGTTATAACTATGTTTCTTTCACGCGGCTTATAATAACGATCTTTTTTGCAATTAGTATATACTTTTCTGTTTACTAATATAAGTTCTTCAAAACGGTTTGAACTATAAATGCCTAACCTTGAACAATATGAAATTACATCTTCTGCAAAAGTTGTAACATCTTGATTATTTGTTATTTCTTTCTCTATAGCTAATTCTAAAAAATCCTTAAGTAAATTAATTTTCCCGCAAATATCAGAGTGTTCTTTTTTGAATACGGTATCGTTAATATATTTTTGTAATGTATTACGAAAACGTATTTTTCCCTCATAAGTTAAAAAACTATAAAAAAGTGGCAGTGCTTGAAAAAAATCAAGTTGATAAAAATCATCTTTGATGGATTTCAAATTTATTGCAAAAGATCTACTCTGTTTGGTTAGTTTGAGTTCGCCTTCTTTTACAATATAGAACGACTTTTGGTTTGGAACTATGCAGTGATCCACTTCAATATAATTCAGAAAATCAAGTATAAACAATCTGCGCGAATATGAAACATTATTATATAACCATCGTAGTAGTTCATTGGCAGTATTGAGAATTTTTCCATTAAATATATCGTTTTCAGAAAAATCCAATGTTGAGAGTTGTCCGAGCTTAACAAGTTCATTCAATGCCTCAGCTGCAAATTTATTTTTGAGTATAGGCGATGAAGAAATAGACTTGAAATAGTCATGAAAACGCTTATTACATTCGATGTCTATTGTATCATTTGATTCGCAAGTTGGAAAGATTTCTATTTCGCTAAAATAGTCATTGTCATATTTGGTAATACGGATTAATCTGGGAGCCATTAATTCTAGTTTAATGAGTAGAGATTCTGAAACCATCTCTTGTGTGGATATATAATCAGTGGTTACTTCTCTAGTGACATTATAGAGCACGAATTTCCTATGGTGGAAAGTCTTCCTATCGGTTTTTGTATTTGTTAGACTGTTAATGTTACGTTCCTTATTTATTAATTTTTTATGTTCATTTTCTTTTTTTGTCATATATGTTACCCCTCGTTTACGAAAAATAGGTTTTCAGAGCATATTTTATACCCTATTTACATTGTTTTCAATAGTTGAATTTACAAATTTTTTATTTTTTTTCATTTAATTAACGTAGGAATGAGTTCTAAAAATGTTATAAGCAGCGCAATCGATTTCCAACTACGCTGCTTATGTAATTTAGTCTTTATTTAGGGTATGGTGTTATCAAAATTTATCCGATTAAAGATTTTTTTAGTTTCTTTAAGATCCGCAGATGATTCTTACTTATACACTGCTGTGATACATGGAGTATCTTTGCTACTTCCTCTTGCGTAAGATCACGAAAATACAGAAGTTCAATCAACTCTCGTTCTTTATCCGACA
>UMGQ01003466.1_pt1 | contig 9019 bp, 8 predicted proteins | sample 1965311 | NCBI WGS metagenome assembly UMGQ01 (sample SAMEA4836076, study PRJEB28245) | human gut metagenome | biome: gut microbiome; material: fecal sample | place: Denmark | collected 2008 | reverse complement strand
AACTGCGAGTTCAGCAGAGCGGGTCGCAGTTGGAAAAGATGAGCAAGAAAACCGGCGAATAACGTCTTTTTTAGCTGGTATAAAAGATGCAATATTCTTGGGATTGTTGTTTATCTCAGCTGAACTTCAAATTTCAATGCCTACATATCTTGCTTTTTAATGCAGCGCAAGGATTTCAGGTGAAAAACAACCCTACAAATTCTAAACAGTGATTCCGCTTTCTTCGGGACAGATAGAGTTCATTGATTTTAGCGGCCCAATTTACTTCCGTCCCGAATTCTCCTTTTGAAGTTGTTTAAATGCTTTATCTGTAATCTCAAGTTTGTGGTATATGTCAGCATCTAACTCATCTATTATATTAATGAGTTCGTGACTATTAAGTGTAATTGCCATAATGATTTGGCTTTGGGAACTAACTTCAGATACAGAACGAATAAAGCTATTCATGTCTTCTGAAACTATGCTTTGTTGAGCGGGCTCATCAAAAATAATAACGCCAGGGTGGTTTCCGTCTTTTTCAATCGAAACTTGTAAAAGGGCCAGTGTAAACGCCCAAATTGTTCTGATTCCATCACTGGCAGATGAATCAAATTTCATATCAAACCCATCAATGGTTGGAAGCAAAGATTCCTCTGAAATTTCTATACCATCAAAACTTGATAGGCTACTATAGTGATATCTCCGCAGATTGTCAATAAAGTGAGACTTTAATAGAGCTATTTTTTTCATGTCCGCTTCAGAAATCCCTTTCTTAGGCAAATGACTTTTTTGCTCTAAATAATCTTTCCACTTTTCTGATAAATCACTTAAATTATCAAGAAACGTACGGAACATATCTTGTAAGTTTGATAATTGCTCAATTTGTCTCGATATTTCTATCTTTTTTAAGATAATTGTTTCAGATGCTTCAGTATCTGTTGTTGTAAAAAGATCTGACCGAAGAGTTTGGGCTAATCTGCGTAGAGTTAATAACCTGCTTTCATAACTCTCCTTTTCTTTTTGTAGCATATCGCGAGTATTCTTACGGCTATTGAGAGAAAATTCTAACATGCTTTTTTGTGCCTTTAAATGTCGTATATTTTCCTCAATACTCATAAAGCCGCTACAAGGATTAGCTTCTAAGAGATTATCTTGAATTTGTTGCTTACAAGTTGGGCAAATATTTGCACTTATTTGCCCGTTACTAACTTCTGAACCAAACTTTTGCAATCTGGCCGCATCCTCATTATTTCTAATATCGGCACAAATAAGTTGGAGATCAGTAGTTAATCGATGAATCACTTCGTTAATTCCAGATAATTTCTGCATTAATTGTCGTAAAATCTCTTCAAATTTTAGAATATCTGCTTCTGTTTCTGAAAGTTCTGTATTTAGAGCCTCGAAATTGTCCGTCACACGTGGCTTCAATTGGCGTAGTGAATCATATTCAATTTTTAATTGATTGCTTTTTTCTTCTATAGTAGTTTTTTCAATTGTTAGAATAGCAATACGTAAAAGATCTTTGTCCGAAAGGACTTGGGGATGCATAGGAATATTAATGATATCACAGGATTCGGAATAAGCATGTCGCTTTATTTCCTTTATAAGCTGTTCCCACTCATTTTCAATTTCCGTTTTTATAATATTTAGACGATCTCGCTCTTTTTCATTTTTAAAAGTGTCAAGGCCAAGTATGTATTCGACCACTCGCTTTTTCGATTCTTTAATACCAAATATAGGCATTCCTGACAGAATATCAGACCAGCCATGTTTTTGCTCAATAAACATGGCAGAAAAAACGATTTGTAAATACAGTTTTCTTTCACTACCATCTGACGTGCGAACCAGAGGAAGGTTCAAGTGCAAAAAGTCCTCTAAAAATGCATGAAACCCTCGCTGACTTGTGGCGGCATGTTGAATATTCACATAAAAATCTTCCGACTGGATTTTTGGATTTCCAATTAGCTCATATTTGCTAAAATACACAGTAATAAGTCTGTTATCTTTATTTTCTGCTTTAATATTTCTATAAATCGTTATTTCTTCAGAACCATTACTGATTTCAAGGTAGGCTCCAGATTCCGTAACGCTCCACGACTTTCCATTGTCATCAATTGCATTTTTAAAAGCGGATGTTAATACCTTACCACCAATGCCGGCAACGCCACCCAATATCTGCTCAAGTCCAAGACAGTAATATATAGCTGCAAGTATAGAACTTTTTCCGCAAGTGTTCTCCTTGCTTGCCACAAAATTTAGCCCTTTTTTAAAAGACTCATCTATTCCATACATGCCGTTTGCAGTGTTAATTTCAACACGCAGTCTGTTAATTCTCAGCATGTCTGTCCCTCCAAATTTCAGTGAGTTCCTTAATCCTTGATTCAGTGAGTCTTTTCGACAAATCTGTAAGTTCTCTAATTTCAGTCACCATTAGGTCACCGGCCAATTTGATTCGTTCTGCAAAATTTTTTCCGTGGTCTGTTAATTTATAATTTCCATTTTGTTGTTGTACGACAAAGCCATAAGCTACTGCGTATGTAAGTGCTCTATTTACTGCCGGATCAAACCTAACTACCACTGATTCATTCATCTTATCAGAAAACTCTATTAGATTATCCATATTCTTTCGTGATAATAATGCAAAGGAAATCATATGAAGTTTAATTAGTGAGCAAGATGTTCCCCATCCACATATGTACATAATAAGACATAGCTGAGAAACCTTATAACTTATCCGATAGTTATAAGGTACCGCATCTGGTTTTGCATCAAAAACTATATCACCTTGTAAAGGGAACTGATTCGCCATTAGTCATACACTCCTGAATTCCATAGAACAATCAGCTAACCAACTTGCAACTAAATCTTGTTTTAATTCTACGACTGAAGCTTGTGTCAGCAATTTGGAAAAATCTTTTTCGAGTTTTCCTTGAAACTCGTCGAGGATGTTATTAAATAATCTTTGATTTAATTGCCGGTCAGTATTCATCCGAGTTTTTAATGAAACCTCTCTTTTATAACTTTGCTCTAATTTATAGAGTTCCTCATAAATTTCCGGGAAATGAAGTTGTAGGTCATTCATGATTTCCAGTCCAGCTATGTAGTAATCGATGTAAATATTAACTACATCGTTTAAATCAGGATCTTTTTCGTCAACGTGCATCACCGCTCCTACTTTGCGACGTATATTAGCGACTTTTTGGGAATCACATTTTGACCAATCAGGGTTTTCTCGATGTTGGACAGCAAAATTAAGTTTCATATCAGTAAGATTTGTACGAATAATTCTACTAATTTCTGGAGCAAAATCTTCTGCAATTTTAACAAGTATTTTAAAATCATCGGATATATGGGTAAACAAGGTAGGATTTTTCTTTTTGGCAGTTAGTACTTCTTGCTGCTTGGATTGTGCATGACGAAGAATTCTTGGATCTTTATATTCAGGAATATTAAAATGCCATTCAACAATAGGAGGAACTCCCAATCTTTTTAGTTGATCCCCATTAGCCATTAATTTTTCGATATCTGCAGTTAATTTATCTCTTTGATGAGCATAAAGATCATTGTCTGAATATACACGTTCTGGACAATAACATTGGTGTACTATTCCGTTATGAGTAAATCCTTCAATACCAGCATCTCCGCCTTGCACAGCAGGGATAGCCGTATAATGCTCTTTTTGATATCTTAGGCGATAACATTTCACGCAGAGTTCTTCCCACGCATTTCCAGTCATATATCCTTCGATAAATGTCATAATGTCGCTCATTATAACCCACCTCGTAGTTTGCTTATTCCAATTGAATTAGTATAGTCAGGCTGGGAAGATAAAGTGTGATAATCTATACAAAACTCGGTAGTTTCGTCTAAATATCGAACTCTGACAAGATGGAATATCAAATATGTCTTTATAACGATTACTTCACGATGGAACAAAAATAATCTATCTCCTATTCGGGGGGATTCTGAACCTTCATGCTTAAATTCCATTTCTCCACAAATCATTAAGTCGTTTTCTCCAACATAAATCAATATTTCATTGAATTTTCGGAAAGCAACTTCTCATAGCCTTTCTTAGTTTTCTGTTATGCTATGAGTCAATGGATTTTGGCACCCCACTGGTGCCCTCACCAGACAGACTCGAAGTTTCCAGTAAACCACAGCTCCGTAAAATCTCCTGATTTGGTTTTCCCGTGTACGCCATCAGGAAATGTATCTTATCGTCGAATATACAATAAGATCATCTCGCTCCATCCCAATGAACAGGTCGTTCTTCTCATAAATGTTGTCTTAAATCCAGAAAACTGTTTTGTTATAGCAGTTCATTCCGCCTTGGGTCAGTTCATAACATCATAATTTTGTTTTCTAACCTGCCTTTTCATGCACAGTATAGCATATTCGCCCAACATCGTCGAGGAAAAATTCCGCTCCTGGAGTCACAGATTCATATTTCTGGTGTTCCGCCGTTTCAAAGCTTGCTTTAGGAGGGAAAAAAGACGGCTTCCGAGATAGTCCAATAGAACTTTCCCCAAAACTGCCCTTTGTCCAGGGTCATTCATAGAGCATCTCGAAATATTCCGCACATTGTAGCTCAATCTGTAAACTGCCATCAGACTGGACCAAGATGACATCGACCTTGTTTTGGATCTCATCTCCGTCAAATGAACTCAGTCCTAACTTCTCACAGAGAACTTCCTTGATCCTGTCCTCCGATATGGAAGGCGAATGCTGACAGAACTTTTTCCCATGCTCCACACGATTGGCACAACGCCAGACGATCTCGCCAGATGGTCTGGTAATGCGGTGGTAATTATGGCCACATTCCGCACAAACCAAAAGGCCGCTCAATACACTCTGCGAGTTGTACCGGGTGGCCTTTCTCTGATGAGTATCCTCATCTATGTTGCTCCGTCTGCTTTTCTCTCCCTGCGCCAAAAAGAAATCGTCAAAGCTGACGATATAGCCAATGTACTTCTGATTGGAAAGCAGATTGCTGAGAACAGGCTGTGTCCAGCGTTCTCTGCCTTTAGGGGACGGAATATTACTCTTGAACAGAAAATCAGCAATCCCACCCAGACTCATGTCGGAGAGGTATTGCTGATAAATTATTCTCACGATATTTGCTTTTTCCTGATCGATGGCCACATGGCCGTTTGGTGCGATATAATATCCGTATGGGACACTCATGGTGGAGATGCTCCTTTCTGAATTTTAATGTTACTTATATGGAAGTTTTCTCTAAGGCATCATGGAGAAGCTAAGGATATGTGGATTATAAACTTGTGAAAGGGCAGTGGGGACTGTTATAATCCTCTGATTTTACTGTTTCTGGAAAAATAATTGCCTCGAAATAGAAAGAAACCTGCTTTTGATCTAAATCAAAAACAGGTTTCTTTTCTGGAAGGGGCGGTTAAAATCGATATTTGAACCCATTTGATTATTCCGTCCAAGACATGTAATTGATATCTTGTCGTTCTTTTAAGATTACAGATACATCTCTCTCAAAAGTGCTGTAATTCAATCTATTTTTGCATTCCTTGATATAGTCATCACGAATGCCTATAACCTTGTATACAATTGAAAGTAGGACATATCTCAGAACTCTGTTAGCGGCAGATATTTCTTCAAACGATGGTTCAGTATACCGTTGCTCGTTGTAATGCGTAAAAAAGTTTCTATCGTTGCTGATTGCACGAGCCAAGCGTCTTCTTTTCTCTTTTGAAATCTCAAGGGTGCCATTGATCTGCACTAAAACATCTTCAATGCGATATTTCAGCGGAAGTTGTTTCTTCCTGCAACCATCCGCTTGTGCAATACCTTTTGCAAGTTCATCTCGATAGTGGACAGAGTACAATTCGATAGCCTGCGTTAGATTTAGAAAACGGTTAATACGAGTAGAGCGGTTACAGATGATCTCGTAAAAGAGCGTTGGAATATATATGCTATCAGCGTAAAATTTTAACCAATTAGTCCACACTTCAGAAAAGTTTTCAGAAAACTTATTGGTCATAATTAAAAAAGGCTCCTCTGGGACTTCAATATCCTCCTTATGATTTAAATATAATTGACAATCACAATATCCAGGAAAATTTTTAGCATTATCTGTTTGTTCATCAGAAAACAAAAGATTTTCTAATGGCAGGTAATAGTCAGCAAAAAAAGATAATAGATTTCTCGCACAAGCAATTTTTGCAATAGCATCTCTGATTCTGGTTGGTTTTGAAAACGCATAGTCAATATATGGAAGGTACCTATACTCAATTCCATGTCTTGACCAGCCATGAGAAAAACCTCGGTACAAGCGAAGGGTTCCGTCCGTGTCCATGGCCTCGATATCTTCCGGATAGGCAAAACTCAGTACAGTGGGATTTTCCTTTGTGAAGCAAACATTTTCGTTAAATACTCTATCAGAAAACATATGATTCATTGCTCCTATTGAAGCAGAAATGTTTGTAACGAAGATGTCACTGACATAACCTCTCCCGATGACTATTTCTGACGGATCTATAGAAATCTCTACACACCCCGAATTGATGTGGTAAAAGGATGTAATAATATAGTTATCAAGTAATGTAACATTAGTCCCGCTAATCTCACCCCAAATTTGAAATGGTGTTTTCTGTTTCATAAAATCCAGATTTTTCTTTTCAATTCGCGCTTGAATTATTATATGGTTATCTTGGTTAACCAAAGTACCAATAAAATCAACCTTATCTTTACCACTTTGGAAATGGAAGTCCCCAATTTGGTTGAGTAAATCTTTTAGTTTTCTCATTTTTCCGCACCACACATTGTTTTAGTTGTATTATTTAATAAAGAAGTGTTGCGCTAAAGTTATCGTTACTTCACCTTCTCTGTACAATGGTATTCTACACCATTTTACAGGAGGAATCAAATTATGCGCATCAGCATAGAAGAAAAGCAAACCCTGGTTGCCCGCTACCGGGCCGGTGAATCTGTCGCCGAAATTTGTGCCGACACTGGTGTGCCCCGGAGTACATTTTACACATGGATCAAACCATACACTGTGACCATAACAGACCCCGGCCATGCTGTCAGCCAGCAGGCGTTTATCAAAATGAAACAGAAACTTCAAAAGTTGGAGCAGATGATTGAGATTTTACAAAAGGTCAACTGCACAGTTTCAGCGCCGCTTCAGGAAAAGTTGCAGGAGCTTGCCAGACTGCATGGTCAGTACAGTGTCCATGCCTTATGCGAGGCGCTTTGTGTATCCCTCGGTACCTTCTACAACCACATCTTCCGGCGAAAAGAGCTAACAGCCTATGATAAACGCAGAGCCGAGATGAAAGAGCATATCCAAACAGCTTTCGATGAGAGCCAGCAAAGGTTTGGCGCAAACAAAATCGCTGCTGTGTTGGCAGATTGCGGCGTTCGGACTTCGCCCAAGTATGTGGCCGAACTGATGAGAGAAATGGGATTACAAAGTATCTCCATCTACTCCAAACGCGATTATCAGAAAAGTGAGCGGCTGGCAAAAAAGCAGAACATGTTACAGCGGCAATTCAAAGCGGATGAACCGAACCGTGTTTGGGTCAGCGACATCACGTGCTTTAAGGTTAATGGCAAGTATCTCTATGTCTGCGTAATCCTCGACCTTTTCTCACGTAAAGTAGTAGCCCACAGAGTATCACCAAAGAATAGTACCTATCTGGTTACCTCTACCTTTCGTCAGGCATATCGGAACAGAAACGAGCCCCAGCATCTGATGTTTCACAGCGACCAGGGTCCGCAATATACATCCAACACATTCCGGAAACTGCTTCGCATGAACAAGGTTGTCCAGTCTTTCTCGAAGTCCGGCCGTCCTCATGACAATGCTGTAGCCGAGTCCTTCTTTGCCTCCATGAAGCGAGAGGAGATTTATCGGACTCAATATTGCTCCGAGCACCAGTTCATGAGAAGTGTTGATACCTACATAGAATTTTACAACACTAAGCGCCCTCACAGCACGCTCAACTATAAGACACCGGATGGGTTCGAATTGCTCCATGAGCAAAGAAGAGAGCGGACAGGCTGATCTGGACAAGGGGTTCAAAACTGGGTATTTTTCGTTTTTCAACCACAAAGCCTGCGCCTTTTGTCTTTGCGATATTGATTACCGGGCTGTGCATGAGAAAAGAGAAAGCCTGAAATAACAAGGCTTTCTCCCATAAAACGAGGGCAGGGGCATTGGACAGTCCAAGAAAACTGTTCAATACTCCTACCCTCATCCATTTGTCTTTTGTTGCCGAAAAAGATACAGCCCGGAAAGCCTTGCGGCTCAATGGGTTCGCGGTTTTGCGCATCTTGTATTTTTGTTTTTCTGCGCTTTTTTCAAGCCATTTCCGAACCCCCATATTGACATACTGACAAAGCCATGTGCAAACAGGATAGGAAAAAAGGGCCATGCGTCAGCACAGCCCTCTTTCTTACTTCAGTCTTATGATCTGCTCATATAGCATAGCATACTTTTTCTCGATCACCATGTTGCTGTGGTAGTGGCCGAAGAACCAATACCGGAAGGTACATCTCTGACACACTTCATCGAAGAACTCGGTCAGTGCGTCTTTTTTGAACATTCCTCCGCTGAACACATCCTGTATGCTGGAGGGGCAGCAGTGGCTGATGATGTAATCCACATTCCAGTGGACACGCGCCAGATTTGCTCTGGCTTCCAGATATTCCGCTTCGCTAGGCAGTTCCTCGGCCCACCAGGAACGATGGTTCACACGAAACAGCGCACCGCGCTGTTCGAGTTGCTGAAACTTTTCCTCGAAGTCTGGATCGTCCGGCTCCAGAATACCATCCTGGATATCATGGGAGGATGCGCCGCCCATGGTAAAAAACTTCCTGCCGTTGAGCTCATATACCTGGCCCCGCATGAGATGCAGGACGGAGGGACGTATCCTCTGGATCTGTCCGCCATGCCACTCCTCTTTGGGATAACCTTTGTAGGCGTCATAGTTTTCATGGTTCCCGAGCACGAAGGCCGTGGTGTAGGGCAGACTATCCAGCCAGTCCAGTCCTGCATCATCCCGTG
>UMGQ01006370.1_pt1 | contig 9156 bp, 5 predicted proteins | sample 1965311 | NCBI WGS metagenome assembly UMGQ01 (sample SAMEA4836076, study PRJEB28245) | human gut metagenome | biome: gut microbiome; material: fecal sample | place: Denmark | collected 2008 | reverse complement strand
GGGCTATCAAGCAAACCTATCATATTCAGCAAGGTAGACTTACCACAACCGGAAGGTCCCATAATGGCAACAAACTCTCCCTGATTGATTTCCAAACTTACTTCATTCAATGCAGTGGTCTGCACGCTTTCCGTACGAAATATCTTACTGAGTCCAATAGTCTTTATCATATTCATTTTTTTTTCATTATAATCAAATCTCGTTATCATTATATCCAAATCTATTTTTCATTATGTATGAAATGAATCTTACTCATACCTCAATGATTCTACCGGATTTTGTGATGCTTTCCGCCAAGTCTGTCCAAAGACAGTAAATGAAGTAATACCTGCTATCATTGCCCCTGCCAACAGGAATAGCCACCAACTAATGGGCGTTTGATAAGCAAATTCACTCAACCAACGATGCATTAAGAAATATCCTAACGGGCAAGCCATCACGAAAGCAATGCCTATCCAGCGAAGATATTCCAAACAGAACATCCGTACTATGCGGTCGGAATGAGCCCCATTCACTTTGCGGACACCTATCTCTTTAGTCCGCTGCTCGGTAGAAAGAGCAACCAGCCCGAATACCCCCATCATAGCAATAACAATGGCAATGATGGTGAAAAATAACAGCATTCGGCTTTGTTGCTGCTCTTTGGCATAATTCTTGTTCAGAGTATCGGAGAAAAACTGATAATTGAATTCTTTGACGAAAATATCATCACGCACCGCCCATTCTTCAAATTTCTGCTGAATATATTTCAAAGTCTCCTGTTTACGCTCGGGGGCTATCTTAATATACATATCGCCCAGACACTCCGGATTATAGTATATATAAGCAGGTTTCATTTTCTCACGCAATGACTGAAAATTAAAATCTTTCACCACACCAACAATACGGGATTTCACGGCCCATCCACTAAATTCTTTATAGACTTCCATACCTATCGGGTCAGCAACTTTCATCGCTTTCCATGCTGTTTCATTGATGACAATCGTTGGCTGAACAGGCTTATCAGAATCACTCTGCATCCAGTAATTCTCAAAATAAGAATCCATCAACTCCCCTTTCAATAATTGTAATCCGAAAGTTTTTACAAAATCACCATCCGCCCATATCTCCATCATTTGCAACGAATCTGTCTTTCCATCTATATCTGTCCACCTGATTGTCGCTTGTCCGTTTTTCTTTTCCAGATTTCCTTCTCCAAAACTTTCAATAGGCGAACCCATCGAAACACTCTTAATATCGGGATTCCTCAATAAGTCTTGTTTGAAATCAGCAACTTCGTACCATAAGCTTGTATGGATGGAGACAATATTCTCTCTGTCAAGTCCCAAATCCTTATTCTCCATGAAGTGAAGTTGCTTCAGTACAATGAAAGTCATCAACATCAATACTATAGCTATGAAAAACTGGATGCAAACCAATCCTTTGATAAGCCCTCCTTTCTTGCCGGTCTTTCGTCCGCCTTTGAAAGCAAGCAACGGATTGACTGATGAAAGATAAAATGCTGGATAAGCACCAGCCAAACAACCTATGCCTATAATACCAAACAGAATATAGAAAATAATATCCCAATTCATTCTTAATGTTATAGCAGTTTCCATAGCTTGGTTGAACAGAGGCAGCATAAGTTCCGTCAGAGCTAAAGCAAATACCAGAGAAATAAATGATTGTACTAAACTTTCTGAGAGAAACTGTGTAATAAGTGTTTTCCGTTTGGCACCCGTTACTTTGCGCACCCCTATTTCTTTATAGCGTAGTGACGCCCGAGCTGTGGAAAGTGTCATGAAATTGAATGCACCCATAAAGATGACCAGAATGGCTAACGCCACAAATAGGTACATAGTGGCAAGGCTACCATGATTCTTAACGTTTTCATCAGAGAAAGTTGTATGTAGATGAATATCTCTTATCGGCTGGAAACGCAATAGCGTTCGTTTCTCACCAAACTTTTTGAGAGCATGCCTCATTGTTCTTTGCTCCTGACGATACAACTTACCCTTGTCACCCTGTTTCATTTTTACATAAACATGCATTCCACGACGCATGCTATCCCAATTCCACCCCATGGAGAAGAGACCGTATGCATCTATCGAAAAGGCAACATCAAACTGTATGTGACTTTTCGCAGGTATCTTAACCACGGCAACAACAGTGTGTACATCAGTCCGTCCAACATAGTTTCTTTTCACTTTTTTTCCTATGGCAGAAGCATTTCCAAATAGTTTTCGTGCCATAACCTCGGATAATACAACATTATCAAGATTATCCCATAGTTGTTCGGGGTTACCTTCTATTATAGGGAAGGGAAAGACATGAAAAAACGTACTGTCCACATGGACATATTTACCAATTATTCTTTTCTCATCATCTGTCTCCAGTGTAAGGTTATCTTCATATTTGATAGCTGTCGCATCTTCTACTTGTGGAAAATCTTCCTTAAAAACTCTCACAAGTGAGCGTATACTTTCAGGAGATTCCTTTATCTCGCCACTTGTCTCCCGACTCACTTCTATCACTCTGGAAATACGGTCTGCATCCGGAAAACAATTATCATACGTCAGCTCGTTTATCACCCAGAGATAAATGAGAAACGCTGCCGTCATGCCAAATACAAAGCCCAGCATATTGATGGTAGAAAATAGGAAGCTCCGCTTGATCAACCGGAGTGCAACTTTTATATAATGCTTTACCATAATCGCATTTATTAGAATAAGACTTTCTTCTACGGAAGTTTCGCAAGAACTATACCAAAAGAATAATACATTGTTTTTCATTTACTTAAGCACAATATCATTTCACAAAATTGCACGATATCGTACACCAAATGCACGCTTCCGTACACTTCTTTTTCAAAAACTTTACCTATCTTTGTACATGTCCGGAAAAGAGCTCTGTATCCGCACATTTTAAACTTAACTTTAAGTATGATGAAACGAGGAAAGATACTCATTGTAGACGATAATGAAGACATTCTCTTCACCTTGAAAATGCTACTGCGTCCTTTGGTAGAAAGTATTACTATGACAACTGATCCACGTGAATTGCTGCCGCTCATCTCTCGTACCCACTTCAACGTCATCTTGCTTGACATGAATTTCCGTCGGGATGCCGTCAGTGGAAAGGAAGGATTCCACTGGTTGGACGAGATACTGAAGCTGGACGAGAAAGCTGTTGTTATCTTCATTACCGCCTATGCGGATACGGAAAAGGCAGTTCAAGCCATTAAACAAGGTGCCACAGATTTCATTCCCAAACCCTGGCAAAACGAGAAACTGATAGCCACCGTGTCTTCCGCCCTGCAACTCAGTTTCAGCCGGACGGAAGTAGAAACCCTGAAACAACAGAAGGAGACTTTAAAAGAACAAACAGAAGCTTTGACTCTTCCCCCTGAGCCTACACGCGTCATCGGTGAATCTGCCGCCATGCAAGCTATTTTTCAGACGATAAGAAAGTTTTCCGAAACAGATGCGAACCTTTTGCTCCTGGGAGAAAACGGAACAGGTAAAGACTTGATTGCCCGCTATGTTTACGAACAGTCCCCCCGCAAGAATGAGATCTACGTACCTATCGATTTAGGAAGTATTCCGGACACGTTGTTCGAAAGCGAATTGTTCGGATATGAAAAAGGTGCATTTACCGACGCCCGCAAGAATAAGCCGGGACGTGTGGAAGTAGCTTCAGGCGGAACGTTGTTCCTGAACGAAATCGGCAATCTGAGTCTTCCGCTTCAAGCGAAGTTACTTTCGGTCATAGAGCAAAGAAAGAGCTCACGGCTCGGCTCTACCGCCTCCTACCCTGTAGATGTAAGGTTGATTTGTGCCACAAATACGGATTTATACAGTGCCATCGACGACGGACAATTCCGCCAGGATTTACTGTACCGCATCAATACGATTGAAATTCGTATTCCGCCTTTACGGGAACGGGGAAACGACCTGTTCCTGTTAGCCGATTTCTTTCTCCAACGCTATCGGAAGAAGTATAAGAAAGAACTTCGGGGAATTTCCAAAGAAGCACGAAAGATGCTACAACTTTACCGTTGGCCGGGCAATGTGCGTGAACTGGAGCATGCCATCGAACGTGCCGTCATCCTCTCTACAGGAACCATGCTGGCTCCAGATGATTTCATGTTACGCAGCCCCCGATCTTCGAATACTGTATCTGAAAAAGATAAGTATAATCTGGAACGGATTGAAAAGGATGCAATCAATGAGGTAATGAGAATATGTGGCGGTAACATTACATTGGCAGCAGAAATGCTGGGAATCACAAGGACTTCACTTTATAGAAGGATTGAAAAGTTCGGATTATGAAAAGACAAACTTGGGTAAAAACGCCTCTTTGGCTCACAATTGCATTATTGATATGTTGCCTCGTTTCAGCTTGGTTGGCTGTACACGGCTTTTATTTTAGCCTGTTTGTGGCACTCTGCCTCACGGCGTTTGTTGCTTATACCATATATAGGTATATCTTACGTTCTGCGCGTGCCATGGCCCAGTTTATCTGGGCTGTGCGCTACTCTGAATTTCTTTCTTCTCCCACTTCCAATCTCAATGCCACCCAGCCTCTTCCCGAAGAACTGCTGACTGAAATGCAGGATGCCCTTGAACATTACCGGAACAACCTGCAAAAGAAAGAAAGCAAATTGCAGTATTTTCAGGCACTTGCCAATCATATAGACATGGCTATTCTTGTTTATACGCCCGGCGGGCAAATGGAATGGGTCAATGATGCAGCCAAACGTCTGATACATATCGATTGCCCGCATACGATAAATGATCTGGTCGACTTTCACCCCGATCTCCCGGCCAAGCTGCATACACTGAAAGCAGGCGATTTGTCCGTATGGCAAATCAAACAGGAAGAAGAGACTGTGCAATTCGCTCTTTCCGGTATGGAGTTTGTCATTCAAGGCAGGAAACTCTTGATTGCCGGAATGAAGAATATCCATTCTGCCCTGGATAACCGTGAGACGGAAGCCTGGCAAAAGCTAATCCGTGTACTGACACATGAAATTATGAATTCCATTACTCCCATCATTTCGCTTACAGAACTTCTTGCCAAGCACGCCGACAGTCTGGAAGGTGACGAAGAAACCAAAATGGAAATCAGACAGATGTTGCAAACCATCGGTCGCAGAGGGAACGGTCTAGTACGCTTTATGAATAGCTACCGGGAAGTATCGCACCTGCCCCACCCTTTATTAAAACTTTATAATGCCGGAGAACTGCTGAAAGGAGTCGTTCAATTGATGCAAAATGATACAGATGATCTACACCTCTCTCTTCCCAACGTTCCGTTGCGCCTGATTGCAGATAAAGAGCAAATAGAACAGGTACTTATCAACCTGATACGGAATGCCCGCGAAAACGAAGCGACACAAATCACTCTTTCCGCGGGCATCACTCCAAGAAATCACCTTTTCCTGCGTGTTACTGATAATGGAACCGGCATCGATCCGGAAGTTCAGGAACGTATTTTCATTCCATTTTTCACCACAAAACCGACCGGTTCAGGTATCGGGTTAACCATCTCGCGCCAAATCATGCACCAGCATCATGGAAGCATTACGGTGCAATCAAAAGTGGGAGAAGGAAGCACGTTTACACTTCTGTTCCCAATAGTTTAATAAGTGATTAGTGCTACGCTATAATGCCGCAAGGAGACTAATCACTTATCACTAACCCCTAATCACTTATTACAACGCTTTTTTGTATAAATCCAGAATAATCTCCTTCGTCACCTCGCGAGGATTACCCGGTGTACAAACATCGGCAATAGCAGCCGTAGCCAGCTTGTCGAGATCGCTTTCCTTGATACCTAATTCAGAAAGGTGTTGCGGAATACCTACTCTTACTGACAGCGCTCTCACTGCATCTACGGCAGCACGTGCAGCTTCTTCCTGGCTCATACCTTCTTTATATACTTTCATCGCCTTAGCAATTTCCACATACTTATCAAGTGCAGCAGGAGCATTAAATTCCATAATGATAGGCAGCAACAACGCATTAGCCACACCGTGAGGTATATCAAAAATAGCACCCAATGGATGTGCCATACCATGAACAACGCCCAAACCTACATTAGAGAATGCCATACCTGCAATATATTGCGCTACCGCCATACCATTACGTGCCTCTGCATTTGTCGGCTCAAACACGGCCGTTTCCAAATAACGGGTAATCATTTCGATAGCTTTAATTTCAAACATATCGCTCATTTCCCATGCTCCCTTAGTAATCAGACCTTCAATAGCATGTGTCAATGCATCCAATCCCGTAGAGGCGGTCAGCCCTTTAGGCAAAGTGTACATCAATTCGGCATCTACAATGGCGATGGCAGGAATATCATTCGGATCTACACATACCATCTTCTTTTCATTCACTTCGTCGGTAATCACGTAGTTGATAGTCACTTCGGCAGCCGTTCCTGCTGTAGTAGGCAGAGCAATGATAGGCACGGATTTCTTCTGAGTCGGCGCCACTCCTTCCAGAGAAACCACATCACTGAATTCCGGGTTATTAGTGATAATGCCGATAGCTTTTGATGTATCGATGGAAGAACCACCACCAATAGCCAGAATAAAATCGGCACCGGATTCTGCAAACGCTTTCACACCTGCATTTACATTACTAACCGTAGGATTTGGTTTAATATCGCTGAATACAACATAGGGTATGCCTGCCTTATCCAGTACGGAAAGCACCTTGTCAGCTACACCAAATTTAATCAGATCTTTGTCGGTAGATACAAAGGCTTTTTTCAAGCCGAGACGTTTAATTTCCTGTGGGAGCACTTCGCGGGCACCCGGTCCGAAGTAGGATACTTCGTTCAAGACGAATCTGTTAATCATAATACGATAATTTAAGTTCCGCAGTGTCATTTTGAGATTGAGTGTGCGGAAGGTTGATACTTCATTTTGTTCCGACAAAATTAAGAAATATAGAGGAGGAAGGGACAAAAGATTCTGATTTTTATAGTGTGCGGAATGCTTTTTAGTAATCATAAAAAAATAAGTTCTTCATTTAAATGGCAGCAAATCATTGAAAGATAAAGCAAACATGCTATATTTGTACTATCATTGAAACGATTATTAAAAACGATAGATATGGGAAAGAAAGAGACCAAAAAATATTCTGATATTCCAGTGCAACAAACGAACGCTTCCGAACCGTCAGGTATCTACGGAGATATAAATGCGATGAAGGTTCAATTGGTCAATCGTATAATGCGTATAGACGAACCGGAAGAATTAAATTCTGTATTGGAGTTTGTGAAAGAACGCATTGCACAAAAAGATAAATTTGAACAGGAATGGGAACAGGGACTAACCGTTGAGGATTTCCGCATACAGTGTAAACGCAAATTAAAAGAAATGTATGCTCGCAACTAAAATCCTTATACACCCTTCTGTTTCAGATTTTTAGAGGAACTTCCTAATATCCTGATAACTGAAGGCTATCTGAATATTTATGAAAATGCAGAACTACTTGTAGACGAAATTATCGATTTTATTCAGGAAATTCCAACAGCAGTTCATTACCACCTCAGCCCTTCAGCCGAAAGCCATTTTTCCCGTTACGGAGAAAATATACAATACACTTTTTTCAAAAGAAGCAAGTCACCTCGTACAACATGGTATATCTTTTTCATTAAACAAGACGAACGTATTCTGGTTAAGTATATAACAAACAATCACAAGGAAGGACAATACATACGTTAAGATTTGCTCGTCACTATTTAAACCTCGACCTATCCACTTCCTCCCTCTTCTTCTCCCTGTATCCTCCGAATTTATACGTAAACGACACCCCGATTTCCCTGAAACAAGTATAATCATTCGTCACGTTCTGCGTACCAAAACGGATGCGTGGTTTTATCTGTCCCGTCTCAAAGATATCATTGCAATAAAGATTCAGAACAGCCTTTCCTTTGGCAAAGCCATACCGCAAAGCAGCATTTACATACCCTGAAGACGGTAAATCATAAATTCCCTGAGTGGCTTTACTACGAGCCATTCCCGTCAGTGTCAGTTTCAGATCAGGCTTCTTAGAAAGAGTGAAAGTATTTGTCAGTACGGCAATACCATAACAAATATTCCGGTTGAAAGGAATATCCCAGAAATCCTCATCTTTCTCATGATGCCATACAGCAATCAAAGTTAAACGAGAATTTAACAATTGCTTTATATCAAATGGTATAGAAGCCTGTAATCCTGCTTGTTGCTGGTAATTAAAATTCAAATGCTTATAGATCTCCACCAGACGTTCGGAGGATTGATAAAGAGTCTGGACTGAGTAATCTTTCGTATGATTAAACCATGCACTGAAGATGTATTTACTCTTCAAAATATGTGTCAACTGAAGTTGATATTCCTGAGCCGGTTTCAGGAACGGGTTCCCATGTATTTCAGAATATCCACCGCCCAGATAAGAAATAGCATCCTGTACCGCCCAATAATCAGGATAATCTTTATCACTGCTCAAAGCCAATTGCCAAACATAGCCGGGGGCGGGCATATAACTCAGGTTAATGGTAGGATACCAATCCCATTGATTCCATACCGGTGTCTTATAATGCTCCACGGCAAGCGAAGCATCCAGGGAAAGTTTATCACCAAAACTTTTATTGAAACCCGCATAGAAGTTCAGAGTTTGTTCGCGACGGCGGGATTGCATATTATCGGGAATACCTGTGCTTACACCTGCCTTTGTTCCCACACCCTTCTCCGTATCATAATAATATTGATAACTGTGGTCGATACTGGTAGTATAAACGGCACCATAATTCAATCCCCATCCACGCCCCAGATTATGCTCCTGGGCAAGGAAGAATTTCCAGCGATTGATGCGCTGACAGTCTTCAGTATAAAAGGCCAGCTCTTCACCTTGCATGCTGCTATGCAATAACTGATCGGATGGAGAACGGTAATAAGTCAATTCAGCACCAGCTTTCAGTCCGAAAGGTGTACGGTAATCCAGACGCCCATTGTGCAGCCAATCGGTACTGCTGCTACGGGTGTTGGACTGCTGCGTACCGTAAATATCCATCAGACTGTGGTAAGTCGAATAACTTCCATTATAAACAAAACTCAGCTGATGATCCTTGGCAATATTGTAATCCGCCCCTACCCGGAAACTATGGGTATGTGAACGGCTC
>UMGQ01018105.1_pt1 | contig 9647 bp, 8 predicted proteins | sample 1965311 | NCBI WGS metagenome assembly UMGQ01 (sample SAMEA4836076, study PRJEB28245) | human gut metagenome | biome: gut microbiome; material: fecal sample | place: Denmark | collected 2008 | reverse complement strand
GCGGCACGGGTGGTGACGAAGCGGCAATCTTTGCCGGCGACCTCTTCCGCATGTACACCAAGTATTGCGAATCCAAGGGATGGAAAATGGAGATATCCAGCGCCAACGAAGGTGCAGCCGGCGGTTTCAAGGAAATTGTCTGCTCCGTGACGGGCGACAATGTATACGGCACACTGAAATATGAATCGGGCGTGCACCGCGTGCAGCGCGTACCGGCCACAGAAACGCAAGGACGGGTACACACCTCAGCCGCCAGCGTAGCCGTGCTTCCCGAAGCCGAAGAGTTCGACGTAGTTATCAACGAAGGTGAAATCAAGTGGGACACCTTCCGAAGCGGTGGTGCCGGCGGTCAGAACGTGAACAAGGTGGAATCCGGCGTGCGCCTGCGCTACAACTGGAAGAATCCCAACACAGGCATAGTCGAAGAAATCCTCATCGAATGTACCGAGACGCGCGACCAGCCCAAGAACAAGGAACGCGCCCTCTCGCGCTTGCGTACCTTCATCTACGATAAGGAACACCAGAAGTACATCGACGACATCGCCTCCAAGCGTAAGACGATGGTCAGCACTGGCGACCGCTCCGCCAAGATACGCACCTACAACTATCCGCAAGGACGCATCACGGACCACCGCATCAACTACACCATCTACAATCTCGCCGCCTTCATGGACGGAGACCTCCAAGACTGCATCGACCACCTGATTGTGGCGGAAAATGCAGAAAGACTGAAAGAGAGCGAACTGTAAGGCAGTGATAAGTAACCCGTAACTAAAAAATAATATGAACAAACAGCAATTATTCGAGAACATCAAGCGCAAGAAGTCATTCCTTTGCGTAGGTCTTGACACCGACATCAAGAAAATACCCGAACATCTTCTGAAAGAGGAAGACCCTATATTCGCTTTCAACAAAGCCATCATCGACGCTACTGCCGACCTCTGCATCGCCTACAAGCCCAATCTGGCATTTTATGAGAGCATGGGCGTGAAAGGCTGGATAGCTTTCGAGAAAACCGTAAACTACATCAAGCAGAACTATCCCGACCAATTCATCATCGCCGACGCCAAACGCGGTGACATCGGGAACACCTCTGCCATGTATGCCCGTACCTTCTTCGAAGAGCTGGATATAGATTCCGTAACCGTAGCTCCCTACATGGGCGAAGACAGTGTGACCCCGTTCCTTACGTACGAAGGCAAATGGGTAATCCTGCTTGCGTTGACCAGCAACAAAGGCTCGCACGACTTCCAGCTGACGGAAGACACCAACGGCGAACGCCTCTTCGAAAAAGTGCTCCGCAAATCCCAGGAGTGGGCCAGTGACGAACAGATGATGTACGTAGTAGGCGCCACACAAGGCCGCGCCTTCGAAGATATCCGCAAGATTGTTCCCGAACACTTCCTATTGGTTCCCGGCGTAGGCGCACAAGGCGGCTCCCTGGAAGAAGTCTGCAAGTATGGCATGAACAAGACTTGCGGCCTGATTGTCAACTCCAGCCGTGGCATCATCTACGTGGACAAGACAGAGAACTTCGCCGCCGCCAGCCGAAAAGCAGCCCAAGAAGTGCAGGCACAGATGGCGGAAGAGTTGAAAAAAGTGATTAACGACTAACGCTTAATGTTCGAAAGAAAGATTATCAACGACCCTGTCTTCGGGTTCATCAACATACCAAAGGGGTTGTTGTACGATGTTGTACGACATCCTCTTTTGCAACGTCTAAACCGTATCAAGCAACTGGGGTTGTCCTCTGTCGTATATCCCGGTGCGCAGCATACACGGTTCCAACACTCTTTGGGAGCCTTCTACCTGATGAGTGAGGCCATCCAGCAACTTGCCACCAAAGGAAACTTTATCTTCGACAGCGAAGCCGAAGCTGTGGAAGCCGCTATCCTGATGCACGACATCGGCCACGGCCCCTTCTCCCACGTACTGGAAAATACCATCGTGCAGGGCGTCTCCCACGAAGACATCTCCTTGATGCTGATGGAACGTATCAACAAGGAAATGAACGGACAGTTGACACTCGCCATTCAAATTTTCAAGGATGAATACCCCAAGCGCTTCCTGCACCAACTGGTAAGCGGGCAACTGGATATGGACCGCCTGGACTACCTGCGCCGCGACAGCTTCTATACCGGAGTGACCGAAGGCAACATTGGCTCCGCCCGCATTATCAAGATGCTGGATGTAAAGGATGACCACCTGGTAGTAGAGTCCAAAGGCATCTATTCTATTGAGAACTTCCTCACTGCCCGCCGCCTGATGTACTGGCAAGTCTATCTGCACAAAACCTCCGTTGCCTACGAGAAAATGCTGATTAGCACCCTGCTCCGCGCCAAGGAACTGGCAAGCCGCGGCATAGACCTCTTTGCCTCACCCGCCTTGAAATTCTTTCTATACAACGACATCAGCCGGGAGGCATTCTACAACAATCCCGAATGTTTGGAGAATTTCATTCAGTTGGACGATAATGACATCTGGACTGCCCTCAAGGTATGGAGCCGCCATTCGGACAAGGTTTTGTCCACCTTGAGCGCCGGCATGATTAACCGAAACATCTTCAAAGTCGAGATTTCTACCGAACCTATTAGTGAGGAACGGAAAAAAGAACTAACTTTGCAAATCAGTGAACAACTGAACATCCCTCTCTCCGAAGCGAGATATTTCATCTCTACCCCCAGCATCGAGAAGAATATGTACGACGAGGCAGATGACAGTATTGACATCCTCTACAACGACGGCAGCATCAAGAATATTGCCGAAGCATCGGATATGCTCAATATCTCTCTTCTGTCCAAGAAAGTAAAAAAGTACTACTTATGCTACCAACGTTTGCATAGATAAGTATAAAATATTCACCTCAGGACAAGGAAATATAAAAAAAAAGTCCGTTATTTGCGTTTTGAAACCATCTAACAAGAATAAGACATGGAGTTCTCTGCTAAACAAATTGCAACATTTATCCAAGGAGAAATTGTTGGAGACGAGAATGCTACCGTTCACACCTTTGCGAAAATCGAAGAGGGAATACCGGGAGCCATCTCCTTTCTATCCAACCCCAAATATACCCCCTACATATACGAAACCCAATCAAGCATTGTTCTGGTAAACAAGGACTTTGTTCCGGAACAAGAAGTGAAAGCCACCCTGATTAAAGTGGACAATGCGTATGAAAGTCTTGCTAAATTGCTAAATCTTTATGAGCAAAGCAAGCCAAAGCGGGTGGGAATTGACTCTCTGGCCTTTGTTGCCGAGACAGCTAAAATTGGCAAGGATGTTTACATTGCGCCTTTTGCCTGCATTGGCGAATACGCAGAGGTGGGAGACAATACGGTCATTCATCCGCACGTCACGATTGGCAGCGGTGCCAAAGTGGGCAATGACTGTATTATTTACGCTAACTCCACCATCTACCACGATTGCCGGGTAGGAAACCACTGCATCCTGCACTCCGGTTGCGTTATCGGTGCAGACGGTTTCGGCTTCGCCCCCACTTCCGAGGGCTATGAAAAAATACCGCAAATAGGTATCACTATCCTGGAAGACCATGTGGAAATCGGTGCCAACACGTGTGTGGACCGTGCTACTATGGGAGCCACCATCGTACATAGCGGTGTGAAACTGGATAATTTGATTCAAGTGGCACACAATGATGAAATAGGCTCCCACACCGTAATGGCGGCGCAAGTAGGTGTAGCAGGTTCTACCAAGATAGGAGAATGGTGCATGTTCGGCGGGCAGGTAGGCATTGCAGGTCATATTCATATTGGCAACAAAGTGAACCTTGGCGCACAGTCTGGTGTTCCCAGTAGCATAAAGGACGGTAGCCAGCTTATCGGTACCCCTCCTATGGAGCTGAAACAATATTTCAAGGCATCCATCGCACAAAGAAGTTTGCCGGAAATGCAAGTGGAACTGCGCCAGCTCCGCAAAGAATTGAATGAACTTAAACAACAATTAAATAAGTAACCAATGTTAAAACAAAAGACTCTAAAAGATAGCTTTTCGCTTAGTGGAAAAGGTCTTCATACGGGACTTGACCTAACCGTTACTTTCAATCCTGCTCCGGATAACCATGGATACAAAATCCAACGTATTGACTTGGAAGGACAGCCTACCTTCGATGCCGTTGCAGACAACGTATCCGAAACTACCCGTGGAACTGTAATCTCCAAAAACGGAGTAAAGGTGAGCACAGTGGAGCATGGTATGGCAGCCCTCTATGCATTGGGTATCGATAACTGCTTGATACAGGTAAACGGACCGGAATTTCCCATTCTGGACGGAAGCGCCCAATATTATGTCAACGAAATAGAGCGCGTAGGCACTGTAGAACAAAATGCCGTAAAAGATTTCTATATCATCAAGTCCAAAATTGAATTCCGTGACGAAACAACCGGCTCTTCCATCATCGTGTTGCCGGACGAGAACTTCAGCTTGAATGTATTGGTATCATACGATTCCAACATCCTCCCCAACCAGTTTGCAACGCTGGAGGACATGACGAAGTTCAAGGATGAAATCGCCGCAAGCCGTACTTTCGTGTTTGTACGCGAAATTGAGCCGTTGCTGCAAGCCGGTCTTATCAAGGGCGGCGACCTTGACAATGCGATTGTTATTTACGAACGCGAAATGTCCCAGGAGAACTATGACAAGCTGGCCGACGTGATGGGTGTTCCTCATATGGACGCCAAACAATTGGGATATATCAACCACAAACCTTTGGTGTGGCCCAATGAATGCGCCCGCCACAAGTTACTTGATGTCATCGGTGACCTGGCCTTGATAGGCAAGCCCATCAAGGGCCGTATCATCGCTACCCGCCCGGGACACACTATCAACAATAAGTTCGCCCGCCAGATGCGCAAGGAAATCCGTTTGCACGAAATACAAGCCCCTACCTACGACTGCAACCGCGAACCGATTATGGATGTAAACCGCATCCGCGAACTTCTGCCTCACCGTTACCCGATGCAATTGGTGGACAAAGTCATAGAAATAGGTGCCAACTACATTGTAGGTGTCAAGAACGTAACTTCCAACGAACCTTTCTTTCAGGGACACTTCCCGCAGGAACCCGTAATGCCCGGTGTGTTGCAGATAGAGGCAATGGCACAGACGGGAGGTTTGCTTGTACTGAATTCAGTGGATGAACCGGAACGTTACTCCACCTACTTCATGAAGATTGACGGTGTGAAATTCCGCCAGAAAGTGGTACCTGGAGATACCCTCATCTTCCGTGTAGAGCTGATGGCCCCCATACGCCGCGGCATCTCTACCATGAAAGGCTATGTGTTTGTAGGCGAAAAAGTTGTCTGCGAAGCAGAGTTTATGGCGCAAATAGTTAAGAACAAATAATAAAATTTACGATTAGACTATTTACGATTTACGATTCAAATTATTCGTGAGAATTATCACATTCGGATAAAATCGTATATACAGTAAATCGCAAGTATTCTCAATCGTAAATCGTAAATAGCTAAATCGTAAATAATATGATAAGTCCCTTAGCGTATATTCATCCCGAAGCCAAAATCGGGGAAAACGTAGAGATTGCTCCTTTTGTTTTCATTGACAAGAATGTGGTAATCGGTGATAACAACAAGATTATGGCAAATGTCAACATTCTGTACGGTGCACGCATCGGCAATGGAAACACCATTTTCCCGGGAGCCGTTATCGGTGCTATTCCCCAGGATTTAAAGTTCAGAGGGGAGGAAAGCACTGCTGAAATCGGAGACAACAATATCATACGTGAAAACGTAACTGTCAACCGCGGTACAGCTGCCAAAGGCAGAACCATCGTCGGTAACAACAATCTCCTGATGGAAAGTGTACACGTGGCCCACGATGCTCTGATAGGCAACAGCTGTATCATTGGCAACTCTACAAAAATGGCGGGTGAAATTGTCATCGACGATTATTCCATCATCAGCGCCAATGTACTGATGCACCAATTCTGCCATGTGGGCGGTTATGGAATGATACAAGGCGGCTGCCGTTTCAGCAAGGACATCCCACCGTACATCATTGCCGGACGCGAGCCTATCTGCTATGCGGGAATCAATGTGGTAGGGTTACGCCGCCGTGGCTTCTCCAACGAGACCATTGAGAAAATCCATGATGCCTATCGTATTATCTATCAAGGCGGTCTGAACAATACGGATGCCTTGAAGAAAATCGAGGATGAAATGGAAATGACACCGGAAATAAGCTATATCGTAAACTTTATACGTGAATCAGCCCGCGGCATTATCCCCGCAGGAAAATGAAAAACGTATGATTTACACAAAGTCAGAAATCATAAATTATAAATCATCATGATCTACAGATTTACAATCATCTCTGATGAGGTGGACGATTTTGTCAGAGAAATACAGATAGACCCGGAAGCTACCTTTTATGACTTCCATGAAGCGATTCTAAAGTCGGCAGGCTACACTAACGACCAGATGACTTCTTTCTTCATTTGCGATGATGACTGGGAGAAAGAGAAAGAAATTACGCTGGAAGAAATGGATGACAATCCGGAAATGGACAGTTGGGTGATGAAAGAGACCCAGCTGAGCGAACTGGTTGAAGACGAGAAGCAGAAACTTCTCTATGTATTCGATTATATGACTGAGCGCTGCTTCTTCATCGAGCTTTCTGAAATCATTACCGGAAAGGAAATGAAAGGAGCCAAATGCACCAAGAAAGCAGGTGAAGCTCCCAAGCAGACCATTGATTTTGAAGAGATGGCAGCTGCTGGCGGTTCCCTTGATTTGGACGAAAACTTTTACGGCGACCAGGACTTCGATATGGAAGATTTCGACAAAGAGGGTTTCGGCGGTTTGGACGAAGTCGGAAACTCCTTTGAAGAAGAGAAATATTAAACAGACATACCATACAGATTTCTTTTAGGCACGGATTACACGGAAACACACGGTTGTTATTGAATATTCCGTGTAATCCGCGTAATCCGTGCCTATTTTTTTACCCGCATGCACACCCTAATCGTACTTATCGGTCCCACCGGAGTAGGCAAAACAGAGCTCAGCCTCCGATTGGCAGAACATTTCCATACTTGTATCGTCTCGGCCGATTCGAGACAACTCTATGCAGATTTAAAGATAGGCACGGCTGCCCCTACACCGGAGCAACTGCAACGGGTACAGCATCACTTCGTCGGTACCCTGAAGCTGACAGACTATTACAGTGCCGCCCAATACGAAGCGGAAGTGATGAAGCTGCTGGAAGACCTGTTTACAAAGCATAACACCGTACTGCTGACCGGAGGCTCAATGATGTATGTAGATGCAGTCTGTAAAGGAATTGACGACATTCCGACCGTAGATGCCGATACACGCCAGCTCATGCTGCACAAATACGAAACAGAAGGTCTGGAAAGACTTTGTGCGGAACTTAAGCTGTTGGATCCGGAATATTACAAAATAGTAGATTTGAAGAATCCCAAACGCGTAGTCCATGCTTTGGAAATCTGCTACATGACGGGAAAGGCCTACACTTCCTTCCGCACTCAACAAAAGAAAGAACGCCCCTTCCGTATCATCAAAATAGGATTAACACGTAACCGGGAAGAGCTTTATGAACGCATCAACTGCCGGGTGGACCAAATGGTGGAAGAGGGTTTAGTGGAAGAAGCGCGCATGGTCTACCCGCATAAAAGTCTAAATTCCCTAAATACAGTAGGCTACAAAGAAATATTCAAGTACCTGGATGGTGAATGGACATTACCCTTTGCCATCGAAAAGATAAAGCAGAACTCACGCATCTATTCCCGTAAGCAAATGACCTGGTTCAAACGGGACGAGGAAATCCACTGGTTCCACCCGGAGCAGGAAGGGGAAATACTGGAATACTGTCATTGTTCCATCAAAGGCGTATAAGCCTTTCGGACAAGTGCTTCCACATCTTGATAAAGCTTCTGCATTTCTTGAGAATCAATGCTTCCTTGCTGTCTCCAGCTGTCCAACAATAGGCATGTACGGCGAAACACCTCTGCCTCTACCGTAACAAGCTGCTGCATATAGCCATTATTCTCCATATTGTACAGTTTTTCCCAATTCAGATAACGATTGGTTCCCATCCCCTGATTATAACAAAAGACATTGTTGGAAAGCCGGAGTGACCAATCACTGAGCGGAGCGGCGGCACACGCCTTGTCCCAACATACCATCGGAGGCAGAAGTCTATCCGCATCCTTCACCCAAAGCGGCACGGCAATACCCGTAGGAGGATATCCCAGCATTGTCCACATCGTAGTAAGTTCCACCTTCTCACCCGGTTTTACGCCCTGCACCACAATGGAACAAGAAGTACTGTTACGGGGAATAAAATCCTGGTCGACAAACCAACCGGAACCTTGCGGGCGATTAAATTTCCCGTTCTTCAAATCAATATCAAGCATGCCGTTGCGAAACGAACGTGAAAGATCATTAAATATACCCTGCGGTGTGATCCCTCCCGTTGCAGAAGCCCTCATCAGTACCCTGTCTGCCTCCATATAGCGTACATAACCTGCCCCCCCGATTTGCTTCACCGGCAAAAGAGAAGTTGGTACGGGCAATGTAGCCGTAAGGAGCATCTTTGGGATTATTGGCATCATACATCGTATATTTATAATAATCCACCTCAAACATGGCGGCAGCGCCTTGAGCGTCGATTACGCCAAAATTGGCCTCTATCAAGCTGGGCTTGGAAATGGTATCGAGGAAATGGCAGAAATCCTCCACCGTGGCACAAACCTCCAAGGCACGGTAGATAATCCTCCCGTTGGCTGCCCCCCGTTCTTCCCCATCTTTCACTTCCACCAGATTGTAGGATTGGGTGTTCATCAAGGCAAAACCAACGGAGTTTGTACCCATCCATGCCTCTTTCAAGGCAGGAAAGTTAGCACTATTCACATCGGCAATGAAGTTATACTTCTCCCCTTTTATATAAGCAACATGATTTCGCAGATAGTCCGTATCACGGTTTTTCCATAGCAACGGACGGCCGTCAGGAGTAACCTTTCCAGAAACGACGGCAGATGTACAAGCCAGAACCGGCTCAGCAGTGAGTGCCGCAAGCAGTCCCCATATTAAAAAAAGATGTTTTATCATAACCTTGCCTTCCTTAGATTTATATTCGCAAAGGTATGATAATCTGTGAAAGGGCAAAAAAAATCCTCTGAAATCCTTATCCCCTATTCATCAGGAAAGAATTATTCGCTGACAAGTTTCTGCAACTTATCCTGCATATACCGAAGTTTCGCAGTTCCAGTACCTTGTTCTATATGACGGATAATGCCTTTCTTATCCACCAGTATAGTGACCGGCATACCACTCACATGAAAGGTCTCGAAGAAAAACAAGTCATCGGCTATCTGGGTAAAGAGGAAAGGACGGCTCTCTACAATTTTCTTTATTTGTACAGCACTGTCAAAAGTCGTAGCAAGATAGGTTACATCAGGATAGACTTCTATCCATTTGTTCAGCTCCGACATTTCACGGATACAAGGACCACAGCCGGTATACCAGAAGTTCAAGACCATAGGACGTCCCGTCACATCGGCCTTGCTCCATTCCTGTCCTTCTGTGTCTTTCACTTTGAATTCCGGAAAAGCCTTTCCTATCCATTCTTCCTTCTTCAAAGTCTGTACG
>UMGQ01002441.1_pt1 | contig 9946 bp, 4 predicted proteins | sample 1965311 | NCBI WGS metagenome assembly UMGQ01 (sample SAMEA4836076, study PRJEB28245) | human gut metagenome | biome: gut microbiome; material: fecal sample | place: Denmark | collected 2008 | reverse complement strand
GTAAACCGCCGCGCCACTTCCATGTTGTTTTCCTTAGTCATCGATATAGGGAAAGGGATATGCCCTTATTTCTTCAGTTCTGCAAAATAGGTGTCCAGCAAGTTCTTGGCAGCCACAAAAGAAGTCAAGTTGCCTTGCAGCACTTGGTTTTCCTTGCCAGTCAGCATCGCTTCAATCTGCGGATTGTGGTAGAAGCTGTCGCGCAGTTGTTCGTTAATGGTCTCGTACATCCAGTATTTGCTTTGCTCGTTGCGACGGTATTCAAAGTAGCCGTTGTCTTTCACAAAATCAATGTATTTGTAGACCATATCCCACACTTCTTTTACACCAAGATTATAGAACCCGGAATAAGTCAGCACTTGGGGTGTCCAGCCGCTCTCCGGAGCCGGGAAGAGGTGCAGCGCATTACGGAACTGCGTTGCTGCCAGCCTGGCCCGCTCCAGATTGTCGCCATCAGCCTTATTAATAATAATGCCATCGGCCATTTCCATGATGCCGCGTTTGATGCCTTGCAACTCATCGCCCGTACCCGCCAGCTGTATCAGCAGGAAGAAGTCTACCATAGAATGTACGGCAGTCTCACTCTGCCCCACCCCTACCGTCTCTACAAATATCTTGTCGAAACCGGCAGCCTCACAAAGCACAATCGTTTCACGCGTCTTGCGTGCCACGCCACCCAGCGAACCGGCAGAGGGACTGGGACGTATAAAGGACTGGGGATGAACGGAGAGCTTCTCCATACGCGTCTTATCACCGAGAATACTGCCTTTGCTGCGTTCACTGCTCGGGTCAATGGCAAGAACGGCCAACTTGCCGCCGTGTTCCTCCAGTACATGCAAGCCAAATACATCAATAGAGGTACTTTTACCGGCACCGGGCACACCACTGATACCCACACGGACGGAGTTGCCCGAATAGGGCAAACACTTCTCTATCACCTCCTGCGCCACAGCCTGGTGCTCCGGTTTCACACTTTCCACCAGTGTTACAGCCTGGCTGAGTACCGTAACATCACCTTTCACTATACCCTCCACATAGTCTGATACGGAAAGCTCGCGTTTCTTCCGCCTGGGACGGTTCTTCAAGTAAGGATTGACCGATGAAGGTTGCTCAATGCCTGCATTGACAACCAAGCCTTTATATGCTTCATTATTTTCGGGATGTTCCATGGCTATTTGTGAGTTATAAGTTATGAGTTATGAAGGACTTTACGACTTCTTATTGTTTTGCTTTAATGTTGATTTCAACTTTCGGCTGCATCGGGTCATTGGTAATCATCAGCAGACGCAGATGACGGCGCTTCTTACCTATATTTTTCTTCACTACCGTTACCCGCAGGCGGGTGCTTTCGCCGGGTTGCAATACACTCTTCTTGAGGTTAACTCCCACTGCCGGGTGGAATACCTGGAGCTTGTTTATCTGTAAAGGAGAACGCCCGGTATTGGTAATGGTAATATCCTGACGTGCTTTTGACTTCTTTGCCAATATCGCACTCATATCAACTTCTTTGATAGAAAGGCTGATGGCAGGAGCATTTGCCTTCTCCACTTCCGTCATTCCGGAGAAATCCGGTAAAAGAATGGCAGAAACGGGAATCTCGTTTTCATCGCCCACCTTGTCACCGGAGAAGCGAGAAAGATAGACCGACGTTTGAGTCAGTCCGAGGCCAGTCAGTCTTTCCGAATTCAATGTAAGTGTAATCACTCCTTTTTCTCCCTTTTGCAAGACATTGGGCTCTACTTTTGTCTGCAAATAAGGAGGCAGATGCATCAGTACCGGTTCATAAGGACGGTCGGAAAGATTGACCACGCCGATATGAATCACCGGCTGCTCACCATGCTGAATATCGGGAAAGTCGAGGCTGTTCTTGTCAATACGTATCTGACCGATAAGATAGGGATGCGTCTTGGTAAAGTCCTTGATTTCCTGTACTACTTCACCATTGAACTTCAAATAGACCAGATTGGGTTGCGCATTGCTGTAAATAGCCACGGATTTCTGGAAATGTCCCAATGCCTTGGCGTCAAAAGTCACATTCACCGTTCCTTTTGCCCCCGGTGCAATAGGCGTTTTTGTCCACTGGGCCACGGAGCAGGCACAATCCGGCTCCACTTCTGTAAGCACTAAAGGCTGGTCACCCGTATTGGTGATGGTATATTGCACAGTCACGGGATGCTTCCATTCTATCTGGCCGAAACTGTACATCTCTGTATTCGAGGTAAAACGAGCTTGCGCTACAGCAGTCAATACCACACTTGCAAGCACATATAAAGTTATCAATATCCGCTTCATCTATTTTTCTTAATATCAAGATTTCCTAATTCTGCCACTCTCATTCAATATTAGTCGGACAAAAATAGGTGTTTTTAGCGAGAGTACCTAAAATAGCGGAGCGCAATTTGTACAAATTGCGCTCCGCTCCATACTCTATTGTTACTTTATTACAATTATCCCTCCCGCCGAATGCGAAGCATACTCCGGAGCATACGCACACTGTATCGTGGCCAGCCCCGTTTCGTATGTTCCGCCACGGGCTATGCGATAACTGTGCTCTAAGACATAAACGCCTTTGCCCAAATGGTCGAAGAAGAAATTGGTTGCGGCATCTTCCACTTCTGCATAATAACCGAGGCCATTACTCCAACGATAACCGGAAAGCGAGCCTATAGGTTCAAAGCAGGCACCCCGCTGGTCTTTCAACTGAACAAAATCCATAGTACGGTCCAAGCGGATAGTCAAACGGGCCACTATTTTATCACCGACGGATAATACGGTCCCTTCCGTAACCGGTTGCAAGGACTTGCTACCACCGGCCGATATACGCTCTACATAAAGTTTCTTCTCTACATTCAATTCCCCCCCCTGCTGCTTTACATCAGATATGGGTGACAGATACTGGGCATAAACAGCTCCCCAGGCAATGCCTGCATCCCGTTTCTCTACGGTGACGGTTTTAGCTTTCAGCTCCGGACTTCCTTGAGCGAAGGTTTCCTTGACATAACCCAAACCCGGGATTATGGTCTTTGTAGGCGACAATGTTTCCAAAACTTTGTTACCTAACGTGATACGTACGTCTCCCCGACTTTCCAGCAGATTAGTACCTTGACAAAGCAATGCATAAACAGCATCAGCCGTTGCAACCGGAGAATTCCAACTGGTAGTCTGCTTCTGTTTCAGCAGCCAGAGTTTCATTTCCTCCACCAAAGCATCGTTGCCACCTGCCATACGCAGGGCTTCCATTACTTCCACATGGGCAGGGATGGGCAGCATACCCCAGTTATACGGATTTGCTTGGAAAGCAAAGTATGCACCCAGTTCATCCGTCTGTACCAGATGTTCCTTGAGGGAAGCGATGAATTCATTCGCCTCGGCTGTACGCCCTACTGCATTCAGGATGATGGCAGACTGCGCCTTGCTGCTCATGGTTCCATCTTTAAGATTGGCACCTACTTTTGATAGGAAATAGCGGTAAGCCGCTTGATTGTCTGCCGGCACTTGTTCGCCGCTAAGGGCTATCAGATACAGATATGTCATTGCCGATTCGGAGTTGGCAGTAATTCTGGCGCCATTTTTTTCGGCTTTACGGATATTGCGATACTCTTCCAAAGCCTGCCGATTCAAATAGCCGAAAGCTTTCTGCCGCATGGCGGCAACTTCTTCAGGCAGTTCATTTTTCGTCAGCAGAGGAAGACGAACAAGTAATTCTGTAATATAGCCAGTTATATAGCGGCTACCGGACATTCCCTTATACCAGCTCCATCCACCGTCTTCACCCTGCAATTCTTTCAATTTGGTAAAAGCGGAAAGATTGCGGTTATTCAGTTGGTTGATATCAAACAGCGTGGCAATACGTGCCTGCTGTTCGGCTTCAGTAGTAGCTTCCAGTACCCACGGAGACTCGCTGAGCAGGATATTCTTCACATCCTGATTCTTCTCCAACTGGCTGAGGAAGGTTTCTTTCGTGCCACCGGCAGCCTTCCAACTGTCAAATACAGTCTTAATGCGGGGCTGGCTGTTGGCAATGAAGCCTGCCAGACTATTGGCATACCAAGCTGTAGCCCAAGAAATGGCATTATCATTGGCAGGCAGGCTCAATGCCGGCAACGCTTGTACAGCATACCAAGCCGGATTCCCGGTAAATTCTACAGTCAGACGACGGTCTGTCGCTGTACGGCTATTACGGTTGAAAAGGCTGTCTAATGAGAACGTACGGGTCTCCTCGCCACGGATAGGCATAGCAAGCGTTTCCGTAATATACTCCTTATTACTTAATACGGGCAACAGATGCTGCTCGCCATCGCTAAACGTACCTCCATCGGCAACCATACGAATACCAAGCAAATCATAGCGGTCGGACACTTCGAAATGGAAGTTGACAGCAGTATTTCTTCCTGCTTCTACCAAGAATTTCTGACGTTGAGTAGCAATAACTTTCTCCGTCATAGGGTCGAACAGTGTGAATACTGCTGTTCCTTTCACCGCTTTACCCGTCAGATTGGCTATTGTTCCGGCTATCTGTGTTTTATCTCCAACGCGGACAAACCGAGGCATATTCGGAGTCAGCATAAACTCCTTGGCAGTTACAACGGAAGCATCCAATATCCCAGTCAGCATATCCTTAGTATGTGAGTAACCACGGAAATTCCAACGAGTCAAGCTCTGCGGCATCGTAAAAGAAAACGCAAGCTCCCCTTGTTCGTTTGTACGAAGTTGAGGATAAAAAAAGGCTGTTTCGGCAAAGTTGGTGCGAAGCCCCTCAATAGGTTGCAAGGCCTCGCCAACCGGTATCGTTTCCGATTCAAAAACAACATCTTCCACCGCGTCTTCCGCTACTTGTGCAGGAACATATTTCACTTCAACGGCATTCCCGGATTCTGCTTTGGAAGCAAGCATCGGCTGGTTGGCACCACGTATTCTAAGATTACCGGTCAAAGAGCTATTCCGGGTAGTCCCATACCCCACAACACTTACTTCTTCCAAAAGCGCATTGTCTTCTACCATCACTATCCGCATCCTTCCATCCATATAAGGAGAACAGAAGTAGTCAAATGACCATACCGGAACCTTCCAAGCCTTCAACGGGAAATAAACGGAGAAGTAATTGCTATTATAACGGCTCGCACCACGGAATGCCCCATACAGATTATCCGGATAGAAAACCCGTAGTATCTGGTTACTCTTATAAATCTTATCCAGTGAAGCGTCGTACATCGTAGCCAACATCTCAGCCGCAGCAGGCATACCTTGAGGCGTCTTTATGACGAGCTTCCACTCTTCTTCCTGTCCGGGACGCAAACGGTCACGGAACACTTCCCATTTCATGTCGAGAGCACGTTCCGGCTCCCGCTTCTTCAGTTCAACCTGATGACTGTACATCTCGCCAGCTTTCACAAAACTGAAAAGAATGGTGATTCCCTTGCCATATGCTTCCTTATAAGGGAATTCCATACGAATAATAGTATCATTCAACTGCAACACACGGCTTTCAATGCGTTTTCTGTCACAAAAGACATCCATCAGCACATATGCATCCCGATAAGAAGTCCCCAAAAGAAAAGCGGCAGGGTACTGTACATCAAATTCCTCATTTTCTTTATAATAAAAGAAATCTGTAAACGCAGCCGGACGCTTGTCACTCTTTGAAAAGAGCATGAAACTGTCACTGCCATATGCCCCGTTATTCTCTTCACGTCCCAAACTATCACGTACAGAAAGTTTCAAGCGATAGTTACCTGAAGGAAGCTTGTTCCAAGCCGAAAAATCCTGGAGCCGATTGGCTGTGAAGGTACCCTCCAATACAACATCATCCAAGGGTTCAGAACCTGCAATATTCCTTGCCCCATTTTGTTCTGCAAATGGATAAAGGCAATAGGAACCTTCAATGTGCTGAGGAATATTCATTACATTATTCACTCCAAAAGTGAAAAGCATACTGTCTTCCTTACAAACATATTGAGGCAAACGAATATCAAAGGAATAAGCCTTAGGACCTGCCAACAAGTTATACGAAGCGGATTGCGTTTCACCGGCCTCATCCGTCACCACCGCCTCCACATGATAAGTATACACACTCCCATACCCGTCTGTATCTACAGCCGGAGCTTCCAAAGTCAAGGGTATGGAAAAATCCCCGTTGGTATCCAATTGTATGGTGTCAGACAATAATGGTTTATCAGCATTGCTCCAATAACCAGGTCTCGGATTCCGGCGAGTCACCGTATATGCCAATGGCACATCCTGCACCATCATGCCATTGAAGGCCTTGACATTTCCTTTCAACACAACCTTGTCACCCAGCCGATAAGCTTCCGAAACCGGAGTGAAGGCAATCTCGAACGTAGGTCGCTTGTACTCCTCTACCCTAAAAGTGACGGTAGATTGAGGCTCTTTGGTTCGTATGCTGAACATGCCATTCAGGCAAGCTGCCGGAAGTACAAACTCCGTAGCAAAAGAGCCGAAATCATTAGTCCACCCCTTCCTGGTGGCAAGTTCCTTGCGGTTGGCATCCAACAAGACAAGCTCATAATCAACTCCTTGTAGTACCTGGGCGCTATCACTATTCTGCTTGTAAGCTATCCCTTTTACATGAACGGTCTGCCCGGGACGATAAAGCGAACGGTCTGTCAGCAATGCCATCTGCCTCCAATCTGTATCCTTAATACCGTAATAAGGATGATTCATATAAACGTTCTGCGGCATCATGGCTGTGTCTCTGCCTTTACGCGCCACATAACTTCGGATTTCACTCTGCCAGGGTAATACAGCTTTCCCCCCGGCATCAGTCAGTACCTCTGCCATCGCTTTTCTATTCTTCTCATCATAAGAAGAGTAGAAACTCACCTTGGCACCAGCAATCGGCTGTCCACTACGGGCATCCAATGTAGCCACTTCCATACGGTTGTCACCCAAATCCAATGTCAGCACCTTGAAGCGGGTAGATACCAGAAATTTATCATCTGTACGGGCCGTTTCAGTATCAGGTACTATTTGAAGAATATAGACTCCCGTTTCCCGAGGAATCATGAACTTAAATACAGTGTCCGAGGCAAGATAAGGGACATCTTCAGGCAATTTATCCTTGCCTGGCAACGGCTTTAAGCCAAAATGCGTGGAAGAAAACTTCCGGGCATACTTTCTATAAGTATCTTTATTTATACCATGGTCCATCCAAGGTACTTCACTTAAAGTAGTGGTATATAAGTTGAGAGTAAAGCCCTCGACATTACGATAATGCAGCCTCATATTCACCGAATCGCCGGGATAACCGCTTTCATTCATAGTCAGAATGAGTTCAGGCTGTAAAATCTGTTCACGGATATTTTTCAACTCATTGATACGCTTATACGCAGGATAGCGCTTCAAGCCTTCTTCACAGACTTTTAGAGCCTCATCAGCGCGTTTCGGTTCCAAACGGCGCAGGTGGTTGGCTTTATGAATGTAAACCTCGGCACAAACCTCTCGTGAACCGTATTCCTTTATCAATTTATTCAAAACCTCAAGATATTCCCGATTAGCCTTTTCCTGACGCATTCGGAAAGTAGGATAAGGCTGCTGGCTGATACCACCGGTCAACTTCCAGTTCCAATAATCAAGAGAACAGAGCAACATAGCATCTTCCGAACCGGCACGATGGCGATAAGCATTCATCATATCCAGATAAATCCTTTCGATACGGGTCTGTACCAAAGAATCCACGCTGAAACCATCCAGCTGCCGATAAGCATCAACAGCACGGCTTACCAATAGATGGTACATATCGTGCCCATAGAACCGGCTACCGTCTTCCAACGCCACAAAAGGCACATATTGTTCTGCAGATGTATTGAGCAAGCGGATGGAATCCTGCAAGGATGCACGGTTACACCTATCTATTTTATCCACAAACTGGCTGATACTCCACTCACGGATATCTTCTGGAACCTCGTCAACAGTCAGTAAAGTACGTGACAGCAAGACACGGCGATTCTTCCGCATCAAGTCAGCATATTCATATGCCAACAAAGAATGTAGAATAGCCTTGTTCACCGGATTCCTCTCCGATTGTGCCCAAGATTCCATATATTTCAGACTGGAGTAAAGGCTGTCCGGAGTCAGCCCCTCTTGATAAGTCTCCCTACAAATGTAGGCTTTCAACATTTGAGGAGCATTCTGCTCTTGCCGACCTTTCCGATAGATTTCATCAGCCAGTTTTATCACTGTTTGAGGCAGGCTTTTCTTTTGAGCCTGCTCCACCTGCTTCCACAACTTATCGTACGTCTGCGCATACAATGCCGAAGCCCCAAATGTAACCAGCAGCAACAATATGCTACAAATTCTTTGAATTACTCTCATAATTATTCGTTTGTTAGTCTTTGTATTAATAACAAAGGAAGTGAATAAAGTTCAAACAAATGTACTTTTGGACATAAAAAATCTTATTCTACTCCTACAAAAAAACAAGGGATATGTTTTGCAAACATATCCCTTGTGCTATACTTAAATGTTAGTGTACTCACATTTGGAGGCTATAATATCTCATTGCCTCCATCCAATTCTTACCAGCTGCGGTAAGAATGTGCTTAAATGAATTTGCAATCTTCTTTTTCATAATCTTAAAAAATTAAACTAATACCTGAAAACTAAAATTCAATACTTCACGAAAGGGGGGGGAATGCTTAAAGCATTACGTAACCCCAAATGTTCTTATCGGCTTCGCCGACATGCTTAAAAAAACTCTTTAACATTTTCATTTTGTTATCCTCCTAAAATCAATCTTGTTATCCTTAAAAAATCTACTAGTTTTCTATTGTTTTCATGTTTTACAACACAAAAATAGAGCCTTTGTTCAAGACAACAAGCAAAAAACGGATAGAAAACATGTTTTATAACACATTTCTTGACTTAGGTCAATTTTTAGGGAGAAAGTGCAAGGATATTGACATACCATTGTAATAAGTCTGGGACATTCTGGCAGAAAGAGGACAAACTGTCACAGACAAAAAAGGCAGGATACTTAATAAAGCACCCTGCCCCTATTCATTACATAAAGTATTCTCTACTTTTCAGGAGTCTGCTCCAATGTAGCCACCAAGAAATCATAGAACTTGGAAACAGTAGGAATTAACGCACGCTCGTCCGGTGAATGCGGAGAACGCAAAGTGGGACCGAAAGAAATCATATCGAGTCCTGGACAATTGGCACCAATAATACCGCATTCCAAACCTGCATGAATAACCTTCACGGCAGGTTCCACACCAAACTGCTGCTTATAGGACAGCTTCATGGCATGCAGTATAGGAGAATCCACATTAGGCTGCCATCCAGAATAGCCACCACTCAATTCCACCTTCATACCTGCCATAGCGAAACAAGCTGTCAGGCTGTCTGCCAGGAAATCCTTCATCGTATCGCAAGAACTACGCGCCAAAATACGAACTTCGGCCTTACCGTCTGCAATGATTACGATAGCCAAATTGGAGGAAGTTTCTACAGTATCGGGAACAGTAGGAATCATACGCATCACACCATTCTGGCAAGCCATCAACACGTTAATCATATTATCCTGGATTTCTGAGGGAACAACGGCAGCGGGTAGAGTCACCTCTTCTACACTCAGGGTAATACCACTTTCAATCGGAGCATATTCGTCATTCAGTTGTGTCTCGTATTCCTTCATATAATCTTCCAAACCGTCCATATCCTCAGGATTGAACACCAATACCGCATGTGCTTCGCGGGGGATAGCATTACGCATATTACCACCTTCAAAACTTGCCAGCTGGGAGTCAAACTCAATCAGCAAATCATGTACGATGCGTGCCAGCAATTTATTGGCATTACCGCGCCCTTCATTGATTTCCAAACCGGAGTGACCGCCACGCAAACCTTTCAGCGTAATCTTACGAGCAACGAAATCGGCCATAGGCGTCTCCTCCTTATATTCCAAAGTAGCAGTAATATCAAGACC
>UMGQ01016618.1_pt1 | contig 10034 bp, 5 predicted proteins | sample 1965311 | NCBI WGS metagenome assembly UMGQ01 (sample SAMEA4836076, study PRJEB28245) | human gut metagenome | biome: gut microbiome; material: fecal sample | place: Denmark | collected 2008 | reverse complement strand
TCTTTCTTTCCACAGCTGTGGTAAGAAAAGAACATTGCTGTGGAAAGATTAGTTTTTAGAGAAGAACAAGGTAGTACATCGCAGTTTTTTTCCTAACTCTTAGGTGTCATCTACGCATCATACAGCGACAATCAGTAGAAGCCTTTATCAAATCCACTTCTGTGCCCTACCCAAAGAACGCACAACGGCAGCAAACTCTTCCCGAGGAATGATAGCCTTATTACGTGTTTTCAAACGATTATTATAAACGGTCTGAGGTGAATAATGCAAGAATTCGGCAATCTTCACACTATCAGTGATACCTAAACGCACCAAAGCATAAATGCGCAATTCCGTATTCAGTAACTCACCATCTTTTAGCACAATCTGCTCGTCAGGATGGAGCAAGGCATTGAAGTCACTTACAAAATCCGGATAAATGTGCAAGAAGATAGCATCAAAGTTATGATAGAACTCTTTCAACTCATTCTGTGCCATAGAATGAGTATCGGTCAATGCTTTCACATCCTCCAACTGGTTTGCCTTAAGCTTACGATTGATATTTTTCCGATACTCATCCAGCTTACTGATATAATTGGAACAAATGGAAAAGACATAACCTATGTATTCCTCCTTCACATAGTTGGATTCACGAAGCTGATTATTGGTATCCCTCAACTGTTCATTCAAAGAAGTAAGCTGTACATTCGTTTCTGCCACTTGTCCGTGCATTTTCGAAAGCTCTTCCACATGCTTATTCAAGCGGTTGTTTGCCTCATTCAGCTGTTGGCGCGACTGCTTCAATCGCTTCATCTGCTTATATATATACAGGAAGGCAAACAAGGATATCAAGGACAAGACACTGACCAGTACCAAATACATACGTAACCGCGCTTCTTGCCTCTGATTACGTTCTTGATAGATCTGATGAATGGTGTCCTGCACTGCAGAGATGCCCACTACCCTCACCCGGTTCCGATATGCCAAGGCATTCTGCAAGCAGTAACTCATGTAGACATAGGCATGGTCAATATCACCCAAACTAAAAAGTACCCCCGCCAGCTCTTCCAACGAAGCAATATCTTTATTGGAGATACGTACATCGGCCATAGCAGAATATATCAGGTAAGTCAGATAATTTTCCTGCTCATCGGACTCGCGATAAAAGCAGGCCAGCACGTAAGCATTCATGGCATCGCGCCGAGTGTCGAATGCAGAATTAAGAATTCCCTTCTGCAAACGTTCTTTAAAAACATACATACTGTCCGTACCTTGTACTACCTGCCCTTTATACCACAAGAACAAGGGGTCTTCAGGGGTAAGAACCATATTCAAAGAGTCCTTGTAAACACGCTCCAACTGTGCATAATGTTCATGCAAAGTACCCATTTCACTACCGGTATACTGATTGAAATGCGAATACAGATACAGCATTTGCCCGTAATAATCCACTAACAATTCTTTGGGGAGCGAACCGCCTGAAACTCCGCGCAATTCATCCTGAGCTTCTTTCAACAAACCGGTGGCAGCCAACAGAAAAGACTTTTTTATCTTCCACTCCATCTGCCGGTATTTATCATTCTGCTTATAAACTATATCCAAATTGTCTACCACATAATTCATTGCAGAATCGGCGTTATAGACGCAATACTCATCATAAAGATTTTTATTCAGCCAATATCTCTCTTCCAAAGTACGCACATCCTTTTGCAGCTTGTGCAACTGGGCAATCTTCGCCTCTTTAAGCATAGCAAACGTGTTTTTTTGCGCAATCAGAGAGTCAAGGCGCACCAGCAGTTCTTTTATCTTTTCACTGTAAGGTGCCGCATTCAGAAAGGTACACCCCATCAGTAAAAATAGTAAAGCTATGATTTTTCTTTTCATTTCTATTATTTATATAAGGCTGAGAGCACAAAGATAAATTAATCTATCTAAACATAAGCTACTTCTACCCTAAAAAGTACATGAAAGTTAAGAGGTATTTCGACCATTTACAGCGATAAAACAGCATATACAGACCTCCTTCCATAGTAGCTGACCTTTACTTTATACAGCAATCAGCAAGAATATAACTCGCTATATATGTGGCATTTACATTTTACTCCGACTTACTTCTACACATTACCCGCCTATCGGACGAATAAGGTTGTCCACTATCTTTGCAACAGAGAAAGAAAAGTGTACTATGGAAAACATCCAATCTCTATTAGAACATACTTTTCTAAAATAAATTAAATCTTTTAATTAAAGTACTATGAGAATGATTACAAGAAATCTTCTTACGCGGAGTTACAAGCTCCTTCTGACATTACTCGTACTGCTAATGTCAACAAATGCATTTGCCCAACGATTGACAGCTACGGGTAAAGTAGTAGATGCCGCAGGCCTGGAGGTCATTGGTGCATCTGTATTGGAAAAGGGAACAACCAACGGTGTTGTTACCAATCTGGATGGGGAGTTTTCCCTGAGTGTAGGACAGAATGCCACACTGGTAATATCCTTCATCGGCTACAAAACGATAGAGGTAAAAGCAGCCACCAACATGAATATCACATTGCAGGAAGACAACGAACTGCTGGACGAAGTGGTAGTTATCGGTTATGGAAGTGTGAAGCGTAAAGACGTAACCACTGCCGTATCTACGGTTTCTACAAAGGATTTGGACCAACGCCCCATTGTATCGGCAGCCCAAGCCCTACAAGGTAAAGCAGCCGGTGTGTCGGTTATGCAGCCCAGCGGCGAACCGGGCGGTGGTATGAGTATCCGCGTACGTGGTACCACCTCATTCAATGGTAGCAACGACCCGCTCTACGTAGTGGATGGTGTACCTGTAGACAATATCAACTTTCTCTCTCCCAACGACATTGAAAACCTCTCTATTCTGAAGGATGCCTCATCAGCAGCCATCTACGGTTCGCGCGCAGCCAACGGTGTGGTATTGATTACTACCAAGAGCGGCTCGGCAGGCAACGCCAAAGTAGCATTGAACGTACAATATGGCATGACAAAAGTAGGCAAGAGCATGGAAGCACTGAATACAGAACAGTACCGCGAATTGCAAGAAGAAATCGGGGCTGTAAATCCAACTGCTCTTGAAGGGCTGACCGACCAGACAGACTGGTTTGACGAGGTTTACAAGACCGGACAAACCCAGAATTACCAAGTGTCCGTATCAAACGGAAATGAAAAGATGAAATACTTCCTCTCTGCCGGTTATCTGGATGAAAAAGGTATTTTGGAAGGAACATACTTCAAGCGGTATAGCTTCCGCGCCAATATCGACAACCAAATACGCAGCTGGCTGAATGTAAGTGCCAATATCTCCTACTCCGACAACATCGGAAACACCGGCATCATCTCCGGTACGGGTGCCAACCGTGGTGGTGTAGTCCTCTCGGTCATCAACACTCCGACCTATGCTCCTATTTGGGATCCTGAAAAACCGAATCAATACAATAAGAACTTCTATGGAGTGAACATCATGAACCCGATGGAAAACCTGGCCCGCCAGAAAAACAACAAGAACAAGGAAAACCGCCTCATCGCATCCGGAGCCGCTACCATCAGCTTCCTGCCCAACCTAAAGTTGAAATCATCTGTAGCCCTGGACCGCCGTAACGGTGTAAGCACCACATTCCTCGATCCAATATCGACCACCGACGGACGCAACAGCTTCGGTACAGCCTCTGACAACCGGAATATGAATACCGTGTTGGTTTTCGATAATATATTGACTTACAATACCAATATCAAGAAGCACGGCATCGACGTAATGGCAGGTTCTTCCTATACCAAATCGGACTATACCAACAGCTGGATAAACGGCTCACATTTCCGGGACGATAAAATACAGACCCTGAACGCTGCCAATAAAATTTCATGGGACGGTACCGGAACAGGAGCTTCACAGTGGGCCATCTCTTCCTATTTCGCCCGTGTGTCCTACAACTATGACAGCAAGTACATGCTTACCATGAACATGCGTGCCGACGGTTCATCCAAGCTGCATCCCGACCATCGCTGGGGTATTTTCCCCTCCTTCTCGGCTGCATGGCGCATTTCGTCGGAAAAGTTCATGAAAGACATCGCTTGGATTGATGACTTGAAGCTCCGCGGTGGCTGGGGACAGACCGGTAACCAAAGCGGTATAGGCGATTACTCGTATCTGCAACGTTACAACATCAACCGCATACCCTGGTTTGAAGAAGGTAACGACCATGCAGTTCCCGGTATCAGCCAGGCCAACCTGAGAACAAGTGACCTGAAATGGGAAACTACCAACCAGACGAACATCGGTCTTGACTTGACTGTACTGAACAACAGACTAACCTTCAGCATGGACTACTATTACAAGAAAACTACAGACATGTTGATGAATGTAAGTCTGCCTGCTGGTGCGGCAGCAACCACCAGAATCACCCGTAACGAAGGCGAGATGACCAACAAGGGATTCGAGTTCGCCATCAACTCCCATAACCTGACCGGCGAGTTTTCTTGGGATACAGACTTCAACATTTCTTTCAATAAGAACAAGCTGACCAAGCTGTCATTGCAGAAAATCTATACAGCAGCAAGCAGCGCCGAGGTGGTGAAAGAAAATATCGTACGCAATGAGCCCGGACGTCCTTTGGGTGGTTTCTACGGCTACATCAGCGACGGTGTAGACCCCGAAACCGGTAACCTGATTTATCGCGACCTTAACGAAGACGGCAAGATTTCCACTTCTGACCGTACCTATATCGGCGACCCGAATCCCGACTTCATCTACGGATTGACAAACACCTTTACATGGAAAGACCTCAGCCTGAGCATCTTCATCCAAGGAAGCTACGGAAACGACATCTTCAATGTGTCCCGTATGGAAACCGAAGGCATGTACGACGGCAAAAACCAGTCAACGGAAGTATTGAAACGCTGGAGAATTCCCGGACAGATTACGAATGTCCCGAAAGCCAACTTCAACATCAAGAACTCCACTTACTTTGTAGAAGACGGCAGCTACCTGCGTGTCAAAGACATTTCACTCTCTTACAACATCCGTTGCCGCCAGTTCAAGAAATGGGGTATCAGCCGCGTACAGCCTTATTTTACCGCCAGCAATTTGCTGACCTGGACCAGCTATTCAGGTATGGATCCTGAAGTGAACCAATATGGCAACAGCGGTTCTGTACAGGGCATCGACTATGGAACTTACCCGCAGAGCAAATCATTCGTTTTCGGTATCAATGTTGAATTCTAAAAAAGGAAGAAATAACTTATGAAACTAAACCATATATATAAAAGTATAGCTTGCGGTGTATTGTTGGCAATGACCGCAACCTCATGTGACTTGGACTATAATCCGGTAGACACCTACTCGGATGTAACGGAAGGAGTGAACAAAACTGATGAAAAGCCTATCTTCAACAGTGTGCAAGACGTGGAAACTTCAATGGTAACCCTTCACAAAAAATTTCGTGACCAGCAGGAGCACTGGTATGTCGACAAACTGCTTATCGGTGACGCTCATTCCGATAATGCCTACGCCGGAACAACGGGGGCCGAAGTGGTGCCTTACGAAACCAACTCCATTGAAGGCTCTAATTCTGTACTAAAACGTGACTGGGACCGTTTCTTAGGCGACATTGCCGTTGCCAACCGCATCATCGTGGGCTGTGACCAGCTCAAGGCACTCAGTGAAAGTGAACGCGGCAAGTATCAGTCACAAGCCAAGATATTCCGTGCCATGGTCATGTTCGATATGGTACGCTTATGGGGTAACTTCCCGGTCATCACTACCGTGGGCGGTGACATTACCGAAGACAACGTAGAAGAAATGTACCCGACCTATTTTCCTCCACAGAATACGGCTGAAGAGGCTTACGCCCAAATAGAGAAAGACCTGACTGAAGCAGTGGAAAACCCCAACACACCGACAAACGACACATCAGACAAGAGCATACTTACCAAATCGGTGGCACGTGCCATGCTTGCCAAGGTCTATGCAGAAAAACCTCTGCGCGATTATGCCAAGGTTATCAAATATGCCGATGAACTTGCTGCCGACGGCTTCGACCTCGTGGAAGACTTCAGTGACCTTTGGGCGTATGATACGGAAAAAAAAGACTGCCGGGTGCGCAATACCAAGGAGGCAATTCTCGAAGCCCACTTTCCTCCCGGCTCCGGCAACTGGTGTACTTGGATGTTCGGCCGCAACTTGAGCAACTGGGATGAAAGTTTCACCTGGGCCAAATGGATTACCCCTTCCCGTGACCTTATCCGCCTCTATGAAGAGCAAGGAGACACGAAACGTTACAATGAATCTGTTGTATGGTATGACTGCGGATGGAGCAACTATTATCCGGCAGACCATTATGCCTTCATGTACAAATGCCGCTCTGCGTTCAACAGCATTATCTATCTGCGATATGCCGATATCCTGCTCCTCAAAGCCGAAGCAAAAATTATGGGAGAGGCTCCCGACCTGAACGGTGCAGCCGACATCATCGACCGCATCCGCAACCGCGCCGGACTGGGCAAACTTCCACAAAGCACCCGCAGCAGTAAAGAAGCATTGCTCCAAGCTTATATGGACGAACGCCGCATGGAGCTTGCCTTTGAAGGACAGCGCTGGTACGACCTTTGCCGCCTCAATAAGGTAGAAGAAGTGATGAACGCCGTTTACGCCAAAGACAGCGGCCGCCATGCACAAGAAAATCTGTTCAATGAGAACTCCTATCTGCTGGCTATTCCCCAAGGAGCCATCGACCAGAACGAAAATCTGATACAGAACCCGGGCTATTAATACTAATGAGTAATATAAAAATCAATTGAATATGAATTTAAGAAATATATTCACTACCGCATTAGGTTGCTTCACCATACTGGCAGCCTGCGGCAATGACAATGACAGTAACATCACCCCTACACCGGAACCCAAGCCAGACCAACCCACGGAAGAGGCAAAGGATGTTACCCTCTATGTAACGAACACCAGTCGTACTTATGATTTGACAAAGTCCGGGCTGGCCTTCGGCACCGGAAGCAACATGTCACCTTCTACCGTGACACTTGACCCTGCCACCCGCTATCAGGAAATGGACGGTTTCGGTGCAGCCATCACCGGCTCTACCGGTTACAACCTGATGCAGATGACACAAGAGAACCGCACGAAGTTTCTGACTGAAACATTCTCGGACAAAGAAGGCTACGGCTTCAGCTATGTACGTATTGCCATCGGTTGTTCCGACTTCTCATTCAGTGAATTCACTTGCTGTGACGAAAAGGGACTTGAGCACTTTGCCCTTCCGATGGAAGACACCAAATATGTGATTCCTATATTGAAGGAAATTCTGGCAATCAATCCTGCCGTCAAAATAATTGCCGCTCCCTGGACATGTCCGAAGTGGATGAAAGTGAAAAGCCTGGAGAAACGTGTACCCTTTGACTCATGGACCAGCGGACACTTGAACCCCGAATATTACAGAACGTATGGCGACTATTTCGTAAAATGGATACAAGCTTTCGAAAAGGAAGGCATCAAAATCCACGCTGTGACTCCGCAGAACGAACCGCTGAACCACGGTAACTCAGCATCCTTGTTCATGGGATGGGAAGAAGCCCGTGACTTCATCAAGACCGGCCTGGGCCCTGCCTTCAAAGAAGCCGGAGTTACTACAAAGATTTATGTTTTCGACCATAACTACAACTACGACAATCTGGCCGACCAAAAAAGTTACCCTACCAAGATTTATGATGATGCGGAAGCCTCACAATACATTGCGGGCGCTGCCTACCATAATTATGGCGGTAACCGTTCTGAGTTGCTGAATATCCACAAACTCTATCCCAACAAGGAACTGCTTTTTACGGAAACCTCCATCGGTACTTGGAACTCCGGTCGCGATTTGGAAGCACGCCTGCTTAACGATATGGAAGAAATAGCATTGGGAACAGCCAACAACTGGTGCCGCGGCACCATTGTGTGGAATCTGATGTTAGACAGTGACCTGGGACCGGTAAGCCCCTCAGATGGTTCTTGCAAGACCTGCTACGGTGCAGTGGATATTGACAATACAAACTATTCTAAAATTGTCCGTAATTCCCATTATTACCTTATCGGGCACATGTCTTCAGTTGTGAAACCGGGAGCTGTACGTATCGGAACGACCGGTTACACAGCCAACGGAATCACCTACTCCACCTTCGAGAATACGGACGGTACCTATGCACTCGTATTGGCAAACAACAATGCAGATGCCAAGCGAATCACCGTAAGCGACGGCACACACTACTTTTCCTACGAAGTTCCGGCCAAAGCAGTCGTTTCTTACCGTTGGAAAAAATAAAACTAATAATTTAAACAGAAGATTATAATGAAAAGCTTAAAATACTATCTAATGGCATTGGCAGGCATAGCCATGCTGAATGCTTGCAGCGATGACGATCCGGTTCCCGGCAACCCGACAATGGACTTTCAGGCAGAACCTTCTTCAGCCTTGTTCGGAGACAGTCTGCCTTTTACAATCAAGGCATCGGACGCAGATGTACCCCTTTCCACGTTAAAAGCGCGGTTATACTTCAGCGACGAAATGGTGTCAGAGACTATAATCCGTACAAAAGTAAACGGTCAAGACTATACCGGGAAAATATATGTTCCCTATCTGGCAAATATTCCCAACGGAACAGCTACATTGAAGTTCATTCTGCAGAACATCAATTTCACAATTACAGAAAAAAGCTATGACGTGGCGCTGAGTCGTCCGGACTTCCCCTACCTAACTCTGATTTCCGGAGACCAAGAATACCGCATGGAAAAAGTCGCAGCCAATCAGTATAGCGTGACCGGTGAATTTGCACAAAAAGTGAAAGGTTACATCAAAGCTCCTAAAGTAGGCGCCAACGGGAATGAAATCAACTTCGGATGGAGCAACGGTGCCATTACACAAGGTACCTCCAGTGAAATTACCTTCTCCAATCTGTCAGCTGGAGAATATTCCATCTCCTTCAATACGTTGACTTATGCAGCCGCTCCTTTCGTGAAACTACTGCTGAACGGTTCTGAAATGGAGATGGTGGATGATGACCATTACAGCATCGACCTCAATCTGAAGCAAGGGGACAACATCACTGCAGACATTCCCAACTTCGACCAATATTGGATAGACCCCGACTTCTTCGAAAAGAATGAAGACGGTTCGCTGAAGTTCCTGCCCATCGATGGAACTTATCGCGTCATTGCCAACCTGGCCCTGAATTATCTGGAAGTATTGAAAATGAACGGAACAAGCACCGCCACTCTGAACGATGACGGAACCGGCGCCCTTTGGATTATCGGTGACGGTATCGGTAAACCTTCCGTAGCGACCAATGCCGTAGGTTGGACTACAGAAAAAGGTCTCTGCATGTCACAGATTGAAGCGAAGAAGTATCAGGTAACAGTAGTAGCGGGAGAGCAAATCAAATCTGATGACATCAACTTCAAGTTCTTCCACCAGCAAGGTTGGGGAGGTGAATATAAAAACGATGCCTTGTCTACCACCAGTGACTTAGTATTTATAGGTGACGGTACCAACGGACGTGATGCCGGCAACTTGGGCCTCGTAGAAGGCAAAAGCCTGGAAAACGGTGTCGCTTACCGGTTCACAGTTGACGTAACGGCAGGTGTCTCTTCGGCAGTTCTGACAGTAGAAAAGGTAGAAAGATAGACGGATAACGCAGAAGATTAACTAAATGAGAAAGGGGCTGGCTCTATAAAAGAGTTCAGCCCCTCTTGTTTATGCAGAATATATGTTCCGGATTTAGCTTAAACCTTCTTTCGCCTCTTCTTGTGGAATACGTACCGAAGTGTAAAGCTCAAGAATGGCGGCTATCGTCAGAGACACAATCCATTCATTGCCCCTTGTAAAGAGCATGAATGCCCCCGTAAGCACCAGCAAAAGCGCACCGAATATTTGCTGTCGGCGCAGGCGTTTGACAGTGGGACTTTTACATTTGGACGGAGAATTAATTTGGGCCAAAGCAACCATCGTAGCGCCGATAGTATATATATAAGGTGAAAGAGGCCAGCCCGTGAT
>UMGQ01013939.1_pt1 | contig 10050 bp, 5 predicted proteins | sample 1965311 | NCBI WGS metagenome assembly UMGQ01 (sample SAMEA4836076, study PRJEB28245) | human gut metagenome | biome: gut microbiome; material: fecal sample | place: Denmark | collected 2008 | reverse complement strand
AAAAAAACAAAAAAACCAGCCGTTTCATTTTGCACAACGGACAACACCAAACTGGTGGAAATGGTAAAAGCAAACCTGTCCTGTCCTTCCGGTGGGGAGTAATCCCCACCGGATCCCGCCCCGCACGCTGTATGATAACCGCGGCAGAGTTGTGCAGCAGATCGACCCGGATGTATACGATCCTGCTAAGGACGGTTTGCCGCAGAAGAATACGTATTCCGATTCATCGGCAGGGCTTACCTATGCATACGCGGCAAACGGCACAACCACGCAGTTTGCGTATCTCGGCGGCAGGCTTATGGCGCAGAAGACCGGCGAGGACGTGCTCTTCTTCCAGTACGGCGCGGGCGGCGTGCCGCTCGGATTCGTGTATAACGGCGTGCAGTATTTCTACATCACTAACCAGCTCGGCGATATCATAGGGATCACGGATGCTTTCAGTTACATAGACAACTCTACCCGCCTTGGTTTCAATGCCTATATCTATTGCACCAACAATCCTGTTATGTTTGTGGATTATACTGGTTATTATCCTAAATTAAGTGAGGTTCCCCCTAAATCATCAGGCTATGTACCTCCTAAAGGTGGAGCAAAACAAGGAATTGTCCCAGATGGTAAATTAAAAGGGCAAAAAGGATGGGTTGATAAAGATGGCTGGTTTTGGGTGCCTGATAAAAGTGATCACGGTGGAGAACATTGGGATGTTGTTGATAAGAAAGGACAAAACCATAAAAATGTTTATAGAGACGGTCATATAAGAGAAGATAAAGTGGATTCAGGATTCTCATTTGATGACGTTTTAGATTTTATAATTTCATTGCTTGTTCCCTCAGACAATGTGGCTGCCGTTATCGCTTCGCTGATTCCAACTGTAATTGTTATTGCTTGTATGCTTCCCTTTATTTTGTTTTTTGCAGCACTATTTGTAAGAGTTTAAATAAAAAGAAGGTAATTGTTTATGGATTTTAAGCAAAAATATTTAAAGGCACTTGCAGAGAAACAATATAATAATTTGTTACAGATAGTCTTTGAAAACTTTATTGAAAAATTTGACTATAAATCATTAAGCGATTTAGGCACATTCTTGAGTGATATTGGAAAAACAGGAGCAACAATAACACTTACGGAAGCCAATTGCGTTGATTTGAGTAAAAAAATGGTAGAGTTTTCCTATTTTTCAAATCCGGATACTAAAAACGCATTTGCTCTGCAATTAATATGTCTTGAAAGAGAAAAAGATTTTGATACAGTGTGCAAAATGTACTCCAGCGCTGTTGCTCTCAAAAACTGTTATATTTTGAATAATATTGCAGTATCAAAATATCATTCAGGTGCAAATAAGGAAGCGTTGGAAATACAAAAATCCGCATTAAAATTATGTAATAATTCTGATATCAAACACCAGATGGCAGAATATAATTTGATACTATATGAATTATTTTGCGATATTAAAGTAAATGATAATTTGAAATGTTCTGAAGATATTTTAAATATGCTTATATGTGATGATATTTATGATTATTACAGTGCAATGGGATTCGCTGCTTATGTAAATAATAGGGATTTTATTGAAAATCACTTGCCATTTTTTAATCAGACGTTTATTGTACCAAACAACCTAAAACTTATTCTAAATAGATTTCTAAAATCAGGAATAAAACCTAGTGTTGCAGAACTAAAATCAATACTAAAGCCGTTGACAATTTATGAAGATAATTTTTATCTAACATCATAAAAAATTTTAAATTTGGCATATAACGGGCAAATGATTCCCGTTATATGCCCGCTTATTTGGGGTTTGTCAAATTCAAGCCGTAACCCGTGATAATATCGCCGAGCAGAAAAAGATCGCGGAGATCAACCCCCTGCGTTACCGCGGCTATTACTACGATACGGAAACCGGGTATTATTATCTGCAATCCAGATACTACAACCCCGAATGGGGCAGGTTCCTCAGCCCGGACAACTTCGGTTACATAGACAATTCTACCCGCCTTGGTTTCAACGCCTATATCTATTGCACCAACAATCCTGTAGTGTTTGTGGATCCTACAGGAACGATAAAAAGGTATCCCTGTTTAAGGAATTTAGAGTTATGTATTGCAAATTAATTTATAATAACAAAACCAATAAAATAAAAAATATATTTCGGCTATATCTAATAAATGTCATAATTGATCTTGTGAAATGCACATTGATCAATGTACCCCAATTGATATTGATTACTACTCTTTTTTCCGTTTTGTTTCACGAAATTCCGAATGCTAAAAAAGGCTTGAGTATTCTTATCGTTTCGTTGTTGATTGCGCAGCTCGTTTTTATCCTGTTAAACCAATTCCGAAAAAGAGAGCCGTATGTTTTCATTAGCAGTGCCGGTATTCTACTGCACATACGTAATTTTGAAAATTTCGGAATTGGCATTTTTCCAAAGCAGGACACATTTATTCCATATAGTAAAATTAAAGATTGCTATATATCCGTGCCTTACACAATGGAAAGAAATATGGGCATTGCTTATAAGAATATGTGGATGGATACATCAGATTTTTTTAAAGGTAAAATTGGTTTTCGGCATAAGACGGAGATACCATACATTTTTCCGTCTATAGCGGATGGCCGATATGATCAGGAATGTGTACTCGTGCGCCTTTTTAACAACTACACAATCGTTTTGCCGATAGATCTTTGTGAGCAGTTCTTACAAAACTTTAAAAAATACAGTTCCTGTAACAGCGGGGAGAGATCCCTGCTGGATATTTAAGTAAAACAGGCAGGTAACGGTCAAACCCGTTGCCTGCCTGTTAGATTCCCAGTTCGTTTAAAAGTTTTTTGTATTGCTCGGCGTCAGTGCCGGTATGCAAAATGGAGCGTATGGTTGAGGCGGAGTGTGCCGATCTCTTAAAAACAGCGGCGCAAAGCCTTGAAATCCATGCAAGCGGCAGTAAATACGGACGCTTTTTAACGTATCCGTATTTGTCCTCAAGATACTTTTTCGGCGGAAATAGCATCTTGAAAATCGCCCTGATCTTGGCATTTGCCCCGTTTTTGCCGCTCTTTCCGATTGCTTTATTTATGTAGAAATCTCCAAGATCCCGTGCGTTAAAGCCGAAGTTTCCGCTGTTTAAGATCTCGGTTTCAAACAGTTCTTTTAATTGCGGATCTAATTCAACGTCCGTTTCACGCTTTATGGGGGTTTTAAACCAGTAATGGCATAATGCTAAACTTGCCTTTGCAAACGTCTCAATATTCAGTTTCGTGCACAGGTTCCAAAATAAAGCAATGTTAAGTTCTTTTTCGCGGCGCAGCAAAACGTCAATATCCATAAACATTTTGATTCCGGCGCCGCAGTTTTTAAAGTGTTTTATGATATGGCATAAAACATAAAGCAAATGATACTCCGCTTTTAACCTGTATTCATTGCCGTTTTTGGTGCACATGTCAAAAATATCAGCAAAAAATGCGTGGTCGTAATCCTGTGTGCCGTGTATTTCAATATGCTGCTTTTTATAAAGAACGGAAAATCCGTTTGCGCTTTCCGTTTTAACAACACAATTTTTTGCGCAGAATACCTGCGCACATTTTTTAATATCCTCGTTTCGGATGATCACATCCGTGTCACTGCCGGTACGGAATTCTGGAATAGGGTAGTATTTTTTCAGAATCGCTCCTTTAACAAATAGAAAATCTATCCCTGCATTGCAGAGCAGGTCCTTTATGAATGCCACGGTTTCTTCTTTTTCGGCAGCGTCAATTACCGTGTAACCGATCTGTTGCCGGAATTTAGACAACAGTTCGTCATTCGGCAAACTGCTGCCTTTAAGCTGCAAGATCTGATTTGCCGTTATGGCGGCAACATTATGAATGGCGCTCAGCCGGTAGATTTCCTCCCAATCGATCTTGTTGCCGGCAGTTGGCGGTTCTTCTTGATTTAAGTAGGAGGCTATTAGTAAAACAAAATACTTCTCGTTTTCGTTCAAATCTTTTCCCTTTCCGCTTGCACGTTCTTAGCAAAGTTGTACTACTAACACAATCATAGCAGATTTCAGGCAAAAATACAATGACTGAAGATTTGTTGTTTTCTGCGCCAAAGTTAGAAACGATCGTAAATTTATGATATGTTCACACAAAATATGTTATTTAATGAAAATAATATATACATTTATAAAATTTGATTAAATTGCAAGTGCATGGGTTTAATTTATACCACTTACTTTCATTTTAATAAAAAATTTACAAATATTATTGACAAACATTTGGTAAAAGAATATAATTACTTTGTATTTGTAATAGTTTAACTGTTAATATCGCAGGGTCAGATGTGCTTTTCAGTTGGCTAACTTCTTTAACAATACAAAATTGATTATAGAAGGGGAAATTTGTAAAAATTATGAAAAAATTAACAGCAAACTTTAAGACAAAGAAAATGCTTGCGTTCTTTATGGCGCTTGTTATGGCGTTAACGGCGTTTCCGCTGTATGCGTTTGCAACGGATGAGTCCGGTGCCTACGCCGGCGCGCACGGCACGGTTGAAGGCAACCCGTTCACTCCGGGAGAACCCTCTCAGATGTTTCGTATTCCAAACCTCGTTACCTTGGATGACGGTACTTTGGTTGCCCAGGCGGACGCGCGCTGGAACGGCGGTATGGACGGCGGCGGTAACGATAGCATGGTCGCCGTGTCAACAAACAATGGTGCAACTTGGGATTGGCAGATGCTGACCTATTATCCGGATAATGGCGATGTGTTTGATCCTTCTTCAACCAGTATTTGTGACTCTGCCCTTGCAACAGACGGCAAAAATGTTTATTCTCTCTCAACATTTTTCCCGGCAGGCGTTGCGCTTAACAGTTCCAGCGCAAATAACCGCCCTGTAAGTGATAAAGCGTTTGACAGTCAGGGCCGCCTGCTTTTGCAAAGGTCCGGCGAGAGCGGTTATAACTATTATTTGGGTGCGTTTGATTCGGATGATGCGTCTGCCCGTGCGCAGATCTATCAAAGCAACGGCACCCCGGTTTCCGGCTATACGGTAGACCATGATTTTTATCTTTACAATAACGGCAGCAAAACAAATGAAACGCTGTTCTACAGCGATTGCGAGTTCCAGACGGTTAAAACGACGTTTCTGGTGTTCCGCACTTCGGCGGACGGCGGCAGAACCTGGTCTCCGATGAAACTGCTTAACGTTAAAAATTCCGGCGAGCAGTTTTACGGCGTTGGTCCCGGCCGCGGCGCAGCGCTTCCGGACGGCACAATCATTTTCGGTTGTTATTCCTGGAATGGTTCGGAAAGTTCTCAGGCGTCTTCCTTTATTTATTCTAAAGACGGCGGTCAAACCTGGCAGAGAATGGAAAATGTGCCGCAGCTTATGATCTGGCTTCCTTATGGCAGATGGACCAGTGAATGCCAACCGGTTATTTTGGATGACGGCACGGTTCGTCTCTTTATGCGTAATGCAAGGCCTCGTATAAATTACATAGATGCCGTTTGGAACGGTGAACGGTATGTTTGGAACGGTGATCCGGTTTCCCTTGATTTGGATGTGTATGGAGAAGATTTCACCATCACGGAAAATAATCAGTATTCCGTAATACCGTATTCCAAGCAGGTTCTGTATAACGGTAACTATTATAAAGTTTTGATCGTTTCCCACGCAAACGGCGGCGGCTCCAGCAGGTCAAACGGCACGCTGACTTTCCTGCTTATGGATTCCAACAATCAGTTTGTTGCCGCAACGCAGACCCAGATGTGGACGGGCTTTTTCGGCTATTCCTGTTTAACGGAAATGGCCGGCGGGCAGGTTGCGATCCTGTTTGAAAATGTGGAAGATCCTGCTGTGATTACGTTCAGCATTATTGATGATTTGGAAGCAACTTCCGGCTTTACCATCCCGGATCTTGCCCGCACATATAATGTTGCCATGATCAAAAATGATCAGCAGACTTTCTCTGTTTCCACAAATGAGTCCACCAATACAAATCCTGCGGTTGCATCGCCGCAGTTTGAAGTCAACTATAGTTCAACGGCGAATACGGGCACGGATTCTTCTTTCAGCGGCCAGCCCGTTATGCTTACGGATGCGCTGTATACCTTTACGCAGACTTCAAACAATATGTGGTATATTGCTTCTCAGGGCGTGTACCTCACGATCGGGGAAGAGAATCAGCCCTCCACGAAGGACAGAGCCCCTGTTAAAGTTCTGAATCCGGAAAACGGTTTCTTCCAGTTTGTGGATGAGTTAAACGAAGCGCTCTATATGTACCGCTCCGGTGGTAATATCGGCATGTTTGACCAAACCACAGCCTATGACGCTGAGCTTGGTGAAAACAGCGGCGGCGCGCCGGATGCAGACCGCGAAGGCACATTGTTCCGCCTGTTCCGCCCAACTAATCCGGGTGAGGAAAGCGGCGATTATGATCCTGTTCCCGGCTATAAGGAAGTGGACCGTGTTGTAGACGGCGGCAAATACCTGATCGGTTGCGATATCGGCGGTTCTTTCTACTTCTTGTATCCTTCCTACCAGCCGGATAACGTTTATACCCACACCGTTAAAGGCAACGCGGATTATGTGGAAGACGGTTTTGATATGATTGTTACTGCGCATCAGGCGGGCACAACCACCATCGCAGTTGGGCTGGATACCTATAATATTGAAGTTTCCGATTTCTCCAGAGAGATCTCCGGCGTTGTTTCCTATGATCCCGTAATTTATACCCACGCCGGTACAGTGGCCAATCAGGAATCGGATATTGTATCGTTTGGCAGCAATATTTCTGATGGATCTTCAGAAGGCGAAAAAATAACCAATTACACAGTGAAAGATGGATTTACCATCATTTCTATAGACGCTGTGGATTCAGCGAATAATCAGCCGCTTGAAAATACGGATATTACGCCGCAGCCAAATGCAGAGGATGCGTCTGCGGGTCACCTTTCCGGTATACTGCCGCTTGCAAATGACGGTACTTACAATAGTTTTGAGTCCGGCACCTATGCAACGCTGAAAACAACCGTGCGCGAGGAAAGCACCGGCTTGATCTGGACGCAGACGGATAGATTGTATGTGGCGTCCAACCCGGTTCCTGGCCATGTGATTACCGGCAACAGAACTACAGAAAATGAAGGCTTTTGGGCTTATTATAATCTTCCGCTTGCCACGTATCTTCTGGCGGAAGGCTCCTATGGTAATACCAATCTGAGCTATGATTATTTCGGCGGCAGATATTATGTTGGCAATGCCACCAGCCTGTTCCCGTCAGACCGTATTATGTCGTTCAACGGAAATGAAAGCGGCAACGCCGCCCATGTTTCCGTATTTCACGACCAAGACAATAACAACTTATTTAAAGCGGCGGGCGTTTATTCCCATTATTGGGATAACAATAATAACGGCAGCAAGGAATGGTTCAATTTAGAGGATCAATATATAGATAATACAACGATTGCGTATTACTATTATGATAAGAGTTCGCCGAAAAATGAAGGCGTTACGGCTGATCCGTCTGATCCGAATCAGTTTTCCGTTCAGATTTCCCGTATGCCTGTGGATACGGAATATGAAGCGGATGGCAACTGGGATAGAAGTATTGTGATCGGCGCGCCCTCTGGCAGCGGCGTAAGAAGCCGTATTGAAAAGCTCTCCGGCGAGGGAGAGATTGCGTATCAGGAATACCAGTATGGTCCGCAGGGCAAATATTATCTTCCGAATCCTGGCGATACGGAAGGGCTGCTTGCTCTGAAACGGCCGGCAACGATCCAGTGCACAACCACGGTTCAGCCGAACCAGACTACAAGTATGAGGGGCATTGTCCGTTATCAGGAGGGCGGTGAAGGTGAACATGTTTCCTCGTGGAATGATATGCGCCTTACGTTTGAGATCAGAATGTGTGATAAAACAAACGAAAGAACGCCATATGATCAATCCGTTGCCAGCGTGGAAAAATCCACTTGGTACACCACTTCTTCCTGGAACAACTATATGAATGCACTCCTGATCCGCCAGGAATATCTCAACGATTACACGCTGCTCACCACTTCTGCGGAAAGAGATTATACTGCGCAAGAAGGCGATACCTACGCGGATTACTTTACGTATAACGGTGAGGATACGATCGATGTTGCTTACCGTTATCTGGAGCCGCGCGCAGATTTTGATCAGCTTCAGCAGGCGATTGAGGACAGCACCCCGGCATATGATAACGGCATCGTGTTAGAGGACGGCAATAATTATACGCCGGATAGTTATGAGGCTTTGATCAATGCGTATGAAAACGCGCAGAAGATCTTCACTGAACCTGATTATGACACGGAAGATGAGCGCAACAATACGCCCGGTTATGTTATGACCCCGGATCTGAGCGATCCGTCCGCTATTATGGGTCCCGGCGTTGTAGATATCATTCAGAGTGCAGACCATACGGATGAAGAAAAAGACGCGTATCGTAGGGATGTTCAGGTAAGAATCGATAATCTTACGGACGCATTGCGCGGCGCGCTCAATGGCTTGGCTCCGGCTGCCGACGATGATGTTTATGTAGCGGCTAAGGATGAGTCTGAAAAGATCGATATGACCGCATACGCGGATAACGGCGCCCAGATTGAGCAGACGATCGATACCGGTGATCAAGCGATTTATAGAGAATATGACGGCGTGAATTATGTGAACCTGCCGGCTACAGCAGCAGGTCAGGGCACTTTGGACGGCCATACGAAGTCTCTGCTTGAAGATATGAATATCAATACAGAGTCTGAACACGGCAATCTGAAACAGTTCCATGTTGACTATACGCTTGATCTTGACGGCAGCAGCCAGTCTGTTCAGACCGTTGAGGGTAAAGCGGATTACTACTACGGTGAAACAGCCCATATTGATCTTACGCAGTATGCTTCCGATCAGTATACCGTTAAGATGACGGTTACCTCGGAAACCGGCGGAAAAGACGCCACAACGTATAACGCGGCTGATTTTGATTATGTGATCCCGATCCTGATTCAGGAAGATACAGAGATCAAGGTTGAGGTCTACACAAATGCAGTTCTGACCGTAAAAGATTATTACGGCACGGTGATCGGCACAGCCTATATTGATCCTGTAGACGGCACCCAGGTGGATGTCTTTGGCGATGCGATCCGTATCGGTGATGTAACGGTTGCCACAGTGAAAGAAAACCCGAAATATACGTTCACAGGCTGGTCCGTGGCAGACGGCTCCTATCAGCTTACAGAAGCAACGGAGATCAGCCAGTATGGCAGTCTGAATGCAGGTGAAACCCACACCTTTACGGTTCTGAGTGATGCAGGCACTGTAAATAACAGAAACAGCTTTGCAACGCCGTACTTTAATGAGAAACTGAATTTCGAGGCGCCGGAAGGCAGCGTTTGGACGCGTGTAGTCGGCGGTCAGATCTATCTTGCGTCTTATGATGCAAACTTTGTAAACTTCTCATCCAATGAATCTGTGGATTACCGTGCGTACTCGCAAAGCGAACTGAGTTCGCTGCCGGCTGAGATTGCACAGCAGATTACAGAAGATATTCCTGCTGTTTACGGCACCGGATATTTCCAGAATAAGAAGTTCACACTTTCCTGTGATTATTCCGCTCCGGAGGGTGTAACCGTTCTTGAAGCTGGTATTATTTGTTCCAGAACGGATGATGTTTCAACAGATGAAACGCTCCGCAAGGGGCAGGAAGGCGCATACACCGTTCCTGCAAACAGAATTGCGCATTGGAACAATGATGATCCCGCTTCCGGCACATACACAATGACGCTGAATAACAGCGAAAGCGGAACCTATTATATGCGCGCTTATGTAAGTTACGCGAAAGATTATATTTCTGACGGTGAGCCAGGCAGCATCAGCGTGCCTTACGTAGAGTATTGCGAAAGAATATTCAAGTGTGAAAACGGCGTTGTTACGGCTGTAAACTAAAAGGAGGATGTGTGTTATGAATAAAAAGTTTTATATGGATCCTTCCTTTGAAATTGAAATGTTTAAAACGCAAAGCGTTTTAACTACAACCAGTGAAAACCCGGATACAGGTGTTGATCCTG
>UMGQ01016708.1_pt1 | contig 10116 bp, 5 predicted proteins | sample 1965311 | NCBI WGS metagenome assembly UMGQ01 (sample SAMEA4836076, study PRJEB28245) | human gut metagenome | biome: gut microbiome; material: fecal sample | place: Denmark | collected 2008 | reverse complement strand
GACTGTCTCCTTTGATGAGTTACAGCCGGGAGACCTTATCTTTTACAGTTTTACAAGCAATGGAAGATATAAGAACATCAGCCATGTGGCAGTATATGTCGGAAATGGCAAGGTGGTAGAGGCACTTAATGAAAGTCTTGGTGTGGTCTACAGGGATGTGGCAAGCATAGGAAAGATTGTTGTGATAGGAAGACCATAACAGGAAATTTGCAGAGAGGGCATAGTCCCTCTCTGAGACTGGAGGTAAGAATGGATTTAAAAGATATGATACTGGTAACAGAAAACGACAGGGGAACAGAGACAAATATGCTGATGACTCTGGATGATTATAAGAGTTTTATAGCAATTGATGAGATGTCAGAGCTTGCAGAAAATTTGTTGCAGCTTGGAAGGACACTTGGTGAAGCAGATAACTTCACAGAGTATTACAGGGCAGCAAATGTAACTGTATCTGCGAGATTCTGTCTGGATGATATTCAGCTGGGACATTTTCTTCAGGGATTTTATAACGATTCCAAAGAATTTCGGTTTGATAAAGAAGCCAGTTCTTCTGAATGTGTTGCAAAGCTTAAGGAGATTGGAATGACCGATAAGGGCTGGGTGGATGATTTTAACCTGCATTATGAAATGGAGAACCGCTCATTTGAAAGGGGACAGACATTTCATAACTTCAATGACCATGATTACATGGTGCTTGAAGCATTATCACCAAGGAATCTTGTGGTGATGGATATGAAGTCAGGTTCCCTTACAATCGCCCTTGGTGCGACAGAGTATAAGCGTTATCCGAAGGATGAGAAGCCTACAAAGGACAATACCACAATCGGGGTATCGTGGGAGCATGGCATTTATCTAGGTTCCACACTTTCAACTACAAATTTCAAGGCATACAAGAGGGAGTATGGCACACCGGAAAAGATAGAGGATATCTATGATTACAGGGCAAAGCTAAAGCAGAAGTTCTATTTTTATCAGGATATGTCAAAGGATGATGATGTACCAAAGAAGCTGCAGAATGACTTCCTTCACCAGATGTATGAGGATTTTGGAACGATTGAAGAGGACTGTTTTTACGACAGGCTGGAAGATGGAAAGTACGATGAAGGCTTTAAGGAAAGACAGGTAAAGGAAGAAAAGAGCCGGTGATGAGATTTTTACAGGAGGCGATATCATATGGAACAGGAATTTAATGTTGAGATAAAAGAAGTGCTTTCACGAGTACAGAAAGTAAAGGCAGAGTCGCTTGACGATGCCATCAATAAGGCAATGGATATGTATTATGCAGAGCAGATAGTCCTTGGAGCAGAGGACATGAAGGGAGTTGATTTTGCGCCTATCAGCGAAGGTCAGCTCCCTTCTTCATTAAAAGAAAACGGAGGAAAAGCAAGATGAAAAGTGATTCAACAACAGTAATTAAGAACATGGAGTTTTTAGTAAAGGAACTTCATAAGGAGTGGGACAGATCGGGTGCTTCTAAGGCATCCGTTATTATTTCCCTTGAGGAAGTAGATGGTATCAATGATAAGTTAAAAGAGATTATCTATCAGACACAGAAGTCAGTCGATGAGGATGAGCTGACCTTTAAACAGAGCATTGCAAAGTCCAAGGAGTGCTATGTGCTTCTTCGTGTGGTGCGTAAGATTGCAAAGAAAAAGGATAAATGCGAAAAACAGGCAATCGACAATGAATTTGCAATCGAGCTGGATAAGGATGAGTTAAAGCTCTTTAAGGGATTGTTTGCAGAGATGTTTAAGTAGAGGAGGACAAAGGTATGGGCGTTGATATGAAGGTCAAAGCGATATACGATTCTGAAATTGGTAACATCACCAGATCAGAAAAGAACTGGAAGGATGTGTTAAAGGTCGCAGGTCAGTTATACCGCTATGAATTTGACAATATCGTTATGATAACAGCTCAGAGACCTCCGGAAAAAAGCACACTCATGGCAGATTATGATACCTGGAAAAAGGTGGGAAGATATGTAAAGCGTGGTGCGAAAGGCTGCGCTATCTTCCCGTCAAGGGCACTGAATCCACGCATGAGGTATATATTTGATATCAGTGATACCGGAGGGAAGAATGTTAAGCTGACATGGGACCTTGAGGGAGAAAATCTTAAAGATTATGTGGATTTTCTCGTATCAGAAGGTCAGATTGAGCAGTACGATAACAGCAACAGGGAGTCTCTAAAAAATATATTAAAACAGTTTACAGGAACAGATGTTTGGCTTATAATAAAAGAAGAGTTCGGAGACCGAATGACCGAGCTCATGCAGCTATCAGGTAGTGTGATAAAGGAAGAAAGTAAGAAACGCAATGGCTTACAGCAGGAAATGGACATGGAGCAGCTTGTATATGCAAGTGTCATGTATGCTGTAGGGACGAGATGCAGATTTGACTTATCTGTGCAAGAACAGGATTTCAGTCAGATCGTAAATATCAAAGACGAAGAGATCATTTACCGTCTTGGTTCCATTGTATGCGATGTCTCCTGTAGTGTTCTTAGAGAATTTAGTCGTAACTTAAAGGCAATCGAGAGCGAAAGGAGAATTGGATATGTTAGAAGAAATGACTTACAAGGAAGTGGACGGACTGCTTTATCCGCAGATAGAGATGCCGGACGAGACGGAGGATCTCACGAAGCTGGGCAAATACGGAAGGATGGCGATGAACTATCTCAAAGAGAACGAGCCGGCAAGATACAAGACGCTGATGAGATTCGGGAAGATGTACGAGAAGATGTCAGCGGTAGAGGAGGAAGCGAATCAGCTGTACGACCAGTTAGAGATGCAGTATCTGGCGAAGCACAAGCCACAGGATCCGTCATCGACAATGGAGATGTGGAAGATAAGAGAGCAGGCGAAGATGCAGGCAGAGGAAGTGGTACTGAATCAGATAGTGATGCGATTCCACTAGAATCAGATGATACAGAACTGAATAGGGAACTTGATGAAATCAATTCATTGGGTGTCAGTAAGGAAGCCGAATATACACAGGCTTCCTTTTTTTTCGACCAGAATGGGCAGGCAAGCATTGGCACCATTCATACTGAGGACGAAAACAATAATCAGTTTATGCGTCAGTTCGAGCAGGACAGAAAAGCTGCATTAGCAGGTAAATACAATTACCTGAATCCCAAAAAGTCTGCAACAGTACCAAGTGAGTATATCAAACAGGTGCTTATGAGAGGTACAGGTTTTATCGGTGGTAAGGGCAGGGTATGCAAGATTTTTGAAACAGAGATTGATGCAGGAACCAGAGCAAAGCGTATCAAAGCAGAGTATGGTCAGGGAGGTGCAGGCTGGCCGGTTGATGGACTGGGACTGCACGGATATGACACATTTCATGGGAATGGACTGCGTTTTCAGTGGCGAGATGAGGATGGAGAGGTTGAAGGATATGTTTCGTGGAAAGATATCGAAAAAGAGCTTGGTGTCCTTATTCTTACAGGGGAATACCAGTCTGAGACACCTCGTATTGATGAGCTTGCGATGGACGGACTCCGTGAGGATGATGAGGTCATTGATGCCGAATATCAGGAAGTGGAACCGGAAGAGGCAGAATCAGAGATTGATGATTATGCAATACCGGATGAGCCGGAGAGCTATGCTTCTAACAGAGATTATGTAAGTGCAAAAGGCATGACACCACAGGAAACTGCCAATGAAGACCGCATGGTAACACAGGCAGAATATGGTGCAGAGATAGAAGCTGAAACAACTGAAAAAGATCCATCAGAGCTTCAGTATATTACACCGATTGATTATGCCAAGCGTATTGCAGAGCTTGATGAAGACCTGCGTGATGCGGCGGAGATTCTTGTAACAGATTGCAGCTGCTACACTCCGTTTAGGGCATTCCTTATGGATGTGGTGCAGTCTGATTTTGCATTTATGCCCAATAAACTTGACCTTATCAGGGATATTGCATTAGGGACAGATAATGCAGAAAGAAAGGCATATTCCAACAATAAGTATGGTCTTGTGGAGTACTCAATCAGAAGCGGATATGTGAAGATCAGCTATAAGAACAGGAATGGTGTGCGTAAAGAAGGTGCTCTCGACTGGCGTGAGTTATATGAAATCTTATCTTATATGGTAAAACAGCCATTTTACTGCGGAGAAGACCAGAAGAAGTATTATCAGGAGACAAAGCAGAAGGCTGACAGGGATAAGATGAATCCGGTCTATAAGAGATTCTTTGATATCGAGGATAGTGTAAAAGCCAATCGTCTTGAAACCAGGGAAAGAGCAATAGCGAATGGCTGGGAAACCAAGATTGATGAGAATGGACATGTGGTTTCAGATGATGCAGTATCAGTATCTGTGGATGATATTCAGGCTGATACAGAATCACAGGAAACTGTAGATTTTACACCAAAGCAGGAACCAGTACAGCAAGTAGAAAGTCTTGAAAATGAGAAGAATGTTGCCGGGCAGACGAAACACAATTTCCACTATAACCTCTGGAAAATGGAAAAAGGCGGTCCCAAGACCAGATACCAGTGGAATATGGATGCAATCCGCACTTTAAAGCAGATTGAATCAGAGAACAGGCTTGCCACACCGGAGGAACAGAAAACTCTGTCGAAGTTTGTCGGATGGGGCGGACTGTCACAGGCATTTGATGAGAATAACGCAGGCTGGAGCAAAGAATATGCAGAGCTGAAAGACCTTTTATCTGATGAGGAATACAGTGCTGCAAGGGCAACAGTAAATAACGCCTTTTATACTTCACCGGAGATTGCCATGTGCATAAATTCGGCACTTGTCCAGTTTGGTTTCAGAGGCGGCAATGTATTAGAGCCATCTATGGGTATCGGTAACTTCTTTGGAAGTATGCCGGCACCAATGCAGAGAAGCAAGCTGTATGGGGTGGAGCTTGACAGCATTTCAGGAAGAATTGCAAAGCAGCTTTATCAGAATGCCAATATCAGTATCACAGGATTTGAGAATACCACATATCCGGATAACTTCTTTGATGTGGTTGTCGGAAATGTGCCATTTGGTGATTATAAGGTATTTGATCCAAAGTACAACAAGTATAACTTCCGTATCCACGATTATTTTCTGGCAAAAGCACTTGATCAGGTAAGACCGGGAGGCATGGTTGCAGTAATCACCACAAAGGGAACACTTGATAAGGCAAATCCTACTATCCGAAAGTATCTGGCTGAAAGAGCAGAGCTTGTGGGAGCAGTAAGACTTCCGAATACTGCATTTAAAGATAATGCAGGAACCGAAGTGACAGCAGATATCCTGTTTTTGCAGAAGAGGGAGAGAAAGATTGATATTGAACCTGACTGGGTACACCTTGGTGTAACTGAGAATGGCATTGCAGTCAACTCTTATTTTGCAGAGCATCCGGAGATGATGCTTGGATCTATGGAATATGACACAAGGATTTACGGACAGGACAGCAGATATACAGTCTGTGTGAATAATGATGAGAACTTCAATATGTACGAGGCTCTCAATAAGGCAATCGGAAATATCAAAGCCCAGATGACAGATTTTGAGAGAGTGGCAGATGAGGCGGAGCAGACAGAGGAAGTTATCCCAGCTGATCCGGATGTGAGAAACTACACTTACACATTTTTTGAAGGAAAACTCTATTACAGGGAAAATTCCGAGATGGTAAAAAAAGAAGTATCACAGACTGCCGAGGAGCGAATCCGAAGCCTTGATGAAATCAGACAGATAACAAGAGAGCTGATTGATATCCAGATGGATGGCTGCAGCGAGGAGGAGCTTTCTGATAAGCAGAGACTTCTTAATGTAAAATATGATGCCTTCGTAAAGCAGTATGGAGCCATTACTTCAAAAGCAAACAGAATAGCATTCAGGGATGACAGCGATTACCCACTTCTTTGCAGCCTTGAGGAAGTAAACGAAGATGGGGAGGTGAAAAAAGCGGATATGTTTTATAAGCAGACGATTAAGGCAAAGACTGTCATAGACAGAGTGGAGACTGCTGTGGAAGCATTAAATGTATCCGTCAATGAATTTGGATATGTAAATCTTGCCTATATGCTTTCTATCTATGAGCCGGATATTACAAATGCAAAGGAAGAACTTGCAGAAAAGTCTGGACAGACAGTGGATGAGATAACTCTAAGTGACGATGCTTTGGCAGAGCTTAGAAGGGCAGTTCTTGTGGAAGAACTGGATGGACTGATTTTCTTAAATCCCGACCGCTACAACGAGAACAATCCCGATATCGGCTGGGAGACAGCAGACGAGTATCTTTCCGGAAATGTGAGAGACAAGCTTCGTGTAGCAAAGGCTATGGCAGCGGATACAGACAATCCACAGGCAGAAAGATTTGCAGGCAATGTGGCAGCACTTGAAAAGGTGCAGCCGGAGTGGATTGAAGCCTCGGATATTGATGTAAAGATTGGCACGACATGGATTGAGCCGCCTGATTATGAGCAGTTTATCTATGAGCTTCTCAATACACCAAGAAGAGCAAGGGCAGTCAGAAGCCAGTTTTACAATACAGGCATTCAGGTACACTTAAATAAGATGAGCATGGAATGGTTCATCGAGAATAAGAGCATGGATAAGCATTCAGTGGCAGCTACTAAGACCTATGGTACAAGCCGCATGGATGCTTATTCTATTTTTGAGGATACGCTGAATCTTAAAACTGTAACAGTCAGGGACAGGATTGATGACGGAGATGGCAAATATCATTATGAAGTCAATAAGAATGAGACAATGCTTGCAAGGGAAAAACAGAATATGATCAAGGAGAAGTTCAAGGAATGGCTGTTCTCAGAACCGGAACGCAGACAGAAGTATGTGGAGTATTACAATAACACATTCAACAATATCCGCCTGCGTGAGTATGACGGAAGCCACTTACAGTTTCCGGGAATGAATCCGGCGATTGAGCTAAAGCCTCATCAGAAGAATGCGGTGGCAAGAATCCTTCTCGGAGGAAACACACTGCTTGCACACTGTGTCGGTGCCGGAAAGTCCTTTGAGATGATGGCTGCCTGCATGGAGCAGAAGAGACTTGGACTTGCCAATAAGACAATCATGGTTGTTCCAAAGCCACTTATCGGGCAGACTGCATCAGAGTTTTTAAGGCTTTATCCGTCAGCAAATATCTTAGTTGCCACAGAGCGTGATTTTGAAAAGAGCCGTAGAAAGCAGTTTGTATCAAGGATTGCAACAGGTGACTATGACTGCATTATCATGTCACACTCGCAGTTTGAGAAAATCCCAATCTCCGCAGAGAGAAAGGAGCGGATGCTTAACGAGCAGATTGATGAAATCAGCTATGCGATTGATGAGATGAAGGAGCGTAATGGAGAAAGATGGACTGTAAAACAGATGGAAAGCCAGAAGAAAAAGCTGGAGGAACAGCTGAAATCTCTATCTGATGAGAGCAGGAAGGATGACCTCATTACCTTTGAGGAGCTTGGTGTAGATTCTATCATGGTAGACGAGGCACATAATTTTAAGAACCTTGCAATTTTTTCCAAGATGAATAATGTGTCAGGTATCAGCAGCAGCGGAGCGAAGAAGTCAACGGATATGCAGCTTAAATGCCAGTATCTATCAGAGATAAATGATGGCAGAGGCATTGTATTTGCAACAGGTACACCAATATCCAATACCATGTGTGAGATGTATGTCATGCAGCTTTACTTACAGAAAGCGGCACTTGAAGAGATGGGAATTTATCACTTTGATTCGTGGGCAGCGAACTTTGGTGAAGTGACAACAGCACTGGAGCTTACTGTAGAGGGAAGCGGATTCCGTTTTAAGAGCAGATTTAATAAGTTTACGAATCTGCCGGAGCTTATGAACATTTTCAGAGAGGTTGCAGATGTGCAGACTGCGGACATGCTTGACCTTGATGTACCAGCTTTAAGAGGCGGTAAGCCTATCATTGTGGAATCGGAGCCGGACTGGTATGTAAAGCAGGTGATGGAGGACTTTGTTGTAAGGGCAGAGCGTATCAGAGGCGGAGGCGTAGACCCAAGTGAGGATAACTTCCTAAAGATTACCCATGAGGCAAGGCTTCTTGGGACAGATGCAAGACTGATTGACAAGGATGCACCGAATAATCCGGATGGAAAACTCAATAAGGTAGCAGAAAATGTGTGGAAGGAATATGAAAAAGGAAATGCTGATGGTCATATAGGCTTTCAGCTTATTTTTTCGGATATTGGAACACCGGGACCGGATAAGGATTTCACCATCTATGATTATCTGAAGGAAACGCTGATACAGTATGGCATTCCAGAGGATGAGATAGCATTTATACACGATGCCAAGACCGATGCTCAAAGAGATGCACTATTTAAGGAAATGAGGACAGGTAAGAAAAAAGTCCTTATCGGTTCGACAGATAAGTGCGGTACGGGTGTTAATGTGCAGACACACCTTGTTGCAATGCACCATGTTGATTGTCCGTGGAAGCCAAGCTCCATTGAACAGAGGGAAGGACGAGGCATACGACAGGGCAATGAGAATGAAGAGGTGGCAATTTACAGATATGTAACCAAAGGAACATTTGATGCATACAACTGGTCGCTGGTTGAGAATAAGCAGCGTTTTATCAGTCAGGTTATGACAAGCAAGGCTGTAAGCCGAAGCTGCGAGGACATCGACGAGGCAACACTTTCCTATGCAGAGATTAAAGCGGTTGCTACAGGCAATCCTTTAATCAAGGAAAAGATGGAGATTGACAATGATGTCCAGAGATTAAAGCTCTTAAAGGCATCCTATGACAATCAGAGATATGGACTTCAGGACAACTTTATGATTAAGTACCCGAAGCTCATTAAGACAGCAACAGCAAAGCTTGCCAATGTCCGTGAGGATGTAAAGGCAAGGGATAAGGAGCTGATTGATAATCCGGAATTTGCCATTACCATAGGCAAAGCAACCTACACAGAGCGTGTGGATGGTGGAACCATGATGCTTGAAGCAATCAGCAAGTGTAAGATAGGTGAGACAACAGCTATCGGTAAGTTTCATGGATTTGAACTGCTGGTAGAGAAGAATTTCCTCGGTATCAACTATATGGTGCTTCGTGGAAAGACTGAGTACAAGGCAGAGCTTTCCACAAGTCCTGTCGGCAGCATGGTAAAGCTGGAAAACCTGTTTAATGGACTTCATGAGAACATTGATTTCTTAGAAAAGAAGATTGAGCAGTACCAGAATGACCTTGAAGCATCAAAGGCAGAGTATGACAAGCCATTTGCATACAGCAAGGAACTGGAAGAGAAGCTGGCAAGGCAGTGTGAACTGAATGCCCAGCTTGACCTTGAAAACGCAAAGGCTGTGGATGCAGACCTGAGCGGACCGGAGGAAGAAAGAGAAGCTGATGACAGAATGGAATCTGCAGCAATTGTAGCAGAGGATAAAGGTGCTTATCCAGCGGACAGAGAGGGCAGAACACGATAGGAGAGTGAGTAATATGAGCATAAGAAAAGTGGTTGCAGGACTACTGATTACAGCAGGGATTGCCATTATGGCAGTCCCTTTTTTCTGGCGGGCAAGCGGAGAAAAACAGACAGAACAGCTCATAAGTGAATTTGAGCAGACATTGGAGGATGATTACGATGAAGAAACAGATGTGGAGGAAGAGCAAACCTCCATTAGTGAAGAGGATGAAGCCATTCTTAAAGAAGGCGGTGTTATCGGCATCATTGAGATACCGGGCATAGATATCCAGTATCCGGTAATGGAAGGAACCACAAGTAAAGTGCTTAATGCAGGGATCGGTCATATAGAAGAAACAGCAGGAATCGGAGAAAGTGGCAACTGTGTATTGTGCGGTCATAATGGCAGCAGATATGGCACATTTTTTACACCACTAAGTCAGATATCCATAGGTGATGAAGTAATGATAACCGACAAAAATGGGCTGAAGCATATCTATGAGGTAACAGAGACAGAGGTGGTAAATCCGTATGATAACAGCATCAAGACACAGGGTACAGAAAAAGAATTAACTCTTTTTACCTGTTCCCAGAAAGGAACCATGCGTTTTGTGGTCAGGTGCATTTATAAGGAGGCGGTGATGGATGAATAAGAGATACCGATTAGGTGAAATAGAAGAGGCAGTATCTGATATGGAGGAGTTAATCGGGCTT
>UMGQ01000159.1_pt1 | contig 10558 bp, 7 predicted proteins | sample 1965311 | NCBI WGS metagenome assembly UMGQ01 (sample SAMEA4836076, study PRJEB28245) | human gut metagenome | biome: gut microbiome; material: fecal sample | place: Denmark | collected 2008 | reverse complement strand
TAACGCAATAAAGTTTGGATTGAGCAAATATGAGAGTTGTATTTTTGTGTTGCCCATTGTACCATGCTCTGACTTGACATGGTCCATGGCAATAATTTAATGTGGCAGTTACAAGATATCTAAAGCAGAAGTTATGCAGATAATGATCATGTTTCATGGATAAGGACATGATACCTGGAGCATTATGATCCTTTGGAAAGCATCAGGAGCAGAAAACAGGAAGAGGGTATATAGCCGGAGCCGGCTGTTATACCCTCTTCCTGTAATGAGGTAGATTCCTTATTTCATCTTATACACCAAAGTCCCACCCTTCAAAATATCTTCATGCGAGATATAATTCTTTGTATAGGGTTCACCGTTCAGTGTAATGCTGTCAATGTACTTGTGTTCCTTTGACAATCCTTCGGCAATGATCGTGAAAGTCTTTCCGTCGGCCAGATTCAAAACGATTTCAGGCAGCTGCGGAGCGCCGAAGACATAATTGCCACTTACCGGATCTACCGGATAGAACCCCATAGCCGAGAACATATACCATGCTGACATCTGTCCACAGTCGTCATTGCCACAGAGTCCGTCGGGTTCGGGACGATATTGCGTATCAAAGATTTCACGGATCAGTTCCTGGGTACGTTCGGGGCGGCCTGCCAACGTATATAAATAAGTAATGTGATGGCTGGGTTCGTTGCCGTGTGCATATTGACCGATCAAGCCGGTAACATCTGCCTGGGTGGTTTCCAGTTTCAAGGTGAACAAAGAATCCAATTTGTTTAAGAATGCCTGTTCTCCGCCGAATAACTCAATAAGCCCCGGCACATCATGTTGCACATGCCAGGTGTACTGCCATGCATTACCTTCGGTATAGTCTCCACCGGTACTTTCCATGTGGGCAACCTGACTAGGGTTGAAGGGAGATTTCCAACTTCCGTCAGCATTACGGGGACGCATGAACTGCGTTTCTTTATCAAACAGGTTCTTATAAAAATCGGCACGTTTGGCAAAATAAGCGGCATCTTCCTCTTTGCCCATACGTTGGGCCATATCGGCTGCGGCATAATCGTCATATACCGATTCCAGTGTGGAGGATACTGATTCTGTCTTAATCAAGTCTGTAGGGAAATAACCGTATTTCATATAAGTTTCCCAATCGGATTTCAGTTTATGAGATACGGTCTGGGTATTTTTGATAGCATTGAAGGCACGTTCGGCGTCAAAACCCCGGAAGCCTTTGCGGTACGCTTCAGCGATAACTGAAACACCGTGGTTGCCAATCATGGTATATGTCTCTTTTCCCCAAAGTCCCCAGATAGGCAGGAAGCCCTGTACTTCAGCCTGTTCTACCAATGAATTGACGAATCCGTCTACTTTTTCAGGAACCATTAAGGTGTAAAACGGGTGGGCGGCGCGATAAGTGTCCCATAAGGAGAAAGTGGAATAAAAAGCTCCGTTACCGGCTTTAACGATGGAATCGGCTGCATTACGGTACCATCCGTCTACGTCCGAGATTTGGTTGGGCTGTATCAGGGCATGGTAGAAGCTGGTATAGAAGTTGGTCTTCTCGTCATCCGTACCGGTTACTTCAATGCGGCTCAGATAATTGTTCCATTCATCGTGGGCTGCTTGCTTCACTCCTTCAAAATTCCAGTCGGCTATTTCCGCTTCCATATTCTTCTTGGCTCCATCCACGCCGGTGGTGGACATGGCTACTTTTATCAGCAGTTCCTCTCCCGGCTTCATGTCAAAAGTAGCGATGATGCGTTTCCCTTTTTCTGTTTCGGCCATGGGCAGATACAGGGTATCTATGACGGGACGATTGAACTTCATAACAAAAAAGTAATCCTGGTTCACCCATACGCTGTTGCGTACATGTCCGGTCAGGGTTTGTGCATCTTCCCAATTGGTTTCGCAACTTTGTACTTGCGAATGGTATTGGTTCTCGTTCCACGCAGGTCCGTGCTGAAGGTCAATCAATACAGATGCCGAGTCGGCGTTATGATAGGTATAACGGTGCAGGGCGGCATGGGGAGAGGCGGTCAGTTCGGCCTTCACGCCGGGGTCGGCCAGCTCTACGGTGTAGTATCCGGGAGTCGCTGCTTCCTTGTCTTTGGGGAAGTGGCTGCGATAAGCGTCCCAGGCACGGGCGCGTGTTCCGGTAACCGGCATCACCAGGATGTCTCCCAGGTCCATACACCCTGTTCCATTAAGGTGTGTCTGGGTAAATCCCCATATCAGGGAGTCGGTGTACACATATTCCGAGCAATATCTCCAGCCGACAGCTCCGGTTACGGGGCTTGTCTGGATCATGCCGAAAGGACGGCAGGCACCGGGAAAGGTATGTCCGTTGTCTGCTGCTCCGATGAACGTGTTAACATACTGCGTGTAGTCAGTTTCGCCTGTCTTCTGCTGTGTTGTGGAACAGCCGAAGAGCGAGCCTGCCAATACAAATGCGCAAAGGATAGAATTGGTTTTCTTCATAGATTCGCAATTAATAAATATTTTGCGTAAAGATAAAGAGTTTTCTGGAAAAATGGGTCAAGAAATCAAAACAAGAAACGAATTAATAAGAAGTAAATGAATATCTTTGCATCTCTTAAATTAATAAACGACATGAAAAACCTTAGTTTGGGATCTCTCATGAGGATACTCTCTGCATTCATTTTCCTTTTATCGAACCTTCTTTAGATTAATCCGAAATGTTTCAACGCATTGGCTATTCCGTCTTCATCTACGGAGGTGGTCACATAGTCGGCCACAGCTTTTACATGAGGTTCGGCGTTTCCCATAGCTATCCCTGTGGCTACGTGTTTCAGCATGGGAATATCATTGCCGCCGTCACCGAAAGCCATGGTGTCTTTCAGGTCAATGTCAAAATATGCCAGCACTTTGTCTATTCCCGTACTTTTACTGTTGCCCCGTGCAATGATGTCGGCAAACAATGGATACCAGCGCATTGGCTCGCAATGGGTCAGCACTTTGCCGAATATATCTGTTTCTTTTTCCTCTTCGGCCGTAAAGTACCCCATTATTTGCAGGATGTCTTTTCCACGGGCTTCTTCTATGGAGGCGACAGGGGGAACAGGAATTTCAATCAGATCGGAAACAGCCTGTACTCTGTCATTCACTTCTGTGACGAACATTTCATTGCCGTATGCAAAAACGAAAGGTACCGGATATTTCTGTTGAAAAGTTATTAGCCGTTCAATGTCTTCTTGCGGGATGCAACCTTTATAAATGGGCTGGTGGCCGGCGGTAAAACAATAGCTTCCGTTTACGGTGATATACCCGTCAAACTCTAAGTCACCCAGGTTGTTTATTAAACATTGTGGGCGTCCGGTAGCAATAAAGATTTTAATGCCTTTATCACGAAGTGCCTTTAATGCCTCATGGGTTGAAGCGGGAATCTTATGAGTTTCAAAAGAAACCAATGTACCGTCAATATCGAAAAAAATAGCTTTAACCATACGTTTACCTATTGAATATTATCGTTATATATTTTCATTTTGCAAAGATGAGAATTAAAATACATGCACACAAATACGATAAAGGTTAATTTTTGGCTTATTTGACTTTACAGATTGATTTTAATATCTATATTTGTGTTTCTAAAATAACAAGAGAAATGGCAGTTCAGTTTACAAGAATAGCAGTAAAGATCGGTAGTAATGTGTTGGCGCGTAAAGACGGTACGCTGGATGTGACGCGTATGTCGGCATTGGTAGACCAGGTGGCGGAATTGCGCAAAGCCGGGGTGGAAGTCATTCTGATTTCATCCGGGGCGGTAGCTTCGGGACGCAGCGAGATCAAACCTTCCAAAAAATTAGATAGTGTGGAGCAAAGGCAACTTTTCTCGGCGGTGGGGCAGGCAAAGCTGATCAACCGGTACTATGAGCTGTTTCGCGAACACGGTATTCCCGTCGGGCAGGTGCTGACTACGAAAGAAAGTTTCGGCACGCGCCGTCATTACCTGAACCAGCGCAACTGCATGATGGTGATGCTGGAGAACGGTGTCATACCTATCGTAAATGAGAATGATACCATTTCGGTCACCGAACTGATGTTTACAGACAATGACGAACTTTCGGGAATGATCGCTTCCATGATGGATATGCAGGCGTTAATCATACTGAGCAATATTGACGGCATATACAATGGTTCTCCTTCTACCCCCGGTACGCAGGTGATACGGGAGGTGGAGCAGGGAAAGGATCTTTCGGACTATATACAGACGGAGAAATCGGGATTCGGCCGGGGCGGTATGCTGACAAAGACTACCATTGCCCGTAAAGTGGCCGATGAGGGCATTACCGTCATTATAGCCAACGGCAAGAAAGACCATATTCTGGTCGATTTGCTGCAACATCCGGCAGAGACGGTTTGTACGCGCTTTATTCCGGCAGAAGGCGGAGTATCCAGCGTGAAAAAGTGGATTGCCCATAGCGAAGGCTTTGCCAAAGGCGAGCTGCATTTGAACGAACAGGCCGTGAAAGTGTTGAAAGGACAGAAGGCGGTAAGCCTGCTTCCTGTGGGAGTGGTCCGCATAGAAGGGGAATTTGAAAAAGATGATATAGTGAAAATCATAGACCACCGGGGCAGGCAGATAGGGGTGGGACGCATCGGATTTGATTCGGCAGAAGCGCGTGCATTGCAGGGGAAACATGGACAGAAACCTATGGTACACTATGATTATTTGTATTTGGACTGATGCGGTGTGGTAATGATTTAGATAAAATGAAGTGACTATGGAACAGATAAAAGATATTTTTAAACAGGTGCGGCAGGCAAAAGGATCTCTTGCTTTCTGCAAGGAGGAGATCATCAATGACACCTTGTATGCATTGGCCGACAGGGTGGAGGCTGCTACGGACCGGATTCTGGAAGAGAACGCCAAGGATCTGGCGGCGATGGATCCGTCGAATCCCAAATATGACCGTCTCAAACTGACGGCGGAACGTATTCACGCCATAGCCCAAGGCATACGGCAGGTAGCCACGCTGCCTTCTCCATCGAGAAGGATACTGAGCCAGACCGTGCGTCCCAATGGCATGAAGCTGACCAAGGTAAGTGTGCCTTTCGGGGTGATAGGCATTATTTATGAAGCTCGTCCTAATGTGACTTTGGATGTGTTTGCACTTTGTTTCAAATCCGGCAACGCCTGTATATTAAAGGGGGGGAGCGATGCCGATTTCTCCAACCGTATCCTGGTGGAGATTATCCGGAATACCTTGCTGGATGTAGCCCACTTGTCTCCTTATCTGGTGGCATTGTTGCCGGCAGGACATGATTCGGCCGACGCGCTGCTCCATGCCCGCGGCTATGTGGATCTGATTATCCCCCGCGGCGGCAAGGGGCTGATAGACTATGTGCGGCAGAACGCCACGATTCCCGTTATCGAGACAGGAGCCGGTGTGTGTCACGTTTATTTTGACAAGGAGGGTGATGTGGCGAAAGGAGCCGCCATTATCCGCAACGCCAAGACACGCCGTGTCAGCGTGTGCAATGCCTTGGACTGTCTGATTATAGATGTGAACCGGCTGACCGACCTTTCCACTCTTTGTAGCGGCTTGCAGCAGGACAACGTGGAAATCTATGCCGATGACTTGTGTTACAATTATCTGAAGACTTCTTACCCTTCCCACTTGCTGAAACATGCTTCTACGGATACTTTCGGAACAGAGTTTCTGGACTACAAAATGGCAGTGACGGCGACTATGACCATACAGGCGGCTGTGGCCCACATTTCTATTTATGGTTCGGGACATAGTGAATGTATTGTGACGGAGAATGACCGGGCGGCCGATTATTTTATGAAAATGGTGGATGCGGCTTGTGTCTATGTGAATGTGCCTACTTCGTTCACCGATGGAGGTGAGTTCGGATTGGGAGCGGAAATAGGTATCAGCACGCAGAAGCTCCACGCCCGTGGTCCGATGGGACTGGAAGAATTGAACACATACAAGTGGATTATTCAGGGGGATGGACAAATAAGACAATAATACTATAAATGAAAAAATTATGAGATACTTTACAAATGTACACGATTTGGGCGACTTGAAGAGTGCCCTTGCCGAAGCTTTCGAAATCAAGAAAGACCGCTACAAATATGAAACCCTGGGAAAGCATAAGACTTGCCTGCTGATTTTCTTCAACAACAGTCTGCGTACCCGTTTGAGCACCCAGAAGGCAGCCCGTAACTTGGGCATGGATGTGATTGTGCTCGATGTGAACCAAGGTGCATGGAAGCTGGAGACCGAGCGCGGTGTCATTATGGATGGCGACAAGAGTGAACATTTACTGGAGGCTATTCCGGTGATGGCTTCTTATTGTGATATCATCGGTGTGCGTTCGTTCGCTCATTTTGAGAACCGCGAGGATGATTATACCGAAAAGATTCTGAATCAGTTCATCAAGTATTCCGGCAAGCCTGTATTCTCCATGGAAGCCGCTACCGGTCATCCGTTGCAGGCTTTCGCCGACCTGATTACCATCGAGGAGTATAAGAAGAAAGACCGTCCCAAGGTGGTCTTGACTTGGGCGCCGCATCCGCGTGCATTGCCTCAGGCCGTTCCCAACTCGTTTGCCGACTGGATGAACGAGGCCGATGTGGATTTTGTCATCACTCATCCCGAAGGCTATGAGCTGGACCCGAAGTTTGTCCGTGGCGCGAAGGTGGAATACAACCAGATGAAAGCCTTTGAAGGGGCTGACTTTATCTATGCCAAGAACTGGGCATGTCCCGGTGTCACCCGTCCTGCCGACTATGGAAAGGTCCTGAGCAAGGATATGAACTGGACGGTAGATGCAGCGCACATGGCAGTGACAAACGATGCTTTCTTTATGCATTGTCTGCCGGTGAGAAGAAACATGATTGTGACCGATGAGGTGATTGAAGCGCCTACTTCGTTGGTTATTCCTGAAGCGGCCAACCGGGAAATTTCTGCTACAGTTGTTTTAAAAAGAATGCTGGAAGGGTTGGAATAACCGGCAGTCGGAATGACGTATTCTTCCTTTTCAATTTATCGTTTCACCTTAGTGATGAAACCGTATCACCCATGTGATGAAAATTGATCACCTTAGTGATAAAACTTCATCACCAAGGTGAAACGATAAACAGGAAAGGGCAGCGCAACGATTTCTATCGGACGAAAAACTGTGTGTATCCTTGGCTTGACTATATAAGATAGCGCGTGGCAAGATTGCCATTCAAGAGGAAAAGGTCTCGCTTCGGAAATAGAAGACCGGGCGGGGGGAGTCTGGGACAAACTTACAGAGATGAAGAATTTATGAAGGATTGAAAAAAAATCCTTCATAATAAGTGGCAGTAAATCAACTTGCTAAGCCATAATGAAGGATTTGAAGGAAAAAACGGTTAAAAACTTATTTCCTTCCCTAATTCCTTCCAGTCCAGGATACCCTTATCCAGATTATACACCTTGAATCCTTTTTTTACCAGAATGTTGGCGGCATTGCGGCTGCGTCTTCCACTTTTGCAGTAAACGGCTACGGGGCGGTCTTTTTGAAGAAGCTCCTCGATGTTTGTGCCAAACTCATTGTCCAATACATTGATATTGATGCTGCCCGGTATATGGCCTTCGGAATATTCGGCTACCGTGCGTACATCAACCAGTTGGATGGTCTTGTCCTGTATCATTTCCTCAAACTGGTCGGAGGAAAGATTCTTGAATTTGTCACTGTCTTTGCCGGTACATGCCCATAATCCTAGTGAGAATGCGCAGATGAAGAATACAAAATAGATGGTCTTTATCATAAAATGGAATGTTTTGATGTTTTTGTTTGCTAAAAATAAAAGATACGACTGGTCATACCTTCTTTGTAAGTACGGATGTTGAATACAATCTTATCGCCTTTATGCAGTTTGCCGGCGTATGCCCACAAGGGAACAGACAGATAGACTTTACGGTTGAAACCTTCGATGTCATTATTCTTGTCATGATAGAGTGTCAAGTATAATGTTTGTTCTCCGTCTTTGTTCTCCAGTTTGTTCTCAATAAAGTGATAACCGTGCTTCTGGTCTTTGACTTTGACTTGTAAAATCAGGTTCAGGTAATTCCCACCCCGCCAAATGCTTTGAATGGCTACCGGGTCGGTCTTTATCTCCTTGAATTTAGATTCGGACAAGGGAACAGGAGAAATAACCAGTTGGGTATTGTAAAGCATGGCTTCTTTTTCTGCTTCTTCCGAGTCTGTCAATGGAGCGTACATGGTAACCGTGCGGTACGTGGTGTCTGGTGCCAGTCCGTCAAGACCGGTACGTGACTGGATGCGCCACTCTGTCCCTTCATCCGTTATCAGATACCGTCCGGTTCCTGTATGGTCGGTTTTCAAGTCGATCATATCTGTCAGAACATTAGGATATACATAGTCGTCTTCACCGCACGCGCCGAGAAGCAAAGAGGTTAGAAAAGATAAAATAACGACTTTCCTCATGTTTATTATTTTCTTTTTCAGGGTGGACTGTAACATCCACCCTTTACGGTAAACGTTCTTATCCTTTTGCCGCTTTCAGGTAATTGATGAGCGGATTGGCATACATAGTCAGCAAAGCATGACGCAGGAAGGCGGTGTCTTTGTTGGGAAGATCGACTTTGGCAATCTGCTGTTCCAGATATTTTTCAAAGTGCTCTTTTTCTTCTTCTGTGTACTCGGCCGTGAAACGGTTGTCTCCCATCAAGAGGTCACACGCCACATAATTACCTGCAAACAGGCGGTAACTGCTGTGTATATGCCGGTCTATGGTTTCCGATATGGCGGTAAACAAATCACATTTCGGCAAATTGAGTTCTTTCAGTTCGTCCAGTTCATGATTCAGACAGGCGGAAGTCTGGAAATGGATGCGTCCCTTGTATCCGTAAAGGCCGGTCTGCATATTGATCAGGTCGTCTTCGGGACTTTTCTGGAAATGTTCGTCGTCGCGTTTTTGCTGCAACTCTTTTGCTTTCAGGAAGTCACACGGGTCGTATTCGTAAGAAATGGCTAGCGGAACGATGTTCAGTTCTTTCAGTCTTTCGGTAACATCGCCTTCACCTGCCATGGCCATCATTTTCAATACACTGTCCTGGGTACGGTCATTGGAATCTTTGGCACGTCCCTGACGTTGCGCTATCCATAAATTCTCATGTTTTTCCTTCATGGCGAAATGCATGTAGCGCGACATCAAGGCAGATGCTTCCAGTTTCTGCCGCATGTTGAGGCCGCGTTTCACGATGAATGATTTATTGACACGTACCAGCTTATGAATCCATGGGTAGATGAGCAGGTTGTCGCCGATGGCGATCTCTACGGTTGTCATTCCGTTGTCTATCAGTAGGATAGATAGAAAAGCCGAGTCCAGAATAATATCACGATGATTGGAGATGAAAGTGTAGTTCCGGGTTAAGTCGGACAAGGCGGAACAGTCGAATGTCAGTCCGTTGGCTGTTTTTTTCACTAAATCCCATAATAGTCCGTAAAAGAACGCTTTTTGGAATTCCAGGTTTGTTTTGCATTGACGCATCTTCATGGCAAGATCTTCGAAAGGTACGCCCGGCATAACAGACTCTACCACTGTCCGGAAAGCGGGATCAGCGATTAATTCTTCATAGATTTGCGGCAACTCTTCGGGAGTGTACGGACGAATCTCGTTAAATTCAGCTGGTATGTTCATAATTTATAAAGGTTAGTCAGTGATATCACTAAAATTTATTTTCTATAATGTCAGTCATCACATCTTTTATATCCAATCCTGCTGCACGCACCTGTTGGGGAATGAAGCTGGTAGCTGTCATGCCCGGAGTGGTATTGATTTCGAGCAAGTTTACTTTTTCGCCTTCGGTAATGATATAGTCAATGCGGATAAGGCCGGAGCACCCCAGAATGTCATAAATGGCCGAAGTGAGCAGACGTACACGCTCGGCTGTATCTTCGGGCAGGCGGGCAGGTGTGATTTCCTGTGACTCGCCGTTGTATTTGGCTCCATAGTCAAAGAATTCGTTGGCACTTACCACCTCGGTGATGGGGAATACCACTTCCTTGTCCGAGGTCTTGTAACAGCCGCAGGTGATTTCCGTTCCCTTCATAAAGGCTTCAATCATTACTTCGTCACTTTCCTCGAAAGCTTTTTCGATGGCGGGTTGTATATCTTCCTTAGTCTTTACTTTGGTGACACCGAAGCTGGAACCGCCGGCGTTGGGCTTGATGAAACAAGGCAGACCGATTTTGTTGATTACTTCTTCGTCTGTAATTTCAAATCCTTTACGCAGGATCAGTGATTCGGCTACGCGGATACCGAAGCCTTTCAGGTATTGGTTGCAGGTGAATTTATTGAAAGTCATGGCCGATACCAGTACGTTACAACTGGAGTAGGGGATTCCTAACAGGTCGAAGTAACCTTGCAGGATACCGTTTTCCCCCGGAGTTCCGTGGATGGTGATGTAGGCGAAGTCGAATTGTTTCTTTTCGCCGTTCTCCATGAAACTGAAGTCATTACGGTCTATCGGGGTTTTGGAGCCGTCCGGAAGGACTACTTCCCACCGATGCCCTTCCATCTCTACTATATATAGGTTAT
>UMGQ01021835.1_pt1 | contig 10678 bp, 8 predicted proteins | sample 1965311 | NCBI WGS metagenome assembly UMGQ01 (sample SAMEA4836076, study PRJEB28245) | human gut metagenome | biome: gut microbiome; material: fecal sample | place: Denmark | collected 2008 | reverse complement strand
TGGTTGTAGTGTCGTGATGGGAAGAGATACCAGAACTGCGCAGCATAGAGGTTCTTATCCAACGGAATGGTGAATATGTTTTCGTTGGAGTTCTCGTTATGCACAGAGAAATTATAGCTATAATCGTCCTCCAACCGATAACCTACCTCGGCAAGTTTATTGCAATATTTGATACAGGTCTGCCAAGCGTTGAGTTTCTCACCATCGACGGTGAAAAATATCTCTTTACCGTTCCGTGGAACGCCATCAGTCCAATTATCATCACAATATATCTCGGCATTAAGAGCCAACTTAGCCAAAAGGAAATTAGCTACAGGTGTTGTTATACGACCATAGTAGTTACCCATCTTATTACTACGCTCATTTGGCAACAACTCGGCAACCTCCTGCAACTCATTCACGATAAAACGGAAAACCTCGCTACGCTCGCTCTGCACAACTTCATCCTGCGGTTGTTCATAGGATGTTACGATGGGCACTCTGCCATACATATCCATAATGTAGTAGTAGAAAAGTGCTCTCAGAGCTCGCACCTCAGCTTCGTAGGCCACTCTCTGCTCCTCAGATAGGTTATGGCTATACTTATCGATGATATGCAGAGATTTGTTCGATAACACAACAACCTTGTAGAGGTATTTCCAAGTATTGTAGAGTGGTAAATCATTAGGACTCCACTTATGCTGATACATATTCGTCCACAAACCTCCATCGTACCAGTCGCCACCACGAATAGGTATCATGGCTTCGTCTGTAGTAAGTGTGTTATAGTCATAAATCCCACGACAGGTCCCCTGTAAACCCTCACTGTCTGCACTGCCACCAATGTAATTGTAGAGCACAGCCACTGCATTAATATATATGTTGTTGGCATTGTTGTAAATGTCTTCTTCATAAAGTTGATCTCTAGGGTCTTCAGTAAGACAAGAGGTCATCATCGTTGCCAAAGCAACCATCAATATGTTTATATATCTTTTCATAACTGTAAGCGGTTAGAATTGAATACTAAGACCTAACGAATAGGTACGATATAAAGGATAGGTGCGTTTGTCGTCAATGCCCAAAGTGTTGCTTACTACATAACTGTTTATCATTGGAGTAAGACCGCTATAGCCTGTGATTGTTGCAAGGTTGCTAATGCCTGCCGAAAGACGCAATGACTTCACAGCCTTGGATTTCATTGGAATATTGTAGCCTATGGTAATATGTTCAATATTTACATAGTCACCTTTTTCCAACCAATAGTCTGAAACATTCTGATCAATAATATTTTTTTCAGGAGCACCCTTCAATACATTGTAGTCAGGGAATATAGACATATTGGTATAAGCCAAGCCCGTGCCATTGAATATCTTATGACCGAAAGCACCATTTATCTGCATGGCAATATCAAAGGACTTGTAACGGAAACTGATGTTTGATCCAATAGTTACCTTGGGGGTTGCCTGACCTGCTATATACCTGTCTCCGCCATCGCTAAAATCAATCTCGCCATCATCATTCAAATCTTCAATATCGTAACTGTAGCCACCAAGTTCATTTTCTTTAAGCCCTTTGCAGTGAGGTAGATAGAATACCCCCAATGGCTGACCTACAATCTGATATACTACATTATTGTCTCCACCGTTCTGACCTGCACCATAAAGCGAGCCAATCGGAGTAATATCTGAAGCTGTCATATGCATACCATTATACTCTCCACTAAGCGAAAGTAACTTATTCTTCTGGTAGGACATATTGAAGTTGATATTCATCTCCATATCCTTTCGTTGAATGGGAACTACCGAGATTCCTAGTTCGACACCCTGGTTAGACATCGAGCCGATATTTGCCATCAGTTTATCGAACGCAAAGGTCGGAACGGGAACATCATACTCATAGAGCATATCCGTTGTCTTTGAGTAATATAATTCCGAGGTAAGCATCAACCGATTATCCCATATACCTAAGTCAAAACCGATATTAAATGTTGAACGAGTCTCCCACTTAAGGTCCGGATTCGTGTTGCGTATACTTCCCATTGTTACGGTAGGTGCACCGTTGATGGATACGATACCATTCTCCTTTACGGTATTAAGTGTTGTATAGGATGTTATACCTCCAAGATTTCCTGACCGACCATATCCGGTTCTTAGTTTCAACATTGTTATAAAGTCAGTATCAGAGAGGAAGCCTTCTTTTTTTACATCCCAACCCAGTGATACTGATGGGAAGAATCCGAAAGTATTGTTATCGCTTACCATTGAAGAGCCATCTCCACGGAGTGCTGCCGCAATAGAATATCTATCCTTGTAACTATATGTGACACTACCCATTATTGAAGCAAGTGACGGGTCTTCATAGCTACTGCTCGTACCACCGAAAGGACGCGATGATGTTGCTCCGATGTTATTATAGGAGAAATCATTTGTTGTTATTCCTTTTGCCTGCACCCATAAACCAGTCCTTACCTGTTTAAGATATTCTGCGCCAACAACAGCATCAAGGTGTGAGTCTCCCCAAGCATTGTTATATGAGAGGGACACATTTGTAAAGTAGTCTTCACCCTTGAACTCTCCACGATAAACATTGCCTTGCGCCCACACCCATGTAGGACAAAATTGAGCATTTCCCGTAGATGAATATGAATAAGAGCCGAAAGCCGACAATATCAAATTGTCAAGGATATTAAATTTCAGCCCCAAATGTGTATTGAAATTCCGTTCTTCGGAGTCATTTTTCTCATAGAGGAGTGCTCCGGGGTGGTTGATGTGTGATGCAGCCGAGTTCTTCACCCAGTTGCCATTAACATCAGTTCCTGCTGGATATGTAGGATTCTGTGCAGCTGCCGAGTAAAACAGTATTCGTGTATCGAAAATGTCGTGTATCTTTGACGAGTAGCCATATACACCAAAATCGCCAACTAAGCGACCATCGAAAGCCTTTTGTGTAGCATCAAGTTTTACCACTAAATTTCGGTAATCGTTAACTTTGACAATTGTATTATGATCCATAAAACCGAACGATGCTCGATAGTTTGAGTTTTCCGAACCACCGCTAAAAGCCAAGTGATGCTGATGTATCAAGCCCGTACGAGTAATTACATCGTGAAAATTGGTGTTGTAGCCACCATTATTGTAATCTAATCCAAGTGCCTCTGCTGTAGCTATATACTCCGGGCCGTTGAGCATTTGCAGATGTTTATACATTGACTCGAATCCGTAGTTGCCATCATATGATATTTCGAAACCTCGCCCCGTTCCTTTCTTGGTCTTAATCTCAATTACACCTGAAGCACCACGGGAACCGTACATTGCCGTTTCGGTAGCATTCTTCAAAATAGTGAAACTCTCGATGTCTGCGGGATATATGGTAGATAGCGTAGCGATGTCAGATGTCACTCCGTCAATAATTACTAACGGGTCATTGCCACCCATAATGGATGTGGTACCACGCACACGGATACTATTCAGCATAGCGAGCCTGTCAGTCCCATTAGTGGTGACGTTCACACCGGCAGACTGACCACTCAATACATCCAAAGCATTATTCAATGGTCCCTTCTTGATATTCTCGGGCCTGATATGCTCTAATGATTTAGTCGCCGAAATGGTATCTTGTTTCTCTCTGATATTCTGTACTTGTGCATCAATTTTTTGAGCACTACAGATGAAGAACATTATGACAAGACAAAGACTGACTCTTCCCATCTTGATTCGTTAAATCTCTGTAGATTCCCCAGACCAGACAGTTAATAAATCTTATACGCAATGTATTATAAAGAGGGGGATTGGGAATCTGTACTATTTCCCTGCCTGTCCGTCCGCTTAGCCATTGTATATTTTTTTTTGTTATTTCATATCAGTGATGCTGATAATCCAAGCAAGAACAGAGTAAACATCTACCTCTTTTATACATAAATCCTTTCCAAGGACTTTATAAGCGCAACCATTAACTACATTACATTACAAAGGTAACAATAATTTGTCATTTGAAGAAATTTAGAAAAAAGAAAAAGTCATTATGCGTGATATTTTTTATTTAATTACGACATTTATCAAATACAAAAAATCATAGAAGGACAAAAATCTTTAAATGATTTGATTATAAACAAACTTTAAATAGTTAAATTGCAATAATACTATACCATGGTTGTTCTTTACCTTAATGTAATACTACTGTTATATATCTGGTCATTTATCTCCTTTTGTCGGATGCAAAGGTTGCCAAACCTCTTTTAGAAAACGAAAAGTTCAAGCGGTAAACCATTTGGAGCAGTTTCGTCCTCCGTTGGAGAGTAAACAGCTCCAAAACCTTTTCTTATTCATCGGCTTGGCTGAAAACTGCATCCGGCAACGGAGATAAACGACTGACGAAATAATAGCATAAAACAGCATAGCCCCCCCCTTAATAAGGCAATTTTATCAATGCTGTTTTCATTCTTTTCAGAGGACTATTATTTTCGACAGAGAGAAATTTGGCAAGCGGCAGATTTCACTCCCTCAAAAATAATAGATTTGAATTGCTGTCCTCTTGCCTTTATTGGAAATTGTAGTACCTTTGTAGTGGCTTGTGCGAACGAGCCAAGCAATGTGGAAAGATGGGAACATCGAACCATCAATAAAGTACCGAAAAGAGGGAAAATACCCTCTACCACCGCTCTTTGAGTGTTAATAAATAATAAAAAGGTTAAATCTTTACCTTTTAGAATGTACCCCTAAAGGTTATGCCCATATTTCTGACTTATAACTCACAAAATATTGAGTAATAACTGGTTGCAAATACTATAATCTTTAAATTGTTTCTGTTGCAAAGTTACCCTCCTGCGTATTCGCTTTGCTGTATCATAATCACGGATAGCATTACCATTTTCATCTGAATTACCGCAAAGCATACTAGAAGAATTCCGAAATTTTTTCGAACGGTATCTTATCCATCCGGTCATACAAGTCTACATGATTGGCTCCGGGAACGATATACAGTTCTTTCGGTTCGCTGGCTTCTTGATAGGCATCCTCACTGAAATAGCGCGAATGTGCATGCTCGCCTGCAATGAATAGCACGGGGCGTGGTGAAATCTCTTTAATCATGGCAAACGGATAGAAGTTCATCAATGCCGCCTGACTGGTAAAGCGTATACCTTGATAGCGCGGATGATAGCCACGCAAGGGGTTGCGATAGTAATCGAAAAACTCCTTCTGCACGGCATTGGCATTTCCCAGCAGTTTCTCCGGTGTGCCAAAGCGGATACGTGCTTCTCCCGTTTCTGCTTCCTTCCAACGTTGTTCGGCAACTTCATCCAACAGTTTGCGTCTTTGTTCATCCGTCATCGAATCCCCCAAACCGTTACGGGTGGCACGCCCCATATCATACATGCTCACGGTTGCCAATGCCTTGATGCGGGGGTCGAGAGAAGCCGCACAGACAGAGAACCCGCCGCTTCCGCAGATGCCAATCACACCGATACGGTTGCGGTCAATAAACGGTTGTAGTCCGAGCCAGTCTACAGAAGCACTGAAGTCTTCCACCAATGCGTCGGGCGATACCGTGTGACGCGGTTCTCCTCCACTTTCGCCTTGATAGGAAGCATCAAAAGCCAGAGTCACGTAGCCTCGCCGTGCCATTTCCTGTGCATAGAGTCCGCTACACTGTTCTTTCACAGCCCCGAACGGGTGTCCGATGATGAGGGCTGCATAGTGTTGCGCTTCATTGAAGTCCTTCGGGAGGTACATTTCGGCGCAAAGCATGATATCATACCTGTTTTTATAAAAGACCTTACGGACAGTAATTGTCGGATCTGTTTGAAAAGTCTTTGCCGGTTTTCATCGGATTCAGAAAGCACCATTCCGTTCCGACAGCGTGCCGCCATGATAAGTACTTCGTCTATCTGAGCCTGTGTCACGCCGTTGTGCTTGGCATGGGCAATGTGAGTATTCAACTCATTCTTCACGCCGTCCAACACCGACAAGGCAGCCACAGTAGACAGTTCACGGGTACGCCAGTCGAGATTGTCACGGCTGAATATGTCACCGAACAGATGAGCTTTCAGAAATTGGTCCAATGCCGGAGCAAATGTCAGCACTTCTCCTAGTGCCGGACGACCGAACAGTTTCAGCTGGTTTTGTCCACCGACAACAAACATATCCGAACTCTTTACCGGAGAAGGCTCCCGTCCGGCTTCATCCTTTATGCCTTGTGCTGCACGCTCTTTGGTGAGATTCATCAGCGTAACCAATGCACCCATGCTGCGTGGAAAGCCGCAATAGGCATAGAGCTGGGTAAGTACTTCTTTTTCTTCGCTCACGGTCAGCCCACAGTCAAGTCCTCTGGCAAGGATCACTTTGAGGCTGTCCTGATTGCCACGTGCGGCATACATACTGATGGCGGCAATACTTTGTTCTTTCTTGCTTAACATATTGTCCTTGTTTTGTGCCTGCGTATAAACGATACAGCATATCAGGCAGGCGATGGTTGTAATTAACTTGTTCATATTGCTTTCTGTTTAGTGATGAATTTATAAGAACTTGACAAACGCCGGTCTTTCCAGTCGGATATTTTTTCCCGTATTCTTCAGTAACCCCGTATTTCGGTTTCTTTCGAATATCTGTATGCAGTTGGCATCCCTGCAAACCACTGCCAAATAGCAACCATCCGGAGAGATGGCAAAACTTCGCGGATAAAGACCTGTTGGCTGAAATCCTATTTGAACCAATGTTCCTTTTTGGGAATCAATGGAATAAACAATTATGCCATCTTCTTTCAAGTGCTTGGAAGCATAGAGGAATTTGCCATCGGATGAAACATGGATATCTGCATTTCCCTCTGCAACGAAAGGGTCGCAGACAATTGTTTGTAAACGTTCCAACTTGCCTTCATTATAGGAGAATACAGTTATTTTACCCGAGAGTTCACTGATGAGATAAGCAAATCTGCCATTCGGGTGAAAACATATATGTCGAGGTCCTGAGCCGGAATCCATCTGTATGCGGACTACTCTTGATTCATCCAACAGAGAATGAGCCTTACCTGCTTCCGGTCGTTTGCCTATCGGAAACAGATAGATACAATCTGTTCCCAAATCGGTAGCAAGAAGGAATTTGCCATCAGGTGTAAAGGTCACGCAATGCAGATGCGATTGTTCCTGCCTTTTTTTATTCGGCCCATTTCCAGCAAAACGAATTATTTTTGTATCACGTTGCAACTTTCCTTTCTTATCCTGTGAGAATACCGTGATGCTGCCACCCTTATAATTTGCTGTCAGAACAAAGTATTCCTTTGGACTGAGAGTAATATAAATAGGAAGTTCACCGTCTGTAGATTGCGAGTTAAGCAGAGACAGCAGACCACTTTCCTTATCAAAAAGCAAAGCATTGGCAGTCGAACTTTTCCCTTCATCATCGCCTATGGCATAAATTCGATTACCAGTGCTATCAGATGTAAGGAAAGCAGGATTTGAAATCCCTCTCAGCCCACACGGATAGTCGACATCGGCAGTTTGTCCGTCAAACCGGTACATTCTGACACCTTCTTCGTCTGGCTTCATATAACATCCTACCAACAGAAATTTTGCATAAGTTCCCTTATCCGGGACATCTTCGGTTGACCGCGCTTGAATCGTAGTGAAGCTAAGCCATAAGATTAACATGACAAATAAAGCTTTTGGTTTCATCTTATTTACCTTTTTGGTTTCACTTGCAAAATTACAGCATTCACATACTGAAGATTAGACCTCAATCACTGATAAAATTACCACTTTCATCGGGCTTGGACCGGGTTAAATGTTATCTGTGAAAATGGTAAGACAGTCTGTGATTAGGGTTATATGTTCGTTGATTGAATGAACTAACTTTGTCGTCATGGAATAAAATAAATAAGGGATAGAAAAGAAACAGCTGTTCCTCAGACAGCAATGTCAATATAAATACTTATTTTTGTAAAAAACAAAAGGATGGTTATGGGAGATATAACAAGAATAGATACAGTTCAGCAGTACTGCGACCTTTTCGAAGTCGAAGCTCTGCACCCGTTGGTCAGCGTTGTGAATTGTTACGAGGTGCAGCCCATCAGACACTCAAAGAAACTGTACAACATTTATGCTGTGTTGCTGAAAGATACTGACTGCGGTACGATGAATTATGGACGGAGCCTCTATGACTATGAAAAAGGCTCCATGCTGTTTATCGCTCCGGGGCAGGTAATGGGTTCTGACGATGATGGCAGTCTGCACCAGCCGGCCGGATGGGCCCTGATGTTCCATCCCGAACTATTGCGCGGTACTTCCCTTGCACATATAATAAAAGAGTATTCTTATTTCTCATATAATGCCAACGAAGCACTGCACCTGTCAGAACAGGAGCGCAAAGTAGTCATTGAATGTATAAACAATGTAGCAGAAGAATTGAGGCATCCTATTGACAAGCACAGCCGTTCTTTGATTATTGATACCATGAAGCTTCTCCTTGACCGCTGCATCCGCTTTTATGACCGCCAGTTCATTACAAGGGAAAATGCCAACAACGATTTGTTGGCGCGTTTTGAATTGTTGCTCAATAATTACTATCATTCTGCCTTGCCAACGAGTAAAGGTATTCCGACGGTACAGTATTGCGCTGACCAACTGTGTCTTTCCACCAATTATTTCAGTGACCTGGTAAAAAAGGAAACCGGTATGTCAGCAATCAAGCATATCCAGCAAAAAATTATGGATATAGCCAAAGAGCGCATCATGAACACGCAAAAAAGTATCAGTCAAATCTCAGATGAAATGGGTTTCCAATACCCGCAACATTTCACACGTTGGTTCAAGAAGATGGAAGGTTGCACACCGAACGAATATCGCAATGAAATTATAAAACAAGCGATAAACTAACTGGTCTTATCATCATTTATTCGTAGAGTCTCTTACAAATAATACTCTGGATATAACCAACAAAGCAATTAATGAACAACTTTGAAATCTTGAACCGATAAACAAAAAAGTTTGATGATCTCCTGCATACACTTTTCCCATCGGATGAACAGCTGTTGTCCGGTCTTTTTCCTGCGGTAAGTCAGGATTCCGTTCGCAATGTCTCCCTTTTTCAGATAAGCCATGTCCACAAAGGACATCCCCCGTGTGTAAAAGCAGAACAGGAACATGTCACGTGCGAAATCAAGGTGGGGTTTCAGGGACAAGTCCAGTCTTTTGATACGCCTGATATCATTTAAATGAATGGCCCGTTTCAAGGTCTTTTCCACACCTGTATAAACAGACTTGAACAGGTTCCGCTGTCCGGTCAGTCCGTTCTCCACCGCACGGTTGTAGACCGCTTTCAGAATGCGCATGTAGAACGAGATTGTATTGGGTGAGTTCCCCCTGTTTTTCAGATAAGCCTCGTATTCCATGAGCAAGTCAGAGCTAAGTTCGCCAAACAGTATATCGCTACCTTTCATAAAACTGCTGAAACTTTTGAGCGCGGCTGTATAGGTTTCAGAGGTCCGTATCTTTCCCAAACGTTTCAGCCTTACTATCTGTTGCCGGATATAGTCGTTAAACGAAGGTTCTTGTCCGCTGTCATGGAAACGTATGACGATATCATCCGCTGTAAACGGACCGGATTGGCTTAATGTCCTGATAGCCTTTTCCAGTCGGATTTTGTCCCGTCTTATCCGTTCCCCTACCGATAGAAGATAATTGTCCCGTTCCATCCCTGCAGGATGTTGACAGGGAATGACCGCTTCGGAACGTTGGTCCCATTCCGAAGCGAAAAGTTTGTATCCGGTACTGATCTGCCTGACCACACGGTTATGAATCACCTGATAATACAGTGCGCCCTCCCTGCCTTCCGCGGACGAGGACCTGAATTTGGTTCTGATTGTTGCCATAGTGCAGTCATTTTGAATTGGGATTGTCCAGTTGCTTCCTGATTTCCTGTGCCTCCCTGAACAGCCGGTGCGCCAGACTGTCCTTGTAGGCTGCCATTTCATGGTTACGGATGCGGTTCCTGACCGAGTCCTCAAAAGCGGTCACCAGCCTTTCCACACGCCGGATCTTTTCCTCGTCCCGCTTGATGGTGAAATGCTTCTCAAGGAAGGCGATGTCGGGATCATCCCCCGGCAGGCAGATCCTGATGGCTCGGTATTTCAAATCGGCATCTTTCAAAAGCCGGTTCGTGCGGTACTGGTTGCAGTTGGTCCAGACGGAAATGATCAGTGCCAGGATCAGTGCTGAAGCTGTCGTTACCACTGCCTTGGATGCGCTTTCCAGACGGTAGGTCACCAGTCTGCGCTCCGGTTCCTTTTTCAGCAGGACCATTCTCTCATCCAGCCGTCTCACTGTCTCCTTTACAGCTTGGCAGTCTTGACTCAGGCAGTATCTAATCTTTTCCATCTCCCCGGCAAACGTTTCGGCAGACAACGGCCAGCCTTCCGACAACCGGACGGTATGGTTACGTACCGCTGCTATTTCCAAGCCGTTTTTCTCCACCGCGGATTGCAGGCGTTCCAGACGGATTTTCAGTTCCGCAATCCCTTCCGGGGAACTGGTCCGGTTTCCAACTGCGGGGCTTGTGCCTTCCACGGGCAGCGTCTCCACTTTCTTCTCGATCCTTTCAAGGCATCCGTAGATGCCTTCCAGATAATTTTCCTCTTTCATCTTTCAAAGTTTTTTGTTATACATATGGTTCACAAACTCCTTCCTTTCCTGCGCTTCTTCTTTCTCCGC
>UMGQ01019942.1_pt1 | contig 10754 bp, 5 predicted proteins | sample 1965311 | NCBI WGS metagenome assembly UMGQ01 (sample SAMEA4836076, study PRJEB28245) | human gut metagenome | biome: gut microbiome; material: fecal sample | place: Denmark | collected 2008 | reverse complement strand
TAATCGGGTTCATATCGCTGGTGCCGGTAACGTTGCCGCCCGGTTTTTCGTTGGAAGCAACGAGTTTTGCCGCTTCATAATCGGTTACGGCAGTAGATACAACGGGAATATCTTTTGTTGCGTTGGCAGCGGTTTGTGCCGCGGGTGTTGCAATAGCACAGATTAAATCAACCTTGTTGCTTACAAAGCGGTGGGCAATGTTCTGCAAATTGCTCTGGTCTGCCTGTGCATTCTGGCGGTCGAAAACAACGTTTTCGCCTTCTTTGAAGCCGTTGGCGGCAAGCCCGTCTACAAAACCTTTATTTGCAGCATCAAGCGATGCATGTTCTACCAGTTGTACAATACCAACATTAACTGTTTTTTTAGCAGCAGCTTCCTCTTTTTTATCGCCGCCGCAGCCGCCCATAATACCGGCAGCAAGTGTTAAAGCCAAAGCCGCAGCCAAAACGCGCGCTTTTTTAGATAATTTCATGGATAACTCATTCCTTCCCTAAGGTAAACTTTTTTCTGCATTCAACGCGTTATTTTACAATTTCCGCGTTTTGCAGCACATCCTGCGGGATAGTAATGCCCAGGCGTTTTGCGCCTGCTTCGTTAACGACGGTTTTAAACTGCTTCTGAGTCTGTATTGCCATATCTGCCGGTTTGGCTTCACCTTTTAAAATTTTAGCCGCCATCTCGCCGGTTTCCTTACCGAGCTGGTAGTAATCAATACCAAGCGTTGCAAGACCGCCGCCCTTTACAAGGGCTTCTTCGCCGCAGATAACCGCAAGCCCTGCGTTATCTGTAACGGAAACCAAAGTAGGCATGGAAGATGCAATTACATTATCAGTGGGCACATAAACCACGTCAACCTTCCCTACAAGGCTCTGTGCTGCCTGCTGAATATCGTTTACCGTGGAAACCGTTGCTTCCATGACATTGACGCCCCGTTCAGCAGCCGCTTTTTTCATAATTTCAATCTGAATTTGAGAATTTACTTCGCTGGAGCAGTAAACGGTGCCGATAGTTTTGGCATCCGGCACAATTTTCAAAAGCAAATCAACCTGTTCTTTAATCGGGTTCATATCGCTGGTGCCGGTAACATTACCGCCCGGTTTTTCGTTCGACGCAACAAGCTTGGCCGCCTCGTAATCCGTAACGGCGGTTGCCACAATGGGTATATCCTTCGTGGCGTTGGCCATAACCTGCGCGGCAGGAGTTGCAATGGCGCAGATTAAATCAACTTTGTTGTTGACAAAGCGGTGAGCAATGTTCTGCAAATTGCTCTGGTCAGCCTGCGCGTTCTGCCTGTCGATAGCAACATTCTCGTTTTCTTTGAAGCCTTTTTCCGCCAGGCCGTCTACAAAGCCTTTATTGGCGGCATCAAGCGCACTGTGTTCTACCAGTTGTACAATACCTACGTTTAACTGCGCTTTACTTCCTGCTTCCTTTTTTTCGCCGCCGCAACCCGCCAGAAGCCCCAATGCCAAAAGCAAAGTTACGCCTGCAGCAAATTTTTTAAGTCCTCTTTTTTTCATAATATCCATCCTTCCATTCTTCAAAATGTCCCCTCAAAACAACAATACTACTATTTTATCATCTATTTTACCATTTATCCGCATAAAAAACAAACTTCCTTAACCAAAATTTTAAAATTTTCAGTCAGTTTGCAGATAATTGTATTTATTATAAGGACAATCCTGAAATATACACACCCTTGATTTTCTACATTCACCTATACGTTGTATTTACCTGTCATTTTTTGTATGGTATAATTTAAGCATAAAATTGAAAGGAGATTAAAAAATGACCGTTGCAGTAAAAAAGACTATCAATATAGAATTAACTCCTTCATTATATAATCAGTTGAAAAAACTTGCAGATGACAAAAGCATTGGCAGTATGCGCAGCTTTTGCTGTGAAGCTATCTCTGAAAAAATTATAGCTTTTGAAAAACTGCGCAAAGAAAACTTAATGAAGCAAGCCGCCTATGACCCGGGCTACATTGAAAGATGCGAAGAAGTATGCAAAGACTTTGCCGCAACAGACTACCCCGGAGGAACTGACGAATGGTGAAGCAATGGCAGATTTATTTTATTAACTTTAATCCCGTACTCGGTTCCGAACAATCCGGTACACGTCCGTGCATTGTTGTATCAGCAAACTGCACTAATCATCTTAATCAGGTTACTGTTTTGCCAATCACCAGTATGAAAGCTTCATACACTACCATATATCCTAATGAAGTTTTTCTGCCGCAAAGCATTTCTAATTTACCGAAAGATTCTATCATTTTAGCGCACCAGATACGCGCTGTTGACAAACAACGACTTATAAATTATGTTGGCACAATTACAGATATTGAATACATTACTCAAATTCAGGAAGCAATTAAATTTCAGTTAAACCTTGAATAAAAATATTTAACTAAATATCCTTGTTAAACCGTTTCCACAGCATTATAAATACAGTAACAGGCTCCCGCTTTGGCGGGAGTTTTTTTATTTTGCTTTCAGCAAATATCGTATGGTAATCAGCCTTAATTTAAAATTGCCGGAATGACGCCTAAAACAACAAAAAGTACAACATTCTTGCAGAAGTGTTTTTTTGCAGGAATGTGTACTTTATTATAAGAAAACTTTAGGTGTCTGTTACAGAAGATTACGTGAGGAAAAATCAGCAAATCAAAGATATTGTGATGTTCATTTTAAATTGATATAATTACAATAAAGTACACTTTTTGGTCAGGTGTTTTAGAAGGGTGAGAAGCATGGCGAATACTGATTTAAAATTTTTCACAAACGAAGAAAACCGTGATTTATACAATCGCTTCGCTGCAATATTAAAAAGCAATACACAATTTTTCGATATTCTTGTTGGTTACTTCCGTTCCAGCGGATTCTTTAAAATGTATCCATCACTTGAAGATGTTGAAAAAATCCGTATACTCGTAGGCTTAAACATAGACCGTTTTACTGTTAAAATCATTGACCGCAGCAGTATGCAAGCACAATTTATCGGCGTTCCTGAAAAAGAAAGTAAAAAAATTATCAGTGAAGAAATACAAAACGAGTTTGAAGAAGCAGACGCAAGCCCAACTATCGAAAAAGGCGCACGCATTTTTATTGAATGGTTAAAAACAGGTAAACTCGAAATGCGCCTTTATACGCAAAACCCTATTCATGCTAAAGTTTACATTTTAAGAAAAAATCCTGAAAAAGTTCCTGATATGTTTGGCTGCGTTATAACCGGCTCCAGCAATTTTTCACAGGCAGGGCTTATAGATAACCTTGAGTTTAATGTTGAACTAAAAGACGCTCCTGATGTAAAGTTTGCACTGCAAAAATTTGAAGAACTTTGGGCACAAAGCATTGATATACGTGATACCTATCTTGAAGCGGCCGAGCAAAAAACTTGGCTGCGTGATGATATAACCCCTTATCAGTTGTATTTAAAAACGCTTTATGAATTTTTTAAAGAAGAATTAAACACCGATAAAGAAAATCTTGATACCTTATTGCCAGAAGGATATATGCACTTGCAATACCAGCTTGACGCAGTTATGCAGGCAAGGCAAAAATTACACGCGTATAACGGCGTGTTTATTTCTGATGTTGTTGGTTTGGGCAAAACTTATATCTGTGCTATGCTTGCCAACAGTTTTAACCGTAATACCTATAAACTTATAGTCTGCCCTCCTGTACTGGTAGATTACTGGCGCAGTGTTTTACAGGAATTTGGCGTATCGCGTTATGACGTAGAATCCCTTGGCAAACTGGATAAAATAATTGCTAAAGGTATAGATAAGTACACCTATGTTTTTGTAGATGAAGCACACCGTTTTCGCAATGCTTCAACAGAAGCCTTTACAGCCCTGCATCAAATTTGCCGCGGCAAAAAGGTAATTTTAATTTCTGCTACGCCTATTAACAACTACACCAGCGATATTGAGACACAACTTTATTTATTTCAACCCAAACACAATGGTACTATTAACGGCGTTAAAAATTTAGAAGGTTTTTTTGCCAATTTAAGGGCAAAACTGCGCAATAAAATAAAAGGTTCTGAAGCATACATGCAGCAAATACGCCAAAATTCCGAAATCATTCGCGATAAACTTATCCGCGAAATTATGATACGCCGTACAAGAAGTGAAATAAAAAAATATTATGGTGATGATTTGGCTAAACAAGGACTTGTATTTCCTAAAGTCGGTACACCAAAGAAAATAACGTATATTTTTGATGAAAACACCGACGATGCTTTTAATCAAACTATTAGTATTATTAAAGATTTTAAATATGCGCGTTATACACCGCTATTATACTTAAAAGATAAAAAGAAACTTGCCTCCATGTCTGCCGCGCAACATAACTTGGGCGGTTTTATGAAAGGTATTTTAATAAAACGCTTGGAAAGTAGTTTTTATGCTTTTAAGTGTACATTAGAAAGATTTACGGAATCTTATAACAAGTTTATAGAAATGGCTAAAACAGGCAAAGTATACATAAGCAAAAAAGTAAATGTATACGATTTGCTTGATGACGGCGATACAGAAAAATTAATGCAGTTAATCGAACAGGAAGAAGTAATGGAATTTGATACAGACGAATTTACATCACAATTTCTGCGAGATTTGGAAAGCGACCTTTCTCAATTAAAGACATTGCAGTGGATATGGTCACGTATCAAAACAGACCCAAAACTTAACGAGTTTAAATATAAACTCACTAACGAAACACTGATAAAAGACAAAAAAGCCATTGTTTTCACTGAATCTACTGAAACAGCCCAATACTTATACGAAAATTTAAAAGATATTTACCAAGACAGAATTATTTACTTTAGTGGGCAAAGCAGCAGTGCTTTAAAAACAGAAATTGAAGAAAGCTTTAATCCTAAATTTAAAAACAAAAATAATGATAAATACGATTTGCTGATTACAACAGATGTTTTATCAGAAGGCATAAACCTGCACCGAGCTAATGTACTTATTAACTATGACCTGCCGTGGAACCCAACAAAAATAATGCAGCGTGTAGGACGTATTAACCGCGTCGGTACCGAGCACGAGCGTATTTATGTTTTTAACTTTTTCCCGACATCACAAAGTAAAAACGAACTACCATTAGAAGAACTTATTTTACAAAAACTCCAGGTATTTCACGATACACTTGGCGAAGATTTTAAATACCTTTCTGATGACGAAGAAGTTACCTCACAAAAATTATTTTCTGCATTAAATTCTAACCTTGATGAGGAAGAAGAAAGCAGTACCCCAGAACTCGCCTACCTTGCTATTATACGCCAGATTAGAGATAATGAACCTTCTCTTTTTAATGTAATCAAACACCTGCCGCGCAAAGCTAAAACCGGTAAAATATCACCGCAAATCGAAAAAACATCTACTATAACTTTTATACGCAAAGGTGCTTTAAAAACTTTCTTTATTAGCGATGGTTATAAGGCAAAACAGCTTACTTTCCTTCAAGCAATTGAACTTATCCAATCAGAGCCTGATACTAAAAGAATTCCTGTATCAGACCATTATTACAAACATTTTGAAGAAAACGACACTGCCTTTGAAACAATGCTTGCAGAAGAAGAAAACTTTGACGCGCCCAAAACAGGCTCCGCCAAAACAGATAAACAGGTTATTAAACTATTAAAAGCTATTAAAAATAATTGCTCCGGCTTTACTGATGAGCAAGACAGAGCTATTGATAGATTGCTTGAATTATGGCAAAATGGCGAAATTCCTATTAAAATTTCAAAAGAAATTTTGAAAAAAGAAAAAGAACTTAAAACTAAATCAATTCCTGATATTCAAACTTTCATATATGCGTTGTATTTCAAAATAATGAAGCTCGTTCCTCCAGATTATTTTAAGGAGCAAAAAAGCAAAACTCCTCTCGTTGAAGGGCAAAAACAAGTAATTTTATCTTGCTATCTTAAAGGAGGAAACCGCAAATGAATGTAACGCGTCAAAAAATAGAAACCATTTTGCAAGGCAAATATGATTTAAAAAATTACGAAGAACTTATCAGCGAACTTTTTACGGGCATTTCTTTTGCTGCTCCTGATTTATACATTGAAGCAAGCAGCAATTTTAAATCGCATATAGCCGGTTACAGCCATATTGGTAATTACAAAACTGCTGATAACAAAAAGCTTATTATTGCAGCAGTAAAACTGAAAAAGGCAACTTATGTGGAAAATGCGCGTAGTACACAGCGCAGTTTTGCGAAAAATTTAATAGAAAAAAGAAACGCCGATGCAGCAATTATAGCTTTTTACACAAAAGATGAGCCTAAATGGAGGCTCTCGTTTGTGCGCCTTGATTATGAAATACAGTTTGGTACTACCGGCTTTAAAACCACAGAAAAGCTGACGCCTGCCAAGCGTTATTCGTACCTTGTCGGTGAAAATGAACCTTGCCATACAGCGTTAAGCCGTTTCAATAAACTTCTTATCACAACTGCCGATAATCACATTACACTTGATGAACTGGAAGAAATTTTCAGCGTTGAAAAAGTTACCGACGAATTTTTTAAATTTTACTGCGAAAAATTTCATCAACTTCGCGAACAGCTTGAAAGTAACGAAAACTTTAAAATTGAAGCACAGCAGCACAATTTTACCGCCGCCCAATTTGCAAAAAAATTACTCGGTCAAATTGTTTTTTTATACTTCTTGCAGAAAAAAGGTTGGCTTGGCGTTAAGGCATGGCCAAATACTTTAAATGAAAAAGAATATAAAGCTGCTTATTTTGCCCGCGGCAGTAAATCAAGAGAACTTATACCTATTGTTTACCGCCCTATTCAGAACGGCGAATATCATGTTATAAACAGCGGCTTAAATAGTATCAGCGATGAAGACGAAGCTGTTTTGGCAACCTGTGTTAAAGGAAAACCATGGGGCAGCGGACCGCATAACTTTATGCGCAAATTATTTGAATTAGCCGAAAAACGCCAGCTTAACTTTTTTGATGATTTGTTAGAGCCTTTATTTTATGACGCACTAAACGTAAATCGCGGTGAACAAGGATATTGTCCGGCATTACATTGCCGTATACCATTTTTATCCGGCGGCTTGTTTGAGCCCATCGACGGCTACGAATGGAAGTATAACAATTTTGGCATTAAAAATGAATTGTTTTCTAACAAAGACAAAAACGGTATTTTAGATATTTTTGACAGGTATAACTTTACCATAAGTGAAGATGAACCTTTAGAACGTGAAGTTGCTATTGACCCGGAAATGCTTGGCAAAGTCTTTGAAAATCTGTTAGAAGTACGTGACAGAAAATCTAAAGGTGCGTTTTATACCCCGCGTGAAATTGTGCACTATATGTGCCAGGAAAGCCTTATCAATTATTTAACCAACGCTTTACAGATTGATGAACAGCCAATCCGCAATTTTATATTGTACGGCGACTTAATGAAAGATGAAGATACCGCCAAAGCAAAATTTCCGCACAATAATATGCTGATTTCCAAAGAATTGTTTTTAATGGACGAAACTGGCAAAGTTACTGTAAACCGCCTTGAAGATATGGATAAAGCTTTGCAGGATATTCGTGTTGCCGACCCAGCAGTTGGCTCCGGTGCCTTTCCGCTTGGTATGCTTAACGAAATTGTAAAAGCAAGGCAAAATATATCTGCTTACAAAGCTATTACGCAAAATTCTTACGAAAACCGCATGATGTATAAAAATGACAGAGCACCATGGCGTTTAAAATATGAAACTATCCATAACTGCATTTTCGCTGCTGATATAGACCCCTCTGCTGTTGATATTGCTCAGCTGCGCTTATGGTTATCTTTGGTAATTGATGATGAAATAAACCCAAAAGCAGAAAGTGATTTAGATGGACACCGCAACCCACTGCCGCTGCCAAACCTTGAATGCAATATTTTGTGCGGCAACAGTTTAATTGATGAAGTTGCGGGTATTAAGCTTATTAACGAAAGTGAACTTTTAGGCTATACAACCGAAAATACACAAATTGATATTATTATTAAAAAACTAATTGAAAAGCAAGATGAGTTATACCGCTGCGATAATACTGACAAAAAGAAACAATTAAAAGCAGCAATTGACCATTTACGCGATGAAATTATTATGCTGCAAATGCACGGCTGCATAGACGAACAAATTGAAAGATACCATAAAAGTAAAAAAATGGCTTCAAAGCCTTACATTTTATGGCAGCTTGATTTTGCTAAAGTATTCCGAAAAAAAGGCGGCTTTGATGTAGTAATTGGCAATCCACCATATGTTGGTGAAAAAGGTAATAAAGAATTATTTAGGCCTATTGCCGCAACCCAATTCGGGCATAAATATTATTGTGGAAAAATGGACTTATTCTATTTCTTTTTCCATAAAGCGATTGATATAGGTAACGAAAATGCTGAAATTTATTTTATTACCACAAATTATTATCCAACTGCATTCGGCGGAAAAATTTTACGTAAAGATTTTAAAGAGCGTACCCAAATACGCAGAATGATAAATCTTAATGAATTAAAAGTATTTGAATCTGCACTTGGTCAGCATAATATGATTACTATGCTTACTAAAAACCACTCTCAAAATATAACTGCACATAATTCTATTTGTAAACATACTGGTATTGCCAACAGCAATTTGTTAAGAGAAATTTTATACAACCTCGATGATAAAAATGAATTTATAGAAAATTACTATATTCAGCAAACTGACCTTTATGAAGGGGATGAGTATTATCTTAGAATATCAGGCTGCACTACCGAAAATACTGATCCAGCTAACGTTATCCTTGCAAAAATATCTGATACAACATTATTATTAAAAAACATTGCTTACATTAAGCAAGGTATTGTTTCAGGCGCAGATAAATATACGGATGCCCACCAAGCCAAATTTGCTTTAAATTTACAAAAAGGCAAGGGTATTTTTATACTTACTAAAGAAGAATTAGCGTCTTTAAATCTTACAGATTTAGAAAAGACTAAATATGTAAAACCAGTATATAAAAATGGGCAAATTTCAAAATATCATATTAACTATGATGATAAACTTTGGGTTTTTTATATAACAAAAGATACTAATATTTCTGAAGCAACTAACATTATTGCTTATTTAAAAAAATTTAAGCCTATACTTTCTTCAAAAAGAGAAACTACCGAAGGTAAATTACCTTGGTATAGTTTGCATTGGGCAAGAGAAAAAAGTATTTTCGAATATGAGGAAAAAATAGTTAATTCCAGACATGCATTAAGTAACATATTTGCACTTGAAACAAAACATTACTTTGAACAATCCGATATAATGATAACCGTAATAAAAGATGAATATTACAAAACCTTTCCGCCAAAATATATATTAGGGTTGTTAAATTCAAAGTTAATGTATGTATGGCTTCTTAAACGTGGTAAACTAAAAGGCAAATCATTAGAATTATATGGTAAGCCTTTAGAAGAAATACCAATAAAAGAACCTACACCTGAAATACGTGATAATGTTGTAAACGCTGTAACAGAGATTTTAAAATTAGATAAACAAAATAAAGAATGTAGAGTAAAATTAATGCAAATTATTGACCAAAATATCTATCGTTTATACAATTTATCTGATTTTGAAATAACAATTGTAGAAAATTTAAACAGTGATTAAAATTTAATTTACATAACCTTAGTCTCTTTTTCTGCACATAAAACACCATATTTATGTGCAGTTCTTTTTGCTTATCTGCATATAATCTGATAAAATATATGCAGATAATTCTTTTTAAGGCGGTTTTATTATGCACAAATTTGATTACAGTTTTTTAGCTGACGGACTTTTGCCTGCTAATCTTGTTAATTTAACGGCTAATATCGCCTCGCTGTCAGTAAAATCTGCGGTACGCAAGGCAGATTTTAAAAATGTATTTGCAAGTTTGGAAGGTATTGCAAAAGTACAGTCAGTTAAAAGTTCCAATGCAATAGAAGGCATTATTACCAGCGATGAGCGTATTGCCGCTATAGTACATCATAACAGCGCACCACTGAACCACGATGAAGCAGAAATTGCAGGCTACCGCGATGCGCTGAATGAAATTCATCTGCATTACAATGAAATACCTTTTTCTGTAAGCAGCATTTTGCGCCTGCATAGCATACTGTTTGCCTATACCGGTACCGATTTTGCAGGCAAATTTAAAACAGAAGATAATGTAATTTTAGAAATTGACGCGAAAGGAAACAGGCAAATACGCTTCCGCCCCACGCCTGCCGCACAAACTGAAGCAGCTATGGAACAGCTTGTACTTGCTTATATTGAAGCACGCGATAACGCAAACATCAATCAATTGCTTTTAATTCCCTGCGTTATTTTGGACTTTCTTTGTATACACCCTTTCCGGGACGGCAACGGGCGTATGTCACGTCTGCTTTCGCTGCTGCTGCTTTATAAAGCAGGCAACGATATCTGTAAGTATATTTCGTTTGAAGAACAGATAAATAACGCAAAACTTTTTTATTATGACGCACTGAAAGAATCTTCTCAAGGCTGGGAAGATAACAAAAACGATTATTTTATATTTATGCAGAATTTTTTAGGAACTTTATATATGTGTTATCAGGAACTTAACAAGCGTTTTGCTGTTATTAACAGTAAGCGTGTTACCAAAAAGGCACGTATTGAAGCCACTGTTTTAAATTCATTAACGCCAATTTCCAAAGCTGAAATTTGTAATATTTTGCCGGATATAAGCCCTACAACAGTAGAAGCTGTTTTAGGCAGCATGG
>UMGQ01005888.1_pt1 | contig 10823 bp, 8 predicted proteins | sample 1965311 | NCBI WGS metagenome assembly UMGQ01 (sample SAMEA4836076, study PRJEB28245) | human gut metagenome | biome: gut microbiome; material: fecal sample | place: Denmark | collected 2008 | reverse complement strand
ATATCTTTGTAATGTGTTAAGTTAATAAATTTGATTAAGGTCAATTGTTAGCTGTCGAATCGGGGAGTATGGGGGTACTTTCCGATTCTTTTTTCAAAGGTTTTTATGTAATCATAACAGTTCATTTTTTAAGGTTAAACTTCTATTGTGATTTTATTCTATGGTTATCTTGTTATGTTCGTTATCAATATTGTATTTAAACGGATGGTCTTTTTGTATAACTTTTAGTATATGCTCTATGCCGTCCAAATCTTTGAATTTACCAGTGCAGCGGTAGTTCTCTAAGATTTTAGGATTCTTCACTGTTATCTTATAATTATAATATAGAGCAATCTTGTCCAGTAACTCTTTAAACGGAACATCATCGAAATAATAAATGCCTTGCATCCATGCCAAAGCATTGTTACTGCTCATTTCGCCCGTTTTGTATTTGCCGTTTTCCATTGAGAAATACTTTCCTTTTGTCAGGCTGGTAATTGGCTTTTCTTCTTTTGCATTGTTGGTAAGCAAGTTGATGGAACCTTCTATCAGTCTGGCTATAAAGCTGTTTGAACCTTTATAGGAGCATACATCGAATTTTGTTCCGGTGACTTGCACCTTTATGTTTTCTGTCTGCACATAAAAAGGAATCTCCTTATTGTGTGCCACCTCGAAATAGGCTTCTCCGTCTAACGTGACTTTACGGTCTTTTTTACCGAAGTTTTCATCATAAGTTAGTGTGGTTTGGGAATTCAACCATACTATAGAACCGTCAGGAAGATCCATCTGTGCACGTTGACCTGCTGGAATACGGATGGTTTGTGACAATTGTTGTTTAGGTTTATGCATATGTGGCAAATCCATTACAAAAACAATAGCCAGCATGGCGGCAATGGCAATCAGTGGGTACAGGTACAGATGCCCTTTCGGTTTCCGTTGTATGTTCGAACCGTCAGAAAAAAGGGTTACATCAAACAGCATTCGCTCTTTTAGAAAGTGTTCCTTGTTTTCTACACTGCTTTCTACCCATTCCACAATCTGGTTTTCCTCTTTTTCGGTGGTTTCTCCTCTGAAATATTTATGTAGCAATTCGGTTTTCATTCTTTTTGCATTTTGTATATAGAACAGGATAGCTGGAAACAACCCTAGTGGAAAAATGATTTTTTTTTCGATTTTCTCAAAAAAAGTGCTTTTTATCCTCTTTTTTCATTTCAAGTAAAATTATTACCCCCCTGACACACTGCTAATAAAAAATATTAGTAACTTTGCAACACCCAAAATAAGCGAGATTGTATTTATACACTATAAACAAAAATAAGAGATTATGATGACAATTGACAAATTCAACTTTGCCGGTAAAAAGGCAATTGTCCGTGTGGACTTCAATGTACCTTTGGACGAAAATGGTAAAATTACTGATGATACTCGTATTCGTGGTGCTCTTCCTACACTGAAAAAAGTGTTGGCTGATGGTGGCAGCTTGATTATCATGTCACACATGGGTAAACCCAAAGGTAAGGTAAATGCTAAATATTCATTGAGCCAGATTGTCGATGCTGTTTCTGAAAAATTAGGTGTACCTGTTCAATTTGCTCCTGATTGTGCGAAAGCCGGTGATGCTGCAGCTGCTTTGAAACCGGGTGAAGTCCTGTTGTTGGAAAATTTGCGTTTCTATCCTGAAGAAGAAGGAAAGCCTGTTGGCATTGACAAAGAAGATCCTGCATACGAAGATGCCAAGAAAGCGATGAAGGCTTCTCAGAAAGAATTTGCCAAGACTTTGGCTTCTTATGCTGATTGCTATATCAATGACGCATTCGGTACTGCTCACCGTAAACATGCTTCTACAGCCGTTATCGCTGACTATTTCGATGCGGACAACAAGATGTTGGGGTATTTGATGGAAAAAGAAGTTCAAGCTGTTGATAATATCCTGAAAGATATCAAGCGCCCGTTCACTGCTATTATGGGTGGTTCCAAGGTGTCTACTAAGATTGGTATCATTGAAAACCTGATGGATAAAGTGGATAACTTGATTCTTTGCGGTGGTATGACTTATACTTTTGCAAAAGCTCAAGGTGGAAAAATTGGTAATTCTATCGTAGAAGATGACAAATTGGATTTGGCTCTTGATATCATTGCTAAGGCTAAAGCTAAAGGTGTGAATTTGGTATTGGGCTCTGATTGTGTGGCTGCTGATGCATTCTCTAACGATGCTCATACTCAGGTTGTTCCTGCAAATAATATTCCTGACGGATGGGAAGGTTTGGATGCAGGTCCTGAAACTCAGAAAGCATTTGCTGCTGCTATTGAAGATGCCAAGACTATTCTGTGGAACGGTCCTGCCGGTGTTTTTGAATTCGATAACTTTACTGCCGGTTCACGTGCCATCGCTGAAGCTATCGCAAAAGCAACTAAAAACGGTGCATTCTCATTGATCGGTGGTGGTGACTCTGTAGCTTGTATCAACAAGTTCGGCATGGCTGACCAGGTTTCTTATATCTCTACCGGTGGCGGTGCTTTGTTGGAAGCAATTGAAGGAAAAATTCTTCCGGGTGTTGCAGCTATCAAAGGTGAATAATTAATTTTCTGCTATATATAAAAAAGGCAGCCTTTTCGAAAGCTGCCTTTTTTATATTCTTTATTTTGTACTTTTCAGAACATGAACAAAACTGTTGCTACCAGTCTGTTGTTTGAAACAGAATGAGTATCAATAATCTTTCCGTTAGAACTTTTCATGGAACCATACCATGCGGAAGTAAGATTGTATTCAACTCCCAATTTCCAGTGAGGCACATTATAGGTTAGTTCTGCGCTGGTGCTTACCAATTGGTCTACATTGGTTCCTGTACCATACATTTTACTTATTTCGTCACTCGTTCCTAAATTTTTCATATAACCTAAAAAAATAGCCGGTTTCCATTTCTTACCGTATGCAATGTTCAGCCATGAACTAGAATTCCGGTTGGGGGAATACTCTTGTTCTCCCGTACGGGCATCAGTGGATTTTACACCGTATCCGCCCAGCATGGATACTTGTGTAAGATTGGAACCCAAAATACTTTTTGCTGCCACATACCATAGGGGAGAAGTATATTTCATGTGAACTTCGTAAGACAGGGCAGTGACACGTTCATCCACTTTGTAAACTTCATCTTCTACTACCGATTGAGTACGAGGTTTTAATGAAATCATTTCAATGCCTGCTCCCACTAGCCAGTTGCTTCTTTTGTAATCTGCACCAATATAGATTTCGGGTATACAACTTTCTTTTATGTATTTCTGGCTTTTCCCATCAGGACCTTGAGACAGGTATTGGGATTGCCAAATAGCCGCGCCTGTCAGTTGTATATCACCAGCTTTGTAGCGGAATCGTATTTGTGGGGCACGGCTGAACGGTTGGAAAGGAGCTCCCATATTCAGATTCAGAATTTGTGGAGCAACGTCACCATATAACGGATGCCAGGTTTGTCCCAACAGTAAAGACGGTTTTCCCCAATCAAGGTTTAAATAGGCATGGCGCAGACGTACAGTGGAGAAGGTTGTTCCTGATCCGCGGAAGTCCATTTCTACTTTTGCGGAGGTTTTTGCTCTTCCCAACTTGGGACCTTGCACATCTATTCCCAAACGGGTATATAAAGTATAAAAGCTTCCATTAGCTGTCGCATTCAGGTCTTTACCTGTTGCATCGTACACTTTATCTTTAGGATACATATAGAAGAGCCCGTCAACAGTTTCTTCATTGGCACGACTATTGTAATAGAAGTCGGTGCGGATTTGTCCGTAGAACTTGTAATTGAAATCTTTGTCTTGAGCAAAACTTTTTGCCGATAGCAGTAAAAATGTGAATAAAAATAAATATTTTCTCATATTTTAAAGGGTTATTATAAACAGTCGGCAAAATTACATAATTTATTTGAAAATCGCACGTGTGTCTTGGTAAAAGAATTGTGCGCCTCTACATATAAAGTCTGCACCGATACAAATTATTTTTGTTGCCTCATTCAAGGCAACATTTGAATCTTGTCGTATTCTTCATCAGTTACGGGTTCTAACCATTCATTGGATGTGTTTTCTCCGGAAAGTTCGAATGCAAGGTGGGCGAACCAACTGTTGGCGGCTGCACCGTGCCAATGTTTTACGTTGGCAGGGATATGGATCACTGTGCCGGGAAGAATCTCAACAGCTGCTTTACCTTCCTCTTGATACCAGCCACGACCGGCTATGCCGATAAGCATTTGTCCGCCACCTTGAGTTGCATGGTGGATGTGCCAGTTGTTACGGCAGCGTGGTTCAAAGGTGACATTGGAAATGCTTACCTGTTCACGAGAGATAGGGGCGAGGTAACTGTTACCAGTGAAATATTGTGCATAAGCGGTGTTTGGTTCTCCGATAGGAAAAATCATTTCGCGTTGGAACGTTGTTTTTTCATCTTTATCTTTACAAGAGATATCTTCATTCCATACTTCTTTGGCAAGACGGAATGCCGCCCATGCTTTCGGCCATCCTGCATAGAAGCCGATGTGAGTGATGATCTCTGCAATTTCCGTACGCGTAATACCGTTGTTTTTGGCTGATTGGAGATGGAATGTAAGCGAACTGTCCGTTATTCCTTGACTGATGAGTGAGGTGATTGTGACTAAACTGCGGTCACGAAGACCGAGTTGCTCGGTGCGGCTCCACACTTCTCCAAAAAGAATGTCGTCATTAAGTTCTGCGAATTTAGGAGCGAATGTTCCTAATTGGTCGCGTCCTGCTGTCTGTTTGATCTTTTTTTGTGCCATACTGGTTGTTGTTAAAATACTGAATATTAAAAGTAAAATGACTTTGTTCATAGCGTTCATATTTTAAGTCTTTCAATATAAATTCTATGTACAAAAGTATGGAGTTGAAAAAAATAAGATTGTACCCGGATTACAGATTTTTATACCATTTTTCCTGTTTCGTTTGTTGTGCTTTTTAAAATGAAATTCCATTGTCATCCGGCTAAGTTTTCAATCAGGAAATAGAAAACAAGGTTTTGAGCCGGATTACAATGGAATTCAATTCTCCTTATATAAATAGGTAATTAATAGATTTCTATTTCGTCCAAAGCTATTGTGCTGGGTACCTCGCTTTTATCATGTGGGCTATAGCAATCAATTCCATTGCGTATTTTACCTCCGCTTGTAAATTCTATTTTTACCTTCACCGCTTCTTGTGCCGGAAATTCTATTTCTTCATCGAAGCCTCTGAACGTATTTTCTTTGATATCGTAAGTGAATTCTTTTTCGGCTACTTTCTCGAATTTGTTGTCTAAAGAGGAAACATAGACTACAGCTTTGCTCACCGGCAATATTCCACCTGCTGCATTATACAATGTACCGAATCTGATTTTACGGATAGTGGCTTTCTCAAAGTCTACTATAAAAGTAACTTTGTCATTATTGTCTGGGCTGATACCTACCCACGGGGTGGAGGAGGCATTGTTTCCACGTTTTCCATTGGTCAGTCCTAAAGTCACAGTGTCTGCGCCCAATATATCATTTTCTCCTAAAATATCACCTTTCATACCTTTGGGTTCGGGCATGATTTCATATTTTTTCCCACTGATTAAATTCTTGTAAAGCTGTTTATGAGTAACCTTACCGATTTGTTTGCCGTTAACGAAAGCAGCGGCTTTCAAGTCGTATGTGCCGTCCAATGGGAATGGATGATTGTATAAGTTGGCATGTATGGATGGTTGCTCACCATGAGTCGTATAATAGATTTGTGCTCCCGGATAGAATGTTTCCAGCTCTACATTCAGTACACCTTCTTGGGTGGCACGGGTGTTGATATTTACATCAAAGAAGTTGAGGCAAGGTTTTACGCCCATTGCTTCCAGACGTTGGAAGTCTTCAACCATGCGGTTGCAGAATGAAGTAAAATTCTTTTTCTTCATCGGAGTCCAGCCGGTTTCGGATATAGCGATCAGGCGTGGGAAGATTTGATAATCACGGTTATCCTCAGTTGGCATATATTCTGCCCAGCAATTGGCCTGTACACCAATGATGTGCTGTTTTACCAAACTGTCTGCATCAGCCGGTACTGGATTATAGCTGTATGTCTTTTTCAGTGTGTTGTATCCACCGATAGTAACAGGGGCTATTTCCGGTTCTTCCTGGTAATGGTCAAGGTAAGCATAAGGATTAGGAGTCATAATAGCATCATGTCCGGCTTTGGCTGCGGTCATTCCGCCTTCCACACCACGCCATGACATCACTGTGGCGTTGGGGGCAAGCCCTCCTTCCAGTATTTCATCCCAACCGATGATATTACGTCCTTTGCTGTTCAGGTATTTTTCCACACGGCTTACGATATAACTTTGTAATTTCTCTTCTTTCGTATGCTTTCTTCCGTCTACGGGATTGGGAGTGATGTCATTTTCCAATCCCAGTTCACGTATCAGTTTTTGACAATGTTCACATTGTTCCCAGGCTGTTTTAGGACATTCATCACCACCTATATGTATATAAGAGCTTGGGAATAATTCCACCACTTCGTCCATGACTCCTTCCATAAACTGGAAGAAGGTGTCGGTAGGGCAGAATACTTGGTCAAACACACCCCATAATTTGCAAACTTCGTAGGTGCTGTCCGGAGTACAGGACAATTCAGGGTAGGAAGCGATAGCGGCCAAGGCATGTCCAGGTAACTCTATCTCCGGAATGACAGTGATATATTTGCTTTGAGCGTATGCAACGACTTCTTTTATTTCGTCTTGTGTGTAAAAACCTCCGTGGGGCTTGCCGTCATATTTGAATGGGTAATGGGTATAGAAATAATCCACCATGGTTTCTGAACGTTGAGAGCCGATCTCAGTCAGTTTGGGGTATTTTTTGATTTCAATTCTCCAGCCTTGGTCGTCTGTAAGGTGCCAGTGGAAGGTGTTCATTTTATGTGCAGCCAATACATCTATGAATTTTTTGATATAATCTATAGATGCGAAATGGCGGCATACATCCAGCATGGCTCCGCGATAGCGGAATGTTGGGGCGTCTTCTATTTCAACGCAAGGTACACTCCATTCGGCATTACGTGCTCTTTCTTTACAATAGACATCCACCGGCAACAGTTGATACAGGGTCTGTAATCCATAGTAAAAGCCGTTAGGCGCCGATGCGGTAATTTTTATCAGTTGAGGGGTGACCGATAACTTGTAGGCTTCTTTTTCCATCCCCGGAATGCTGTCAAAAACAATGGAGGGTACATTTTCATGTAACTCGTCAGTCGGTTTCAGCTTGAGACCGGCTATATCCAGGAGAGTGGTTGACAGGCCGGAAGCAATGTGTTTCACTTCTTGTGAGGCGTTAACGACGATAGGAACATCACTGTTCAGGTAAAAACGTCCCTGCTGCTCGCTCATGGTAACAGGCAATGGAACTACATTGTACTCATTGATTACTTCTTTCATTTGGCATCCACACATTAATAACCCAACGAAAAATACTGGCAGACTCTTTTTCTTCATAATAAATCTGTGTTAAGTTTTTAAATAAAGGGGGTATAGAAATTCTTTTTGGACAAAAATAGCAATAAAAACGGAATAAACATGTTTTTCAGAGAGATTAATATGTTTACAATATAAAAATATTTTTCACAGATTTGTTTCTTTATTGCTAATAGAATGCTATCTTTGTCCGAGTTAACCAATTTATTAATCTAACACGCATGACAGCAAATACCCCCAAACGCTTGCTTGCTCTTGACATATTGAGAGGCATCACTATTGCAGGCATGATTCTTGTAAATAACCCCGGTTCATGGGGGCATGTGTATACTCCGTTGGAGCATGCCGCCTTTAACGGGTTAACCCCTACCGATCTCGTTTTTCCTTTTTTTATGTTCATTATGGGAATATCCACCTATATTTCTTTGCGGAAATATAATTTTACTTATTCTCATGCTACATTACGGAAGATTGTGAAACGTACAGTCGTTATTTTTTGTATCGGTCTGTTTTTGAATCTTCTGGCCAAATCGGTTTTTACACATCATCTGAATTTTGAAGAGTTGCGTTATTTAGGAGTCATGCAACGGCTTGCTATAGGATACGGTGTGACTAGTCTGGTTGCTATAACGGTGAAGCATAAATATTTTCCCGCTATCATTTTGGTGACTTTGGCCGTCTATTTTCTTTTATTGGCTATGGGAGACGGCTTTAACTTGTCGGCCACTAATATAGTGGCCCGTTTTGATGTATGGGCATTGGGTACATCCCATATGTACCATGATGGTGGAATGGCGTTTGATCCGGAAGGACTATTGAGTACGCTTCCTGCGGTGTGCCATGTAATGGTAGGGTTTTATTGTGGAAAGTTATTGTTTTCTGCTAAAGATAATGACGAGAAGATACAACGGTTGTTTTTGGTGGGTACTATTCTCACATTTGCCGGCTTTTTGTTAAGTTACGGCTGCCCTATCAATAAGAAAGTGTGGTCGCCTACTTTTGTCATTACAACCTGCGGATTGGCATCCAGCTTTTTGGCTCTGCTTATCTGGATCATTGATATAAAAGGTTATCAAAGTTGGTGCGTTTTTTTCCGGTCGTTCGGAGTGAACCCTTTGTTTATCTATGTGTTTGCGGAAATAATGGGGATTCTATTGGGCGCTACGGGGGCAAGTGTCTTTATTTATGAAAAGGTACTGGTTCCGGTGTTGGGAAATTATCCCGGTTCATTAGCCTATGCTTTGTTGTATGTATTATTTTGTTGGAGTATTGTTCATATTTTATACAAGAAAGGTATTTATGTCAAGATCTAAAAACGGAAACAGAAAATTAGTTAAATGAAAGAGACGAAGAATGTTTTTATGTCAGAACTGACGGAGGTGTTTAGCAAACGTCAGCAACAGTTTGTTCAGTTTGCTTACTCGTATGTCAGGAACAGGGAAGAGGCTGAGGATATTGTAATGGGGGCTTTTACTAATGTATGGGAGCACCGGAATGAGTTACAGGAGGATACCAATATTTCTGCGTTGCTGTTGACTGCCATAAAAAATCGTTCATTGAATCATTTGCAACACTTGGAGGTACGTATGCGTGCCGAGCAGCATATAGGAGATATGCGGCAGAAAGAACTGGCTTTGCGTATCTCGACTTTGGAGGCTTGTGATCCCGATAAATTGTTTTGTGATGAGATTCAAGCTTTGGTGCAGGAAGCCATTAGTGAATTGCCTCCTACAAGCAGGGAGGTGTTTATTTTGAGCCGGATGAAAAATTTACCGAACAAGGAAATTGCTTTGCGGCTGGATATTTCTGTAAAGACTGTAGAATTTCATATCACCCGGTCGCTGAAACAGTTACGGGTGCAGCTGAAGGATTATCAGTTTCTTTGGAGTTTTTTATAAAACAAGACCATGCCTCGGTTATTTGGACATGGTCTTGTTCTTATTTCATATACAGGAATCAGAAACTATAATCTGCACTTAAACCGAACACTTTGTTGGTACGGCTATATACATTTGTTCCGGGTAGTCCGGTTCCGTTATAGTTGGTTGATTTTTTTGTATAATCCTCATAATTAGTCCACATATAACCAATATTTAAATTGAGGTGTTTGTTCATCTTTATTTTGGCTCCGACTCCCAAAGAGTAAGAATCACAAGAAAAACTGGTATCTGATTGATAGTTATCTGATAGTCCGTAGTCAGTGATTTGTCCACCACAGCTGAGGGTTAGTTGCTTGGTTACATCAAACTCAATACCTGCCAAGTATTCATTGGTTCCTTTAGTCAGATATTTTTGTTTGCCGTTTGCCATACCTGCATTTTTGTCATCATAAAAATGATATTCTACAGAAGCGCGAAGTACCGGAAGGAATTCGTAGGCGGCTGCGATAGAGAGCATGGCTGGGATGTCATTGGGAGTATTCACACCGTGTTCGTAGGGGGCTACCATATCTTTGGCACTGGGTGGATACTGTAAGTTCTTTGTATTGTTTTCGATATTCAAGTTGGTCTTGAATTCATATTTGGCACCGATGTTCAGTTTACCCAGTTTAGCATCTACACCGATAACAGGAGTAAGTCCCCAGCCGGTTTGGTCACAGTCTAGAGCAAGAGGCAACAGGTTTGTGTCTGTTCCTTTTACAATAGCGTTCAGAAAGCCTTTGTAGCCACCGGTAAAGTAGTTCATTCTACCTCCACCGAATACGGAAAGCCATTCGGTAGCTTTATAGGATAATCCCAGCTGCAAAGAATAAATATATTGTTTACCGTCCATGGCACTTGTTATATCATACATATCAGGAGTTATAACCGTAGGTTTTTCTGCTTTTAAACCTTCTTGAAAAATACCTGCCATAGCTGAGGCGTCGAACATAGGCAGTCCGTCATCAAAAGACGCCTTTCCACCTCCGGCAGTGATGGCGAAGAATCCTGAAATTGTCCACTCACCTTTTTTATATGCGGCGAAGAGGCTGGGGATAACCGGTGCGGCGGCTGTTCCTTCGTAATATTTTTTAAAAGGCTTGTCTGCAACAGTAGGACCTGTGGCGCTAACGCCATTGTATGTCATAAAACTGGCATCAATATTTCTAGTCTGATAAGCGCTCTGAATGCTCAATCCTACATGGAATCCGTCTTTGGGCAAGAAAGCCAGGCCGGCAGGATTAGATAAAGCACCGTCTATTTCTGTTGTAGCACCACGGGATAGCATACGGAGAAAAGCTGCATGTTGATTTGTATTGGTTAAAATACCTCCTGCGAAAGTTGAATTTGAAACGATTAGTGTCGCTGCACTAATTAATAATAGTTTCTTCATTTATTACTTGATTTTTTGTTTGCGGGCGCAAAGGTAGGATAAAATAACACACGGGCAAACCTTT
>UMGQ01023838.1_pt1 | contig 11339 bp, 8 predicted proteins | sample 1965311 | NCBI WGS metagenome assembly UMGQ01 (sample SAMEA4836076, study PRJEB28245) | human gut metagenome | biome: gut microbiome; material: fecal sample | place: Denmark | collected 2008 | reverse complement strand
AATTTAGAGGTACAGCCGTTTTAGCTTTAGCGGAGGTATTCGTTTATGGGAAATGAAAATTTTATTCAAAATACAGAACTGAAAAACGAACAGTTGAAAGATGAAACCGAAATATTCAATTCTTTTATCAATGTTATGGTGCAGATAGTTGAAAAATACGGAAAGACTGTTTTGCAGGAATTGGATTGTGCTGCGTAGGTTACGCAGCCTTACATATCACATTTCCCTATAAATTTATGGAGGTGGTACGATGAACAGAGAAGGAAAGAAATGTGTCTTATATCCGAGAGTAAGTACTGAAATGCAGGTGGACGGATATAGCCTTGAAGGGCAGAAGAATAGCCTGAAACGATTTGCTGACAGAGAGGAAATGGAGATTGTTGGTATATATGAAGATGCAGGTAAATCGGGGAAATCTATTGAGGGGAGACCTGCTTTTAAGAAGATGCTTTCCGATATAAAGAACGGATTGGAGATAGATTATATTCTGGTCTATAAACTTTCACGATTTGGAAGAAACGCAGCAGATATTCTAAATTCATTGGAGTTTGTACAGTCGTATGGAATAAATCTTATTTGTATTGAGGAAGGTATTGACTCATCACAGACAAGCGGAAAACTTTTAATTTCTGTATTATCTGCGGTTGCAGAAATTGAAAGAGAAAATATCATTGAACAGACAATGAACGGACGCAAAGAAAAAGCAAGACAGGGAGGTTGGAACGGCGGTTTTGCTCCGTATGGATATTATCTGAAAGACAATCAGCTCTTAATAGAAGAAACCGAAGCTGAAGCAATCCGAATTATATTTGATAAGTTTGCCAATTCAGACGTAGGGCTTGGCGGAGTAGCAAAATATCTTAATCTGCAAGGAATAAAAAAGATACCTCGTCAGAATGGAACGTTAGAAACATGGAGTAGCCATTTCATAAGGTTGATATTAGATAATCCTGTTTATTGTGGTAAGATTGCTTATGGCAGAAGAACACGAGAAAAGGTAAAAGGCACAAAAAATGAATATAAGCAGGTTCATACAGATGATTATATTCTGGAAGATGGACAACACGAAGGAATAGTTAGCGAAGAATTATGGCAAAAAGCTCACACAAAACGTATGGCAACAGGAATTAAGCAGCCGTCCAAAATAGGTAAGGACAGGTCACATCTGTTGACGGGAATATTAAAGTGTCCTCTTTGTGGAAGCTCAATGTATACGAATAAACATGCGTGGACGAATAAAGATGGCACATACAAAGAAGTTTACTATTATATCTGCGGTAGGAACAAGCAGGAGCGAGGGCATCATTGTGATTACAAGGCATCGCTTAGAAAAACAGACATTGAACCACTTGTAATTGAAGCTGTTAAAGAATTGGTAAGTGATAAATATTTTGCAAAAGAGATAGAAAAGCGTATTGGTGTACAGACCGATACCACTGCTATTGATAAGGAACTTGCCAATTATGAGAGCAAGCTGAAAGAAGTAGATTTGAATAAAGCCCGTCTGGAGCGAGAAATTGATAATCTGCCTATTGATGCTCGTTTCAGAGAAAGAAAAATCCACGACATGACATTAAGGCTTGATGGATTGTATGATACGATTGTCGAGTTGGAAGAACGGATTGAAGATGCAAAGCTGAGAAAAAGTTCTATCGAAATGGAAGCAATCACTCTGGACAATATTTACAAGCTTATGCTGAATTTCGGAAAGCTCTATGATATAATAAGTGACGAGGAAAAGAAAAGCCTTATTACTTATCTCATAAAAGAAATTCAGATATATCCAAATGGGGAGTCAGAGCAGCCTTTGAAGTCAATAGAGTTTAATTTCCCAATATATCGGGATGGTCAAGAGGTAAGGCGGCTCTTGTGGGAAAAAGGTAATACCGTTGAGACGGTTGTTCTTTTGTCCCAACAAAAGCCGGATGACACCATAGAGATCGACCTGGACCTGGATGAGCTGGACGCTACTGCTGCCGAGACCAAAGCTACCTATGAAGAAATCAAGGTATATGCCTGGGATAAGCACCATTTGAAAGTATCCAGCCTGTATATCTCACAGATTAAACGCAAGTGCGGATTAGAGGTTGGCCAGAATTATAACCTGTCCAAATCTGAAAATCCGAAAGTGCCAAAGTGTCCGCCAGAAAAGGAAGTGGCCATTATGGATGCACTGAAACATTTTCAAATGATTTGAGGGAGGTTGATGAATATGGCAAAGAATATGACAGAAGATGCTGTTCGCGACTTAGCTCGTGAAGCTCTTGGTTTGGTTGATAGTGAAATTGCGCGTGCTGGTGTGGGGCAGCTTACTACATTCAATCAGCTTGGGTTCCCGGGAGTAGCCGATAAACCAGATGGTTGGTATCTACCGAATAATAAAAATGAGGTTGCAGTTGTTCTGGAAACGAAAGCAACTCGTATTACTCTTGGGCAAGCGCAGGTTGAGGAAGTTCTGAAAAACGTACACATTATGCAAACACAATATAAGAAGGTTGTAGGAATTCTATATAACGGAGAAGATATTCGTGTTTTCAAAGGTGAAGAGGAAGTAAAGACACCCACCAAGTTGCAGAGTGTTAGCTATTATCTGTCGCTGTATACCGTGGATAGTATTGATAAAGAGCGAATCTATGAATTAACTGCAAAGATCAATAATGGACTGCATTTTGAATTCGGTATTAAAAACCTGTATCATCGCATGATTTTTACTGCATGCGCTTTAGTAGCTGAACGTTATGGTGCTGGATTGCGGCGTCTAAAAGATATGGGGTATGCGACATTCCATACAGCAATTCATTCGACGCTGTCCAAATCGCTCGAAGATAGCCGAAAGCAAAATGCTAAAATTGATATTCTGTTGGAAGAATATTCCGATATTAAAATGAATACAACGGACAATCAGCAGGCAATCAATGATTTTATCGACTGGGTTGTTGAGATCTCCGAGTGTGTCAACTCAAATGAATGGCGTGGTGAAGACGTAATGGGCATCTTCTTTAACGAATTCAATCGTTATAAGAAGAAGTCTGAGGCTGGTCAGGTATTTACGCCTGAGCATATCACCGACTTTATGTATAAGATTCTTGATGTGAATAAAGATGACTATATATTGGACGCGACTTGCGGTTCAGGTGGCTTCCTTGTAAAGGCTATGGCAAATATGATCCGAGAGGCCGGAGGCATGCAGGCAGATGCAGCTGCCGAAATTAAGTCAAACCATCTTTATGGAATTGAGTTTGACCGCGAAATTTATGCATTGGCGTGCGCAAACATGCTGATCCATAAAGACGGCAAAACCAACCTTGAGCAGATGGATGCCCGTACTGATCCTGCCTGCAAGTGGATGAAATCGAAGCCTATCACGAAAGTTTTGATGAACCCGCCGTACGAGAACAAATATGGGTGCATGAAAATTGTTGAAAATGTGCTGGATAACGTTCCTGCTCACACGCAATGTGCATTTATCTTGCCTGATAAGAAGCTGGAAAAGGCAAGCAAGGCCCAGATGAAGCGTATTCTGAAGAATCATCGTCTGCGAAAAGTCATTAAATTGCCTGAAGACTTGTTCTTTGGCGTTGGTATCACTACAAGTATTTTTGTATTTGAAGCTGGCGTTGGGCAAGATGGAAAGGAATTCTTTGCTTGCTATATGGAGTCTGATGGACTTGCAACAGTTAAAAACAAAGGGCGGCATGATATTTACGGAAAGTGGGCAGCTATCGAGGCACATTGGGTTGAAGTCATGGAAAAGCAGTCCGGTGATGATACGTGTCAATGGGTTAATCCTGCCGAGCATTTGTCATATCAGGTACCACAGAAGCCGTTCGAGATTTTCGAGGAGGACTTCCGCAAGACCGCAATGGATTATCTGATGTTCCAAAAGGGAATCGATGCGAAGGTATTTGGTGAGAAGCTGATGACTACAGCAATATATTCGAGCCATGTAAGCTCTAATGAAAATACTGTGACCATCTCGATGCAGAAAGGTGGTGGCAGTAATGAAGAAGATTGATACCAGCAAGTGGAAAGAGTTCCTTATTGGTGATTTATTCGATATTCATCCAACTAAAGCTTATAAAAAAATTAATATTGAACTTTTTGAAGAAGATGGTGCGAACCCAGTTATTGTAAACACTGGGTTTAATAATGGAGTTGGCGGATATGCAAATTTGGAGTGCACAGAGAAAGCCGGAACCATTACATTTACTGACACAGCAGCGAAAAGTACAGATTCTTTTTTCTATCAAGAGAGAGATTTCATCGGTTATCCACATGTGCAAGGAATGTACGCCAAAACACATGAGTGGACAAGAAATGAAGGCCTGTTCTTAAATTCGGTAATAAAGTCGATTCTAAGAGGTCGGTATGATTTTATTCGAAAAATGACACGGGCTGAAATGCTAAAATTAAAAGTCAAATTGCCAGCAGTGATTCAGGCCGATGGAACATATATACCTGATTGGGCATATATGGGTACATATATGTCTGAGGTCATGCAAAATGCGGAGACTTACTTTAAGATTCTGAGGAAAGCTGATGGCGATAGGCATGAAGTTGATACTGCTAATTGGCGAGAATTTCGTGTAGGTGATTTGTTTCAGAATATTGTCAAACCGGTGGTTTTGCATACCAGGCAAGTTGTGGAATCACCGGAAGGTATTCCGTACGTTGTAAGAACAAAGTTCAACAACGGAATCAAATGTAGAGTTCAACCTGTAACAGGAGTGACACCAAGCCCTGCTGGTGTTATTTCGTGGGGTGCTGAAAATGCGACCTTTTTTTATCAACCTGAACCTTTTTTGTCGGGACGTGACATCTATTATATAGATACACGTGAATTTAATCCATTGGTGTGCATGTTTCTCGCATCATGTTTGCAAACTGTAGTTCATAAGTATCCTTATAATTTTGGCCTGTTTCCTGATTTGCTGAAGGAAGAAAAGATTAAACTTCCGGTTATTGCAGATGGTACGCCTGATTGGATTTATATGGGTGAGTACATGAGAATGAGGATGGAAAGCGCAAAAACCGATTTGGTTAATATGCAGTCAGCTTTATAAGAAAACCATCATAAAGCCCGTCGACCTACTGGTCGGCGGGCTATACATGACTATTTCATTTTGGATTCTGAAAATTTAGGAATTCTGAATACGTAAGAATATTATCTTCTCCAACCATTTCTGTAAGGAATTTTCTAAACACTCGATCAATAGGGACAGAAACGAAAAAATAAAGCCGTTTTTTAGGCCTGGAACAACACACATAAAACAAATTGCGATTCCTTATGTATGCTGCCTCTTTATCCTGTGGATATCCATTTTTAATCATAGGGACATAAGTTTCAAACTGATACTGATTCCATCCTTTGCTTATAACAAAAATCACATTATCGTATTCCTCGCCTTTAACGCCATGCTCTGTAGAAAAGTCTGCTTCCGGATGAAAATAATTGATTGCTGCCAAAAACTGTTCGTATTCTATGTCCAAAAAATCCTTAATTGTCACATCGGCTCCCGAATACATTGTTTCTGGTGCATTTAGATATAGATCATAATACCCTTCAATTTTTGCTGGAATCGGAATCAACTTTGATTCAAATACCGTTTGAAGAACATCTACACTGGTTTTTTTGCGTGCTATTTTCAAAGCTTCTTGTAGGTTTTTCCATTTAACTTTTTCAGATTTTTTGGTGATAGGATAACGCTTTAGTTTCAGCGTGTCAAACAGTAACTGCATATCATTGGTTTCTAAGGCTTGATATATTGGTTCAAGCTGTTCCATAAAAAATAGCAGAAATGGATCTTCTTTATCTCTAAGACCATCCTTTAAGATATCTAAAAGTTTATTATATCCCTGTTGGGCAGCGAGAACTCGATGTGTAATCATTAATGTCTTTACATTTTCACTGGCAGGAATGCAGCTGTGTTTAATATGCTCCATTAGACCATTAAGTCTTTCTTTTAATTCAGGCGAAGGCAAATCGCCCTTGAAATTTCGGTCCGTTCTTCGCTCTCCTATATAATCATCACATGTAATAACTGTGACTTCTCCAGCAAAGTTGTCAATGGCAGAGCGCTGAGGAAGCTCCGGTCTAATAAAGTTTAATAGATCTACAATTTTAGGTGCAGAACGGAAATTGGCCCCCTTCTTTATTTCAACAATATTTTCGTGCTGTATTAAACCGCATGCCTTATTTGATTGATAAATGGTTTGCCATGAGTCTCCAAAAAATCCAAATTGAGGACCAGAATTGAGTGATATAAAGTATTCCAAAAATCGGTCAATAATTGGTTTTAAGGAATCTTGATATTCGTCTATTAGAATTAATGGATATTTATCGCTAAAAACGCGGCGAAATTTTGCATTATCTAAAAGAGCAGCAAACAATCGAATGACATCATCATGGTAAAGATACATGATACCATTTTCATTATATCGATGTCCTAATGTATACTCTACTTTTCTAATTGCAAAAAAATCTCCTTCGGTTGACCGAAATGTCTCATCTTCACTTATAAATTTGATGAGGGTACTCTGGTATTGCTTAATTGCATTCCATGCAAAAGAGTGAATTGTTGACGGAATAATAAAAGAATCATTTGCAAGCCGTCCGGAGATAACATCCACTGCGGCATTTGTATAAGTAATACATACTACATGCTGGTTCTTTTTGCGGTACTGCTTCCATTTATTTACTTGTATCCACTCAATAACCTTATTAAGTGAATAGGTTTTGCCTGACCCGGCCCCAGCTTCAACACGAAAATTATATCCCTTTTGAAGGGTATCGATAATCTGTAAGTCTATTTTATTAGCTTCCTCTTGTGCTAACTCAAAGTTTGATTTTTGAGGTTCCTTTGACATACGTTTCCCCTCCTTACACAAGGACTTTTTGCTTATTGAGCCATACCAGACCATCTTTAAGATACTTGGGAATAGAATAATCAGGGCAATCACAAATCAATCTGAGCGCAAAATCTGTTTTACTTTTTTCTGTAAATTCCAATTTTTCCTCTGTAACAGGATCAGCTAACCCATAAAAAGCTCTATTCACGTTTTTGATGGCTTCTTCTAAGGATCTTCCGCATAGTCCATTTTCAGCAACCTGAAATTCTATATGGCATTTATCTATGGTTTTCTCGTCAGCTGTTAGATTTATAATATCTTCTAATTTTATTTTGCTTTTGTCAGCACTTGGTAACCCCTTTACTTGTCTAACCCACCATTTAATTGTTGAATTTGATGTGGTTTTCCCTTTGCTCACAACAGATTTAGTTCTCCCATCTTTCATTGCATCAATATCAGTAATAATCAAGCAGGGAATCCCCAAAAAGCGAACAAATGGTATAAATTTATATGCATATGCCCCGCCGATTTCAATTAATGCATAATATTGAGCTGGAAGCTTATATGTTATGGGCGCAAACAGTCCTGATTTATCACATTTTTCTATCATGTCCGGGACAAGCAAACGTTCCGATGCACCTTCCACAAAAATAACCTTATCAGCAAAAAACAGGTCGCAACGGCTCAACGTTAGATACTTCTTGATAAAATCCATATTTTCGGGATCTTCTGCACCAAAAGCGCCTAAATCCTTATAAACAACGCCTCTTTTTGTCTTTTGTGCATACCGGATGTTGGAAAAATCCATAGTATTAGCAATATGTGCCGAATGCGAAGTCAGAAAGGTTTGAATATGTACATCCGATATTTTTGATAAGAATGTTTGTAAATATCCTGCGAACGTGTGCTGCATTTGGGGATGCATGTGTGATTCCGGCTCTTCGACAAATAATAATGGAATACATGCTGTGTGATCTTGCTTAATTTTTTCTGAGAAATCAGCAAGTAAAAATTCCATCTTTATAAGATTTTTGTAGCCAAGGCCATTATGTGAGCTTGGAAGAGCTTCCCCGGCAAGTGGAGCCGTATAGGTTAATTCTGTTTGGTCTTTTATCTGATTATCAATTTGTAGTTTAGTGTTGACTCCAAGCTGCAATTCCTCTCCGTTCGGATAACCAAAGCCAATAGCCTTTCCAACAATCGAGCTGAGGAGATTACTGCTTTCCCTTTGAATGGATTTGTTTGCTTCCTCAACAGTTTCACGTAGCTTTAATACATCTGCTGCTATTTTGGGGTCTAAATTTTTTATATCGACACTAAAATAGCTACTAATCAGCGTTCCTAAAGAATTATAATTTTGCTCTGTGGCTTCCCCTAATACACGTTCTGCTGGTATTGGATAGAATGGAAAAAGATCTGCCAATTCTTTTTGTGTTTTTATTTGTACATCTGCTTTGTCCTTGGGATTAATAGCATATATAACCAATTCAAACATTTTTGAGAAATTTGCAGAACATACCTCTTTTGTTTCTTGAGGATCTAAGGCAAATGTCCCGTCTTTATAAAAACAGGTATGGAAACAGTTACGCAACGATTCCTCATCCATTTTCAATGAGTATTCAGCTTTAACTAATGCAGTTGTTGTATCAACATCTACATCAATAATAAATGGGGAAAGTGCTCCTAAATTATCTTCCGCATCATCTAAAGAGTAATCGATGAGGAACTCTATTGATGTTAACGGTAATCTTTTGCATAGCTGTTCATACGTTATCTTTTTTCTCATAAATTGAGCCAACAGTATAAACGCATATTTTCGCCTCTGCAAAGGATAATCATCGTATGATAAAACCCTATTTTTAACCACCTTCTCTAAAATGTTCATACACGATGTTTTTGCTGTATTGTTGCGGCCAACAATTAAGGTTATGTTTTGATGAACGTCCAGTTCGGCATTAACAATTAATCGGAAATTATTTATTGTAATTTTTGATAAAAGCATGATAAACCTCCTTACACCGTATAGCTAACAGACAATGTATGCTTGTTTTACGTTCATAGGTTCCACATGACGTGTTAGGTATGTGATTGCTTTTTTAGCGAATACTTGACTAATCATTCGATCCCATTCTGCAAGTTTTCGGATTTCCGTTGTCCGGTTCACAAAGTCAAAATATATTTCGCCCCATTCGCCATCGTAGTCTACCTGATACAGATAGATTGCGGTGGCGATTTCTTTTTTCTTTCTGGTAATGTTTTTGCGTTTTAGATGCACAGCGTGCAGAATACCCTCTTCTACCAAAATAGTGGTGAGTTTGTCCAGCGCCTTACGATATGCACGTTCCGCACCACTGGTTCCGCTTCCCTCAAACAGAGTAGCAAGCTCCTCAAAGGAAGAACGGCTGCTCATAGGACTTACTCTGCCGCAGTGCATACAGATAGCATTGCGTTTTTCCAGCAAAGTCTGTTCCCGATAGTCGAGAGTATCAAAAGCTTTTTGAATGGCTTCAGCTTTGATGCCATTCCAGAGGATTTCGGCGTAGTCCCAGTGATCGTCTCGGCTGACATCTTCACCGGTTTCCTCGCTGTCTTCATCTTGTCGGGAAACATAGAATGATTGGCGACTGCGAAGCCCTTTTGCCGCCTTCAGATATTCAGCAGCCGTTTCCTGCTTACAGTTCTTTTCAGCCGCATATTCGGAGATGGTTTTCTGTGCATGTTCTCCCGATGTGCGGTATTTCCATGCAATTCCTCGAATTTTCTTGTATTGATCCAGAGAATCCACAGACCAACTTTCTTCCAGCATACGACAAGAAAGAAGAGCATCTGTGATAAAAGGATACAAATATGTTGTAAAGTCAGCTCCTATGCTGGGATCATAATCTAAAAAGCGCTCAATCACAGCCACAACGCAGGCCATTTTATAATCAAGGAAGCGCTCCGGATCATATCGCTCATTGCCGTCGCTGCGCCAAAAGTTATAAATCCGTCCATTGAGCATCTTTTCATAGTGATGCAGAAAGAAAGACAGGTACCTCAAATTATTCTGTTGCTGTGCCTGGATGATATAGTCATTCAAATTAGATACTTTAGGCGGCTCCGGTTCTAACTGTAAGGTGCGCTCTGCTTCCATGCGAGACAAGTTTTCACCGGTATAAAATCCATATTTTGAGGAATATCCCTTCAAGTTCCATTTGTATTCCGGCATCGGCGCACCTCCTTTCAATCATGCACTTTCAGTTTCTAACTTATTTTAAGTGCAATAAAATACACCGGGAAATCAAAGCCGTCTCTGGTAAGAATCATTGACGCTATCCGTGTCGCAGCATTAGGATGAACTAACGGAGAAAAATTTTCCTTTATCTGAAGTGGAAAATCATAGTGCAGAATATGCTCAGAATACCTTTCCCAAAATGCTTCAAAATTTGCTGAATTAACATAGGCTACAATAAAAGTAGCGGTACCTAAGGCATTATAATTCGTTATTGATTTACTGATATGTCTGTCTATATAATCGGCATTTACGCTATTTAATTTCATACCTTCAAATATGCCGATTTCTTTCCCGTCCTTAGTTAACAGGATATCAACCTCAGCAGCATCTTTGCCGCTCGCAGACACACCGTGTCGAGATTGATCTTTTACTTCGAGATACCCCTTAGCAAAAAACATATCCCTAAAATAATCGTTGATACTATTTTCTGAACTTTCAGCGTTGAATAAAGCATTCCAACATACACGTTCTCCTATTTGGACTAAATCATTGAGAACATTTTTGGCTGTTTGAATATCACAATTTAATCTTTCCTCATTAGACGAAGGACTTTCTACATCTTCCAATGAAACATCCGCATCAAAATAAACAACGTTTCTAATGAGGAATCCAGACTCGCTTGGTTTAAGAGCTTTTCCAATAGCGTCTTTTAATTTTTTATCTGCACGTTTTAATACGGAAATATCCTTGTCTGTACCCTCAAATGTAAAGTCAAGAGCTCTTTTGTTCCAGTTATCCCCTCTTAGACCAGCATAATATGCTAAACCAACATCTTCATACTCATACTTGCAGTGCTGAAATGCTTCTGCCAATTGTCTATTGGCTAATTGCAAAAGGTACTGAACAACACGCTTTTCAAAATTTTCTGGAAGAATATATGTAAAATCAAATTCACCCATATTAGATACCTCATACATTAAGTTGTTACTTTTGTTTTACTTCTCGTAATAAGGATTCCTGTTCCATTTCCGACTCATAACACCCTTTGGCATAAGACACGTTGCTCAATGCCCGCAGCATTTTATCTTTGGCCAGTTTTTTCATACGTTTGGCAATGTCAGCATCGAGAGTCCCACGCTTGACATACCGGTTAATGGTGTTACAGCGGCGTTCATAAATCTGCTTGATAGGATGGTCAGCAGCAAGTTCACGCTGTGACCTTCCTTGCAGGTTTCCAATTTGGCGGCAAGTTCGATGGAGCTTATCCCCTGGAGCA
>UMGQ01012005.1_pt1 | contig 11502 bp, 8 predicted proteins | sample 1965311 | NCBI WGS metagenome assembly UMGQ01 (sample SAMEA4836076, study PRJEB28245) | human gut metagenome | biome: gut microbiome; material: fecal sample | place: Denmark | collected 2008 | reverse complement strand
GGCTCTCCCCTTGCCTACCATAAGCACGCTGTTTATAAGATGGTAGACACCTGCGGCGCTGAATTTGCCGCGGAAACGCCGTATTTTTATTCCACGTATGACGAGCACTGCGAAAGCCGTGAACTGCAGCGCGGGGAAAAAGAAAGAATCATCGTTCTTGGTTCCGGCCCGATCCGTATCGGTCAGGGCATTGAATTTGACTATTCCTCCGTGCACTGCGTTTGGACGTTAAAAGAACTTGGCTACGAAGTGATTTTGATCAACAACAACCCGGAAACGGTTTCCACCGACTTTGACACAGGCGACAGGCTGTATTTTGAACCGCTGACGCCCGAAGACGTTATGAACGTGATCCGCGTGGAAAAACCCGTTGGCGTAGTGGTTGCCTTTGGCGGGCAGACCGCGATCAAACTGACGAAATATCTGGACGATAACGGCATTCGTATCCTTGGCACCTCCGCCGAAGGCATCGACGTTGCAGAGGACAGGGATAAATTTGACAAACTGCTGGAACGATTCGGCATCTTCAGGCCAAAAGGCACATCGGTTACCACGCTTCAAGGCGCACTGGACGCAGGCAGGCAGCTCGGCTATCCGGTTCTGCTCCGGCCAAGCTACGTTATCGGCGGTCAGAATATGACCATCGCTTATACCGATGAAGATGTAGAGCAGTACATGAACATCATTCTTTCCCAAGGCATTGAAAACCCGGTGCTGGTGGACAAGTATATGATGGGCACGGAACTGGAAGTGGACTGCATTTCAGACGGTGAAAAAGTGCTGATTCCGGGCATTATGGAGCACATTGAGCGCGCAGGCGTACACAGCGGCGACTCCATTGCCGTTTATCCGCCTTATAATCTGAACGACAAAATGTTGCACAAGATCTGCGATGTTTCGGAAAAACTGGCTCTGTCGCTCGGCACGAAAGGGCTTGTCAATATTCAGTATCTGATCTATCAGAATGAATTGTATGTGATAGAAGTCAACCCGCGCGCATCCCGAACGATTCCTTATATCAGCAAGGTAACGGGCGTGCCGATGGTAGAACTTGCAACAAAGATCATGGTTGGCGCGTCTCTGGACAGCCTCGGCTACGGCACGGGACTTTATAAGACACCGCCCTATTTTGCCGTTAAAGTGCCTGTATTCAGTTTTGAGAAACTGAATAATGTAAACAGTCAGCTCGGCCCGGAAATGAAATCAACGGGTGAAGTGCTGGGTGTTGGCAAAAATCTGAATGAAGCGCTGTTCAAAGGGCTGATCTCCGCAGGATTTAAAATTGAATCCCGCAAGGAATCGCGCCACGGCGTGCTGATTACCGTTACGAAAAAAGACCGGTATGAAATCGTAAATCTTGCGAAAAAGCTGGATGATCTGGGCATAAAGATATGGGCAACGCCGCAAACCGGAAAAGCAATTGCCAGCTTAGGAATAGAAGTAGAAACGGTAAACAAGCTGAGCGAGGACAACTCCATCATGGAACTTGTGGAAAGCGGGCAGCTTGATTATATTGTTTACACCGGCAAGAGCGACAAAAAGAGCATTGCCGATTACATAAAACTCTTTAACCGCGCAAACCAACTTGGAATCGCCACGCTGACCTCGCTGGACACGGCAAACGCGCTTGCTGATATAATTGCAAGCCGATACAACCAAATGAACACGGAACTTGTGGATATCAACCATATGCGCAAGGAAAAGAGCCTGCTGAAATTCAGCAAAATGCAGGGCACAAGCGATGACTATATTTTCTTTAACAACACGGAAAATGTTATTACCTGCCCCGAAAGTTTTGCGATAGAATTTACGGACAGGAACAGGAGCATCGGCGGCGACGGCATTGTTTTGATTGAGCGTTCTGAAAAAGCTGACGCAAAGATGCGCATCTTTAACCGCGACGGTTCCGAGGGCGAAATGGCTGGCAACTCCATACGCTGTGTGGGCAAATACCTGTATGATAACGGTATTGTGCAGAAAGAAAACATAACCGTGGAGACGGCAAGCGGAATCCGGAGCCTTGAACTGTTTACAAGAAACGGCAAAGTTTCTTCCGTAACGGTGGATATGGGCAAAGCCTATCTTAAGCCGGGCGAGATCCCTGCCCTGTTGGACGGCGAGAATATTATTGCAAGAAATGCCGAGATCGGCGGAAAAGAATACAGCATGACCTGTGTTTCCGTGGGCAATCCGCACTGTGTGATCTTTGTGGACAATGTGGATAAAGTAGGCATTGAAAAAACAGGGCCGCAGATTGAAAACGCTGAAATTTTCCCTGAAAGGATAAACACGGAATTCGTGCGCGTGGTAAACAGAAGAACGCTGAAAATGCGTGTTTGGGAACGCGGAAACGGCGAAACGCTTGCCTGCGGAACCGGCGCCTGCGCGGCGGCGGTTGCGGCAGTGCTTGAGGGCAAGTGCGATAAGGGCAAAGATATCACCGTTAAACTCAGGGGCGGAGATTTGATCGTGAATTACACGGATGAAAAGATTACCCTCACAGGCGACTGCAACCTTGTGTTTACCGGCGAGATTGAATATTAAAGCAAAAAACGTAATAAAACAAGATAAAAGAAAAGGTATGCAAGAAATCGCATACCTTTTCTTTCTGTTCTATTTTGCGGAATCTGCAACGAACCAATCAAGATTTGTTACGGCGTCATAAATGATCTTCACGCAGTTATCTGTGCCGAGCGAAGTGCTGTTGAGACTGATATCAAAATTCTGCGCCCTGCCCCACTGGCGGTCTGTGTAATAGTTATAATTGATACGGCGGCGCTTATCAATATCTTTCATCAGTTTGCGCGCCTGTTTGATATCCGCATTCTTATACTTCATGATGCGCTGGATCTTGCTTTCCTCATCGCCGTGGATAAAGACATTCATGCAGTCTTTTCGATCCTTAAGTATATAATCCGCACACCTGCCAACGATGATGCAGGGGCCTTTATCGGCAAGTTCAAGAATGATCTTTCTTTGAGCGGAGTAAACATAATCCTCCAGCGATGTTCCACCGCTGTCCCTGCTTACAAAGCCGTAAGAAAAGATGCTTTTAAACGGGGAATGCTCCCCCGCCTGCTCCACAAATTCCTCGGCAAAACCTGTTTTTTCCGCCACCTTGGTGATGATCTCCTTATCATAGTATTCCCAGCCGAGTTTTTTGGAAAGTTCCTCGCCTATATATCTTCCTCCGCTGCCGAATTCACGGCTGATCGTGATAACATTATACTTCATAATGATCCCTCCGTTGAAGAATTTGCCAAAGTTAGGCATACTATGGCTATTTTTATTTTATCATATTATAATATATTTTTCATCAAGCGGAATAGACAAAGATTTTCCCTTGTTTTTATTAAAACAGCACAGAAAAAGCGGCTGACCGAGATCAGCCGCTCAAAAATTTATATTTTACAGGAGTTCGGACACCATATCAGCAAATTCCGTTGGATTCTCCACTTCAAGGCCGCTTACAAGGCGTGCCTCGTTATAAAGGATCTTGGTATACTTCTGCAGTTTTTCTTTATCTTCTGCAAAGAATTTGAAGAGTTTTTCCGCGATCTGGTGATTAGAATTGATCTCCAGCACAAGCTGTGCCTTTACACCCTGGTTGCCGCCGGGCATGCGGTTTAAGATCTTTGCCATATCCAGCGAAACATAGCCCTCGCTGGAAAGGCAAACGGCGTGGGAGCCGAGAGAATCGGAGAATTTGACGGCGGAAACCTCATCGCCAAGATAACCTTTCATTTCATCCAGCATATCTTTTGCGCCGCTGTTCTTTTCATCCAGAGCTTTCTTTTCCTCTTCGGAAGAGAGGTTCAGATCGTCCTTACAGATATTGGCAAACTGTTTGCCGTCATATTCCATCAGCATCTGAACGGCAAATTCATCCACATCATCCGTAAAGCAAAGCACGTCATAACCCTTGGATTTCACTGCCTCCGTCTGCGGAAGCAGAGCGACCTTTTCCGGCGTTTCGCCGCAGGCATAATAAATCTTTTCTTGCCCTTCCGGCATAGCTTCAATATATTCCTTTAAGGTAACGTATTTATTGTCTTTTACGGAACGGAACATCATAAGATCTTTCAGGCCGTCTTTTTCCGCGCCGTAATCGGCATACACGCCCCATTTGATCTGCACGCCGAACGTATCAAAGAACTTTTCATACTTTTCACGGTCTTTCGCGAGCATCTTTTTGAGTTCGGATTTGATCTTTTTATCGATTGCCTTTGCTATGATCCTAACCTGATAATCCTGCTGCAGTGTTTCACGGCTGATATTCAGATTGAGATCGGCGGAATCTACAATACCTTTTACAAAACTGAAATAATCCGGCACAAGATCCGCGCATTTTTCCATGATCATAACGCCGTTGGTATAAAGGGCAAGCCCCTTTTCATACTCTTTGGAATAATAATCCATGGGAGGAGCGGACGGGATATAGAGAATGGAATCAAATGTAGCCGTGCCCTCTGATTTGAAATGGATCACATCCAGCGGATCATGGTAATCAAAGAATTTGTTTTTATAGAAAGCATTGTATTCTTCAGGCGTGATCTCATTTTTATTCTTGCGCCAGAGCGGCACCATGGAATTGAGCGTTTCAACCGCTGTTTCTTCCTTATATTCGCCCTCTTTATCCGGGTCGGGCACAGAATGTGTGGTTTCCATTTTAATCGGATAGCGGATATAATCGCTGTATTTCTTAACAAGCTCCGTAATGGTATACTGCTCAAGGAAATGCGAATAATCCTCATTTTCCGTATCGTCTTTCAGATAAAGCGTGATCACGGTGCCGGGCCGCTCTTTTTCACACGCCGCAATGGTATAGCCATCCGCGCCTTCAGACACCCATTTGTGGGCGGTATCCTCGCCGTAAGCCCTGGAGATGACCTCTACTTTTTTTGCAACCATAAAGGAAGAATAAAAACCAACGCCGAATTGACCGATGACCTCAATATCATTCTCCTTAGCCTCTTCATTATCATTCTTAAAATTGAGCGAACCGGATTTTGCGATCGTGCCGAGGTTGGATTCCAGTTCATCGGCGGTCATGCCGATGCCGTTATCCGAAATGGTCAGCGTTCTGCTTTCCTTATCTGCTGAGATAAAGATCTCAAAATCATCCTTATTCATACCGACCGCTGTATCGGTAAGAGATTTAAAATAAAGTTTATCAATCGCGTCTGACGCATTTGAAATCAATTCGCGGATAAAGATTTCCTTATTGGTATAAATGGAATTGATCATCATATCAAGAAGTTTTTTGGATTCCGCTTTAAACTGTTTCTTTCTCATTTGATCACCCTGTATTTTAAAAAATTAGCACTCTGCTCTTTTGAGTGCTAATACTATTATAATCTTTATTTTAAATTTGTCAACAGGTGTCAAAAAGAATTTACAAACTTTACCAAAATAATATTACAGCATTAAACACACTTGGCATATACAAATCAACAACGGCTTTTTATCTGTTTTCAATATATATAAAAATCCTGATCTTTAAACTTACTTTCCATCTGCTGTGCCATGCAGCCGTTTTATACAAGCTGCTTTCAAACCGATGCAAAAAATGCTTTGGCGCAATCATAAGGGCAATCCAAACAGATATAAATAAAAGAAACAAAAGGCAAAAATACGGATTATCTTTTTGCGGATCACAATATTTGTTTGCGAATTTTTCACCGATCTTATTTCCGAACAAGCCGGAGAGCACAAAGACGATTGCGCCCATATAAAGCGTTTCTTTAAAAGCGTTCCAAAACACCATATTCGTCATGCTGCTGAAACTGCCGCTGCTTGTTAAAAAGCCCATATTAATCGCAGTGTTATACACCTCCATACCGAACGCCATTATGTAAGACATCAACAGACCGAAAACGGATCCCTGAAATTTTGTTTTTGGCATTTTTTATAATCTCCTCCATAATAAAAATAGCGTATAACGCCGTATGGCATTATACGCTTTGCTGTGCTTTTATCGCTACACGCAATATTACTTATAACACTTTTCAAAAGATTTGTCAAACAAAAATACACAACTGTAATACGGTTTATTTAAGATAATCCAGAATATCCGGCTTTGTATTTTTGAGTTTTCCGTCCATAACCAGTTGCAGGATCTTAGAAAGCGTATCACCGATCTCTTTACCGCGGTAACCGAGGGAGAGCAGATCATTTCCGTTTACGGCAAGATCGGAAACCCGGTAAGGCTCACCTTTTTCAATGAATGACTCCGCTTCCTTTTTTAAGGACGAAAGCACCTCGATCTCCCTTATAACTTCCGGCTTATTCAAATTATGTGCTTTCAGATCTGCAATACGAACGTCAAAAAGAGAAAGCGTGTCTTCCTGCCCGATCTCATGAAACCAATGTTTGATCTGGATATCGTTTACATTTTCAACGGACTGGTGATACCGGATCAGTGTGGTAACCTTATTGAAAATTTCGTTTGATACTTTAAGGCTTTTCAGTACGTTTGCGGCAATTTCCGCACCCGCGGCAGCATGCGTTTTAAAATGATCCCTGCCGTTTTCATCCGTTGTTTTCACTGCCGGCTTGCCGATATCATGCAGCAGCATCGTAAGACGGATCACAGGATCTGCAGGCGCGAAATTCACGGAATGAATAATATGCTCATAAACGGTAAGCGTATGCCACGGCGTATTCTGGGCGCAGTCAAAAGTTGGGATCAGTTGGGGAATGATCACGCCGATGACCTGCCTGTATTCCGAAAGCACCGGCAAAACATTTTTGCCGCAGAGCAGTTTTAACAGTTCCGAAAAGATCCTTTCCGCGGAGATGTTTTTCAAAAGACACATATTTTCAAAAACCGCTTGCTTGGTTTCTTTTTCTATTTCAAAGCCGAGCACGGAGGAAAAACGCAGGGCGCGCATAATGCGAAGCGCGTCCTCTTTAAACCGTGTATCCGCATTGCCGACGGCACGAATACGCTTATTTTCTATATCTTCCCTGCCGCCGAAAAGATCTATAATGCCGGTTTCATCATTATATGCCATGGCGTTTACGGTAAAATCCCGGCGTTTCAGATCCTCTTTAATGTCCGAAACAAATGAAACGTGCTGAGGATGACGACTGTCCTTATACTCCCCATCCGCACGAAACGTGGTAATCTCAAACGGCGTTTTATCCATAACGGCGGTTACGGTGCCGTGTTTCAGCCCGGTTCCCACCACTTTTATATTCTGCGCGGTCAATATCTTTTCCGTTTGCTGCGGCAGCGCCGAAGTGGCAATATCCGTATCAGAATTGCGGATTCCGAGAAAATAATCACGCACGCAGCCGCCCACCACATACGCCGAATACCCGCCGCGGTGCAGCGCATTTAATATGATTTTTGCCTTATCTGAGATCTGCATAATTTTACCTCCGCCGTCTTTGATTATTTTACCACAAACGCACAAACAATACAAATATGAGAAATTTATTTTACTATTCTTTTATGTTTTTGCTTGGCGGGCAGGGATACTGCACCATAGAAATCCTGTGGCGTGGCAGAACGCATTACAGCATGTTCCTTGCCGGCGGAATTATTCTGATGTTTCTGGCATTCATTCAAAGGGAAATGAAAAAGGCACCTCTTTTGGCGAAGTGCCTTTTGGGTACTGTGTTTATCACTGCTGTTGAATTCATTTTCGGCTGCATTTTCAATATCACGCTTGGCATGAATGTTTGGAACTATGAAAATGTGCCGCTGAATCTGCTGGGGCAGATCTGCCTGCCGTTTTCACTGCTTTGGCTGCTGCTGTGCGTTCCCGTTTTCAAATGGGTCGTGAAAGACAATCTTTACCGCAGATTTGTCTGAATACTTTTGCAGTTCTTCCCTTGCCTGTTTGATCTCATCCTCATTCAGAGGGGGATGATCCTCCGGATAATCCCAAAGATCAAACGGGTTTTCTTTTTGAATGACCATTCTGCCGTTTTCATCCAAAAGCCAAGGGTAAACAAGTATTTTTCTTTTATTTTTCACATAAAACAGGCTGCCTGTTCTGCCGTGGGATATATTTTTCCAATAGATCAGGCCCTTTGCCTGGCGCATAATGGTGAGCACCTGCTGGTCATACGGCAGGCGTTTGAACTGCCACCTGTTGAACGCAGGCAAAATCAGGATCCCTACGGCGGCCACAACCACAAGAATAAGAATGATCTGATACGTTTCCATTATTTTTCAAATCCTATTGTAATGATCTCAAACGGCGAATATTCGATCACATCCGTTTCCTGCTGCGTTTCCTCCAGCATATTCAGGAGACGGACTTTTTGTTCCAGTTTGATCCTGCCGCGTTCGCCGTTCTGCTCTGAAAGCCTGGCGACGATCATGGAGCCGTCCTCGCTGTACTTGAGCGCCTGAAGATACAGCGGCTCAAAGGAGGGCAGGCTGCACTGCGCGTCTGACCTGATCAGCGGGACATTATATTGCAGAGAAAGCGCATTAATCTGCGCCGCAACGGCATTTCCGGCATGCGGCACGATCAGATAGCAGAAATTATGGTGCCCCATATCGGAAGTGACATCCGGGCGTATGGTGGATCTTAGCAGGGAAAGGCTGATCAGATTCTGATCAAAGCCGACGCCGTATTTGTTTTCATTAATAACGGCTATGCCGCCGCCTGTTTCAGAAAGGTCGCACCATTTATGCTGGCAAACCTCAAAGCGCGCCTGCTGCCAGGAAGTATTTCTATGCGTATCCCGCTCAATAAAGCCGGCGGAGGTATCGCAAAGCGCCTTTCTTGCAAGCACATTGCACTGAAATTCCGCTTTTGCAAGTTTATGCTTTTCATTCCAGTCCACAACATGCTCCACTTCGATTCCCCTGCTGCGCCTAAAGAACCGAACGATCACCGTCCAGGTGGATTTTTCCGTTTTCAGTGTTGCTGCAAAAGAGGCGGCCTCGCCGTCTTTTTCAAGCAGGGAAAGCGGCATGGAGACCTCGGAAGCGATCTCCTTATCCCGGTAATTCGGCAGGATATCCCACGCGTCATAATTTCCCGGGCAATCCGCAAAGATCTTTACTTTATTAAAATCTCCGCTGACCCACTCGCGGCAAAGTTCTTTATCATACAAAGACGCAAAAGAACCGTCCTCATTCAGTTTCGCCGAATAATACGGCGTTTCAATCTTTTCACCGCTGACGGTGATCCACTCGCCGTTAAAATACGTGCTGCGCAGATGAGCGCCCGAAAGCGCGGGAAGATTCGGAAAAAGCCAGTTGCCCTTTTCAAATTTTCTGGTGGAAGTGCCCTTTTTATTCGGAACAAACGTAAGCGCGTCACGCTTGAAGTTAAGCGTGTTGAAATACTTGGAACCCGTGCCGATCAGTGCGTCCAGCGCGGTTTCGATCTCTGCGTAATCCGCCATGGCATCTTCATAAACCGGGTGGATATGCGAGCCGGGCAGGATATCGTGAAACTGATTTACAAGGAATTTTTTATAAAGGGCCGTGATCTCCTGCGTATGATCCTCCCCGTTCAGAACGCCGAGCATCTCCGCCGTTCTGAACTTGAACTCCAGACGGCGGTTTGCGGCTTTCAGATCGCTCTTTGTTGTAAAAGTGCCGCGGTGCATTTCAAGATACAATTCGCCGTCCCATATTTCCAGATTGGGGTTATCCTTAAGATTTTTTTCAAGAAATTCCGCGCCGCCCATATGGGTGCATTTCGGCATAACGGAAAGTTTATCAAACCGATGCATCAGTTCAATCATTTCTTCCGTGCAGCCGGAGCCGCCGTCGCCGTAGCCAAACATATTCATCGTTTGCCCGCCGCTGTCCTTATCAATATATGCCTCCCAGTTTTCCTGAATCTGGCTGGGCATATTCCATGTAATAAAATGCGTGGGCGGCACGCAGGCGTATACTTCTGTGCCGTCTATACCGCGCCAAATGAAATTGTTATGCGGAAAACGGTTTGTATCATTCCATGTGGACATTTTGTTTGACACAAAATACTCCACGCCGCTCTTTTTTAAGATCTGCGGCAGAATCCAGCTGTTGCCGAACACATCGGGCAGCCATGCGTTATTTACGGTTTTGCCGAACATGCGTTTATAGGTGAGCTGACCGTAAAGGCACTGCCGGATCAGGCTTTCTGCGCTTGGGATATTACAGTCCGGCTCCACATACATGGCGCCGACCGGCTCAAACTGACCGGTTTGCACCTTTTCTTTCAGTTCTGCAAAAACATCGGGATAATACTTTTCCAGCGTTTCATAAACATACGGCTGCGTATGCGTATACTTAAAATCGGGATACCGATCCATCAGTCTTAACTGGATCAAAACGGTGCGCAGATTTTTCTGCACGGCATGGATACGGCGCCAATAGTACGCGATATCCAGATGCGAGTGGGCGATCAGCGCCACGTCCCCTGCGCCCTTGTACGTATCGTTTGCGTAGATGACGTCATTAATATACTTCTGCGCATCGGCAACGCCCGTGAGTTCATCGCCGTCAAAATCGATCAGATTCATTGCGTTGTTAAGTTCTTTATTCAGAAAATTTCTGTAGTCCTCGTTAAAACGCTCACTTTTTGCAATATCAAGCAAGAGTTCAAAATCATAGACCAGATCCTGAACCGCATGATCCACCGTGCAGAGATAAGCGCCTTCAAAAATCTGGCGGCAGCCTCTGACGGACAGGCTTTCCGGATTTCGCTCGTCATCCGGCTTGCTTCTGTTATATCCTGTCATTTCAAAATGGAGCGTTTTGGTATCATCCACATACGGGGAAAGCAGCATTCTTTCACGGTTGGGATCCACGCCGCCGACATATTTGCCGTTTACCTGAACGCAGATCTCCGCTGCGGTCTTAAGCGAAAACCAGAGTTCCCTGCCCTGAAGTTCCACGGGCACCTCCACATCCGCTTTTATAAAAGCGGTGCCGTCCGGCGTGAAATACAGATCGCCTTTACGCAGCGGGCGGTAACCCTCCGGATAATATTCATATTCCATTTCAGAGATCTGGCGGGCATCGCGGATCATCAGATTTTTGATCTCCCACTTAGAAGAGTAGATATGGCGCTTGAGCCAGCCAAAACGCAGATCCGTCCACTCCTCCGGGCGCATGGATCTTCTTACTACTTTGATATGAGCCATTCTTTCCCCTCCTTACACATCCTGAAAATACGGCTTTTTGCGGATTGCCGTAACTTTTACTTCTTTTTTCAGATCCCGTTTGATCTCGCTTTCTATCCACGAAACGCAGCGGTCAAGGATCAGGCATTTAGAACATTCGCCGCAGAAGATCACGGTCAGAACACCGTTTTCAAAAGAAACAAATTCGATCCAGCCGCCGTCTCCCTGCAGTTTCGGCTGAAGAACCGTTTCCACATAATTCTGTATCGTTTTCATATTTCGTACCTCAGCCTTCTATAATCTGCGCTCTGATCTTTTCCAAACGTTTGTGCGCCTGTTTTCTGTTTTCCTCACGAACGCTGTAATAGATTTTGATCTTTGGTTCCGTGCCGCTCGGTCGCACTGCAACCCAAG
>UMGQ01011872.1_pt1 | contig 11780 bp, 8 predicted proteins | sample 1965311 | NCBI WGS metagenome assembly UMGQ01 (sample SAMEA4836076, study PRJEB28245) | human gut metagenome | biome: gut microbiome; material: fecal sample | place: Denmark | collected 2008 | reverse complement strand
TTCAAATCTAACTTTTGGGGGTCACCACAAATTACTCAGGCTGTTTTATTATTTTTTATTTCTCTTTTTTACTTTTTATTATTATAGTTCACGCTCATATGTGCCAACAATTGATCCGTTAGAATATGAGTCATTTCGTATCCATGCATTTTTGTAAAAATCCGATGATGTGTGAGAAGTATAATTTGTTGATAAAGCTTTTGCAGCATTTGCTGAATCTGTTGGAGATAAATGTGCAGGATAACCATTATTCCATTTACCAAACAAATTCCAATTCGTAGGACACTCAAAAACGGCTGTTGTTAATCCCGACTGATAAAATGCGTAAGCTCCGATATAATCAACATAAGTTGGGAAGTAAATATCTGTTAATGCAGAACAACCATAAAAAGCATAGCCTGCTATTTCCTGCAATTCACTGTCAGTGCTGATGTTTACATTTTTTAAAGTGTTGCAACCATAAAAGGCACGGGTGCCGATACTAAGAATACTATTTGGAATATTAACAGTTTTCAAAGTTATAATATTCTCAAATGCATTACTATATATCTTGGTAACAAATTTACCGTTAAATTTTGATGGTATTGTGATTTCTGTTGGATTATCAACCAAACATCCTGTTACGGCATAAGTTCCGTCAGAAAGAAGAGTGAATTCAAGTGTATCACTTTCATTTAAAATAACATCATCACTTTTTCCAATAACCGATTTTGTTCCGTCAGTATAAGTTATAACAATTTCTCCATTGATAATTGCCATATCGGCAATACCTCTGCCATCTTTACCATCAACACCATCTTTGCCGTCAGCACCTTTATCTCCTTTTTCACCTTTTTCTCCTGTGTCACCCTTTTCGCCTTTGACATTACCGAGGTTTAACACTGTGTTATCGGTGAGAAGAATACTCAATTCACCATCAGCTGACAAAGTAACAGTCTTAATACCAATTCCGTCTTTTCCGTCAGCACCTTTTGCACCAACGACAACACCGAGATTTGCAGTTTCTCCGCTTGTATAAGTCAATAGCAACTCACCGTTTGAATTGATTTCTGACTTAGAAATACCTATGCCGTCAGCACCCTTAATGTTACCGAGGTTAAGTACAGTACCGTTGGATAATTCAACGCTCAAAGCACCTTCAGCAGAAATCGTTACATTGACAATGCCTGTGCCGTCTTTACCGTCAGCGCCGTTTATACCATCCTTACCATCTGCACCATTTGTACCGTTAATGCCGTCTGCTCCTACAACTTTTCCGAGATTAGTAGATTGACCATTTGTATATGTAAGTACAAATTCTCCGTCAGCATTGATTTCTGATTTTGAAATACCAATACCGTCTTTGCCCTTGATACTTCCGAGATTTAGTGTTGTTCCGTTTGTAAGTTCAACATTCAAAACACCATCATCAGTAATTGTTACATTGGCAATTCCGATACCGTCTTTACCGTCAACACCGTTAGCACCATCTTTACCATCTTCTCCATCTTTACCGTCAGCGCCATTTGCACCATCTTTGCCATCAGTTCCGTTAATACCGTCCTTGCCGTCTTTTCCGACAATACAGCCGAGGTTAATACTTGATGAATCGGAGAAAGCAAGTTCCAATTCACCGTCTGAATTTATAACTACATTAGAAATGCCAATGCCGTCTTTTCCATCTTTGCCGTCTGCACCATTTTGACCGTCTTTTCCGTCCTTACCATCAACTCCGTCTTTACCGTTGACACCGTCTTTACCGTTAGCACCAACTATAACACCAAGATTAGAAGAAGTTCCATCAGAATAAGTTATTACTAATTCTCCGTCAGAATTGATTTCTGATTTTGTAACACCGATACCATCCTTACCGTTAGTACCATCTTTACCGTTCTTACCATCAGTACCGTTTTGACCGTCTTTTCCGTCCTGACCGTTAATTCCTACAACTGTACCAAGATTTGTAGATGTTCCGTCTGAATACTTAATAACAAGTTCACCGACAGAATTTATTGTTGTTTCAGTAATTCCGATACCATCTTTACCATCTTTACCATCTGTGCCATTTGTTCCGTTAGTACCGTCTTTGCCATCAGCACCGTTTTTACCGTCAACACCGTTTGTACCATCCTTGCCGTCCGCACCCTTAATATTGCCGAGATTTAATTGTGTACCGCTTGTTAGAGTAATTTCGAGTTCATTATCTGAATTGATTATTATATTCTGAATACCAACTCCGTCCTGACCGTCAGCACCGTTGGCACCATCTTTGCCGTCTTTTCCGTTAAGACCATTTTTACCGTTAGCGCCGTCCTTACCATCTATTCCATTTTTACCGTCTTTACCATCAGCACCATTGATACCGTTTTTGCCATCAGCACCAACTACAACACCAAGGTTAGAAACAGTATTATCTGAATAGGTTAAAACAAGTTCGCCCTTTGAATTGATTTCCGATTTTACAACACTTATACCGTCTTTACCATCAATACCGTTTGTGCCATCTTTACCGTCCTTGCCATCTGTGCCGTTAGTTCCGTTGACGCCATCTTTTCCATCCTTGCCGTCAAGTCCGTTTGCACCTATTACATTTCCAAGATTAGAACGCTGTCCGTTCGAATAGGAAAGTACAAGCTCACCGCTTGAATTGATTTCAGCATTAGTTACACTGACGCCGTCTTTACCATCAGTACCGTTAATGCCGTCAACTCCATCTTTACCATCAGCGCCATTGATACCGTCTTTGCCATCAGCACCTACTATAATGCCAAGATTAGCAACTGCATTGTCTGAATAAGTTAAGACTAATTCGCCCTTTGAGTTGATTTCGGACTTTATAACGCTAATACCATCTGTACCGTTTTTACCATCAATACCGTTAGTACCATCCTTACCATCTTTTCCATCTTTGCCATCAACACCGTTAATGCCGTCTTTTCCGTCCTTACCATCAACACCGTTAGTGCCATCTATGCCATTCTTACCGTCTGCTCCGTTAAGTCCGTCTTTACCATCAGCACCGACAACTACACCAAGGTTTGAACGCTGTCCGTTTGAGTATGTAAGAACCAACTCACCGTTTGAATTGATTTCAGAATTTGTAACACTGATGCCGTCAGTACCGTTCATCCCGACAACCTTGTCAAGATTAACAGTTTTTCCGTCTGAAAAGTTTAGTACAAGCTGACCGTCAGAATTGATACTTGCATTTGTAATGCCAACACCGTCAATACCATTTGTACCGTTCTTTCCGTCTACACCGTCTTTACCGTTAGTACCGTTAATGCCGTCAGCACCATTTAAACCGTTTGCTCCGTCTTTACCGTCAACACCATTTTTACCGTTAGTTCCGTTTTTGCCATCTTTGCCATTAGAACCATTGACGCCATCCTTACCGTTAATGCCGTTAATTCCGTTTGTACCGTCCTTGCCATTAGCGCCATTCTTGCCGTCAGCACCTATAGCTTTGCCGAGATTTAAGACAGAATTGTCGGACAAGGTTATAAGCAATTCACCATCCGACGAAAAAGAAGCGGTCTTTATGCTTGCACCATCCTGCTTTGATGAAGCTTCAAGTGCAGATGTCCATTCTTTTTCAGTGCCTGAATAGCCATTATCTACCGCAATATCATAGGCAGATTTGCCTGAAAGAGAATCAAGCCATTCCTGCACAGTTCCCTCATAGCCGTATTTTACAGCCAATTCATATGCAGAAAGTCCGTTTTCTACTTTTGAATCACCCTTAAACACAACAAAACCTATTGTGCCAAGCAAAAGTAAAATAATCAGAATAACACTTAGTATCTGAAAAAATTTGCTGTTCTTATTCTTTACTTTTTGATATTCATTTGTTTGCTGTTCTGTTTGTTGCCGTAACATATTCATACCTCCGTGTCAATATAGTATATTAGTTTCATTATATTACTCGTTTCGTAAACTGTCAACGCATTTCGTGTTATTATCTAAAAATTTTTGTCAATACCATATAAGATATATACGAGGTGATTTAATGAATTTTGGTGATAGATTAAGGATTTTAATTGACGAACGAGGCATTACACAAAAAGAATTAGCTTCACAATTAAATATAGCTCCCTCAACAGTAAGCAGTTATGTTCAGAATACCCGTGAACCCGATTTTGCTACATTAAAATCTCTTGCAATTTATTTTAGTGTTTCAATAGATTATCTTTTGGGGTGTCGAACCAACAAAGCCTCTTCTCGTCAGGAGGATGAACTATTAAGAGTATTTCGCAGTCTTACAGCAGAGCAAAAAGAAGTGTGTATTGAACAATGCAAAGTGTTTGTAAGGCTTAATCAAAAAGCAAGAGCAAAATCATCGTAATCGATTTTGAACAAAATAATTTGTAAAAATAAAACTGCCCTTGACTAAATTATAATCAAGGGCAGATACTTTGTCCTGTGACCCGACCCCCAAAAGTTAGATTTTTTAGGTCTAACTTTTGGGGGTCGGGTCAGTCATATCGGTGCTGTTTTTTGTTTTTATTATAAAGTTTTTTGCTGAATAATCAAAGCTTAATGTTATTCATCTCGTCACCAAGGACATCGGCGATTTCTTTCAGGTGGCCTGTGCGTTTGCCTTTTAGTTTATAGAACTGCAAAAGTCCATAGCCCGGGTACTCGTTGCCCTCAACCATAACGGGACCGTTCTTTGAAAAGGCGATATCCCAACCGATATATCTCACCTGCGGAATCTTTTCCGCTGCCTCAACAACCATGTCAAGAGCCTCTCGAACGCCTGCAATCTTAACCTCTGAGAACTTTTTGCCTGTCATCGGGTGTTTGTCATAAACATTGCCGTAGTCGTCAATTACATTACTGTCGATTCTGCCGTCTGCATCAAGGCTGAGGTAGAGGTCATTTGTACAGCCGATAACATTCGACTCGTCCTGATTGATACGGAGAGCGTTATTTATTATATGCGCCTTGCCGTCCTTATAGAGCGTAACAACTCGCCATGAATTTACAACGCACGGATTGATTTCGTTGAGGTCATCGCTCTGAACGATTGCTTCCTCAACAAGAAGCTGACCGTTTGCCTTGAGTTCATCATAAAGCTTGTTGCTGTCCTTTACATCGGCAACGGTGATTTTTGAAATGCCGTGACCGCCCTCGCCTGTCGGATCTTTTGCAAAAACGGTTTCTCTGCCGTCAAGGAACTTCTTGAAATCTTCCTTACTGCCTGTGCGAAGGTTGATAAAATCTCTTTTGAGATACTTTTTGAAAAGCTCGTCAAAAACAAGCTTGTCACGAAGAAGAACGATATATTCCTCATCGTTGAGATATTCAAGAATTTTGTAGAAAGTTTTTGCAGTTACAAAGGTTTTTTTCTCTTTAGCCGAAAGGTTGATAAAATCGCAACGGAAATAGTCCGTGTAGCCTGTGCCTCTGATGAGAAAGTTGCGGATTATGTCGAACTTGATATAAGCCTTTGACTTACCGCTGTTCTTGGCGATAATGTCAATGTGCTTATCCATTCTGCTGTGGTTAATATCTCTGAATTTATTCAAAAGCCATTTGTGTACCGAAACTGCCATCTTACTTCTCCTTTACAACCTTACCGTCTTTTACATAAAATCTCGGATTGTTCTTGCCTATATTCACAAGCGCCTCAGCATTGCCCATACCCGAACTTCTGCCGAACATTCCAACTGTTATGCCGTCACCGAGGAGCGTTACCTCGTCATCAATTTTAACCGATGAATCAACCTTAACAGCCGTCATATTCATACACATCTCACCGACAACAGGATATTTTTTGCCGTTGATAACAACCTGTCTGTTGTGATTTGCGTGACCGATGCCGTTGTTGTAGCCGACAGGAAGAATTGCAAGAATAATATCCTCATCTGCCGTGTATGACGCATTGTAGCCGAACCACTCGCCCTTGTTCACCTTTTTAAGCTGAAGAATACGGGTTTTCATCTTCATAGCCGGCTGTAAATCTATCTTTACATCAAAATATGTTTCGCTGATGTTGTACTTCTTAATGAAGTAATTGTTTCGCATTTTGCGAAGTTTGTCCTTTGGCGAATTTGAAAGAGAATCGGGGGCAACATTGTAGCCGTAGATTGCAATGCCCATTCTCACGCCTGTTGTAAAAGGCTGTTTCGGGTGGGTGAGCATTGAAACGGAACTGCCCATATGGACAATCGGGATTTTATTCAAATCAATAAGCGATGTAAGCTCCTTGAAGTTTCTGACCTGCTCGTCCCAATGGGGATCAAAAATTCCGGCTGTTGCAAAATGCTGATAAATTCCCTCAAGAACAAAATTTGAACCGTTAATCATATCAACGGCAGTTTTAACCTCGTTCTTATCCTTGAAGCCGAGGCGGTTAAATCCTGTATCAATCTGGAGATGAACCTTGAAATTGCAGTCAATGTTCAAATCAAGCAACCTTTTGAGGTAGTCAAGCTCATTCACGGCAATGGTGAGATTAAGCCGCTTTGCCTCCTCAATTCTCGAAAGATGAACCGGATGCAGGCACAAAAGCGGAGCGTCCTTGTTGACCTTACGAAAGCTTTGAGCCTCCTCAAGAGAGGACACGGCAAAATAGTTAATGCCGTTTTTGTACATTTCATTTGCCACTTCCATACCGTGACCGTAACCGTCACCCTTGAGAACGGCAATAAAATATTTGTAGTCGCTGTATTTTTGTGTTATCGCACGGGCATTTGCACCGATTTTGTCAAGGTCAATTTCAACATATGAATCCAGCATTCCAAAGCCTCCGTTAATACACTATATCCTTAGAATTATAGCATAATTGCATGGGTAAATCAATAGCGATATTGAACAGTAACGGTGTACGGTTCGGGCATAAAATTGAAAATTGAAAATGGAAAATGGAAAATTATGGTTGGGAAGACAATTTGCAAAAATGCAAAACATTGTCGCCCGACCGTTTTTGTATATATGGAAGTTGTTGCAAATTTGTATGGGCGGATATTATACGCCTGCAGATAACCACGCAAAGATTTGTACAAATTAAAATTATATAAATAAAACAAAAATTGCATCAATGCCGTATCGGGCATCAATGCAATTTCCTAATCTAACTATCTTCTCGAAAGGACTGCGGTGTGCCACCGCAGTCCTAAATTTTCCATTTTCAATTTGCCAACGGCTTGCCGTTATATAAGCCTTACAATATACCTCTGAACTGTGGTTGCGTCAATGACGGTAATATCGGAATCAAAGTTTACATCAGAGTTTATACGCTCTATCTCGTTCTGATTGATAAGACCCACAATTGCTTTCTGAATTGCGGTTGCATCGGAAACATTGATTTTGCCGTCACCGTTTGCGTCACCGTAATATGCTTTTTCAATTGAATTTGTGCTTGAAATCATAATATAGTTTGTCATACCGATTGCAAGACTGTCTTTGTCAACCCTTTTTATATACTTCAAAGTCGCTTTGTTGTTCGGAGAATCCGACACGGCGGCATACATTGCGTCACCCTTGAGAACCATTCCGTAGCAAAGCCTGCCTGATGATGCGGACACACCACTGATATCGGATGCGACAACTGCCTGTCTGCCTGTTTTAACATCGTATGAATACACGGCGTCGGAGGTATTAAAATACAGAGTATCGTTGTATTTTTCAAGGCTCATAAATGTATTTATCCAGTAGGAATTACCGCCTGCGCTCCATCTTTCGTTCAATTTCAGCTTTTCCTCATATGTAGTATTGCTGTCAAGCTTGTATTTTAACAATGCACCCTTGTTAGCTGAAGAATTGTTGTTGACAAAGCCGTAAAATTCACCGTTAACTTCGCAAAGCCTTGTGTCGAAATTATGGATTTCGTAATTATCATATTTTGTCGAATTTGCGCTGTTGCTTATTGTGTAATCATAGTGCTTTGATGGAAGATTCTGAATGGCATTGTCGCTTAAAAGAAAGTATGTATGCTGAGCGTGTCCCGGTCGGTCATTAATAGGATCATCCCATGTAACATCAACATTATACCAAGCGTTGCCGATATGAACCTTGTTCCACATATGGTTCATTGAGTTTGAATCAACAAGTTCGGAGTCTATTCCGACAAGTGAAAGCATGTAGGAATACGCAAGCGCATAGCCCTGACATACGGAAGTCTTTTCAACAAGCGAATTGTAAATATCAGCCTTGTTGTAATCTGATGTGCTGTACTCGCTCATAATGGCAAGCTCATCGTGGATTACAAGAGCCTTTTCGGAATCGGTCATATCCTCTTTTACAAGTGAAAGTATTCTCTCGGTTTCTTTATCAAGCAACTTTTTCTGTGTTACATACTCGCTCTTGCTGATTGTGTACTCGGGATGGATTGATGTAATCGTGTCCTCTGACGGATAGTAGGAGTACGAAAATCCCTGATTCACATAGTAAAGCTCAGGATGAGTCAATGTCAGCACCCTAAAAATTTCCGAAATATCACTTCTCGGCACATTTAGACTGCTGATATCAATTTTATCGTCAAAATTTTTAAGGCTGTCAAGAATCGTATTCTCGACCTTGCTGTATTTATTGTGTATTGCTTTGTTGTAAACAATTTTGCCTTTTTTCGGCGCTGTGTATGCCGAGGCTGTGAAAATGCCCGTTGACACCACACAGGATACTGCAACCGATACCGTGAGAATCATTGCAAATAATTTACCTGTTAATTTTTTCATGTATATTTCCCCTTCTTGAGTCAAAGATACAAAATGCACAAAAAAATTTGATTTTCTCTGACTTTTACAACTAAATTATACCATTCACAGGCACAACAATTCAATTCACATAAACACCGAAGTTATGAACACTAATTTGTCTGTTTATACAAAAATTTAGTTTAATTACAGATAAAACGCAATAAAACGCAATAAAACACAATCAAGCGCAACAAAACATGCTAAACTATACCGTCATACAATCCGCTGTATGCACATACAATCTATTACAGATGTCCACCTAAGGAGGACAGACAGGAGGGCTGTATGTGAAAGGTATCGTAGAAGAAAGAGCGGCAATGCTCGGCGAATACATAATCGAAAGCAAGGCAACCGTGAGAAGTACGGCAAAAAAGTTCGGTGTGAGCAAAAGCACCGTGCATAAGGATGTCAGCCAACGGCTAAAGGTACTTAACCCTGCACTTTACCGACAGGTGAGGGAAATTCTTGACACCAACAAAAGCGAAAGGCACATAAGAGGCGGTCTTGCAACAAAAAAGAAATATCTGCAAAAGAAAGCCTCCAAAAGCGAAAAAAGCTGAAAATCAACTGCAATACGGCTCATACACCATACAAAACCGCATTTTCAGAGTATATTTTGGGTATTTTGGAACTTTACTTTTTATGACTTGCGTTGTATAATGGAGTGTAAATATTTTCAGATTTGTCTATAGTTTGTGTACGGCAGTGGTTAATGCACGGCTGTATCCGAGGAGAAATTTAAAATGAGAAAAATTCCCTTTTCGCCGCCTGACCTTTCTCAGGCAGAAATTGACGAAGTTATAAAGGTTCTGAAATCGGGCTGGATTACAACAGGCCCCGAAACAAAGCTTTTTGAAAGCCGTATTGCAGAAAGATGTCACACGGAAAAGGCTGTCTGCCTTTCATCGCAGACCTCTTGTGCCGAACTTACTCTGCGTATTCTCGGCATCGGTCCGGGAGATGAGGTTATCGTTCCGGCATACACCTACACGGCAACCGCATCAATCATCTACCATGTGGGCGCAAAGCCTGTTATGGTTGACTGCAAAAGCGGCAGCTTTGAAATGGACTACGATAAAATGGAGGCGGCAATCAACCACAATACAAAGGTTATCATTCCTGTTGACCTTGCAGGTGTTGTGTGCGACTATGACCGTATTTTTGAGGCTGTTGAAAGAAAGAAAGGCGTTTTCAATCCACGCAACGAGCTTCAGGAAAAGTTCGGCAGAGTTATTGTTATGGCTGACGGCGCTCACGCATTCGGTGCGCAATGGCACGGTAAAATGTGCGGTGAAATTGCCGACTTCACAAACTTCAGCTTTCATGCTGTAAAGAATATGACAACTGCCGAGGGCGGTGCGGCTGTTCACCGTTCACATGACGGAATTGACGAGGAAGAAATGTACAAGCAGTATATGCTTCTCTCGCTTCACGGTCAGACCAAGGACGCATATCAAAAAAACAAAGTCGCATCGTGGGAATATGATGTTGTTGACACTCAGTACAAGTGTAATATGACCGATGTGCTTGCCGCAATCGGTGTGGCTCAGCTTGAACGCTACGATCAAATGCTCGACCGCAGACATCAACTTATAAAGCTTTACAACGAAGAATTTAAGGATTTGCCTGTTCAGGTGCTTAATCACTGCGATGAAAACCACCGCAGCAGCGGTCACCTTTACTTTGTAAGATTTATCGGCAAAGACGCAGAATACCGTAACAAGTTCTATAATATGATGGCTGACCACGGCGTAATGTGCAATGTCCACTTCAAGCCATTGCCGTTGCTTTCGGCATACAACAAGCGTGGTTTCAAGATTACCGATTATCCGAATGCGTATAATATGCACAAAAACCAGCTCACCCTCCCGATGAACTCAACTCTCACAGACGATGAAGCATGGTATGTAATCGAAACATTCAAGCAATGTATGAAAACTCTTAAATAACGGCGAGTCGCCGGCAGCGTGTCGCTGCGCCCTGTTCGTGAAGACAGTTTGCGATAGTTCAAACATTATCGCCCGAGCGTTATTTTTTAATTGAAAGTTGAAAATGGAAAATTAAGGTTGGTGGTGTACCACCGCCTGTAATTTGAGAAGACAGTCAGATAAATAAAATGCATCAGATGCCCGGTAAGGCTCTGATGCATTTTTGTTTTGTATTCTACAGATTGATTCGCATAGCGAATCAAATTAATCGGGAACTTTTGTTTATCATTTTGCAGACTGTCTTCACGACCGCAACTGCCCAATAGGGCAATTTCACCGTCCGACAGAACGATTTCACCTGACAAAGTCAGATTTCACTCGCCAACGGCGAATTTCACTGTAATGACCGTTTGCGGTCATTACCAAAGTCCGTTTTATCGGACACCTCTTTTGATAAAATATAGATACAGTAAGGAAGGCAAATGAAAACGAGGAGGAATAACAATGCTGAATTTCTGTGTCTACATCTTCACGGCATACGCTGTGTCAGGTTCTGTAAAGACGATTATGGGGATAAAAAAGAAACCCACCCACCACAGAAATCGCCGCAGACGATAATCCACAAAATCGAAGGAGGAATTTATTATGAAAAAGGTTTATGTTACAATCACGGGAATGAAATATTACTACGGTTTCAATCCGTTCAGCATCGGCAAAAAACTGACATGCAAAAAGGAACACAACAACCCGTATGACAGCGAGGCAATTAAGGTCACGATGAAAAACATCGGCACAGTCGGCTATATCGCAAATTCGCCGTACACCAAAGCCAACGGCACAATGGGCGCCGGCGCAGTCAATAAGTATGTCAGGAAAAAATTCAAAATCAGAGTAATGTTTATGACGTCAACAAAAATCATATGCGAAGTAATTGACGGTTTCAAGGATAAATATTCCGAAGAAAAAATCGAACCGACAGACAAAATTGAAGAAAAAGAGGTTGTTGAGTTTTGATTACGGTACGGGCGTTCATCGGACATCGGTAGGTAATAACACAAATTATGGATCCAATTTTGAACGCATTGCGTGCAATCGTGTGCATTGCACACGAACGGGCGAACAACTACAATACTACGCTCGGGTATAATATGTTTTAGCATTGCACAAACTA
>UMGQ01011821.1_pt1 | contig 11918 bp, 16 predicted proteins | sample 1965311 | NCBI WGS metagenome assembly UMGQ01 (sample SAMEA4836076, study PRJEB28245) | human gut metagenome | biome: gut microbiome; material: fecal sample | place: Denmark | collected 2008 | reverse complement strand
CGTCGCCGTAGCCGGAGCTTACTGATAAGAACTGCTCGATTATCTCTTCCATACTACTATTTTTTCGATTGAATTGATAGACTTTTCGGTACAAGGAATGATCTCGATGGCATCAAGAATGCCAATCTCATCAACGGCCATTGTGAACTTACATCCACCCGGATTGGTAGTTCCTTCTGCGGCCAGTTGTGAAATACTTGCAGCACCTTCCCAATACCACAATCTGCGGCAATTAGTCAATACTACTTCCTGCCCTTCTTTCTCTTTCAGCGCACCGAAAAATACACCGCTGCGATCACCTCTTACGATAACTTTCTTTCCAATGAAATTCATAATGTTTGTTTTTTAGGTTTTACTTTGATGTTTCAAAGTTAGAACAAGTTTTTATAATATCCAAATTTTTTGTCTATAAATCTACACAAAGTCCTTTTTTAGCGATTATAGGCGTCATGCCGAGTTGTCGGCGCGTCTTGGCAACAAAGGTATCAACATCGCTGTTACCTCCGGACAAGTGGACATAGATCAAGTTATACAAATGCGGGTTCAACAGGTTTTTGGCCGTATCTATGGCCGTATCGAGCGACAAGTGGGACTGTACTACCCGATTACGCAAAGACGGGTCCAAAAGGCCCGTTTCTACGTTGTGGTTGAGGATGTCATCGTCGTAGTTGGCTTCGATAACCAAATGATTTACTCCCGGAATGTCATAGTTGAATGTCATTGTATCCGTTATGAACACCAGCTTACCCATTTCGTCATGGCTGATAATGTAGGCAAAGCACGGGCAGTCGTGGTCTACGTGAAGCGGCATTATTCGGAATCCTCCGACCTTATATCCTTTCCCCGGCTCGACGACTTTTGACGGATTTATATTCTCGCATCCGAGGACGGGTATTCCGGCGCTATTGAACTCGGAAGCGTACTTGGCATGGTCAAGGTGTTCATGCGAGCATACGCATCCTACGATGTTGGATAGGTCGAAGTTGAGCGCCTTTTTTACCTCTATGAACTTTACCCCTGCCTCGACGATCAATGTCTCATGGCGTCCACATAAAAGGTAGCAGTTTCCGCTGCTACCTGTTCCGATTACTTTGAATGTCATATCGGTTAGTTTCAATATCCTCCATATTTTTCCATCAGATAATCTTTTACGGCTACTTGTGCCTTTGCTATAAGATATTCATAGTCGCAACACTGGTCTTCGAAAATAACTATTTCCTCTTGGTCATCGTAAGGGCCTCTACGATAAATTTTCAGCATCCAATCGCATACCGAGCAATAGGATAATTCAAGGTGAAATTTGTGATATCCTTTCACGAGGTCAAATAACTCTTTCATTTTGTATTCATTTTAGTATTACTCTTTGTCAAGTTCTGCCTCATAAACTGGATTACCACAATTCGGGCACACCAAAAATAGAGCTATCAGCTTATGCGTACAGAAATCTAAATCAAATGCTACATCATCCTTTGTGGCCTTGAACTCAGTCCCGCAATTCGGGCACTTTGCCTTAAACTTAATTGGTTCTTTATTCATGGCTCGTCCCCCATTTCTTTTAGCACCTTTTCCCACTCCTCCGGCGTAATGTGGGTCTCAACCATTTCCCCATCCTCGCCGATATAGGGGAGCAATGTCATATCCTTGACCCATTCAAACGGCTTTACTTGGTGCTCCAACTCCCATCGAGCGTCATTTCGTGCTTGCTCGGCTCGTAGCTCGATATATGCTTCATCCGTCATGTTGTAGTGTGTAACGCAGTCCACCCTTGTGCTGAACCGGCACAAAAGACCGTTCGGCTGTCTTGCTATGAATGCTCCCATTGTAGTATTGTTTTATGTTTAGCAACTCTGTTCGCCCTTGATCGCAGGCCACGGATCATATCCTACCAACTTGAAGTCTTCGTACTTGAAATCGTCCACGTTGTGCACGTCCGGATTAAGCAGCATCGTGGGTAGGGGTCGAGGCTCTCGTTTCAGCTGTTCCCGTACCTGCTCGATATGATTCTTGTAGATATGGGCGTCACCGATACAATGTATGAACTCGCCCAGACCCAAACCACACTCGCGGGCGACCATCATCGTCAGCAGGGCGTATGACGCAATGTTAAACGGCACTCCGAGGAACATATCTCCGCTACGCTGATACATCTGACACGACAACTTGCCGTCGTTCACGTAGAACTGAAACATCACGTGGCAGGGAGGAAGAGCCATGTGCGGCAGATCAGCAACATTCCATGCTGACACAATGAGCCGGCGGCTCGTGGGGTTATTTCTAATTTCGTATATTACGTCTCTTATTTGGTCGAAGAACAAATCATTTCCTTTCCATCCCCTCCATTGCAGTCCGTATATCGGTCCTAAATCTCCATATAGGTAGTTATATTCGGAATCTAAACGTGTGGCTCTTTCTATAAATCTGTATAAGAAATATACCTCCTTGAAATCAAGAGAGTTAGAAAAATTACCTCGTTTCCGGGTAACGACTTGGTAACCGTCCTAATTGCCATGGTCTGCATTGCTTTGCTTGTTTGGGTAACTCTTGTGTATGCGCAAATATAGATATAATTTATGGAATTCTACATCGGCAGAATAAAGAAAATGTTTTTCTTATAGAAAAGGCAATAGAAATAAATAATATGCTAACAGATATTGGAAATAAAATCTGTTGGTATTTTAACGCCAACAGATTTTATTTAATTAATCTCTAATTATTGATATTGCGAAACAAAATCTATCTGGATTCTCCGCTGGAACGCAGGTGCATATTGAGCTTTTAACAACCAATATGAGGCAAATATTGGTTGTACATGAAATTCCTCTGCTAATGATTTTGCAGACATTGCTAATCCAGCACGTTTTCGGTCGAAAACAGCTTTGCGTAAATTATCACCATTGAATAAGTATTCATTTGCGAATTTATTAGCTTCTTTTTCTCGCTTATTCTGTTTTGTCTTCGATTCATTTATCTCCCCTTCGTAAATCTCAACATTTTTATGCTTGATAGCATGCCCTATTTCATGAAAAAGAGTAAACCAACAAGATATAAGGTCATGCCCTCGGTCTGAAATTTGAATAAGCGGTTTATTGCCAATCCAACGTATTGCCCCATAAACTGTTTTAGGTAATGATGGGACAAAAACCAATCCGACACCAAAATGAGAAAATATTGAAGGTAAAGATTTGAAATAATCAACATCTTCAATATGAACCATCCATTCTCTTGATTCAACCCAATTCATTAATCTATTTTCATTATAATCTGAAAGATTAAGAGTCTGAAAATCAAGCTCACCACGACGCAACCAAGCATGAAGATTGATGGGGTCAACTTCTATCTTATTTTGTGTGCGAAATAATGCTGCCTGTTTTTCTGAAGTTTCAAAAATTTCCACCTCTGAATCTACGCCAAAGAAATCCAAGATATCGTCTAAAATATCATATCCTTCTGTAAATTCACCTCGCAGTAAGGGCAGGACTTTTTTTAGTTTGGTATATGTTTTCTTTGCCTGGTTGTAATTAGCCATATATCGTGGCTTCTCATCCAAATAATCTTTTTGGAAATCAGACAAATATTTACTTGTGCTGGGATCTCCCAAAATCTCAGATACCTTTCTTAATGTTTTATCGGATAGTCGCTCTTTCTTTCTCAATTCTTTAATGCCGATAAGTTCTTCGAAATTCTCTATGCCGCGAGCCTCGAATATATCAGCAAGTTCTCCTCCAACTGTATTACGCAAAGTCAAAGGGTTTAATACCGGTGTTTTTTCAAGTGCAGCCATTTTATATATTATTATAATCGTGGTTATTTACTGCAATAACATATATTGTTGTTATTGAGTTGAAGTCTCCTTGCCAATCTTGTGTTAGTAACAAATTCTTTTCTTCATCTATAATATGATTAAAGAATTTTCTTGGTCCTCGCCCAACGCGAACTTTTAAAATTAGGGGATCTTTTTTACCGCATCCTTGTTTAATTTCTATTCTATTGTCTGTTTTTCCGAATATTGCATTATAAGCACCTGCTGAAACATATTTTTTTAATCTGTCATGCAATTTCTTTGCTGGTTCCATCAGATTAGCTCCAAAGGTCTTTGAAAATACCCTTGACGCATTACGATTATCGGGATTCGTTACAAAATCACGATAACATTTAACTTCTTTAGAGCTACTATATTCAATATTCATTTTAATCCAATCTATAATTTGCGGGCAAAGATACAACTTTTCTCTTGAAAATCTACTTGTTACCAAATAAAATTATGTATTTTTGCACGTATAAAAAAGAATGCCAATTATGAATAGAATAAAAGAAGCATAGAAAACTAAAGGTATCAGCCAAACAGAATTGGCAAATAGGCTCGGAAAGACTTTTAACATGGTCAATCTGTATGCCTCGAACAAAGTGCAACCTCCGATTCCTGTACTATATCAAATTGCAGACATTCTAAAAATGGATGTACGGGAATTATTGTTGCCTAATAATGGAATCACTCAATCTTGAACGTATAATGTATTTGACAGAAGACGAAATAAGAGATAACGCAAAAGTTATACTTGGCTTTGACGAAAAAGACCCTGATGTAAAGCAAGGGACAGGGCAAATAACGACTTTCAATCAGTTGGGGTTTAAAGGTGTGTCTGATAAGCCCGATGGATGGTATCTGCCCAATGACAAACAAGATATAGCTATTATTTTGGAAACCAAATCTGGGAAAGAGGATATATTTTTAGAAAAGCATTATGCAGAGTTGGTCAAAAATATAGATATAACAGCCCAACAATATAAACGTGTTGTGGGTATTCTTTACAACGGGACAGATGTCCGTGTTATCAAATACATTAAAGGGAGCAGGCAATATGAAGAAATAGAGGATGTTGCTAAAACTCTCCAAAACAAACGCTATTATATCGCGCTTTTTAAAGAAAATCGGATTAATAAGCAACTGATATATTCACTGACCAAGAAAATAAATGATTGCTTGCATGTCCAATTTGGTATAAAGAATCTATACCATAGAATGATTATCACGGCTTGTGCATTGGTGGCAAAAAGGTACGGGGCAATGCTTGAAAAAGGGATGGAATATTCTCTTATGACATCTTCTATACTGAATACATTGTCTAAGTCGCTCGAAAAAGACAGAAAGCAGAACTTAAAATTAGACCTTCTTGTTGAAGTCTATTCAGAAATAAAGATGAATATGACAAACAACCAAGAAGCCATAGACAACTTTATAACATGGGTCTCTGAAATTTCCGATTGCGTCAACTCCGATTATTGGAATGGTGAAGATGTAATGGGTATATTTTTCAACGAATTTAACCGCTACAAGAAAAAATCTGAAAGCGGGCAGGTGTTCACGCCTGACCATATTACCTCCTTTATGTATCGGCTTATAGAGGTAAACCAACATGACCGAGTGCTTGATGCTACATGCGGTTCAGGAGCGTTTCTTGTGAAAGCGATGTGCAATATGGTGAAAGAAGCTGGGGGCATAAACACATCGGAAGCAATGGCGATAAAATCAAGCCAATTATTTGGCATCGAATTTGACAGGGAAATTTTCGTGCTTGCTTGTGCTAACATGCTCATCCACAAAGACGGGAAAACGAATCTCGAGCAATTAGACACACGCACGGAAGAGGCTTGCGAATGGATTAAGAGCAAGAAAATAACAAAAGTGTTGATGAACCCTCCCTATGAACGGAAATACGGGTGTATGAAGATTGTTGAAAATGTATTAAAATCAGTGCCAATAGGAACAAAATGTGCTTTCATCCTGCCTGACAAGAAATTGGAGAAAGATGGCGCAGATAAAAAGTACGGCAACAAACTTTTAAAGAATAATACGCTTACGACAATAATCAAGTTGCCTGAAAATCTGTTTTTTGGTATTGGAGTGACAACCTCCATCTTTGTTTTTGAAGCTGGAAAGCCGCAGAATTTCCGTAATATCATAGGGTATTATATCGAAGAAGATGGTTTAGAAACTGTAAAAAATCAAGGGAGACAGGACACAAAGAACCGATGGCAAGAAAAAGAAGATTATTGGATTGAAGCCATCAGGGACGGAACGGACATTTTATATAATACCCGCCAGATAATCAATCCATCAGAACATCTTTCCTATCAAATGCCAACCGCGCCCTTTGAAATCTTTGAAGAAGATTTTGTCAAAACAATGATGGATTATGAGATGTTTCAGCGTGGCATTGACGTGAAAGACTTTAATGAAAAAATAATGAACGCCGTGCTATACAGCAGTAATATAAAAGAAAATGATGATGCCGTAGTGGTAGAAATTCCAAAACATGCAAAGAAATGAACAAGATAAACGTAGAATCGTGGAGAGATTTTTTGATTGGTGCCTATTTTGAAGCAATTAATACAGGCAATATCCTAAGTCGGGACATAGTAGATGGTTCTGGTCCTACTCCCTTTGTTACAGCAAGCGGTGTTAATAATGGCGTTACGGCTTATATAGATGCGAGTAAATATGATATTATCAAAGGCAATTGTATTTTAATTGGTGGAAAGACTTTTACATTGACATACCAAAAAGAAGATTTTGTTTCAAACGATAGCCATAACATTGTACTTTATTGCAAAAGTTGCAGTAACGAGTTTATATACTTGTTTATTATCACTGCCTTAAAATGTTCATTGCAGAACAAGTACCATTGGGGTGATGCTGTAACCAAAGATAAACTTCTTACACAAACAATCAAATTACCAGCAAACTGTAACGGCGAGCCTGACTGGGAATACATGGAGCAGTATATGACATCCGTAGCACAACAAACACAGGCATCCCTTAATAAGTTAACAAATGTTATAGGGGGGGGGTAAAAAGTCCTTAGACACAAGCAAGTGGGGTACATTCATGGTTGGCGAGTTGTTTGAAATCTACAAGCCCAAAGTATATCATACATACGAAGTAAAAGAAAGCCCGAATGGCATTCCTTATGTAGTACGCTCAAAATTCGACAATGGAATAAAATACAGGGTTTCTAAAAACAGCAACATTGTGACTTCGCCCGATGGTGTTATTTCTTTCGGTTCAGAGAATACTACATTTTTTTATCAAGGGGAAGAATGGTGTTCCGGAAGGGACATTTATTACATAGACACACGTGGCATTCCCAAAGAGTCTTGTTTGTTTATAATAGCCTGTCTGCAAACTATAGTTGGAAAGTACTCTTATAGCAATGGGCTATTTCCTGATTTGCTAAGGAGAGAAACGATTAAACTTCCAATAGATGGGTATGGGAAACCTGATTGGAACTATATGAAAAGCTCTATTCTTTCTATCAAAGAAAGAATTTCATCTTCTCCGATTTTACTTTAAAATGTTACTCTTTTTAATTTGACGAATAGAGTTTTTGACCAAAGGGAGGGCGACAAGCGAGTTTTGGGCAGACCAAAACACAAACTTGCTATCCTCCCGTTGGCATTGTTTATAATCCCAAGCCCTTGCCTCTCCTAAGCGGCTCAACCGTCCTTTTAACAGATGAACACAGCCTGCCAAACTGCTCTCTGAACCATTCGCCAATCAGTTGCCCGTTGATGGCAAGTGCAAGTTTAGACCTGTCTTTTGGGTCTTTCACCACTTGGAAGCCAGCCCTTTCGGTCGTGAACTTCCGCTTGTGCTCCTCCGAATAGAGTTCGCCCTCGTAGAACAATGGTTTGCCGCTGATGAGCGTGGCGGTCTGCCGCTCGTTGAAGCCGACTTTAAGGCAGAACTTCTCCATGTACACCAGTTCTTGAAACAGCGGAAACCACTTTTGGGCTTTTTGGATGATGGATTTCAGGAATGACACTTTCTTTTGCAGTTCCGCTTCCTTGTCCGACAATTCCCTGCGGTGCCTGGCTTGCAGTTCCATAAGCTGCCGTTGGTGGTTCTCCTGCTGCCGCTGCATCTGCCGTTGCAACAGTTCGATGCTTTCGTCACGGGCGGCAACCTCGCCTTGCAGGGTGCGGTTGTCGGCTTCCAATCCTTTCAGCTTTCCGCCGCCCAAAAGAGAACCGACCTTTGCCACAAGTGCCGTTTTCGCTTCGGTCTTGGCGGCTTCCAGCTTCTCCGACTTGATTTCTTTCCTGACTTCGTCAAGCTGCCGTTCCGCCTGCCGCTGTTCGGTTTGTAGTTGTTGCACGTTGGCTTCAAGCTCTCCCGTCTGCCGTTTCAGGTCACGGTAGTATTGGGCGGTGGTGGTGTGCCGTGCTTCCGAACCCCGTATGCCACGCTGCAAGCCGTATTTCGCCATCGCTGCGGCATAGCTGTCATGACAGGCTACCAATTTCTCACGTGTCAGCAGGTCATCGGCACACAGGCGCACGGCGTTGGCTTTCTTACGGTAGATGCGTTTGCCCTCCGCCTGCCTCTTCCTCGCTTTCCTGCGCTCGCCCGTTACTATCGGCACGACCGTGGCGTGGATGTGCGGCGTGTGCTCGTCCATGTGCAACACAGCCGAAACGGTATTCTCCTTTCCGAACGTGCGGTGCAGCCATTGCAGGTTGTCATCACACCATTCGTCCAGTCTGCCTTCGTCCTGCACTCTCACCATGTCCTCGTGTGTGCCCGAAAGAACGATGCGGATTGCCCGCAGCATTTCAACAACCAATCCGGTCCTGCTTCCGTTGATTCCTTGCTGTCCTCCTCCATGCCTTTTGGCGAGGCTTGCATCCTGGCACGGGAATCCTCCAGTGAGCACGTCGATTTTTCCTCGCCAAACGGTAAAGTCTGTTGTCTTGATGTCTTCATACTGAACTGCGTTAGGGAAATGATATTTCAGAACTTGGCGGCAGAACGGGTCGATCTCGCAGTTGAAGGCGTTCTCCCATCCGGCCCACTCGGCGGCAAGGTCAAATCCGCATATTCCGCTAAACAGTGATGCGTGTATCATTTCAAAAAAAATCCCCCGCGTTCGATTCCCACGATGGCCGTCGTAGGAATCTACTTGCAGAGGTATGTCTATTGTTCGCGGTCGGCCACCGGCTTATTCAACGTCACACAGATAGAAAATAGTTTGGAATTTGCAAAATTTAATATCACTATTATTCCTTAATAATCGGAGCATCTATAATAAATTCTCCGTCTATTTTAATAGGAAGTACATTTGATATATCTGCTCTATAAGAACGTACGTCCATAGCCTTTATAAATGGGTGTATATGTGTTGGCATAGGAGCAGGACAATCAGAACAATGTCTTACAATCTCAAAATGATACCCGTGTCTGTTACCACAACATTCGCATTTGATGTTGTAATAAAAATATGTTCGTTCCAAAGAACACTCTTTACCGCAAACATCACATTTGCCCCATTCAATACATCCGCTCATGACTATTCCATTTTAAGTAATTCCGGATTGTCGTGGATGTTGCCTATAACTTCGCATCTGACATTGAGAAGCATAGGTTTAGTTTTCACCATATTCCATTGATGATACCCAACAATGAAGGCTCCTTTTTCAAAGCGCACAACCATTTTCCCTTTTCCTCCACCGTATTGTTGCTGAAGAACAATGTCATCTTCATACACTTCCAGTCCGTTCATGTCTTTCATGCCGGTGTACTCACCTAACGTTCCCGGATCTACTTCTACATACATGAAGTCTATCTCGTTTCGGGTATTTACAGCGTCCTCCGTGGCTCCCACAATCATGTAGCATCTGTCATTGACGCTTTGAACTGGCATACCGTATACCCATCCTTTGCCGTCAAGCCTCTTGGCCCTATACTTGTATTCGCGTTGCATAATTATGATCGTTTAATGTTAAAGTTCAATACCAAAATAATCTTCCAACCTCTCTTTGCAGTTTATGCGCCCGAACATCCCGTCACGGGCCAATGCAAACTCTTGGTATCTGTCAAAGAAAACGTTGTGCATGAAAAGTTCGTAAACGTCAGCAAACGCAAGTTTGCTGGCAGGTTCTTTATCCCTATCTTTATCCCACCATATCTGTCCGTTCCGAATCCATTGCTTTACAAGTTTTGGGTATTGCTTGAACTCTGAAAGTCCGTTGTCGGATGCAAGCGGGCACCCCATACACCCGAGCCGTCTGTTTACGCAAAACTTGCCATTCTCATCGTAGTACAGCGGGTGACACTTGATACCGTAGTGAGTAATGAAGTTTTTAACATCTTCGTCGGTCCATTCCAGGATAGGCAAATACACATTAACGTGGTTTTTCTTCGACCCATAGATGCGGCATATAACAGGTTCTTTGTATAACTCCGCCCGCTTGGTGCTCTCCGATCTTCTTATGCCTTGAATCGAGTTGTCGAGTATCTTGTACTCCTTCAACTTGTCGCAGCAGAATCGAGCGCGACGGGTAGGGAAGCCGCTATTCTGTATTAGTTCAAAGAACGTCTTCTCCGGTTTCACTATCTCCACGCCGTTCTCTTTGCAGTGGGCGACGGTTCCGGGAGGGTCGATAGTCGTGTTCTTATAAATGGCCCGATAGTTGATCCCGGTCATCTTTGCCAGCGCAAGGATAACATCGCTGTCCTTACCTCCCGAATAGCTCAACTCGACCTCGGTATCTCCGAGGTGCTGTAGTAGCCGGATGCTCTGTTTGATTTTTTTATCGAGATCGCTCATGTCTACATATTTTCTTCCTTATTCCCGATAAACTCATCATTCTCGTCCAGGAGCCCGAGTTTGCGTTCCTCCTCTAAAAGATCGTCGTTGTGGTAGTAATGGAGCAGTTGGATGTACTCCTTCATCAACTTGCCGTTCATGCACATGGTCATGTAGTGGAAAAATCCCTTTCCGGTAAGGTGAAGTTCAGCCTCAGTCTCGTGGGTCCCGTCAATCTTCGTTGTGATGGTGTACTCGATGAAGAAGTGTCCGGTGTCACGTCCGGCGTCTGTAAGTTCCATGACGCGCTCCGAGGTGCTGCGGACGTACTTCTTCATATAAAGGTATATCTTGAACTTCTTGAGGCTCAGATATGGGATATTTGCGTCCCTCATGAGGTTCACGAAGCACATGAAGTGAAGGTAGAACGTCTCGGCATTGCTGATGGTCTTGGCGAAGCGGATGTAGTCCTTGATAATAGGATCACGGTCTGGTTTACGCTCGAACTTCGAAAAACGAGGACGCATAGGCTGCTCATCCTCAATTACCGGATTACCCGCCCGGACAATGCGCGGGCGCTTGGGCTTGATAGTGTTTTCCATAAGAATAGGTTTATAAGTTGTTATAAGTTCAATAATTGTACTAAATATCTGTTGCCAGCGGCAGGTCGAAGTGCGAAAAATCGGGGTCCGCGAGGGTGATTTATAGTTATAACATGGTTTTGAGCCATTTTTTCAGTTTTTGCACCCGTCATGTACACACACGTTACTTGCCTTAATTTAGTGTTCTTTTTTGGGAACACGGCATAAAAATCAACGAACATACACAATCGAATCTCCGACATATTCATACGCATTCGACAATCTGAGATACACATTCCCGTTTTTCGGGAACATGAATCCATTTAATCCGAATTTTGCCGCCACGTCATTTTCCTCGATACTGAAATCTTTCGCTTTTAAGGCTGTTTTGGCGTATCTTTCGTGTTTTACGACCGATTTGTCGCTGACGAGGTTTCGGACTAAATTTCGGGCCTTATTCAGCCCCGTACCGACGATATTCATGACACTGCGGTTGCTCAGACCTTCGTAAGCCTCTCCGGAGCATCGCATACTTTTGATTTTACGCAAAGCGTTGCGCATAGGCTTGTAGCCATATACGCCTCTTGCCTTTTTTGTCGTATCGACGCAGGATGTCTGCTTGCTGATGTGGTAGAGCAACGCCGCCTTACGGATAGCGTCGGCAATATCTTTGAGCCGGTATTGACATTCGGCCCGGCGTGTCCGGGAGAACGTCATAAGCTCGCTTTCAATTCTGATGTTGAACTCCTTT
>UMGQ01020862.1_pt1 | contig 12251 bp, 8 predicted proteins | sample 1965311 | NCBI WGS metagenome assembly UMGQ01 (sample SAMEA4836076, study PRJEB28245) | human gut metagenome | biome: gut microbiome; material: fecal sample | place: Denmark | collected 2008 | reverse complement strand
AATTCTTCGAAATTAAACGTTTTTTGATAAAACTTGATGCGCTTGCGGAGGCATTTTCGAAGATTCCCTGCGGCGAAAGGCTGAACGAAATCGATATTCACCCTCTGCCGCATGCGCTTTCAATAGTTGACCCGGACGGAATGCGTGCAATGACTTTTCGCGTGAGCGACAGCGCATCCGCAGAGCTTGCGAAAATTCGGCGCGAGCGCAAACGGGTTGATGCCGAACTGCGCCGAGATCCTGTCGAGGGGCGGGATGGGCTTGAAGCGGAAAGAACTCTGCTTGCCGCAAGGGAGGAGAGCGAAGAACTGCGCATCCGCACGGAGATGACAAAAGCTTTTGCTGAACATTCTCACGAGGCGGAGCAGGTGATAAAAAGCATTGCAAGGTTCGATTTTGCGCTTGCAAAAGCAAGGCTTATGTGCAGCAGGGGCGGCAGCATTCCGAAGGTTTATGCAAACGGGCAGCGGGTTCTTCTTAACGAAATGATTAACCCGCAGACAGCCGATGCACTGCACTCGTCGGGGCGAAAGTTTACCCCGGTCAGCATCGAGCTTTTATCCGGCTCAACCGTTATCACGGGCGCAAACATGGGCGGAAAATCCGTTGCAGTCAAAACGCTTGCGCTGAACGTGCTGCTTGCGCTGTGCGGCTTTCCTGTTTTTTGCAGGGAAGCCGAATTGCCGCATTTTGCCGGCATACACTTGCTCTGTGAGGATATGGAGGACAGCTTGGGCGGACTTTCGAGCTTCGGCGGGGAGATGATTCGCTTTGACGGCATTCTTTCCGAAATAAAAACCGAAAGCACTGCGCTCGTTCTGCTTGATGAGTTTGCGCGCGGCACGAACCCGCACGAAGGTGCGGCGCTTGTGCGGGCGGCAGTGAAGTATTTCAACAATCGACGCGGCTGTTTTGCGTTGATAACAACGCATTTCGATGATGTTGCGTGCTGTGCGCCCATGCATTATCAGGTCATCGGGCTCAAAAACGTTGAACCTGCCGTGCTTGATGCAGCATTGGCGGGAAACGATGCTTCGAGGGCTTCCGTGCTGCCTAAGCTCATGGACTACGGCTTGTATCGCGTTGCAAGCGATGTGAATCCGCCGCGTGATGCGCTGGCGATTTGCAGAGCAATGCGTGTTTCCGATGAGTTCATGCGCTGTGTAAATGCGGAGGAAACAAAACAGTGAACCCCGTGCCGCGAAGAGACGGAACGAATGCGGCATTAAAAATAAAAATTAAAATGTCTGAAAGGCAGAATACAGGAGGATTTACAATATGAAATCAGTAAACAAAAAACACAATGTGCGCATTGCGGCTCTTATCGCGGCAGTGCTTGCGCTCTGTCTTGCGCTGACAGGCTGCATGATGGGCAGCGGCAAACAGCCGAGCATCAATGCAGAGGACGATTCAACCGTTGCATATGCCGACAGGCAGCTTACCTTTGCGCAAAATGTGCAGTCGATTCAGGTGAACGTCAACACAGCGGTCGGATTCTTCTGCTATGAAGACAATATGTATAAAATTTTGACCGATAAGACCGACAGCGGTTCCGATGCTTTGGATACAGACGCATCGGATGCGACAGACGCACCGAATGTGACAGCCGCACCGGATTTGACAGCCGCTCCGGACGCACCGAAAGCTGACACGGCCGAAGACAACACGGTTAAATATACCGTTGAGCTTTTTGAAAAGGATAAGGACGGAAACCTTTCGGAAACGCCGGCATCTTCAGATAAATTCACTTATGAAATCAACGAAAAAAACGGCTATCTGTTTGTGAAATCCTCCGTTCTCGGCGAGATTCGCATTAATGCATCCTGCGCCAACGGCAGCGAATTGAAAGAGACTGTAAAGCTCAATGTCAACCGCCAATCGGTGAGCCTTTTCGACATTGTGATGTTCGTTATCGGTCTGTATCTGCTCTATTCCGCAATTTCCGGCCGCGGCAGAATTTTTGATGCCGAGTTTGTAAAAGAGGGCATGGAAGCAAAACACAAAAAGGCAATGCGCATAAGCTGCCTTGCAGCGGCTGTCATCATGATTGCGGCGTGCGTTGTTTCCGCTTTGGATGGTTTCGGCAAGCTGCAAACTGTCAGCATGATTCTGTTCGGTCTGCTCTGCGCCGTGTTTGTTGCGGCGATCATCTGGACGGGCAAATACGTTGACAAGAACGCAAAGCGCGAAGCTCAGCAGCAGCCGGGAGGCGGCGTACCCCGCGCACCCAAGGCGGCGTTCGAGTTTGACGATGATGAACCCACAATAGACGACGTTAAAAAGTAATTCGCGGAACAGCTCCGCAATCGATTGAACTTTGAATGAAGGCTGAATCAGGCGGAGCTTTTTGCGGAAGTCCTGCGGATATAAACACAAACAACTTGAATTAAGTGAGGCAAGCAATGGAAAACAACGAGAACATCGCTCTTTCGGAAGAAACGGCAGCTCCCTGCGGTGCAGACACGAAGCGCAGCTTCGGAAACATAGTGAAGCATTATGCGGACAGGTACTTTATTAAGGCTCTCGGAGCAATGGCAAAGGGTCTTTTCGCCTCTCTGCTCATCGGCACGATAATTGCGCAATTTGCGCGTATTCCCGCACTTTCGGGCATTCTTGATCCGATTGTGAAGGTTGCACAGAACGGCTTTGTTGTCGGCGGTGCGATCGGCGCGGCGATTGCTGTCGGGCTTGGTGCGAAAGCTCTGACGCTCTGCGCTGCGGTCGTTGCCGGAGCGATAGGCTATACAAGCGGCGCAGGCGGCGCGGGTCCTGTCGGGGCTTATATTGCTGCCGTTATCGGAATCGAAATCGGAAGGCTTGTTGAAGGCAAAACAAAGGTTGATATTCTTCTTGTTCCCATTGCGGTGCTGCTGACGGGCGGCGTTGTGGGCGTGCTTCTCGGGGCACCGCTCGGTGCATTTATGAAGTGGCTCGGTTACATAATCGGCAAAGCAACCTATCTGAACCCGATTCCGATGGGCATCATAGTTTCCGTTGTTATGGGCATCATTCTGACGGCTCCGATTTCAAGTGCCGCAATTGCCTCCATGATATTTGTAACGGCAAATGCCGCACCGGATGTTAAAACCGGGCTTATGCTTGCAGCGGGTGCCGCAACGATCGGCTGCTCATGCCAGATGGTCGGTTTTGCTGTTTCAAGCTTCCGCGAAAACCGCTGGGGCGGCATTGTTTCTCAGGGACTCGGCACATCAATGCTTCAGGTGCCGAATATATTGCGTCATCCTGCAATCCTTGTTCCGCCGACGCTTGCAAGCGCGATCCTCGGACCGTTCGGAACAACGGTGTTCCAGATGCTGAACGAGGGCATTTCGGGCGGCATGGGTACCTGCGGATTTGTGGGTCAGATAGGAACATTTACGACAATGCTTCAAAACGGCAGCGAGTGGTGGTCGATACTGCTTCGCGTGCTGCTGCTGCATATTGCTGCTCCCGCTGCGCTTTCTCTGCTTTTCAGCGAAATAATGCGCAGGCTCGGGTGGATAAAACAGAACGATATGCTGCTTGACTGAGCTGTGCGGCAGCAAAACTTTTTTAAGTTTTTCTTGAAAGGAAATGAGAACATGGAAAAATTCTATTTATATAACACTCTCACAAAGCGCGTGGACGAGTTTGTGCCGCGCGAGGCGGGCAAGGTCAGCATGTATACCTGCGGCCCGACCGTTTATCATTTTGCGCATATCGGCAACCTCCGCTCCTATATCATGGAGGATGTGCTCGAAAAATTCCTGCGCTATATCGGCTATGATGTGAAGCGTGTGATGAACATAACGGACGTGGGGCATCTGTCAAGCGACGGTGACACCGGCGAAGACAAGATGGTCTCCGGTGCGAAGCGCGAGGGCAAAACCGTTATGGAGCTTGCAAAATTCTATGAGAATGCGTTCTTTGACGATTGCCGCAAACTGAACATCAAAACTCCCGATGTTGTTGAACCTGCGACGAACTGCATTGCCGAATACATAAAACTTATCGAAAAGCTGTTTGAGAACGGCTATGCATACGAAGCGGGCGGAAATATCTATTTTGACACCTCCAAACTCAAGGATTATTATCAGCTCACGGGGCATTCGTCGGATGACTTGCTTGTGGGTGTGCGCAGCGATGTTGAAGAGGACGGAAACAAGCGCAACAAGTCAGACTTTGTGCTTTGGTTCACAAAATCCAAATTCGATTCTCAGGAATTGAAATGGGACAGCCCGTGGGGCGTCGGCTATCCCGGCTGGCATATCGAGTGCTCTGCAATCAGCATGAAGCATCTCGGCGAGTATCTCGACCTGCATTGCGGCGGTGTGGACAATATTTTCCCGCATCACACAAACGAAATTGCGCAGAGTGAAGCGGCCGTCGGGCATCCGTGGTGCAGCCACTGGTTCCATGTTCAGCATCTGAATGACCGTGAGGGCAAAATGAGCAAGTCGAAGGGCAATATCCTGACGGTTTCCGTTTTGCAGGAAAAGGGTTACGACCCTCTTGTATACAGAATGTTCTGCCTGCAAAGCCACTACAGAAAGCCGCTTGAATTCAGCTACGATACGCTGGATAATTCAAAAGCTGCTTACGAAAGGCTGCTCAACCGCATTGCGGGCATACCTCAAGAGGGCGAAACGAATGCGGCACAGTTTGAAGATTACCGCCGCCGCTTTATCGAAAAAGTGGGCAACGATTTGAACACTTCACTCGGTCTGACGGTGCTTTACGATCTTCTGAAGGATTCGGATGTGAACGGCGCGACAAAACGCGCAATTATTGCGGATTTTGACAGGGTGCTTTCACTTAATCTGCTTTCGGGCGGCACGAACACTGCGGAAGAGCATTCGGATGAGTTTGTTCGGTATGTTGAAGGACTCATTCGCGAACGCGCAGAGGCAAAAAAGAACAAAAACTATGCCCGTGCGGACGAAATTCGTGCGGAGCTTGCAGAAAAAGGCGTTACGCTTAAGGATTCGAAGGAAGGCACAAGCTGGACAAAGGCATAAATCCGGGAAGAACCGCAAAGCGGAGGGGCAATAATCTTTGCTCCCCCGCCGAAATTTATTCGGAGTGTTTGTTCCCAAATATTGAACTTAACAAAAAACTAACGAAACATAATAAAAAATAATGAAACATAACGAAATATAACGAAGAAAGGTGTGATATTATGAGAAAATGCGCTGTCGGCGGTCAGGCCGTTATGGAAGGCGTTATGATGAAATCCGACAAGGGTATTGCAATGGCAGTGCGCCGCGCGGACGGAAAAATTGTTGCAAGTTACAAAAACCAGGTTTCAAAAGCGCAGAAGGGCACTTTTTGGGGGCTGCCTATAATTCGCGGAGTTGTTGCGCTTGTTGAATCGCTCACAACCGGCATGTCCACAACGATGGATTCCGCAAAAATGTACGGCGAAGATGCGTTTGCGGATGAGGAGCCGACAAAATTCGAAAAATGGCTTGCGAAAACTTTCGGAAAATCCGTTGAAAACATCGCAATAACAGTTGCGCTTGTGCTTGGCGTTGCGCTTGCTGTCGGGCTTTTTGTGCTTCTTCCGCAGCTGATTTCGTCGATGATTTTCGGGCAGACAAAGAGCCTTTGGCGTTCGCTCGTCGAGGGTGTTTTGCGCGTGGGAATTTATATCGGTTATCTTTTCGGCTGTTCCTGCATAAAAGACATGAAGAGGCTGTTCATGTATCACGGTGCGGAGCATAAAACAATTGCCTGCTATGAAGCGGAGGATGAACTTGTTCCCGCCCGCGCGAAAAAATACAGCCGGCTGCATCCGCGCTGCGGAACGAATTATCTTTTCCTTGTGATGGCGATATCGATTCTGTTTCTTACCGTTATCGATGCCGTGTTCATCTACGGATTCAAATTTGAAATTCAGAACAGCATTCTTGAATTCCTTTTCCGCTTCGGCGTCCGCATAATCTGCATTCCGCTCATTGCGGGCATAAGCTATGAGGTGCTGCATGCGGCGGCAAAGAGTGACGGCTGGTTTGCAAAAGTTGTTCGCGCTCCCGGCATGGGCTTGCAGCTTATCACAACAAAAGAACCCACCGAGGATATGCTTGAGGTTGCAATTGCGGCATTTTATATTGCAATGGGTGAAAGAAGCTGCGATTACTATAATAAACTTGCGGATGAACCCGAAAACCCGCAACCCGCCGACACAGCGGAGCCGCACGAAAACGCAGAGGCGGCAGCCGAAAAAGCTGAATGCACCGAAAATGCGGAACCTGAAGCAAAAGCGGAAACGGCGGCCGAGGCGCAATGACAATTCGCGATGCCGTTGCACTTGCCCGAAAGGAGCTCATTGAAACGAGCCTTGAAGATGCGGAGTTTGAAGCGCGCCAGCTTGCGGCATTTTGTCTCGGAAAACGCAGATTGTACACGTTTGAGTTTGCGGATGAAATGCCGGGCGATGCGCTGAAAAAGCTTCAAAGCTGCATAATGCGCAGAAAAAATCATGAGCCGCTGCAATACATAATCGGCGAGTGGGAGTTCATGGGACTGCCGTTCACGGTGAACGAAAACGTGCTGATTCCGCGTGCGGACACGGAAACGCTTGCCGAAGCAGCGGAAAAAATCATTGCGGAACGAAGGAACACAACTGCACCCGTAAAATTTCTTTTGGATGTCTGCACGGGCAGCGGCTGCATAGGAATTTCAATTACCAAGCGGACGGGAGTTCCCGCGCTGCTTTGCGACATAAGCCCCGAGGCTGTTTCCGTTGCGGAAAAAAACATTCAATTAAACGGCGTTGGGGAGCTTTGCATGTGCAGACAGGGCGACCTTTTCGAGGCCGCGCTGCCCTTTGCAAAAGAGCGGGCAAGCGGGTTCGATATTATAACAATAAATCCGCCTTATATATGCACCGATGTTATTCACTCGCTTCAGCCGGAGGTTTTGTGCGAACCGATGATTGCACTTGACGGCGGTGCGGACGGATTGGAGTTTTACAGGCGCATTCGGAAGGGTTATTCATGTCTTTTGAACCCCGGCGGCGTGCTGCTGCTTGAAACAGGCTTCGATCAGGGCGCGGCGGTTTCAGAGCTTTTTGCGAATGACGGAGCTGTTTCCGTGCTTTCGGACATTTGCGGAAACGATCGCGTGGTGGTTGTTGAAAAAAGATTGAATCGGGGTTGAACAATTGCCCAAACATATGAAAGATAACAGGATATGCTGAACAGACTTAAACAGATGAAGCTGCATTATGAGCAGCTTGCGGAAAAAATCGCCTCCCCGGAGGTCATGGCGGACATGAACGCATGGCGTGAGCTTGTTAAAGAGCATTCAACGCTTGAACCGATAATTACCGCTTACGATGAATATCTTGAAACGGAGCGCGGCATTGCGGATTGCAGGGCGATGCTCGATTCGGAAGAAACCGAGCAGGAGATGCGAACCCTTGCGGAAGAGGAGCTTGCGGAGCTTTCCCATAAAGCGGCGCAGCAGCAGGAGAATCTTAAAATTCTTTTGCTTCCGAAGGATAAAAACGATGAACGAAACGTTATTATGGAAATACGCGCGGGCACGGGCGGGGATGAGGCGGCACTGTTCGGCGCAGTGCTGATGCGGATGTATCAACGCTATGCCGAGCGGCATAATTTCAAATACGAGCTCATCGATATTGCCGAAACGGAAATGGGCGGGATTAAGGAAGCCACGTTCAGTCTCAACGGCCGCGGTGCATATTCCCGAATGAAATACGAGAGCGGAGTGCACAGGGTTCAGCGAGTGCCCGAAACGGAGACTCAGGGGCGGATTCACACAAGCGCGGCAACGGTTGCGGTGCTTCCCGAGGCGGAGGATATTGACGTTGAAATCAATCCCGGAGATTTGCGCATAGACACGTACCGTTCAAGCGGCGCAGGCGGGCAGCATGTTAACAAAACGGAGAGCGCGATAAGAATAACGCATCTTCCGACGGGGCTTGTTGTTCAAAGCCAGGATGAGCGCAGCCAGGGCCGCAATAAAGAACAGGCAATGAAGGTGCTTAAAAGCCGCCTTTATGAAATGTATCGCGCGGAAGCTGCGGCAAAAGAAGCATCGGCGCGCAAAAGCCAAGTCGGTTCCGGCGACAGAAGCGAAAGAATCCGAACCTACAACTTCCCGCAGGGACGCGTTACGGATCACAGAATCGGCATGACAATTTATAAACTGCCGCAGTTTATCGACGGCGATATGGATGAAATTATCGAAGGACTGATTCTTGCCGAACGCACAAAGCAGCTCGCGGGTGAGGATGCGGAGTGAGTCGGGTCGGAAAGACAATAAACCGCTGAAAACTGATACGGATATAATTTAAACATCGACCGTTCCGATTTTTGGAACGGTCGATGTTCTTGTTTAATACAATTTGAACACAATAACGAATGCATTCCGAAACACGGGGGCATTCGGCACCGACTTATGCCATGGGCTTCAGTTCGGGGGAAATGATAAGGGTTGCTTCGGTTGCTTCCTGAATCTGCTCAACGGTGAATTCGGGATTGTATTCGGTAAGCAGCAAACCTTCGGGAGTTACGAGCATAACGCCCATCTCGGTGATGATCTTTGTGATGCACTTAACTGCGGTGTAGGGCAGTTTGCATTTTTTAAGGATTTTGGGCTTGCCCTTTGCGGTGTGTTCCATTGCAACGATAACGTTCTTTGCGCCGACGAGCAAATCCATTGCGCCGCCCATGCCGGGCATTTTTTTGCCGGGGATGATCCAGTTTGCAAGGGAACCCTCTTCGTCAACTTCGAGGCCGCCGAGGATTGTTGCATCAACATGACCGCCGCGAATGAGTGCGAAAGAGGAGGCGCTGTCGATGAAGCATGCGCCGGGTGCTGCTGCGGAGGGGCTGCCGCCTGCATCAACAACGTGGAACGGATCGCGGTTTTCGTCCGTTACGGGGCCGGTGCCGATGGTGCCGTTCTCGCTCTGAAGGATAACGTGAACGTTTTCGGGAAGATATGCGGGAACGAGGGTGGGAAGACCGATGCCGAGGTTGACAACATCGCCGTCTTTAAGTTCTTTTGCAACACGCGCTGCGATGAACGCCTTTATCTGAGCCTTATCCATTAAAGTTTGCCTCCTTCAACAACATAGTCAACAAATACGCCGTAAGTGCGGACGTTTTCGGGTTCGATTTCGCCGATTTCAACGATCTCTTCGGCTTCGGCAATAACCGTGTCTGCCGCGGTTGCCATAACAAGGTTAAAGTTGCTGGTGTTGCCCTTGTACCAAACGTTGCCCGCCTTGTCGATTTTTGCACCGCAAATAACGGCAAAATCGGCATGGATGGGTTTCATGAGCAAATAATCACGGCCGTCAATCGTCTGTTTGCCGAGGCAATAGGGGCTGTCTTCAACGATGGTGCCGACGCCTGCGGGGGTGAGAACACCGCCGAGACCGCCGCCGCCCGCACGAATCATTTCGGCAAGGGAACCCTGCGGAATGAGCTGCACTTCGAGAGTGCCGTCAACCATGGACTGGGTCGCAACCTCGGGATTGAGGCCGACATGGGTTGCGATGAGCTTTTTAATCTGCTTGTTGTGAACGAGCTTTGCAACGCCGTAGTAATCCTCACCCATGGGGCCGCCGGGCATTGATGCATCGTTGCTGATCATGGTCAGATCCTTAACGCCGCTCTTTGAGAGAGCATCGATGAATTTGTGGGCGTTGCCGCAGCCCATAAAGCCGCCGAACATAACGGTTGCGCCGTCGGGGATAAGCTTTACGGCTTCTTCCACAGTAATGAATTTAGGCATACTTTCTCTCCTTTTGATACTGACCCGAAAAGGGTCGGATTTTTGAAATCATTTAAACAGAAACGGCGGAGCAAACGGGGTTTGCGTCGCAGCTCCTCCGTTCAACTGTAAGTATATACCTGTCGGAGGAAAAAATCAAGCAAAGTTTCCGCAAAACTTCGATTATGCGGGGACAGCGGGCAGATATGCGGGGACAGCGGGCAGGTATATCCGAATGCAGTGAATCCTGCTTAAGCTTTTCCCTGCGCCGCATATGCCGCGCGGGGGACTTTATACATCAGTCTTCATTTTCGCCGTTCGGCAGCGGCGGAATGCTGAGCTTTGTTTTTGCTTCTCCGCGCTTCAGCTCCGCCATGATGCCGCGAAGCTTTTCGTTCACGCTTTCAACCTCTGCTTCAAGCTCCCGCGCCGTCATGCGCAAAGTGCCGGTGCGCGTGCTTGCAAGCTGAATCATTCCGTCGCCCGTTGCAACGCGAACGGAGTAGTTTTTTCCGATTTCGAATATCAGCCGCTCGATGAACATATCGGCCGTTTCGTTTTCCTTTGTGTATGCAACGCGCAGAGAATGATAATTGAAACGCTCTCCGGCATTGCCCTTCAGTTTATAGCCGTCAAAAACGAGTATGACCTCGTTCTTTTTGTATGCGCAATAGTTGCTGAGGATGTCCATCAGCTTTTTTCGCGCGGCGGCGATATCGCTTTTTGCAAGCTTACTCAGCCCTTCCCATGCGAATATGATGTTATATCCGTCAACGATGAGGTAATCCTTCTTTTTGGGTTCGGCAGGCTCGGAGCTTTTAAATTTTGAATCCGAATCGCCGTTTTGCGCGGGGCGTTTGTACTCCGGCCGCTTAATCGGGCCGAATTCACGGAGCATAATGGCTTCAAGCTCCTTTTCGTCAACGTTCAAATTGCGGGAAAGCACTTTCGGGTTTACGGCACGGTGATTATCCGATTCGTGCGGCACGGAGTCGCTCGGGCGCGGAGTGCCTGTAAGGTTCAGCCCGGTATCAATATGCATATAGTTCCGAACGTCATTCCATTTAACAATGACTCCTGCGCCGTGGGAGCAGAAAACGGAATCGGGAGTGTTTTCAAGGTCACGCTCCGGGTTATAGGCGAATTGCGCGATTACGCTTTCGGCATTTCGGCATTGCCCGTAGTGCGAAAATTCACAGCCGAGCCGCCCTCTGCCGCGTGTGTATGCCGCAAGCTCACGCGTGTAGCCGCGCATGGCGGAGACGGGCGCAGTGCCGCAGAATGCGCAGCTTTCGCAGTCGGCGCCTTCTTCGGGCGCGGAAAAACTGCCGCCCATGCCGCGAATGTCGTTTATTGCTCTGCCGAGGTTTTCACGCGGGAGTTCAAGTCGGAACGAGTAGAAAGGCTCCAACAGGATGTTTTGCGCGCACATCAATCCCTGCCGTACGGCGCGATAGGTTGCCTGTCGGAAATCGCCGCCTTCGGTATGGTGCAGGCTCGCCCGCCCCGCAACGAGGGTCAGCTTCATATCCGTTATCGGTGAACCTGTCAGCACACCGAGATGAATTTTTTCGCGGAGATGCGCCAGCACAAGCCTTTGAATATCCGAATCGAGTGAATTAGGCGCACATGCGGAGGCGAAAACGAGCCCGCTCCCCGCGGGCAGCGGCTCCAACAGCAGATGAACTTCCGCGTAATGCCGCAGCGGTTCAAAATGCCCGACACCTTCAACAGGGGCAAGAATCGTTTCGCGGTATAAAATTCGCCCGTCATCAACCGAAATTTCAACGCCAAACCGCTCCGAAATAAGCTTTTTCAGAATTTCAATCTGCATTTCGCCCATCAGCCTTGCCTGAAGTTCGTGCACATTATCGGTTTTGTCGAGTTTCAGCGTCGGGTCCTCATCCTCCAGCCGTTTGAGTTTCGGAAGGAATGTTCGCGCATCGCAATCGGAGGGAAGAAGGATTCGATAGCTCAGAACAGGTTCAAGCAGCGGAGGAAGTGCGGAATCCTCATCGCCCAAGCCCTGCCCGGGGTACGTTGCGGAAAGTCCGGAAACGGCCGCAAGATCGCCGCATTCGGCGCGTTCGGTTTGAGTGAATTTTGCACCGGAACAGAACACTATGCGGGCAACTTTTTCGGTCAGCCGTTCGCCGTTTCGCGCGGTATAGGCAACGGCAGTGCGCGGGGACAGACTTCCGCCCGTGAGGCGGATATGTGTCAGGCGCGTTCCCTGCGGGTCGTATGTGATTTTATAAACTCTTGCCGCAAAATCTTTTTTAAACCCGCGCTCGCGTGAATAATGTGAAAGGCAGGCGATAAAGTCGGAAACACCGTCCGTTTTCAGCGCCGAACCGAAAAAACAGGGAAAAATCCTCCGCTCCGAAATTGCGGCGGCAATGTCCGCATCGACAATTCGTTTCGCGGAATGCTTTTCAAAAAGCTCATCATCGGCAAGAGCAAGATTTTCAAAGAAAGCTTCGCTTTTGCAGAATTCGGAGTCTGTACCTTCGCAGGGTTCA
>UMGQ01020541.1_pt1 | contig 12558 bp, 8 predicted proteins | sample 1965311 | NCBI WGS metagenome assembly UMGQ01 (sample SAMEA4836076, study PRJEB28245) | human gut metagenome | biome: gut microbiome; material: fecal sample | place: Denmark | collected 2008 | reverse complement strand
TTACCGCCGGCATTGTCTGCAATCGGTCCGTAAGCATCGGTAGCCAAGGTGATTCCTAATGTCGAAAGCATACCTACGGCAGCGATACCGATGCCATACAATCCCATGGAAATATTGGCAAAATCAAATCCTGAAGCGAGCCAGTAGGACAAGATGATACCGGTTACTACTGCCAGTACAGGGATGGTGGTGGAAACCATACCTAGTCCGATACCGGAAATGATAACGGTGGCCGGACCGGTCTTTCCACTTTCGGCCAACCGTTGTGTGGGTTTATACGATTGAGAAGTATAATATTCGGTGGAACGGCCGATAACGATACCTACTATTAATCCCACTACCACAGCAAAGGAAATGTTTACCCAATTTTCCAAACCTAATGCCCAAAGGATAAGGAAAGTGGCAACGACAATCAGTACCGAACTTAAATTGGTTCCTGTGGCTAATGATCCGAGTAATTCCTTCATTCCTGCATTTTCTTTAGTACGGACGGCAAAAATACCGATGATAGAGAGAACGATACCCACTGCCGCAATCAGCATAGGTGCGATAACCGCTTTAAACTGCATCACGGTATCATCCGAGCCAATAAAAGCGGCAGCACCTAAAGCGGCGGTAGCCAGAATAGAGCCGCAATAGGATTCGTACAGGTCGGCGCCCATTCCGGCTACGTCACCTACATTGTCTCCCACATTATCGGCAATGGTTGCGGGATTGCGGGGGTCATCTTCCGGAATACCGGCTTCCACTTTACCTACCAGGTCGGCACCTACATCGGCTGCCTTGGTATAGATTCCACCTCCTACACGGGCGAAAAGTGCTTGTGTGCTGGCTCCCATACCAAAGGTAAGCATGGTGGTTGTGATGACACATAATTTAGCAGAAGGGTTCAAGGCATCTGTGGGAATGCAATAGTCCAATAATATGTACCAGAAAGAAATATCGAGTAGTCCCAAGCCGACAACGACCAACCCCATAACAGCTCCGCTACGGAAAGCTACACGCAGTCCTTTGTTCAGGGAGTGCTGGGCGGCATTGGCGGTACGTGCAGAAGCGTATGTAGCCGTTTTCATTCCTAAAAAGCCGGACAGTCCGGAGAAGAAACCGCCGGTAAGAAAAGCAATGGGCACCCACGGATTTTGTAAGTTGAAGCCGTATGCCATAATAGAAAACAGAATAACTAATCCCAGAAATACCAGCCCTACCACCTTGTATTGTTGTTTCAGATAGGACATGGCGCCCTGGCGCACATAAGAAGCGATTTTCTCCATCGTCGGAGTTCCTTCGCTTTCAAGCATCATTTGTTTGTAGAAATACCATGCAAGTACCAATGCCAAGAGGGAGGCAATGGGCACAATCCAGAATAGATACGTTTCCATACGCAGTATTGATTTAAAAGTTGGTTTTGCCCAAAGATAGCAAAAAATAAATGATATTCAATAGGATAGGTCGTATTTTTATCAATTAATATTTGCGGTGCTTTTCTAATTAAGTTTAGGGGGGAATAAATATCAATATCTGTAACTTGGAACACATGTACCTGTTCCTGTGTTTCGTCAAAACACGATGAAAGGTAAACAAGACGTTAAAAAACAGTTTCACCACAGATCAAATCTGTATAATCTGTGGTGAATTTAAAACTCAGGCTTTGTATTTACCATACAGCTTATCTATCAGATCAGCGCGTCCTATTTTGCGCAATTCATTGATGATAGCACGTCGTTCTTCGGGTTTATACCAGAAAAAGAACATCCGTTGAGCCAGTTTTTCTTTTGGTGTTTTAGCGGAAAATACCGGTTGCAACGTATATGGATGATAACCTGTGTACCAGGTTTCAGTGGCTACAGTCATCGGAGTAGGAGTAAAGTCCTGTACTTGTTCCAGATGGAAATCCAATTTCTTGGTGATCACTGCCAGTTCGGCCATATCTTCTTCCGTACATCCGGGATGGCTGCTTATAAAATAAGGTATAATCTGCTGCCGCATATTCAACTCCTTATTTATTTTGTCGAAAGTCTTTTTGAAGTCATAAAATTGTGAAAACGAAGGTTTCCTCATGATTTGCAGCACTTGGTCGCTGGTATGTTCCGGAGCCACTTTCAAGCGCCCGCTGACATGATGGGCTATCAGTTCGCGGGTATATTCAGCCGTACTTCGGTTTACTGCCGGATCTTTGCTTTGATATTGTAACAGGTCATAGCGTACACCGCTTCCGATAAAGCTTTTCTTGATACCGGGAAGTGCGTCTACCGAATGATAAATATCCAATAAGGGGCGATGGTCCGTGTTCAAATTGGGACATACTTTGGGATGGATACATGACGGCCGTTTGCATCGCCGGCAAATTTTCTCATCTTTACCACGCATGGCATACATGTTGGCGCTAGGTCCTCCCAAGTCACTCAGATAGCCTTTGAAATCAGGCATTTCAGTTATGGCTCTCACTTCTCTTAAGATACTCTCTTTACTTCGGCTTACAATAAATTTCCCTTGATGGGCGGAAATGGTACAAAAGGCGCATCCGCCAAAACAACCACGGTGCAGATTGACCGAGAATTTAATCATGTCGAATGCGGGAATGCGTTTTCCTTTATATTTAGGATGAGGCATACGCGTATAGGGCAAATCAAAAGAATGATCCAGTTCGCCTTGGCTCATTGGAGGATAAGGCGGATTGACTACTACTGTTTCATTGCCTGTATCTTGCAAGATGCGGGAGGCTTCGTACTTGTTGCTTTCCTCTTCAATGAAGCGGAAGTTCTCGGCTTGTTTCTTTTTATCTTTCAGGCATGCTTCATGAGAGTGTAGGATGATATCTGGCTTTTCGTTCACACACTCAATTACAGAGGGCTCGGACGGAACTGATTCTTTCTTACGGATAAGGTAAGCCGTTTGTGGTATATCGTGGGGAATATCCTTTTGTAAGGGTAGATGGGCTCCGTCCTGACTGTCTTTGCTTTCTTTCATTCTCTTGCAAAGTTCCGTAATCGGTTTCTCGCCCATTCCATAGATCAATAAATCGGCTCCGGAATCTATCAGAATTGATTTACGCAGGCAGTCCTGCCAGTAGTCATAATGGGTAACACGGCGCAAAGATGCCTCTATACCTCCCAGAATGACAGGTACGTCGGGATAGATTTTCTTTAAAATCTGTGTATAAACGATGCTGGGATATTCGGGACGCATGTCGTGGCGGCCGTCGGGAGTATAAGCATCCTCGCTGCGCAAACGCTTGTTGGCAGTGTATTTGTTTACCATGCTGTCCATACATCCGGCGGACACACCGAAAAAGAGGCGTGGACGTCCCAGCTTCTTAAAATCGCGCAGGTCATCACGCCAGTTGGGTTGAGGCACAATGGCCACTTTCAAACCTTGCGCCTCTAATAATCTTCCAATTACTGCCGGACCAAATGAAGGATGATCTACGTAGGCGTCACCGCTGAACAAGATTACGTCCAGTTCATTCCATCCGCGCATCTCTACTTCTTTCTTGGTTGTCGGCAACCAGTCTGTAAGTTTGTATTCTTTCAATGATAAATACTGTTTTTTTTGTTTTGCTACAGAGAACACAGAGATTGTTTATTATATCTCTTCTTCATCTTTATTTTTCTCTTTCTCCCATTGGATATAAAGCAGAATGAGTTGATGAAGTCCGAAAGCTTTCATGTTATTATGATAAATTACATCGATACAAAGGTCGAGCAGCTCTTTATTGTTTCCTTCCTCGCTGGTTATCAGTGAACGGATATTCAACTTCAGTTTCTCCAGCACCGACTCGTCCACGATACCGTTGCTGTCTATCAGATGCTGGAATAAAGCATATTTCTCAATAGTTTGCAGGTTCTCTTCTGAGATTTCCATGCTGCGTGTGCCGGAGGCATTAGTCTGTATAGTGTACATAGTCGTTTTATTTTAATGGTTTATACGGACAAAGTTAGGCGTTTTTATGAAATAACCTCTTATTTGCCCTTTTATTTTCGTTTAAAAATATCACTTGCTGCCAAAGAAGCCCAGGATGGCACTCATTACCCGTGCTCTTTCCTTCACTCCCTGAATGCTTTCAAAGGGGAAACCCAGGACAAAAGTCCGATATTTGCCTTTATAGGCGATACCGGCACTGTAACTGCCCGGATTATATACAAAAGCGGAGTAAGCAGGGGCTATCGGGGTCAGACAGTCGGGAGCGGGTACGGCGTATGTTTGCTCGTTGATAGTGCGGGGAATACTGAAACGGGTGTTGGCTCCATATATTTCTCCCGAAGTGGAATTTATCATGCTGCCTCCGAAACTATATTTTAATATGTTTTCGGTGAAGTTCAGTGCTGTGGGACTGTTCATGTTGCTTCCTATATACGAGCCGCTGAGCATCAGGTTGCCGCCTCCTTGACAATAGGTTGTGAGCAACTGTTGCAATGTGTGGGAGAAAGGACGCCTGTCGGCTCCGAATATCAGGTCTGTAATGGGGTAATCTGCCAGCCGGACAAAACCATTTTCAACGGCTTCATCACTACACGATACAAAAGAGTATCCTCCGGCTGCCTGGATGGCTTTTCCATGAATGAACGGATAATCGAAAGTATTTCCGGCTATCAACATTCCTTCCAGTTCGCTGCCGCTATATCCCAGCCCGTCTTTAGTCTCCCGTCCTATGCGGCTGCGGTCGAAGCTTTGTTGCGTTCCGCAGAAGGCGGGTGTATTTATATAAGGTATTCCCGGATCCGTATTCAAGTCAAAGCCTTGCAAGAAAGGAGATTCTACGGTAGCAGGTCTGCTTAAACGGTCGAATCCGTTGACTATCAAGATTGTTCCTTTACTTTTCTTTGCCTGATAGGCTGACAGGATTTCGGAAGGAAAACTTTCTCCGCCCTTGTTGACTGCGGTTACTTTGAAACTATATACCAGTCCCGGTTCGGCTTCGAAGGTATATTCAGTACCGCGTACTAACGTTCCATTGTCAAATCCACCATGTCCCAGACGGGTATAGACTATGTATTGTTGAGCTTTGGCAGTCGGTTCCAACGGGTCGTCTACCGCTTGCCAAGTTAGTTGGAAGGTGTTTTTCCTACTTCCGGAGTGAATGGCAAAGTTATTTACCGGTAAAGGTTGGACTACGTAATCCGTCCCATGCATGGTACTCAGGTATTTTAGTATGGATTTGTAAACAGAACGTCCTACGGTAAACTTGAAACGCGGATCGTGCCCCAATTTCAAATCGGCGAAGTTCTGGTGGGAGAGGAGTTCCAGAATCATCGAGGGAACGGCAGGCAGACGGGTTTCGCTGTAATTGCGGTTCCACAGGCTGCGGCGTTGCCACCGGATACCGAATTGGGCGGAGATATCCTGTTGCAGACCGGTCAGTACCATGTCCGCCAAGTCGCGGGAAGCATAACGGGAGATACCGGCGTTCAGTTCACCATTATTATAATCGGTGGTATAGATACCCAGCGTGCCTATTAAATCATCTTCTTTGGAAAAACCTGCATCGCTGTGCACTCCCAAGGTCATTTCAAAAGGAACGCCCAATCCCTTCTCCTTTGGATTGTACACAGAATTTCCGCTGAGATAGTTTATTATCCGGCTGCGGGCGTTTATATCATCGGTATAGTCATTCTTACCTTCGCTGGGACTGTAAACCGAATAAGGAAAACCCGACCATTGTGCGGCATAGCGTGCCCCTTCCAGATAACGGGGCAGGCCGCTGGTTTTTCCACCGCGCGATATGTTTCCCATTCCTCCGCCAAAACGGACGGCATCGGCGCATACCACTCCTTTTTGTCTGCTCTCATTACTTAGTACCACCATACCGTAATCGTTGGTTCCTTTGTCGAATTCAAAAGTGCCCAGATAAACCCAGGTTCCTCCCCCTATTTGTTGGTTGACCAGAAATTCGGTGACACCCCCTTTATGGAAAACCAGATATTTAGCGTCACTCACACTTCCGGGTAAAGTCTGATAAGTCACATAGACGGCATATTTTCCTGTTTCGGGAATATGGGGAATCCATTGTGCAAAGGCTTTTTCCGGTTTTTTCTCGGTGGAGGCAAAGCGGGCTGTACCTTCTTCAAAAGGATTTTGTCCGTCCCGGTAAACCAATCGTTTTTGAGCGAATGCCGGGGTGGGGGCGGTTTTCCATTTACCTTTCCGGCTTTTTATCTCCTGATAGATGCAACCTTGGGGATGGGTATCATTATCCACAATCACCTCATTGCGTTGCCAGTCACGTTCACGAGGGGTATAAACTATGGCTCCCGCATTTTCCAGCATGGGTATAATATAAGGTATGACGAATGATTGGGTGAACAAGTCTTCTGTGGTACAGAACAGGCGGGGACGTTGCCATTCCCAACATCCCTTGTCCTTTTTATAATATTTTCCGTGGCTTTGCCAAAGGGCGATGTGTCTGCCTTCCAGTCCTTTGCCGGCAGTAAAGGGGCGGGAAATATTTTTTACCCATGGTTCACCTTTATAATCTGTCCGTTGCCATAAGCGGCTTTTGTCCTGTTTCTTCCTCAGATAGTTGGGAATCAGGTCTTCGATTGATTTGCCATCGGCATAGATGGTTATATCGTAATAATTTACAGGACCGGGTAGGCTTTGTCTAAGTAACCGGTAGATAGCTTCTGTCTTTTCGGGGGTAAACGGTTGGTAGCCGAAGCTGGGGCTGGCATATACATTCAGTCTTTTTTTGTCATGATTTACTTCATAACGGTCTAATTTACACTTACCTATGTTGGCATAAGATGTTTCGTACCGGGTGAAAAAGTCTTTTAGACGTTGTTCCACATTACCATCTAACCCTTGTGCCAAAGTGTGTGATATTCCTGCCATTACCAGCAGGAAGGACAAAAATATCTTTTTCATGTTGTTTTCTTCTTTATTTATGGTTGCGAAGTTAGGAATTTTTGTTAGTTTTGTCATTCTAACTAATCTATAATGAACCTAAATGAAACGAATTATCTTTAATTTCTGCTTCGTATGGCTGGCTGTTTCCGCTTTTGCCGGAAGTAAGGTAGTCGAAATGCGAAATTATGGTCTGGTACCGGACACACACGAGAATCTTTCACCCAAATTGCAGAAGGCGTTACAAGACATCAAGTCTCAAGTTGCTTTGGGTGATAAGGTCACCCTGCTTTTTGAATCCGGACGTTACGATTTCCATCCTGAAGGGGCGGCTGTCCGTGAGTATTATATTTCCAATCATGATCAGGACAATCCGAAAACGGTAGGTTTCCCTTTGGAGGATTGGAAGGGGCTGACGGTGGACGGACAGGGTGCTGATTTTATCTTTCATGGGCGTATGCTTCCACTTTCTCTGCTTCGTTCAGAGAATTGTACTTTGCGTAATTTCAGCATAGATTTTGAGACTCCTCATATTGCTCAGGTCAAGATATTGGAAAGCGGAGAGGAGGGAATTACTTTTGAACCTGCCGCATGGGTGAAATGCCGTATCAATGAGAAAGGTTTTTTCGAAGCATACGGTGAAGGCTGGTCCAGTGCTCCCCAGGGAGGGATTGCTTTTGAAGAAAAGACAAAGCGTCTGGTATACCGCACCAGTGACTTATGGTGTCCTATGGAAGGATTGAAGGAAATCTCTCCACGTGTCTACCATGCTCCTCAATGGAAAGACGCCCGGTTGAAACCGGGGACAGTGGTGGCTCTTCGTACTTATTATCGTCCTGCTCCGGGTATATTCTTGTCCAATGATAAAGACACCCGTTTGCAGAATGTGAAAGTGCATTATGCCGAAGGTATGGGACTGCTGGCCCAGTTATGTGAAAATATCACGTTGGATGAATTCAGCGTTTGTCTTCGTGGCGATAAGGATCCGCGTTACTTTACCACGCAGGCGGATGCTACCCATTTCTCTAGTTGCCGGGGGAAGATTGATTCTCGCAACGGGTTGTATGAAGGAATGATGGATGATGCGATTAATGTACATGGTACTTATTTGAAAATCAAGCAACGCCTTGATGACCATACGGTGATTGCCCGATACATGCATCCGCAAGCATACGGATTCGAATGGGGCGTGAATGGCGATGAAGTACAATTTGTACGTTCCGCCACCATGGAACTGACCGGTGGAAAGAACCGGGTGAAGGAAATCCTGCCCAATGACAAAGATACGGTGAAAGGTGCAAAAGAATATCGTATCACTTTTGCCGAGCCTTTGGATGCGGAGATTACGGATAAAGAAGGTTTCGGCATTGAAAACCTGTCCTGGTGTCCGGAAGTTTATTTTGCGGATAATGTCATTCGTAACAACCGTGCACGCGGTACGCTGTTCAGCACTCCCCTGAAAACGGTGGTAGAGCGTAACCTGTTTGATCATACATCAGGAACAGCCATATTGCTGTGCGGTGATTGTAACGGCTGGTTTGAAACGGGAGCTTGCCGGAATGTGCTGATTCGTAACAATCGTTTTATCAACGCATTGACTAATATGTTCCAGTTTACGGAAGCTGTTATCTCTATTTATCCGGAGATTCCCGATTTGGAGCATCAGAAAAAATATTTCCATGGTGGAAAAGGAGAAAAAGGAGTAGTGATTGAAGATAACTATTTTGAAACCTTTGACCGCCCTGTCCTTTTTGCAAAATCCATTGACGGATTGATCTTTAAAAACAATGTGATCCGCCAGAATACGGATTATCCGGCTTTTCATCATAACAAGTCCCGTTTCCGCTTGCTTCACACCCGGAATGTGAAGATAGAGAAGAATAATTTTGAGGATGGGGATGAGAGTATAGCAAGAGAATAGATACAAATAACACTGATTATGCGGGTGAAAATACAATCCGCATAATCAGTGTTTTCATATCTGAAGAACTACAACGGAAGGGTTATTCTACTTTTCCGATGCTGAAGTTTTCAGGATATTTGCCTTTGAAATTCTTATAATACAATTTGATTTCACGCATATCCTTGTCCAAATCACCGCTGGGATGTATTACCTTTTCGGCTGTGATGCATTTCTTCTCGTAGTCGATAGCTACCAGAATAATAGGCAGACCGGCCCCTTGCGCAATATAGTAAAACCCTTTCTTCCAATTGGGATTGGCTTTGCGTGTTCCTTCCGGAGTGATAGCCAGATGGAATTTTTGACTCGATTTGGCAATTTTAATCATCTGGTCCACCAATGAAGTCTTGCGGCTACGGTCTACGGGAATCCCTCCCATCCAGCGGAAAATAGGGCCTAGAGGCCAGAAGAACCAGTCTTTTTTCATCATAAAACCGGTTTCGCGACCTATAGCTCCCATAAACAGTTTGCCTATGAACAAATCCCAATTGGTGGTATGCGGTGCGGCACAGATAATATATTTGTCATAATCGGGAACGGATACTTTAGTCTTCCATCCCAATAGTTTGTAGTAGATAAAACCACAAATAGCTTTTTTCATTCCTTAAATCTTATGCTTTTGTAGCTTTAGCCAGTTCGTCTGCAACCACTTTTATTTCTTTGTTCAAATCCTCATTCAGTTTCTTGTAGAAACCTTTTACGTTACCCGGTTCAGTGTGACTGATGCGTATAATCAGTTTGATCACATTGTGTACAGAGTTGCAAACTACTTCACGGTTAACACCTTCCATCAAACTGACTAAAAACAAATCACTTGCTATATTGGTTATTTTTTTCTTTAAATTTCTTCTACTTGCCATAAATGTAATGTTTTAAGTTAATACATAATTCTAAATTCGCGGTAAAGGTAATATTTTTATTTGTATACGTTTTCATATTTGCGAAAAAAGAACGAAATTTGCACGTGAATTATAAATGAAATTATACACCTTTAAATAGAATAATAGAATATGACTAAAAGTGCATTACAAATTGCCAGAGCTGCTTATCAGCCCAAACTTCCTAAAGCGTTGAAAGGCGCTGTAAAAGTAAAGGAAGGTGAACCTACACAGTCAGTTGCTGACCAGGAAGCTATCAAAGCCTTGTTCCCTAACACTTACGGCATGCCGTTGATTCAGTTCGTTGAAGGCGAAGCTGTCAATATGCCTGCCATCAACGTAGGTGTCATCTTGTCTGGTGGACAGGCTCCCGGCGGACACAATGTTATTTCCGGTTTGTTCGACGGTATCAAAGCATTGAACAAGGACAGCAAACTGTATGGTTTCATTCTGGGCCCCGGTGGTTTGGTAGACCATAATTATATGGAACTGACTTCCGATATTATCGACGAATACCGCAATACCGGTGGTTTCGATATCATCGGTTCGGGACGTACCAAACTGGAAAAGGTAGAACAGTTTGATAAAGGTCTGGAAATCATCAAGGAATTGGGCATCAAGGCATTGGTAATTATCGGTGGTGATGACTCAAACACAAACGCTTGTGTATTGGCAGAATACTATGCTGCGAAGAACTGCGGTGTTCAGGTTATCGGTTGTCCGAAGACTATCGACGGTGACTTGAAGAACGAGATGATTGAAACTTCTTTCGGTTTTGATACGGCTTGTAAGACTTACTCTGAAGTAATCGGTAACATTCAGCGTGACTGTAACTCTGCCCGCAAATACTGGCACTTTATCAAGCTGATGGGACGTTCGGCTTCTCATATCGCTTTGGAATGTGCTTTGCAGGTTCAACCTAACGTATGTATCGTTTCAGAAGAAGTGGAAGAGAAGAACATGTCATTGGATGATGTGGTTACTTACATTGCTCAGGTGGTGGCTAACCGTGCCGCACAAGGCAATAACTTCGGTACAGTGTTGATACCTGAAGGTTTGATCGAATTCATCCCCGCAATGAAGAGATTGATCGCTGAATTGAACGACTTCCTGGCTGCTAACGCATCAGAGTTCGCATTGATCAAGAAATCTCACCAACGTGAATATATCATCTCCAAGCTTTCTAAGGAAAACTCGGAAATCTATGCTTCTCTGCCCGAAGGCGTTGCACGTCAGCTTACTTTGGATCGTGACCCGCACGGAAACGTACAGGTATCACTGATTGAAACAGAAAAGCTGTTGTCTGATATGGTAGCCGTTAAATTGGCTCAGTGGAAAGAAGAAGGCAAGTATGTAGGTAAATTTGCCGCTCAGCATCACTTCTTCGGTTACGAAGGACGTTGCGCTGCTCCGTCAAACTTCGATGCTGACTATTGCTACTCGTTGGGTTACACCGCTTCTATGTTGATTGCCAACGGCAAGACCGGTTATATGTCTTCTGTACGTAACACTACTGCTCCTGCCGAAGAATGGATTGCAGGTGGTGTGCCTATCACAATGATGATGAACATGGAACGTCGTCACGGTGAAATGAAACCGGTTATCCAGAAAGCGTTGGTAAAATTGGACGGTGCTCCTTTCAAGGCGTTCGCCGCACAGCGTGAACGTTGGGCTATTGAAACAGACTATGTATATCCGGGTCCTATCCAGTACTTCGGTCCTACAGAAGTTTGTGACCAGGCAACCAAGACATTGCAGTTGGAACAAGGAAAATAATTTTTTCTTATTTCTATAAAGCATAAAGGAAACCCATCGGGGCTGATTGTAAAACCATTCTCCCGATGGGTTTTATTGCATAGTATGTGGGAATAGGTAAGGTAAAAACAGCTAAATAGGATAAAATGGTAAGAGCGAAAAGCACACGCCCTGCCCCTGTTAAAAAAAAGGCAGTCGCGAAACCTGTCCGCCGGACCACACAGCGGAAGGCGAAAAAGAAACCGCAAAGAGAGATGCCGTCATGGCTTCGGTATGTCATTGCGGGAATTATTGCTTTTTTATTCCTTGCCGCTTTCTTTTATTTCTTTATCCGTCCTTACTCTTACCGTTGGAAGCCTTGCTATGGTTTTAAAGCATACGGTGTATGTATGCCCTCAGGTTTTCATGTGCATGGCATTGATGTTTCCCATTATCAAGGAAACATAGACTGGAAAATGCTGACCCAGACCCGACAGGGAAAATTTCCTATTCATTTTGTCTTTATGAAAGCTTCGGAAGGAGGCGATTATGGGGACAAGGCTTTTAGCTCCAATTTTGATTCGGCGAAAACACATGGGTTTATCCGTGGGGCTTATCATTTTTACAATCCGAAGACAGATCCTGTCCGTCAGGCCGATTTTTTTATCAATTCCGTCAAGCTGGATTCAGGTGACCTTCCTCCTGTGCTCGATATTGAGAAGAGGGGAAAGGATGAGAATCAACTCCGTCGTGACCTTAAACTGTGGCTTGACAAAATAGAACAGCACTACAAAGTGAAGCCTATTCTTTATACTTCTTATAAGTTTAAAACGCGTTATCTGAATGATTCGGTCTTCAATTCTTATCCTTACTGGATAGCTCATTATTATGTAGACTCGGTGGAATACAGGGGGGAGTGGAAATTCTGGCAGCATACGGATGTGGGTACGTTGCCGGGTATTCGTGAGAAGGTGGATTTGAATATTTTCAACGGTTCGTTGGAAGAATTGCAATTAATGACCATAAAGAAATAAGGGAACTGTGCCTGAGGTTCCGAAAACTTTGCTTATATTTGCTTTATGAACTTACTGCTCAATATTATTTGGCTGATTTGCGGCGGATTTCTGATCTGCGTGGAATATATTG
>UMGQ01002342.1_pt1 | contig 12655 bp, 10 predicted proteins | sample 1965311 | NCBI WGS metagenome assembly UMGQ01 (sample SAMEA4836076, study PRJEB28245) | human gut metagenome | biome: gut microbiome; material: fecal sample | place: Denmark | collected 2008 | reverse complement strand
AATGACTGATGCGCTATGTCTGATGTGTTTTTAGGAACAGAGGCGTTACAGGCATAAGTGAAGGGAAAATATGATTTTTGTTTCCATATTGAATCACTGTTTTTACTTATTATTAATGAGAATCGGACCGGTGTTTTTGATAGGATTTTGTATTCTAGCCGTCTGTTGTACTAATAAGCGGAAGAATATTAAAGGAAAAGAATGCCATAATATTGTAAGTATGGATACTTCGATGATTGTGGTGGACTCTACCATATTGCTGTTTCCGAGTATTAAGACATCCAGAAGTGAAGTCTATACCTTATTGGATGAAAAGCCGGAATATCCCGGTGGTATGGAAGAACTTATAAAATTCATACAGCAGAGCATTCAATACCCTCCGGTTGCCTTACAAAAACAGAAACAAGGAAGGGTTTGGATAGGAAGTATAATTGATACAACCGGTAGAATGGTAGATCCTGAAGTGGTTTATAGTGTAGATTCTCTGTTGGATGGGGAAGCGCTCCGTATTATAAGGATGATACTAGACTGGAAACCGGGGAAGTTGAACGGAAAAACGGTAAGAGTCAAACTCTGTTTTCCTGTGACATTTAAAATATCAGAGGAAGAGGAAAGAAGAAACAAGCAGGTTGCGATTGTTGAAGAGAAACCCAGGCAAAATCCGAAAGATACAGGAGCCATCGAAATTGAGTATATTCCTCCCGTAGATGCCACTTCTCCTGTAAAGAAAGAGGTGTCTGTAAAATGGGAGCATTTGATAGATGATACAGAGGGAGTGGTCAAAGCTTCTTTTGACAGGTATAACAACTGGATAAACTGTGAAAAAAGTGAGGATATTCTAATAAATGGTACCAGTATTTTCAAAGACAAGGTTTATATTTCCATTGGCAGTTCTAATTGTAATCTGATATATAAAGGTGAGGCTGATTTTTATCTGGAGGACAAACAGAAGAAATTACATAAGATTCCCGGTAAAGACGTGGATAAGGAGTTTGTCGCCCTACAGCTTGGAAAAGAGAAGACTGCCGAGATAAATGTTGATTTTCCTGATAACTGTCAACTGGGTGATTATCTTTTGAAAATCAGAGTCTATAATGAGAATGAGGAATGTTATTATACAATCTATCAATGGTTTGAAGCATATACATCACGACAAAAATCACAAAGACGTAAACCTATTCCAGTTAGTGCTAAGTATGTTCCTGTTATGGCAGAGCCTATAACAGAGAAAAATAAGGATGATATATTTAATCTTGTTCAGAATATGCCTGAGTTTCCCGGTGGTATGCTTAAACTGGTGGAGTTTATAAAACAGAATATCCGGTATCCTCAAACTGCAAGACAAAGCAGACTGGAAGGCAGGATTACAGTAGAGATCGTTATAGATAAGGATGGAAGTGTAATACAGCCTGGGATCATTCGCAGCATCAGTCCGACATTACGTGGCAATACAGCTTTTTGTGAGGAAGCGTTACGTATCGTTTCAATAATGCCCAAATGGAAACCGGGTAATCAGGATGGAGTGAATCTGAAAGTAAGGTTCATGTTCCCTATAGGATTTGAATCTTCCACTAGTCAAATTACCCGAAATAGTGAAAGTATGCCATGAAAACGATATTTGTAACCATACTGTTCTGTGTTTTGATGGTCGGATGTACAAGCAAGCCTGGGCAGAATCCGGCTGTGGATTCCATAAACAATAGTGTCGGAATAAATGATACACTTGGATTGTCTTTACATCCCGAATATCCGGTCTATTCTACCAAGAAGAAACAGATAACTTTTGTATTGGATAACAATAGTGGTGCTGATATTGATCTTGGAGGATATTATAGCTACACTTATGAGGATGAAAAAGGAATATGGAGGGATGTGCCCATGCAACTTATTGTATTTGCTGAAGAAATCATGCTCCAACAAGGCAGTACATATTATTATAATGCGGAATTGTTCAGGCATATTCCCGGTCGTTATCGCTTTTTCTTTACAATAAGAAGATATGATAGAAAACATACTTTAATGGCTGAATTCCAATTGCAGAATGATGCTGTTGAATTTTTAAAAGTGCATTCTGATAACCAACAGAAAGATACTTTACCACCGGACGAAGTGATTGTTGACCAACCCATCTTTAGAGTCATTGACCAAATGCCTGAATTTCCCGGTGGTATGGATAAACTGTTGCAAATCATCAACGACAATATACAATATCCGGCAGAAGCATGGAAGAAAGGAATACAAGGCAGGGTTATTGTTCAATTTGTTGTAGATGAAAATGGGAATGCGATAGAACCTAATATAATGAGAAGTGCTGATTCTTCTTTGAACGAAGAGGCATTACGTATCATAAAAACGCTTCCCCGATGGAAACCCGGAACATTGAAAGGGAAGGCTGTAGGGGTGGAATTAACAGTTCCGGTAACTTTCAGACTTGATAGATAACGCTATGAAATATTTACTTTTCATATCATTGATACTATTGTGTTCTTGCCATTTCGATTCTTCCAGGAAAGGACAAAAGGACGAAACAGACAGCATTCGTTTGCAAAAGGAACTATGCGCTTTACATCGGTATGTGGACGGCATTATTAAATCCGATAGTATCCTGCAACAACGCTTTCATTGTTCAGGAGCAGGTCTGACCAAAGACAAAGTATCCATTGACTTCCAGGATATATCGGAAGATTCCTTTGAGATTTTTAAATCGGCATTCAGGAAAGACGTTTTTGATTCTCCGTTGTTGGAATTCAATATAATGTCGGATATCACATTCGGTCCTGAAATCATTCTGATAAAAGAAGATTCTCTCGGACGAACTATAACTATGGTGAGTCCTATACCACGGGACATTCCGTCAGGGGAAGCTATAAATCCTGATTCTTTTTTAATGCGGACTGAATATGATTATTATCCGTTATCAACAACAGAGGTAAAAGTGATCATAACCAACCACTCCCGTTATAAATATGATTGTGGCGAAGATTACAGTCAGGTCTATTACAATGAAAAACAGAAAATATGGGAAACGCTGCCGACCAATCCAATCAGGAATGATGTTTTATGGATATTTCCATCGGATTGTCCCACCCATGAGCAGACAATCAGGTTTTATACTTCTGAAGTGCCCAATCGTCCGGGGAAATATCGCATCTATAAATCATTCAATGGAAATACAAAAGTAGCTTATGCTGAGTTTAAGATGGTGGATAAGAAAGGAATTGAACAAATCAGAAAACGAATCAGTGAGTATAATATGAAAAATAGGGACACTATAGCACAAAATATCACAGATTTTGGAAGCTATGGGGATACGATTGAAGTTTCTTTGATTAATAATTCCTTCTATTTTCAGGAAATGTTCAGACGTAAGGTGGTCAGTTATTCAGCGGTCAGTCATGGAAAAATTCAGCAACCGAGGCTTTTTACCTCATCTGCATATTCTGATACTTTACAAATATCCATGAAGACAGAAAAATCAGTTTATCCCGTGGGTGTAAAAAGTGTATCTGTGAATCTGATCAATAATAATTCAAAGGCTTTGTCTTTTGGCGGGGATTATAGGGTAGCACGTAAAGAAAGTGGTCAATGGATTCTGTTATATGGAAATTTTAATGTCAAAGATGAAGGCATTATAATAAAGCAGGGAGGAACATGTCAGTTTACAGCCAACCTTTATCCCCTCTTTAATGATAATAAGCCTGGGGTTTATAGAGTTTATAAGAGAATAGGTTTTGATAATTCTCGGGAAGACTGGTTTATGTCAGCCGAGTTCAGGATTAAATAACTTTATGACTTTGAATACAAAGCTTATGAATAACAAGATACTGTTTTTATTTCTAGCCTGTTGCTTGTTTTCCGGTTGTATGGACAAGAAACGGAATGATGGAGGCGGGAACCCTGATATAATTTTATTAGGAGAACAGAAAGAGCTGGGTATCTTCTTTTCTCATGATTATACTGTATATATGAAAGTATTGAAAACGGTTCATTCATCAGATAGTGGTATGACAGTTGTAGTGTCTAACGCATTGGATGTTCCGATGAGATATGGAGAGGGGTGGAAATTACAGAAACAGACCGGGGATGCTTGGACTGATAAAGGTTATAGAAAGGATCTTGATGGCTTTAATGGGATTCTTCCTCCTAGGAGAAGTTGCCTTTTGAAATTTCCTCTTGGAGAATTGGAGCCCGGAAAGTATCGCATAGTCAAGGCTTTTCAAACAGGAAGGAGGAATATTCTGCAACTGGGAGCGAAATTTGAAATACGTGATAATTATAATCTGTTAATTCTACCGTTCTGGATGTTGTATCTACAGGACAGGATAGTGCTCGGTTTCTATGATATTGTTTTTTCGGAAGATTTGCCAAAGTCATATCCTATGTATCTTATCAATAAAACGGATTGTGATATAACATTGGGAAGAGCATATCGGATAGAAAAATATGAAAAAGGGATATGGAGTACTGTCAAGGGGAACAGCGATTTTAGAGATGACGCACTGATAGTCAAACCTTGCAGACGTTCCGGATGGAAAGGACTCGGAGTGTATATTCCCCGAATGGCTAAGGGATTATACAGGATATGTAAGGAAGCGGACTATGATAACAGGACTCATTTGATAACCTGTGAGTTCTATATTTATTAGTAGAATAAGTTAAAACAGACAATATTTATGAAAGCTGGATTGATATGTTTGCTTACCCTTGTTAATCTTATGAGTAGTTGTATCAATAGGGATAAATCATTTGATGGCGAGAGTTTCCTTGTCGGTACTGGTGCATGTACTGTAATTCATTCTGATACGTTGGCTTGTAACTGTGATCTGAAGGGAGATACTGTATATATGAGAACATTGAAGGCAACATATCCTATGGGAACGGAACTTGTAACGACAATGGCGATAAATTTCACGGATACACCTTTGGAGTATGGCTGTGACTGGTGGTTGTATAAATGGACTGTGAATAAATGGGAAAAGGCTGTTCCCCAACGGGATATTTCTTTTGCCGGTTGTATAGTCACTCCTTCTTATGGGAATCAATATTATTTTTTTGTATATCCCGTCGGAGTGTTTTATAATCTTGAGCCGGGAAGATATCGTATTTCCCAACCATTCTGGTATGATGGTAAAAATTTGGAGTTGGGTGCTGATTTTGAAGTCGGGTGATTGTTTGCATGTTTTGAAAGCATAGGGAATTATTGGGGATATATGATAGTTTGAAGATAATTTGAGTAGATTGGATAAAATGCTATATGATTAAGGTGTTATTTGAAAAGCGATGAATGTAGTAATGATGATAATGTTCATTTTATATTTTCTCAGATTTGGAAGAAGTGGTTGGTATTTGAGGTTAGTAGGAAATAAAGAATAAGAAGGGGGGGAAATACACCTCTTTTATCCGTTCATCTATCTCACCCATTCCGATCCAGTTTGTGATGATTAGCAGATTTTTCGCCATATCGTCATTTGTTTTTCATAGTTCTAGTCTGGTCCTAATGGTGAGGAGAAGGTTGATAATCCATGCAATAAATCCGATCATAATATTATTTTTTTTGTTATTCTGGTTAAAGGTAATATTTTTCAGGGGATAGTGAGGAAGGTATGTAAAAAAGAAATCGGAGTTTATTTTATTCGACTTTCAAAAATCTAAATGCATGTTCTGACTTTCATAAGTGATGACAGGCTGGATGTTCTCTGTTCTGTTCACGAGTTGGCTCAAACTATTATTCTCAAAATCCAAATATTTAATTTATGATCAGATGTGCCACTCTTAAAATCTGCTCCTTTTTATATACGGAAAGCTTTTGTTGTCTGAATTAATGTGCTGCTTTTGTATTACTGTTTTTATTTAATTCGTTAGGCTGTGAAGTGTGACGGGGAATTATTTCTTAGCATTTTACTAGTCTGTTTTGAAGGGGACGGTAGATTTTTTATTCTTCCAGTTGATATTCTTATCTTTATTTTAATAACTTAGCCATATTTAAGATTTCGTGATAGTACGGGAATAAAACAGATAAAATAATAATCTGAAGCTTTATAGTCTGATAGCTTCGTTGGTTATGAATCCGAAAGTATTGAAGAGTAACAATGATTATCCTTTCAAGAATTTTTCGGGAACAGTATGGTATGTTGCTATGGAAGATAGTGATGTTTCCGGTTTTATGCCTTTGAAGAAGAACAATACCGGTTTTCATATAGACAATTATTATATAAGAGATGATGATTCGGATACGATAGACGGATTGCTGGATTCAATAACTGAGGATATTCCAGGTGATGTGATTGTGACAGCTCTTGTACATAAACGCCACGTGAATGATTTTTGGCGTAACCATTTCAATACGATCAAGGAACTGAGCAACTATGATATGATGCATTATGTCTTTATGAGGTTTAAAGTAGCATATTATGTGATATGAATACCTCATAAATGGGGGATTTACTTCCAGAATGAATTTGTGAATTTTCATCATCATATTTTCTATTTTCCAGTAACTGTTTATTCTTGTTGATGGATGGAAACTATTAATTAGCAGATTATTTAGTTTCCTGCTATAATGGCAGAAATACTTATTTTTCCTGAATGATTCATACTCATATATTATGTTTTTGGTTATATTCAGAATTGTACTTTTTTTACTTCCACATTTTATGATATTGGGGGTGAAGGATGTCACGTTTCTGCTCCTGTAAGAAAGCTTTGTCCTTGTTTGTATATTTGTGCAATGTTTTATTTGAATAGATGAAGTTCCTGAAATCTTTTTTGATGTTGACTATGGCAAGTGGATATTTCGTAACAACAGCATTGGGTATAGTTACATAATCTTCGTTTTCCATTATGGGAATAAAATCTTTGGTTGTTTTCGATAATCCTTCCAGCCATTTGAATATACAGTTGAAAAATTGTGACTTATTTTGTTTTTTATAAAAGAATTCAGTAATTATATCTTATAGATATGATTGGTGGTTGCTTTTTTTCGTTGGTGATACTTAGTAAAGGAGGTCGTTTAAATATACGCTAATATTTAAAACGACCTTCATTGTAACTGATTGTTTTAATGTTAATCTAAATTCACAGCTACATTATTTGTTTCTTATTTAGAATTTCAATAGTCAGATATATAGTGACTTGTTCTTAAATTTAATATAACCTTGATCATTATTTATTATAAATTGTATTTTGCACACTTCTATAATTAATTTTAAAATTAATAATTTTCTTACTAAAGATTCTATAATATTTGCATATTTAAGTAATATTATATATATTTGCTTCGTTAACTTAAATTTAATTAGAAAAATATGTTTTTATCAAATAACAGATTTTTCAAACTCTATTAAAAAAATCAATTATGTCAAAACGACTAAAATCAGTCAGTATGATGTTGTTCCTAGTGGGATTATTTACTGGAGCGGTTTATGCATCCTCTGATCCGAATACAGAGGATGTGAGAATCACACAACAGAACGGTGTGTGTACAGGTGTAGTTATTGATGCTACGGGTGAAACAGTAATTGGCGCCTCCGTATTAGTGAAAGGAACGACCAATGGTACTATTACCGATATCGATGGTAAATTCATCCTCTCTAATATGTCACCGGGTGACATTCTTCAAATTTCTTTCGTAGGTTATGTTACTCAAGAAATTACTTGGGATGGCAAACCGGTTAATATTACGCTAAAGGATGATACACAGACACTTGATGAGGTAGTAGTCGTAGCTTTCGGTACCCAAAAGAAAGTCAATGTAACGGGGGCTGTATCATCAGTAGGCGCAAAGGAAATCTCTGCTCGTCCTGTCAGTTCAGCGGTAGAAGCTTTGCAAGGTGTGGTTCCGGGTATGAACATTTCAACCAGCAAGTCGGGCGGTTCGCTGAAAGGAACTAAAGATTTTAACATCCGTGGTACGGGTACTATCGGTAAAGGGTCTTCCGTAAACCCACTGGTACTCATCGATGGTATGGAAGGTGATTTGAATGCTATCAATCCGCAGGACATTGAGAACATTTCCGTATTAAAAGATGCTGCCGCTTCTTCTATTTACGGTTCTCGTGCACCGGGAGGTGTCATTTTGGTTACGACCAAGAAAGGAAAGAGTGGAAAACCGGTCATTAACTATAATAACAATTTCCGTTTCAATTCACCGTTGAATATGCCGCACATGGCTAATTCTTATGACTTTGCCTTGGCTATTAACGAACAGATGAAGAATGGGGGGCTAGCTCCGATGTATAGCGAAAAGAAATTACAGCAAATCTTGGATTACCAGCAAGGTAAAAGTACCCAGTTTATGTGGGAAAGAGGCGGACGCTGGAACGAATTCGATGACCCTGACCGTACCGACATCATGCCTACCGGCAATACCGACTGGCTGCACGAACTGTTCGGTAACAGCTTCACCCAGGAACATTCTGTCAGTGTCAATGGAGGTACGGAAGCTGTTCAGTATTACTTGTCAGCCAATTACCTGGACGAAGGCGGTCTGTTGGAATATGGTAACGACAACCGCCAACGTTACTCTCTCAGCGGTAAAATCAATGCGAAGATAAACCGTTGGCTGAAAATTGGTTACAGCATCCGCTTTAACCGTACCGACTATGATGCTCCCTCTTTTGCCAGTGCCGACGACATCAACAAGAATGTATTCTACTTTGACGTATGCCGCTACTGGCCTGTAATACCTATGAAGAATCCGGACGGTTACTACACACCTGCTTCCAAAGTATATCAATTGACAGAAGGTGGACGTTACCAAATTCAGAGTGACCAATTGGCACAACAGTTACAATTCGTGATTGAACCGGTCAAGAACTGGAAAACAACTATTGAATTGAACTATCGCAGCAACTACGATTTCACTCATACGGACTGGCAGACGGTATATGGCTACGATGTCAACAAGCAACCGTATGAAATTGCCAACCAGACATCGAGTGTGAAAGAATATGCTTACAAGAGCAACTTCTTCAATCCGAATATCTTTACAGAATATGCCCTGGATCTGGAAAGCGGCCATAACTTCAAGTTCATGCTGGGTTTCCAAAGCGAACTCTTTAAACAGCGCAGCGTTACCGGACAGCAGGACGGTATCATTGCCGGTAAACCGACATTGGACACCACCGGTAGCAATGCCAAGGCATCTGGCGGTTATTCGGAATGGGCTACTGTTGGTTTCTTCGGCCGTGTGAACTACGACTACAAAGGCCGCTACTTGGCTGAAGTCAACCTGCGTTACGACGGTACTTCCCGTTTCTTGAGAGACCAGCGATGGAACTGGTTCCCCTCTTTTTCTTTAGGTTGGAATGTAGCCCAGGAGGATTTCTTTGAAGATTACAGAAACATTGTCAACACCTTGAAGGTACGCGGTTCATGGGGTGAGCTGGGTAACCAGAATACCGACAATTGGTATCCTTTCTACCGCATTGTGGACTTCAAAACAAACAATGGTGACTGGCTGGTGAATGGCAAACGTCCGAATACCGCAGTTGAAGGTCCGTTGGTATCTTCTTCTTTGGGTTGGGAAAAGACACAGACCATGAATATCGGTCTAGATCTTGGTATGCTGAACAACCGATTGGTAGTGAACTTCGACTATTTCCAGCGTAAATCAAAGGATATGGTAGGTCCGGGTATGGAATTGCCGATTATTTTAGGTACCGGTGTACCGAATGTCAACAACTTGGATATGACTTCCAAAGGTTGGGAATTGCAGGTAAGCTGGCGTGATCGCATCAAGGATTTCAACTATGGAATTACATTAGCACTCTCTGACAACAAGGTAACCATTGACAAATATCCGAACCCGTCAAAAGATCTCGGACAGATTTACTACGACGGTGCTACTTTGGGCGACCTTTGGGGATACAAATCAGCCGGTATTGCCAAGACGGATGAAGAAATGAACAAACACCTGGCAGGTAACAAGCCGAGCTGGGGCGACAACTGGGCTGCCGGTGATATTATGTACATCGATCAGAATGACGACGGTGTCATCAACGACGGTGATAACACCTTGGCAGACCACGGAGATAAAGTGCTGTTGGGTAACAAAACACCGCGTTACAACTTCGGTTTGAATTTGGACGCTGCCTACAAAGGATTCGACCTGAAAATATTCTTCCAGGGAACCCTGAAACGCGACTATATGCCGGACCCCAATGCCGCGGGTATGATGTTCTGGGGTGCTGTAGGTTACTGGCAGACCAACTTCTTTGAACCGCACATGGACTTCTTCCGTCCGGCTGATACTACCAGTCCGTTGGGTCCGAACGTCAATGCCTACTATCCGCGTCCGCTGGAAGACAACAAGAACCGTCAGGCTCAGGACCGCTACCTTCAGAATGCGGCGTATTGTCGTCTGAAAAACGTGACACTGGGTTATACGCTACCCAGCCACTTGACCAAGAAGTTCTTCGTCAACAACCTGCGCTTCTTTGTATCAGCAGAAAACCTGTTTACCATCACCAGCTTGTGTGATACTTTCGATCCCGAAACCATCGGTATCGGCAGCGACTATGACGGATGTACCTACCCGCTGTCCAAGACGGTTTCCTTTGGTTTAAGTGCAACATTTTAAATAATCTAACAGTATGAAAAAAATTAGTATATTTGCTTTGAGCACATTGCTCATCGGAGGATTATCCGGTTGCAATGATTTTCTGGATAGAGAACCGCTGGATAAGGTGACCCCCACAGACTTCTTTTCTTCCACTCAAGATTTGGCAGCCTACACCGTTAAACAATATTCGTTCAATACGGTGACTGGGAACTATGGTATCAACCTCTTCGGACAAGATAACAATACAGATAATCAAGCCGGTACTGGTTTCCCGAGTTTCTGGATCAAGGGACAAACTAAGGTCAGCTCTGTAGAAGGAGACGGTCAATATAAATGGGAAAATATCCGTGCCTGCAACTATTTCTTCGACAATGTATTGCCTAAGTATGAAGCTGGAGAAATTACAGGCAGCAGTGACCAGATCAAGCATTACATCGGTGAGATGTATGTCATCCGTGCTTACAATTACTTTACCAAGCTGGTGAAGTATGGTGACCTTCCTATCATTGAAACTGCACTTCAAGATAACAAAGATGAATTGTTGGCGGTCAGTGTACGCCGTCCGCGTCATAAGGTGGCCCGTTTCATCATCGGTGACCTGGCCAAGGCAGAAGAGCTGCTGATGGAATCCGCTCCGGGCGGAAAGAACCGCATCAGTCGCGATGTGGCTTACCTGCTACATGCCCGCGTAGCATTGTTTGAAGCTACTTGGGAAAAATACCACCGCGGTACCGCCTTTGTTCCAGGCGGCAAGGGCTGGCCGGGCAAGGATGCGGAAGGTTATGAGGCTGATACCGAAATTAATTTTTTCCTAGATGAGGCTATCCGCACATCTAAGCTGATAGGTGACAAAGTGGTAGGTAATTTGGTGGAAAATAAGGATACTCGCGAAGGCATGAACAATTCACTGGCTTCTATCAATCCTTACTACACCATGTTCTGCGATGAAAACATGGAAGGCTATTCAGAAATCTTGATGTGGAAACGCTTCGACAAAGGTCAGGGAGTAGTTAACAACTTGCAGATGGAGTTGACCCGTAACGGAGGTGGTTCCGGTTGGACTAGAGGTATGGTGAACTCTTTCCTAATGCGTAACGGATTGCCTGTCTATGACAACAATTCCGGTTACAGTGAAGAATGGGAAAAGCAAGGTGTTAACAAGACGCTTGAAGGCCGTGACTCACGTATCTCTATCTTTACCAAGATGCCGGGTGACGTGAATTTCTATAAAACCGACGGTACTTCTGATTTATGTAAGATAGACTTCATCTTCGGAGATGCCCAAAGTTTGGCAACTACCGGGTTCATGGTCAAGAAAGGCAAGCACTATTCTCCTGTCATGGCTCAAGATCATGATGCCGGTACTTCAGGCGGCATTGTGTTCCGTGCTACCGAAGCCATGCTGATTTATATGGAAGCATCTTACGAAAAGAACCGGCACGTGGATGAAACATCCGACAAATATTGGCGTGCACTCCGTAGAAGAGCCAAAGTCAACGAAGATTATAACGTAACCATCGCTGCCACCCAGATGGCTAAGGAGGCAGAAGGCGATTGGGGGGCTTACTCTAAGGGAGTATTGATTGATGAGACACTGTATAACATCCGTCGTGAACGTAGGAACGAACTGTGTGCAGAAGCTTATCGCTGGGATGACTTGAAACGTTGGAGATCTATGGACCAGATGGTTAATCTTCCTTATCGGGTAGAAGGTATGCTGTATTGGGGTAGTGTGTACGAGCAGCAGTTGAAAGACAAATGTATTGTTAACCCGAAAGAAGGTAATATGTCGAGCAAAGAATTGGGTAATTACATTTTACCATACGAAAAGGTTACTGAAAATAACTCCATTGCAAGACAGCACGGTTTCCTGTTTGAAACAGCCAACTACCTGACTCCGATCAGCATGGCTACGTTCCGTCAGACAGCTACCAACCCGAGTGACTTCAGCACTTCGGTAGTTTATCAGAATCCAGGTTGGGATTACCAAGCCAACACCAGTGCTAAACCGGTAGAATAAAATTGGATAAACACCGTATTTGTAATACATAGATTGAATGAGGAGAAGGTGTGTCAAAATGCATCCCTTCTTTC
>UMGQ01018249.1_pt1 | contig 13481 bp, 9 predicted proteins | sample 1965311 | NCBI WGS metagenome assembly UMGQ01 (sample SAMEA4836076, study PRJEB28245) | human gut metagenome | biome: gut microbiome; material: fecal sample | place: Denmark | collected 2008 | reverse complement strand
TAATTTAGTTTAGTTTTTAGTTTTCTCTGAAGGCCGGCCAATGTGATATTGCCCGGTTTTCGCTTTTTATGGAGGTTTTCTTGTGAGTGTCCGTTACTTTTTGTTACTTTGTCACCTAGAAATCGAGATTTAGATGAAACAGATATATTTTTTATTTGTCGTTTTGCTGGTTGTAATGACCGCTTGCGGAGGTAAGAAAGAGGCTTCCGTTGATGCAGAACAATTGATGTTCCAAATAGACAGTGTGGATCATGTGACAGGTTTGCAGCGTATGCAGGTTTCACGTATTGACCAGCATATTGTCAGTGGCGGAAAAAAATATAATTTGTTTATAGAGCGTGCTCCCAGTGATTCTCTGCCTTCAGTCAAAAGTGACTTGGGAATTTTTGCCGACAATCGTATCATCGTTAGAATTTCCCGTGAAAATGGGAGCCGGGTCTTTGCCAAAACTTTTACCAAGCAAAGTTTCTCTGGATTCGTAAGTGCTGATCATCTCCGTCATTTTATATTGGAGGGCGTGGTATTTGATGAAGAGAAGACCCGTGAGGGAAAAAATATCATATTGGCTGCCAGTGTGAGTTATCCTCAGACAGATTTGTATATTCCTTTCTCCATCACTATTACTCCTGAAGGAAAAATGAGCATATCTAAAAATGAGGATATGGAGGAGCTTCCTCCCATGTTGGGAGACAGCCTTAATTAAATCTAAAATACAGGAATAATTTTTCGCGTCATAATCTTTTTAGGCGGTTAGTTGTTGGTATGGCATTAACTAACTAAAGAATAAATTAGATTATGAGAAAGATTTTATTTTTAATGGCTATGCTGGTATGCTCTCTTCAGTTCGCCATGGCAGGCGATGTTGTGACCCGCGATGTGAATAAGCTTCCTGTTGCCGCACGTGAAATGATCGGCAAACATTTCTCTCAGACTAAAGTTGCGTATATCAAGATTGAAAAGGACTTGTTTCAGACCACTTCCTATGATGTGAAATTGGCCGATGGCATTGAATTGGAGTTCAATTCAAAGGGAGAGTGGCTTGAGATAGATTGCAAGAACAAGTCGGTTCCTTCTACTTTTATCCCTCAGGCTATTTCCAAGTATATGAAAGCTAATTATAACGGGCATAAAACGGTGAAGATAGAACGTAACCGCAAGGGATATGAACTGACATTGGAAAATGGATTGGAAGTAGACTTCGATCAGTTTGGAGGATTCTTGAAGTTGAGCGATTAAAAAAGATTTTTTCTGTAATAGGGGAACTATCTCTCCTTATAGTAATGATGCCATAAGAGGGTGTATCAGAAATAAATTGAACTATCTTTTTATTATCAGCGTTGAAAAAGATAGTCGTAACGAATTTTGATTCACCCTCTTATGTATTATAAATACAGTTCTCGGTCTTTGCCCTGTTATTAATCCATCGGCTCGTAATCCTTTGCCAGACCGCCTTCACTGGTTTCCTTATATAAGGAAGGAAGGTCATGACCGGTCTGTTTCATTACTTCCACCACTTTGTCAAAGGATACACGGTGATTACCGTCTGTAAAGGCAGAATAGATATTGGCATCAAGAGCTCGGGCCGCTGCATAGGCATTTCTTTCGATACAAGGGATTTGTACCAATCCGCATACCGGATCGCAAGTCATTCCCAAGTGATGCTCCAAGCCCATTTCGGCTGCATACTCTATCTGGGCCGGGCTACCTCCGAATAATTGGCTGGCAGCGGCGGATGCCATTGAACAGGCCACTCCTACTTCTGCCTGGCAACCGGCTTCGGCTCCGGAAATGGAGGCGTTGTGTTTTACTATATTTCCTATCAATCCGGCAGTAGCCAGTGCTCTTAAAATCCGCATATCGCTGAAGTCACGGCTTTTTTGCAAGTGATAAAGTACAGCCGGAACCACTCCGCATGATCCGCAAGTAGGGGCTGTGACGATTTTGCCACCTGAGGCGTTTTCTTCACTGACTGCCAGAGCGTATGAGAATACTAACCCGCGGGAACGCAGATTGTCCTTATAACCTTTTGCCTTAATATAGTAAGTGGAGGCTTTTCTGCGCAGATTGAGTGGCCCGGGTAATACGCCTTCTTGATCCAAACCACGCTCAATGGCTTCTCTCATGGTTTTCCATACTTCTGCCAGATAGTCCCAAATGTCTTCGTCTTCACATTGCTGGACGTATTCCCAGTAATTGCGTCCGGTACGTTCACACCAGTAGAGGATTTCACTCATACGGTTCATATCATAGATTTCCGGAGTTGAGCCTTTGTCGTGCCCTTCTTCGGCTAGAGCACCTCCGCCTACACTGAAAACAGTCCATTCATCTGTCACCTTTCCTTTTTCATTCAAAGATTTGAAAGTCATTCCATTGGGATGAAACGGATAGAAGACATGGGCTTTCCAGATAATTTCTGTAGGCGCATGCGGTTGCAATGTATCTAAAATGGCTACATCGGTCATGTGTCCTTTACCGGTAGCGGCGAGGCTTCCATAAAGAGTAACTTGAAAAGCTTTGGCTTCGGGATGTTTTCCTAAGAAGATTTCAGCAGCCTTGCGCGGTCCCATAGTATGACTGCTGGACGGACCGGTGCCGATGCGGTATAGTTCTCGGATAGATTTCATTTCGTTTTATAAGGTTAGTTATTATGAGGAACAAAGGTATAAAATAAAAGGGGGAAAGTAGCAAAAAAGGAAAAGAAAAACTCTCTTGACAAATAGGAAAGTTGTCAGGAGAGTTTGGAAAACCACCGGTAGGATTTGGTGTATTGTCTTTATTCTAATTGTCTTTGGATACCTTTGTCACCGACGACAAAATACTGATTATTTTCAATCAGCATGGCACGTCCGCGCTTTTTTTCCCGGTTTTCTTTATTGTCCACATTTACTCCGATAACCTTGCCGTTATAGAAAGTGGAAATATCTTTGAAAATGGTATGTCCCACAATAATGTGTTTTGCCTTATAACGGTCCATAATCATTTCTAGGGAGTCTTTTGCCAGCGGATTGTATTTGCCATCGGTGCGTACCAGTCCGCGATACCAGATGGGACCGCTGTTTCCATACAGGAAGGCTGTGAGTGGAGAAAGCACTTTGCGTTCTTTTTTCGTCATAAATAGCCCTTTACTCATTTCTTCATTGACAGTGGGAATGTTCAAGTTCTTGTCATAGAAGTCTTTGCCCAGTCCGGCATGTACATATAGGTCGTTACCTATCATTTGCATGGTGTTACGGGTTCCCAACCATCTGCCCAGTTCGGTATTGGGACCGAATAGCCGGGGGTACTCCATCTTTAGTTTTTCTGCTAATATTTTATATTTTTCTTTGGTGTATCGGAGGTCATTGGCCAGCACCATCGGTTCATGATTTCCCAGTATGAACGATACGTGTCCTCCGGCTTTGGCTGCTTCCTCTTCCAGTTTGTAAAATAGCCAGAAGATTTGCGGTACATCTTTTCCTCTGTCAAAAATATCACCGATAATCATCAGATGGTTTTTCCCGAAGCTCCATTTGTAGTCTTTATCAATGATATGATTGCCTTGTAACAGGCTGATTACACAGTCCAGCCTTCCATGAGGGTCGGACATGACAAAAACTTTGTCTGCCTGGGGATAATTCCATCCGGGACGTTTTACCGGGTGTAGTTTTACATCAAATGGAAACCTGCCTTTGTGGTCTGTCACATGCAGGGTAAAGTTTTGAGGTAATGTGGTATAAGTGGTATCAATGATATTCCCTTTCTTATCTACATTGATTACTCTGATTTGGCCGTCAGGCTGATACAATACGTATGGACCGTCGGCTGTTAATTCTTCTTTTTTCTCTTTGTCTTTCTTCTTGTCTTTGAAATCAAGAGTTCCGGCACTAAGGCCGGAACTGATGAATGCGAGGGTAAATGCAAGAAGAAAGTAGTTGATAAAATTAGTCTTGCTTGTCATCGATTTGATTTATAATTCAGTTAGATTTTATCAATTTGTGTTGACTATTATTTCAGATATTCTGGTGTTTGTACAATATTAGAATTAGCATTAATTTCTTTTTGAGGAATAGGTAATATTGTACGATAATAGTTTCTGTCGAAATCCATAGATGTTTTTTCGTCAGCGAAATGCACTACCTCTTTCATCATATCGTCTGTTTCGTTAATACGAGTTACTCGTAAGTTATTACGTAATAAGTCAAACATGCGGTGCCCTTCACCAATGAGTTCTTTCCTGCGTTCTTCTAGAACATCATCAAGGGTAACCTTTGCGGGCATCGTATAGTCCGGATTTCCTCGGAGTGCAATGGCTTTCAGGTATTTTGCAGCTTTTGTTGCATCTCCGTTTTTCACGGCTGCTTCGGCTGCATTTAAGTAAGTTTCGGAAAGACGTACTATAGGAATATTGGCATCCATAATATTTTCTCCAGGTTGTGGTTGATACTTATTCAAATACATTACTTTTTTGTCTTGATTAACTAATAACTTAATGCGTACATCATTAGGCGTTTCTAACAGATGGTGATAAAAACTGACTGTAATGCACATATCTTGATATCCTTTTGGAGAAGTTAGATATCCCATACTTTCATTGCCGGGGCTTTCGGTAGTAGTATTGACTATTTCGAAGAGAATTTCTCCCGGATTTGCTTCGGAGGCTTCCGTACCCCATACAGTGGGATATTCTTCGGTATTCCATAATTGGTATTTATTGGCTTCCGATCCTTTTATTGCTTCTTCTGCAGCTTGTAAAGCTTCACTGTTCTTCCCCATATACAGATATGCCCGACTTAACAAAGTTAATGTGGCCCATTTACTGATTTTACCTTTCTTATTTAAGGATAAATCTTTTTGATTCAAACTAGTACCTGACCATGAATATGTGGGTATCATTAAACTAGCCGCATTCTTTAAGTCTTTGATTATTTGATCATAACATTCAGCTACAGTGTTACGTGAAGGTTTACTGTCGGCAGTGGCTGATGCTGAAGTGATGATAGGTACTCCTAAAGAGGCTCCGTTATCTTTTAAATAAGTATATCCGAAGAAGCGCGTAAGGTCAAAAAGGGCCAGACCACGTATTGCTAATGCTTGTCCTTCCAAATCATTGCGGAAGATATGCTCATCTTCATCGTTTGGAAGAATTTCGATATTGTCAATGCCGTCTAAAATTACATTACAGTTTTGAATGATGGAATAAAGATATGACCAGTGTGTACTTGGTCCATTTGCAGGTAACCAATCCATTTGGTAATAGTGAGCTGTTCTACAAGTTGATTGTACAGCTTGCATGTCATCTCCTGTTACATCTCCGTAGTAGATTAAACGCCCGGAATACGCATAGGCATTACGCATTGTCGCATAAATGGCGTTTAGTGAATAATCAATGTCGGAGAGAGATTTGATACTCGTTTCTGTTGGAATTTGTGTGGACGGTTCTAAATCCAACCAATCGTTTCCACATGAAGTAAACAATCCGATGGATAAGACTATTGATAAAAAATTATGTAATGTTCTCATATTGTTGTTTTTTAGTGGTTAAAAATTGATGTTGAGACCAAAAGTAACGGTTTTTAAAGGCGGTGTGGTTTGAGTTGCACTACCGGCACTAACAGCTTCAGGATCATAATTGTCATAGGCCGCCCATGTCCATAAATTGCTTGCTGATGCATAAAAACGAACATTTCCTATATTGATTTTATTTGTCCATTCTTTAGGTAACGTAATGCCGAATGTGATATTTTTTAAGCGGAAATAATCAGTACTGTGGATACGGCGGCTACTTGTTATTTTATGCATTGATACAGAAGATGATTTACCCGGCATATATACTTCTATATTGGTTTGATCACCTGGCTTTTTCCAGCTATCACGATAATAAGTCGGAATGTTTGCATAGGAATCGTAACCGCCATGTTCTGTCTTTTGTGCCCAAGTATCATAAGAATATCCTCCGAATTGATAGGAGAATAAGAAATTTAAATCAAGCCATTTATAACGCAATGAATTAGAGATACCTCCGTTAACAGTTGGTTCTGCATGTTTATAAGGAATGAATTGTGCATTTTTAGAGTTCTCGGTAATTTCTTTTATATAATTTCCGTTCTCATCCAATTCATTGGTATAGAATAGAGGATTTCCTGTTTCAGGATTGATGCCCGCAAATTCTTGTACATAGAATGTACGATAAGAACTTCCTACTTTGTGTATTTGGGTTCCACTGACAATTTGTGTCTGTTCGCCATCTAATTTTACAACTTTATTGGAGTTATGACCTAAATTGAAAGTTGTATTCCAGTTAAAGTCTTTTATTTTAATATTAGTGGAATTAATAGTTAATTCAATACCTTTATTTTTCACTTCACCTATATTCATTAAATAACTACTAAATCCTGTTGTCATGGATACAGGACAGTCCATTAATAAGTTTTTAGTTGTACGGGTATAATATTCAATCGTGAAGTTCAGACGATCCCAAAGACCAAAATCCAAGCCAATATTCATATTATAATTGGTTTCCCATTTCAGATTAGGATTTGCAATTTGGGACATTTGAATACCGGGTTGCTCCAAGTAACCACCACTAATGGAGCTTAATCCCATATAGCCGAAATAATCAGAAGGAAGAGTACCGTTTACACCGTATGATGCTCTTATACGCAAGTCTGTCAACCAATCTTTTACAGGTTGCATAAATTCTTCTTCAATAGTACGCCATGCTCCGGATACAGACCAAAATGTTCCCCAACGATTGTCACGGTGCAAACGTGAACTGCCATCAACACGAAAACTAGCTCCTAGATAATATTTATTTTTGTAATCGTAATTCAAACGGCTTAAATAGGATACCAGTCTGTACCTTGAATCACTTCCCCCTACAGATACTGTTTTCATTCCATTACTAATGGCATGTTTGTCGGGAGTTGTAAAATTGTAAGCTTCCCCTGATAAATAGTCATTGTAGGTATCATCAATTTCATATCCGGCAAGAAAGTCCAAATGATGAATGTTGTTGAAAGTAGTTAAATAGCTTAAGGTGTTACTCCATACCATTTTTTTATATTCTCTTATGCGTTTTACTACTTCTCCATTTTCATCTTCACCGTTGGAAGTACGTGGGTCATACCATTTCTCACCTTTTACAGTAGTGTAATCATAACTGAATGTTGTTTTGAATTTCAGATTTTTTATGATTTCGTATTCGGCATAAAGCGTATTGAATGCGCGTAGCATTTTTTCATGTTTATAATCGTATTCAGCTGATAATTTGGGGTTGCGGTCATTGGCTTTACGAATAAATTTACGATTCCAACTGCCATCTTCATTGTAGACCGGATCTGAAGGAGTAGCCCAATTACGTGAGGAATAGAAAGGAGATGTATAAGTGAATCCTTCGTCATAAACACTCTGATTTACATTTGAGAAAAGTATCTTGGCGCCTACAGTCAATTTGTCTGTTGCACTGAAATCTGCGTTCAAACGCCCTGTTACACGTTCCAAACCGGAACCTTGTACAATACCGTTCTGCTTCATATATGATAAAGAAGAGTAATATTTAAATTTATCGCTGCCACCGGCTAGTGATGCTTCATAGGTAGAATGATGTCCCTTTTGGAAAAGCTCTTTATTCCAGTCTGTGAAACCACACCATGGAATTGGAGCATATTTATCGATTTGCCCATCTGCATAAGTTTTACTTTGTGACATTAGCTCTTCCTCTGATATATTAGGATTTTTATCAGCTAGTTTACGTTGTTGATATAATATCAATCCATTGTAAATATATTCACGTCGTTCTTCTCCCCCCATAACTGGGCGATAATCCATTGCGAAATCATTGCTACCCCAGTCTGCTTTTAATGAAATTTGTGCTTTTCCGCTTTTTCCTTTCTTGGTGGAGATTAAAATAACTCCATTTGCAGCACGTGAACCATAAAGGGAGGCTGCTGCAGCATCTTTTATTACTGTAATATTTTCAATATCCGAGTTGTTTAATGTAGACATTATGTCAAATCCGGAGTCGGAGCTGGTAGCAGCAACAGAACCGGATTGGACGGGAACACCATCGATTACGTATAGTGGAGAATTGCTTGCATTGAAAGAACCCATACCACGAATACGGATAGAAGTGGAGGCACCAGGCTGACCTGAACTGGAAGTGACTTGTACTCCGGGAGCATTACCTTCTAGCAAACTGGAGAATGAAACTACGGGTAAATCTTTTAATTCTCCTGTCTTCACAGTAGAAGCAGACCCTGCGTATGCCGACTTCTTGAAAGTACCATAACCGGTAACAACCACTTCTTCCATAACATTATTATCAGGAGCCATGACTACTTTCAGTATCTTTCCGGCAGTGGCTTTTATTTCCTGCTTGCCATAACCTATATAGGAGATAATCAAAGTGGCAGGTATACGGTCTACATCTAATGAGAAGTGCCCGTCCAAATCTGTAGTAGTTCCATTCGTAGTACCTTTGACTAAGATATTCGCTCCAATAATAGGTTCTCCCGTCTCATCCAGTACTGTACCGGTTAATGTTGTTTTCTGTTGAGGAACAGCAGACTCTTTTTCTTCAATTTGCTTGATAGCAATAACGCCGTTGTGAACTGAATAGGTCAAACCGCTATTCATAAGACATTTATCAAGCACATTGGCTATTTTTTCGTTATTTACATTTAGGTTTTGGACTTTTATTTGTTTTACATCATTGGTGCTGTATACAAAAGTAAAGTCGGTTTGTCTTTGGATTTCCCAAAGAATTTCACTCAACGTGGCATTCTTGAATGAGGCTGTGACAGTGGCTTGTGCAAACACTTTGTTGGCAGCCTGCATAAAACCTGTGGTAATGATACAGAAAAATAGGAACGTAATCCACAAACGTTTACTACTTTTACCGTGATTGGTGTAGTTGTGTTTTTTGTCCATAATACATCATTTTTATTAGTTATAGAATGTGATTGTTTTGTTATTGACTTTTACGTGTACTTTTTGAGTTTCTTCCAACAAACGTACAAATGGAGTGATTTCCGAATACCGATCTACATTGCATCCAAAGCGTAGGTCTTTTATTTTCTCATTGGCAAAAATTACTTCCATGTCATACCAGCGTGATAGTATTTTCATGATATCTTCCAATCGCTGGTCTTTGAAATGAATTTTTCCTTTTATCCATGAAGTATAAAATCCGGCATCTACCATGCGTATCTGTATGCTGCTGTTTCCGAGGCTGATGGTAGCTTGCTGGGAAGGCTTTAAAATACAGCTTTCTCCAGTTTCTGTATTTACTTTGACAGAACCGTTTACCAAAGTTGTCTGATACTCTTCCTGTGGATAAGCAGAGATGTTGAATGTGGTTCCCAACACTTCTACTTGCATGCCTTGAGTGCATACTATAAATGGTTGCCCTGTTTTGCAGACTTCAAAATAGGCCTCGCCTTCCAGTTCCACTTTGCGTGGACCGTTATCAAATGTCACAGGAAAGCGGAGACTGGTCATTGCGTTCAGATGCACTTTTGTTCCATCACTTAACAATAGAGCATATTCTCCACCTCGTGGAGTTTCCACTTTATTATATACAGGCTTGTTTTTTGGGGCTGTTTTTGATGTTACTTGGTAATTCAGCATTGTAGAGTCCATGTGGACTCGGGCTCCGTCTATTTTCTCAAGCAGACTCTCTGTTTCTTTATTTATATGGATTGTCTGGCCGTCCTCCAATGTCAGAATAGCTTGGGATTCCCCAGGTAGAATGGATTGTGCGATGAACTGTTTGTCCGAAAGAGAAACGGGCGAGGTGAATTTCATGGAAATACTTACAAAAAGGACAGGTAACAGAATGATTGCGGCATAACTTACTATTTTGATATATCTGCTTCTGTTATTATTTCTTTTGATTCGCTTTTCCACTTCTTTCCATCCGGATGAAGGATTGAATGCCGTATTTTTCCGGAAATGTTGCTTTTGGTTTTCTTCATCACAAATTTTCTTGAATAAAATCTCGTGCGCTGTAGATTCTTCTCTCCAAGCAGTTAGTTTTATTGTTTCTTCCGGGGTTATTTCTTCCGACAGATACCTTGCTATGAGGTTGGCTATATAGAAATCTTGTTTTATCATATTTTGACCTGTTTTTTATCTCTTTTATAATAAAACAGGTCTGTTTGAAATTTGGGTGAATAATAAAACGACTTTTTTTGAAAAAAAACAAATTAATGTCTTTTTATATAAAGAACAAGAGGAAGTAATAGTAGTCTTTCAAATTCTCTCTGAGTTTCTTGTAGGCTATTTTCTTTAATGTATGGACTGTTTCTGTAGATATGTTTAGTCTGTCTGCTATTTCTGCGTTTTTTTTCCCTTCCAGAGATAGTTGCATAATGGCTTTCATTTGGTCAGGTAATTTATTTATGGCTTCAGAAACGATACGATAAGTTTCCTCTTCAACGATTGCATCGTGAAAAAAGGAATCCTTTTTCTTTTCGATGACATTTTGAGCGTATTCATATACTACTTTTGAATGCTCCAGTTCGTTGAGTGCTTTATTGCGTACAGCTGTATATAAAAATGCTTTTACCTGATGCAGATAAAAAAAATCTTCTCTTATTTGCCATAGTTTGGCAAATGAATCTTGTACAATATCTGCTGAAGTTTCTTGGTTTTCTGTATATTGATTGGCAAATAAGCATAGAGTTACATAATATTTATTGAAAATATCATGAAACCCTTGCTCATTAAGCTTAATACTTATAGTTGTATGAGAAGTTCCCGCTGCCACCTTTGCTTTTAATTTTCTCTAATTTTAGTGCGAATATAGAGAAAATTAATTAAAAACAGCCTCTTATTCTATTAAAATATTATTTTAAGTCTACTACAGTAATACCTGCCCCACCAAATTGTACGTGTTCGTCTTGATAGTGTGCTACTCCTGGAACACTTCCCAAATAGCTGCGAATCAGGGTGCGCAGTATGCCTGTACCTGTTCCGTGAAGGATACGTACACGGTCTATTCCCAATAGTATGGCATCATCGATAAAATAAGTTACTGCCTGTATCGCTTCATCGCCACGCATACCGCGTACATCAATATCTTGTTTGAAATTTAGTTTCTTTTCATATACCCGATCTTGTGTTTCACTGCTGACGAAGGTACTTTTTACCATTGTTTTCTGGGTGGGCTGTATTGGTGTGCTACGTTCCAGCTTATCCAGTTTTACATTGGTTTTTATCATTCCGAACATAACTATTGCATTTTTGCCATTAATTCCTAGTACTTCTCCGACACTGGATTGACCTTTGATCTTTACAGTGCTACCTACAGTGATAGGCTGTTCTTTGGGTATTGACAGTTGGGAAGATTCCGTTTTGGCTTTATCCTTTTTGTTTTTTTTCCGCTCTTGTTTTTCACGGAGTTTTTCCATTTTCCGGATGATTTCATCTTCCTTGTTCTTTTTCTCGATATCTTCTATCTGATTTTTAAAATCAGTCAGTTCCTGACGTGCCGATTGTGTACGTTCTTTGTCGGCTTGTGCTTCCTTGATGATACGGATGGTATTTTCAATTCGGGCATTTGATTCCTGTATCAATTTTTCCGCATCTTCTTTGGCCTTTCGTAAAATCTCTTTACGACTTTTCTCCAGTTCCTGTAGTTCTTCTTCGTATTTGGCGATGGTTTCTTCCATCTGTTTTTCTCGTTTGCGGATGTTCTGACGCTTGGTTTCCCAATAACGTTTGTCACGTACGATATCTTGTAGATATTTATCAGCATTGATATATTCACTCCCTACAATTTCGGATGCGTCGGCTATTACTTCTTCCGGTAAACCTATTTTCCTAGCTATTTCTACTGCAAATGAACTTCCCGGATTTCCTATTTGTAATTGGAATAAAGCTTGCATTAAATGCCTGTCATATAACATGGCACCATTAACCACTCCTTCGTGATCTTCGGCAAAATGTTTCAAATTTTGATAATGAGTGGTGATAACGCCGAATGTGCCCTTTTCATTGAAACGTTTCAACACAGCTTCAGCTATGGCTCCTCCAATTTGTGGTTCTGTACCTCCGCCGAATTCATCAATGAGGATAAGGCTGCGTTCGTTACAGCTTTTCATCATTGTTTTCATGTTGGTAAGGTGTGAGGAGTAGGTACTCAGATCGTCTTCGATACTTTGTTCGTCACCTATGTCTATAAAGATACTGCCGAATAATCCGGCATGGCTACGTTCATGCATCGGAACCGGCATACCACATTGTAACATATATTGTAGTAATCCCACAGTCTTCAGACAAACGGATTTACCTCCGGCATTCGGTCCGGATATAATTAGAATGCGTTGATTTTTAGTTAGTTCTATATCTAGAGGAACAACCTTTTTATTATGCTTGGCCAGCGAGAGTTGCAATAGTGGGTGTATGGCCATGGTCCAGTCCAAAATCTGTTTGTCTTCCAATGATGGTTTGGTGGCGTTCGTCTGAATGGAAAAATGGGCTTTGGCACGGATGAAATCAATTTCTGCCAAAAACTCGTATGACTGGAGGATGGCGGGGACCTGTGGGCGGATTATGATAGAGAAATCTGTCAGGATACGGATGATTTCCCGGCGTTCTTCTCCTTCCAATTCCCGTATTCTATTGTTTGCTTCCACTACTTCGGCCGGTTCTATGAAAACTGTTTTGCCGGTGGATGATTCATCGTGTACAATTCCCTTGATTTTCCGTTTTAATCCCGGTGCGACAGGGATGACGAGTCTTCCGTCACGCATGGTAGGAGTTACATCTTTATCAACATAACCTTCTGCTTGAGCGTTGCGTAGAATTGCATTCAAACTGCGTGATATGCTTCCGGCTGTCGAGGCCAACTCTCTGCGGATGCGTAATAATTCGGAAGAAGCGTTGTCTTTGATTTTTCCGAATTTGTCTAAGATGTTGTTTATACGCGTAATGAGTTGAGGAAACACGATAATATCTCCTGCCAGTTTTTGTAGGGCAGGGTAGGGGGAGTTTTCTTTTTCTTGTTCTTCGTCATTCGAGGTCAGTGTCAGAAAATGGATGATATCACGAATTGTTTCTAAAGAACGGCGTAAATCAAACAGTTCTTGCTCATCCAAATACATACCTTCTACGCGGATACGTTTTAGTGATGGTCGTACATCAAAAAAATATTGGTCGGGAAAACTGTCTTCCTCTTGTATGATGCGCATGAATTCCATCACCTGTTCCAGCCATTCATTAATATCCTTAAAGGATTCTGAGAAGTTCATTTCATCTACTCTTTCTTGACCTAATGTGCTGAGACATTTCTCTTTTAGTAAATGACGGATGGAATCGAAACCTATTTTCTGTTCGAAATTCTGAGGGTATATCATGATTTATTTCTTTCGTTTATTATTCGTATGCAAAAATACGATTTGAAAATTTTATAGCAAAAAAACTGGTAAACTATTTGCTTATTTAAAATAAAGTCGTACCTTTGCAGCGCTTTCAACAGAAAGTACTTCTGAAAAGGAGTC
>UMGQ01012027.1_pt1 | contig 14244 bp, 12 predicted proteins | sample 1965311 | NCBI WGS metagenome assembly UMGQ01 (sample SAMEA4836076, study PRJEB28245) | human gut metagenome | biome: gut microbiome; material: fecal sample | place: Denmark | collected 2008 | reverse complement strand
GGAACATCCTCACCGAAGAAAGCATCGGCCACGCGATAAGCAATTTCCTGAAACGACAGATTCTCAATCTGATCATAAAACTCTTGCGGCAATGGCTTGATGGCCTCGGGCATATACAAACCTTTGTCAGAAGCCAGCCCCTTCACTACAGCTTCTTCCAGAGAAGCATCGGAAGCCTGGTGATTCGTACTGTAATATTTCATAGTAAACAATTTTTCAATGCGTCAATGTGCTAATGTGCCAAGGGCTTTGCATGGAGGGTTGCCATTGGGGCAAATTAGCAAACTGCCACATTATTTTTTCATAAATTCATTCATAAACTCATCTTCTTTCAATATTCCATAACTGCCTTCCACACATGCCACTTCATCAAAGGTCTGCACACAGTCCGGTTCTATACCGGGATAATAGATAAGGAAAGGCACAGGTTCGGCCGTATGGGTACGGAGTTCGCAAGGCGTAGGATGATCCGGAAGCACGGCGATAGCCACAGGCTCATCCCAATCCTTCACTGCTTCATAAACAGGTCCTACAACACGTTTGTCCAGATTTTCAATAGTAAACTGCTTCAACTTAAAATCTCCTTCGTGACCGGCCTCATCACTGGCCTCAATATGCAGATACACAAAGTCGTCCGTCTTCAATGCTTCCAATGCCGCAGCCACCTTATTCTCATAATTCGTATTATATAAACCGGTAGCCCCCTCTACAGCAATACGGCGTAATCCTGCATAATGTCCTATGCCATTGATTAAGTCCACCGCTGAAATAACAGCCCCTTTCTTTATGGCCGGATACTTCCCGGAGAGAGGTTCCATCTGCGGGCGATACCCCGGACTCCAAGGCCAGATACTATTAGCAGGATCTTTGCCTTCGGCTATACGTTTTTGATTAACCGGATGATCTGCCAACAATTCCTGGGAAGCCAGGATAAGATTATTTATCAATCCGGCTGTTTCCTGCGCCTCCGGTACTTCCGCCTTCACCATGAGCGGACGGAAAGGCTGCAAAGGCACATCATGGGGCGGGGTGCAGTCCAATTGTTTATTTCCCCCTTTTATCACCAACAAATGGCGATATTGTACACCGGTATAGAAATGAATCCGGTCAGAACCCAATTTTTCTTCCAAATATCTAACCAGCACATCAGCTTCTTCGGTAGTGATATGTCCGGCGGAGTGATTTTTTATCTTCTCATCTTCGATGCAGATAATGTTACAACGCATAGCCATATCGCCCGGTTGCAACTCCACCCCGATGCTTGCTGCTTCCAACGGCCCACGGCCTTCGTACACCTTCGGTAAATTATAGCCCATAACAGACATATTCGCCACTTCACTACCCGGATGAAATCCGGGAGCAACTGTAACCAACCTCCCGGTACGTCCCATAGCGGCCAACTTATCCATATAAGGTGTACTGGAGTATTGCAGCAATGTTTTGTTTCCCAGTGATTCGGCAGGCCAGTCGGCCATACCGTCGCCTAAAATAATAATATGTTTCATAAGCCTAAATATTAGCGATGCTCATGATATCGGCAAATACTCCGGCGGCAGTCACACTGGCACCGGCCCCATATCCTTGTATCATCATCGGATACTCTTTATATCGCTCGGTTGTAAGCAGAATAATGTTGTTGCTGCCTTCCAGACCATAGAATGGATGTTTGCTGTCCACTTCCTGCAAAGACACACTGCCTTTCCCATCTTCCAGTTTGGCTACAAAACGCCAGCGTTTGTTTTCATCCTCCAGCTTTTGACGGCGTGATTCAAAATCCGCATCCAGGGAAGGTACTTTCTTCCAGAACTCCTCCAACGGGCCTTCAAAGAAATCATTCGGTACAAAAAGATGTTTTTCCACATCTTCCTGTTCCAATTTATATCCGGCTTCACGAGCCAGAATAACCAGTTTACGAATCACATCCTTGCCACTCAGGTCAATACGCGGATCGGGTTCCGAGTAGCGCTCTTCCTGTGCCATTTTGATGGTCTTGCTGAAAGGAATGTCCGCGCTGATTTTGTTAAAGATGTAATTCAGCGTACCGCTCAATACCGCCTCTATTTTCAATATCTTGTCTCCGCTGTTTATCAAGTCATTGATTGTGTTGATAATGGGTAGCCCTGCACCTACATTGGTTTCAAACAGGAATTTTACACCGCGACGGCGGGCTATTTGTTTCAGTTCGCTATAAACGGAGTATTCGGAAGAAGCAGCAATTTTGTTGGCCGCTACCACCGAAATATTATTCATCAGAAAATCTTTATATAAGGATGCAACTTCTGCACTGGCTGTACAATCCACAAACACAGAGTTGAATATATTCATACCTATAATCTCGTCATGCAACACCTGGGTGGACGAAGGCATTCCTTTCTCTGCCAACTCTTCCTTATAATGTGACAAGTCTACGCCTGCACGGGTAAACAACGCATGATGTCCATCGGCTATACCTACCACTTTCAGCTTCAAACCGCGTTCCTGCATCAACTTTTGTTGCTGACAACGGATTTGCTCTATCAAACTGCCTCCTACCGTACCTGTACCGCAGATAAAAAGGTTCAGCACCTGATATTCGGACAGGAAGAACGAATCATGAATCACATTCAATGATTTGCGCAGTGACTTGGATTCTACCACGAAAGAGATATTGGTTTCCGAAGCACCTTGCGCACAAGCAATCACACTAATGCCGTTACGGCCTAAAGTCCCGAACAGCTTACCGGCGATGCCCGGTGTATGTTTCATGTTCTCACCGACAATGGCAATGGTAGCCAAATTCATTTCGGCAACAACCGGACTGATTTCCCCCATTTCTATTTCTTTGGAGAATTCCTCATTCAGCACTTCACAAGCCAGCGCCGCATCTTGATTACGCACACCGATAGAAGTACTGTTCTCGGAAGATGCCTGCGATACCATAAACACGCTGATGCCGTTTTGTGCCAATGCTTTAAAAATCCGGAAATTCACTCCGATCACTCCCACCATTCCCAGACCGGTAACCGTAATCAAACTCGTATCATTGATGGATGAGATACCTTTAATGGCTTTAGAACCGGAATTCACTTCCTGCTTTATGATAGTTCCCTCGCCTTGAGGATTGAATGTATTCTTAATCAGAATAGGAATATTCTTATGGCATACCGGATAAATAGTCGGCGGATAAACCACTTTCGCTCCAAAGTTACAAAGCTCCATCGCTTCCACATAGCTCAACTCATTAATGGTATAGGCCGTACTGATTACACGCGGGTCTGCCGTCATGAAACCATCCACATCCGTCCATATTTCCAAGCTATCCGCATTCAGTGCCGCAGCTATGACAGAAGCGGTATAATCTGAACCGCCACGTCCCAAATTGGTCACTTCACCACTGTTCTTATCAGTAGAGATAAATCCGGGAACCAATGCCACTTCCGGTAATTTCTGGAAAGTTTCTTTAACCAAGCGAGTGGTCAGTTCGGAATCCAGAATATGTTTGGCATGTTTTTTTTCAGTCTTAATGAAGTTGCGGGAGTCATACCATACAGCCCCCTTTATCAACGAAGCTACAATAATAGACGACAAGCGCTCACCATAACTTACAATAGTAGCCGACGTTTTAGACGACAAGTCCTTTATCAGATAAATTCCCTGAAAAATATCCTTCAGTTCACTCAACAATTCATTGACCTTATCCAATAAAACAGTACGCTCATTACCTGCCGGAATTACGGTATATACCATTTCAATGTGACGATTCACAATTTCACGGTATTCTTTCTCGTATGCGGAATCCCCATTGGCAGCCATCTGCGAAGTATTGATTAACTTGTCAGTTATACCGCCCAATGCCGACACAACTACAATTACGGGCTCTTCAACTGCCTCTACTATCTGTTTGACGCTTAAAATGCTGTTCACGGAACCTACGGATGTCCCGCCGAATTTCATAACTTTCATGCAATTATCTATTTTTATTCCAGCTTCTTTTGCCATTCTGTCCTCCGAGCCATTTCAAGTCCGGTAAAGAATCTACTTTCGTTTCACCCAGCATGACAACGAAAAGAAACTGTATCTGTTTACACTAAAAAAATAAAATTAAAAGCTTGTTTTGCTTACGTCCGTAAGCGTGTATCACGTAGAAACACATATACTATCCTTAACCCCGAGGGGTCATTGTTGTGGATGTGGACATTGTAGTTGTCATGTGCCCCATCCCTAATGTGGTGGTTGTATGGAGATAGTATATCGTCATTTTATTATTGTTCTTCTTCTGTTTTTTATTTGAACGATGCAAATATAAAAACAATTTCCTACAATCTATCACAATTTCCCATTTTTTTGCGATAAAATATAAGAATGCTTTTTATTAAAGCAGAAATAAGACAAAACTTTTTTATCCTGCCCATGTTGATATGCAGAACTATTTCCTTACCTTTGTACAAATTCAGCCTCAAGTTGCGCTGTTTTAATTATCCCGTAAGAATATGGCAAAGGAAAAGACTGTATATGTATGCACCAACTGTGGGCAGGATTCACCCAAATGGGTAGGGAAATGTCCGTCTTGCGGTGCATGGAACACATACGTAGAAGAAATTATACGCAAGGAACCTGCAAACAAAAGACCGGTATCCGGCCTGGAATCCGTAAAAAGCAAGCCTGTCACACTGAATGACATTACCGGAGGGGACGAACCTCGAATTGATATGCACGACGAAGAACTGAACCGGGTATTGGGAGGCGGTTTAGTACCGGGATCACTCGTTCTACTGGGCGGTGAACCGGGGATAGGCAAATCCACTTTGGTGCTGCAAACCGTACTTCATCTGCCTGACAAAAAAGTATTGTATATATCGGGAGAAGAGAGTGCCCGGCAATTAAAACTGCGTGCAGACCGTATCCCGCATAATTCTTCCGACTGCCTGATAGTCTGTGAAACTTCGTTGGAGCAGATTTACGTCCATATCAAGAATACACAACCCGATTTAGTGATCATCGACTCTATTCAAACCATCTCAACCGAAACGATAGACTCTTCTCCCGGCAGTTTGGTACAGGTACGTGAATGTTCCGCTTCTATTTTAAAATTTGCCAAAGAAACAAATACGCCGGTCATTCTGATCGGCCATATCAATAAAGAAGGAAGCATTGCCGGCCCCAAGGTACTGGAACATATTGTAGACACCGTATTGCAATTTGAAGGTGACCAACATTATATGTACCGCATTCTCCGCAGCATCAAGAACCGTTTCGGAAGCACCGCCGAACTGGGCATTTATGAAATGCGCCAAAACGGTTTGCGCCAAGTGAGCAACCCGTCCGAACTGTTGCTTAGCCAAGACCATGACGGGATGAGCGGGGTTGCTATCGCCTCTGCCATAGAAGGAGTCCGCCCTTTCTTGATTGAAACACAGGCTTTAGTCAGTTCGGCAGTATATGGGAATCCGCAACGTTCTGCCACCGGATTTGATTTACGACGTATGAACATGCTTCTGGCAGTACTTGAAAAACGGGTAGGATTCAAACTGGCACAAAAAGATGTCTTTTTGAATATCGCAGGTGGATTGAAAGTGAATGATCCGGCCATCGACCTGTCTGTCATCAGTGCCATTCTATCCAGCAATATGGATACGGAAATAGAACGTGACACCTGCATGGCGGGTGAAGTAGGACTGAGTGGTGAGATCCGACCTGTAAACCGTATTGAGCAACGCATCGGAGAAGCAGAGAAGTTAGGTTTCAAACAAATTCTTATACCGAAACATAATTTGCAAGGAATGGATACATCAAAATTAAAGATAGAAATCATTCCGGTAAGAAAGGTAGAAGAAGCGTTCCGGGCTTTGTTTGGATGAGATAAATAAGAGAAAACTTAATTTGAATAATGATATAAAATGACAAAAGAACAATCATACCCCCCGACCTGCATAGACTGCGGCACACAGAACTGCAAGTTCAAAGAGCGCACTTACCCTGAATTTTGTCTGACTACCCATTTGGAACAAGAAGATTTGGAATGGGCGTTGAAACAATATAACGACAACAACAAGATAATGGCAGCCAGTGCCGAAGTGGAATATGAAGGTTACTGCCGATTAACCCGTGTGGAAGAAATCATGACCTTCGCACGCAAGATGGGATATAAAAAACTAGGAATAGCCTATTGTATCGGGCTGGTGAATGAAGCCCGTATTTTTGCCCGCATCCTCCGTGCTAACGGCTTTGAGGTATATTCAGTAATCTGCAAAGTAGCCGGAATAGCCAAATCCTCTATCGGAATCCCCAAAGAATGTGAAAAAATCGGTGCGGCAATGTGTAACCCTATCCTACAAGCACGCCTTCTCAACCAAGCACATACAGAGTTGAACGTGGTTATCGGACTATGTGTGGGACATGACAGCTTATTCTACAAGTACTCTAATGCCTATACTACAACTTTAGTGACCAAAGACCGTGTGACAGGACACAACCCTGCCGCCGCACTATATACCGCCAATTCTTATTACCGTAAAAAATTAATGCCGGAAGGCGAACAATCCAAATAAGAACCATGATACAGGAATTTCAAATAAGAGTCTTGCCTGAACAAGCAGCCAACGAACAGTCACTGAAACAGTTCATCGGACATGACAAGGGATTGGATATACGTACCATCCATGCCCTTCGCATCTTAAAAAGGAGCATAGACGCACGTCAACGCACCATCTATGTAAATTTGAAAGTACGCCTATATATTAATGAAATGCCACAAGATGAGGAGTTCACCCGTACTATATATAATAAAGTAGATGGGAAACCACAAGTCATTGTCGTGGGAGCAGGACCGGGCGGACTTTTTGCTGCCTTGCGATTAATAGAGTTAGGACTCCGGCCTGTCGTAGTGGAACGAGGTAAGAATGTACGCGATAGAAAAATAGATATCGCCCGTATCAGCCGTGAGCACAAAGTTGCCCCTGAAAGCAACTACAGTTTCGGAGAAGGAGGAGCAGGAGCCTATTCAGACGGCAAACTCTATACCCGAAGCAAAAAGCGAGGGAATGTGAACAAAATTCTGAATGTATTCTGCCAACATGGCGCCAGTACCTCCATCCTGGCAGATGCCCATCCCCACATCGGTACAGACAAGTTGCCGCGTGTGATTGAAAATATGCGGAATACCATCATAGAATGTGGTGGTGAAGTGCATTTCGAAACACGAATGGATTCCCTTATTATAGAAAAAAACAAAATCACAGGTATAGAAACAAATACCAGAAAGACTTTCAAAGGACCTGTTATTCTGGCTACCGGACATTCCGCACGGGATGTGTATCGGTGGTTGTATGACAATGGTATAGAGATGGAAACCAAAGGAATTGCAGTAGGAGTACGTTTGGAACACCCGTCCATGCTGATTGACCAAATACAATATCATAATAAAAACGGACGTGGAAAGTATCTGCCTGCCGCTGAATATAGCTTTGTGACACAAGTAGAAGGACGTGGTGTCTATAGTTTTTGTATGTGTCCGGGAGGATTTGTTGTTCCTGCCGCAAGCGGTCCGCATCAGATTGTAGTAAACGGCATGAGTCCCAGCAACCGCGGCTCCAAATGGAGCAACTCCGGCATGGTGGTAGAAATCAGGCCGGAAGATCTGGCGGAAAATAATCTTTTTACAGAAGAATTAAAAACGAAAAGTGAAGAATTAAAAGCCACTAATAAAAATCATGGTCAATGGACTACCGACCATTGTCCATTAACCATGATGTATTTCCAAGAAGCATTGGAGGCCTCCTGCTGGCAGCAAGGCAATATGCGCCAAACCGCACCTTCACAACGAATGGTGGACTTCACCCGCAAAAAACTAAGCTATGATTTACCCGACAGTTCGTATAGTCCGGGATTAGTTTCCTCTCCCCTGCATTTTTGGATGCCTGCATTCATTACCGACCGTTTGAGCAAAGGTTTCCAACAATTCGGAAAGAGCAGCCATGGCTTCCTGACCAATGAAGCAGTGATGATTGGTGTAGAAACACGCACGTCGGCTCCGGTACGGATCCTGCGAGATAATGAGACACTGCAACATGTCACTGTCAATGGGTTATTTCCTTGTGGAGAAGGAGCAGGTTACGCCGGAGGAATTGTTTCAGCAGGTATCGATGGAGAAAAATGTGCTGAAGCAGCAGCCACTTATTTAGGAGTAAGGACAGATTGAACCTATCCGAAAATGATTTACAGCACGTATGCGGGCGCATTCAAATGCGCCCCTACAAATAAATGATTGGTGATGTTGCCTAAAAGAAGATTTCTTTGTCTTTATGAATCTGTTTTTTATAAAAGATATGTATCTTTGCACCAAAGAAAACATCATGCATCATCCCGAAATAGCCATAGTAGACCCAAATACCCTCACTTGCCTGGGGTTAAAAAACATTTTGGAAGATATCATTCCAATGGCTACTATCCGTGTATTCCATTCCTTTGGTGAGCTGACGGATGACACACCGGACATGTATGCCCATTATTTTATCTCTGCCCAAATCTATTTTGAACATACTTCCTTCTTTTTACTTCGTAAACCAAAAACAATTGTATTAGCAGGAGGTGACAACCAGCCTCAATTATCCGGTGTTCCCAAACTGAATATCTACCAAGACGAAGGTTCTTTGATAAAAGACATCCATCAATTGCGCCAATATGGACATCAGGCAAGAAAACAAGCAGCAGATAAAGCAATGCACATAGAAAAAACGGAACATGAATTGTCTGTCCGGGAAATAGAAGTATTGATACTTATCACCAAAGGACTTATCAACAAAGAGATAGCCGACAAACTTAATATCAGCCTGACCACCGTTATCTCCCACCGCAAGAACATTACTGAAAAACTGGGCATCAAGTCTGTTTCCGGTCTTACCGTTTATGCTGTGATGAATGGCTACATTGAAGCAGACAGAATATAAAATCCTCATTTATTAGGATTGCACACATATCAGGTTTACCGTTACTTTGCAGCCGGAATCATTCTCCATCATGGATTATACAGAGTGGAATATATAAATTTTCCGCCTGGTAGAAACTTGTAGCAACTCTGGTTATCCGTGATGTATCAAATAAAACCAAACAATAAATATGAGAAAAAACATTTTATTCATTACATCCTGCCTGCTGGCTGCAACAACTTTTGCTGAAGATATCAACACGCTGCCTAAGGACACTACAAAAGTCATTGATATAGAAGAGGTGGTAGTTATCGCTTCACCTAAAGAAACCGGAAAATTAAGGGAACTTCCTACAGCCGTATCTTTACTCTCCCAAAAAGATATGCAAGCAAACCAAATCACCACTTTAAAGAACGTGAGTTCACTGGTACCCAATTTCTTTATGCCCGACTATGGTTCAAGACTCACCTCAGCCATTTACATCCGGGGAATCGGATCGCGTATCAATACTCCTGCGGTAGGTTTGTATGTGGACAATATCCCTTACATTGACAAATCTGCATTTGATTTCAATTTTTATGATATAGAACGTATTGATATTCTTCGCGGTCCACAAGGAACCTTGTACGGACGCAATACCATGGGGGGACTAATCAAGGTACATACCCGCTCTCCATTCTCCTATCAGGGAACAGACGTAAAACTGAGTTATGGAACAAAAAGTAACTACCGCAGTGCTTCATTAACCCATTACCACCGTTGGAGTGACTGTTTCGCTTTCTCCGCCGGTGGTTATTATGAGGGATCAGACGGATTCTTCCGCAATTCGCTCAATGGGAAAAAAGTAGATAATATGGAAGCGGGAGGCGGACGAATACATGCTATCTGGCTGCCTTCAGAAAACTTAAAACTAGACTTCACCATAGGCTATGATTATAATGACGAAGGGGGATACCCTTATTACTATACAGGAGCTATAGACGGATACGACAAAGAGAATGAAAAATATAAAAACTACATAGGGAAGATTTCATACGATCAGGATTGTACTTATCGCCGTGGACTGTTCAATACCGGTTTGAATATTGAATACCAGGCGCAAAAGTTTATCTTAAGCGCTGTTACAGGATTCCAGAATTTAAACGACCGTATGTTTATGGACCAGGATTTCCTGCCTGTCAGCATTTATACCATTGAGCAGAAGCAGCGTCTGAATACCATCAGTGAAGAGATTACTTTTAAAAGCAAAAACAACAAGCGCTGGCAATGGGTTACAGGGGTTAGTGGTTTTTATCAATGGCTACATACCACCGGTCCGGTAAACTTCATGGAGGACGGAGTGACCGATATGATCGAAGGAAACATCAACAATACTTTCAAGAAAATTCATTTAGACGATCCCCGCCGTACCCCTGAAATGAGTCTGGACGTTTTGAACAACCGTATCCGCGTAAGTGGAAGTTTTGACACACCGGTATTCAGCACCGCACTGTACCACCAATCTACATTCAACGACCTGTTTGTGAAAGGCCTTTCAGTAACAGCAGGTTTGCGCTTGGAGTATGAAAAAATGTCTATGAATTATTTCTCGGATAGTAATATTGATTTCGATTTCTTTCTTAAAATGGCAATGCCTCCCCTTAATATTCCATTCAGGAATTTGAATGCCGCACCGCTATTGGAAGGAAAAGAAAAAAACGACTATGTACAGCTACTTCCCAAGCTAGCTTTTAAATACGATTTCAGCCCTGCAAACAATATGTATGTAAGCATAACCAGAGGATATCGTTCCGGAGGTTATAACGTACAGATGTTTTCAGAACTGATACAAAGTGACATGCAACAAAAAATGATTGAAGCCATACTAGACAAGGCACCAGAATCTATGGCAGGTATGATAGAAGGAATGATCAAGCAACACATGCCCAACTACGGAAAAGAATTGAACGTACAAGAAACAACTGTCTACAAGCCCGAGTACAGCTGGAATTACGAAGTGGGATCACATCTCAGTTTGTTCAACGGCAAACTGAAGACCGACCTTGCCGCATTCTACATGGATACCCACGACCAACAAATCGCCAAATTTGTCAATAGTGGCTTGGGACGAATGATGGTCAATGCCGGTAGTAGCGAAAGTTATGGAGTAGAGGCCAGCTTTCTGGCATCCATCAACAAAAACCTGAATATGAATGTAAGTTATGGATATACTCATTCCACATTCAAAAAATATGACGGAGGTACTACATCATCAGAAGAGCAAATTGATTATAGCGGCAATTATGTACCATTTGTTCCCCGCCATACCATGAATGCAGGCGCAAATTATAGTTTCTTTTTCGATAAAAGCAATTGGATGCAAAGCCTGACTTTAGGCATGAGCTATACCGGAGCTGGAAAAATTTATTGGACTGAAAAAAACAATGTCTCACAAAGTTTTTACGGAACACTGAACGGGCGCATTTCTTTGCAGACAAAAGCTTTACAGATAGATGTATGGGGACGTAATTTAACCAACAAGGATTATACAACCTTCTATTTTGAAACCATGCATAGAGGATTCGAACAAAAAAGCAGACCTTTACAACTGGGAGTGGATATACGTTATCACTTCTAACCATTCTTGCAAAAATAAAAGGGGGTGTCGTAATGCACGTACAACCTTCCGAGATAGCGTATTGTAATCCACCTGTAGTAGATCTAATTTTGCCATATAATTTTTAAGATATGGCAAAAATAGAATACTACAGGCAGATTTTTCCAGCTTTTAAAGAATTATGTACTACAGGTCAACAATTCTGTTCCTCCAGAGAGTATTGTCAGAAACATGGTGTCAGCTATAACAAGATGTATCAGATAGCTAAGGATGAGCTCAATTCCTAGTTATAGTAGACTTACTCGTTTGGAGCTTCTTTATTCTAAGGTTTATGAAGAATACAAAGATCTTTGTTTCCATGGCAAGTCGCCTAGCAGTTTAACAGAATATTGTGGAAGCCATGGAACTACGTGGCAAAAAAGTAGATAGGTATCTACAGCGTAACAAACTCACAGTTATTGGTTTACCCGGTTATACGAATCCTCGTCATAGCCGACTGGCCAAACAATATAAGGAAATACCTTTTGAAGATGTGATCTTTAAGGAAACTGGTTTTCTTCCTTCAGGGAGCTGCCATATGATTACTGTTAGGGTAGATGGCAATGTGGAAGTAAGCTTCTCGGCAGATACAGACTTGTCTGTTATAGCGAAGTTTATCCGTAAAATGGGAAAGGAGGTCTGTCATATGGGAGATTGATTCATATTTGCACCTGTGGGTCTGTCAGAATCCTGTCTCTATGCATTACGGTATCCGTGATCTGATGCAAATGATATGGTCGTGAAAAGAACATTCTCCGATTTCGGGAGATATATATGTGTTTTTCTCACGAGACCGTAAGACCATGAAGGCATTAAAATGGGACGGTGACGTTTTTTGATGTATACCAAAAGACTCTCACAAGGATGTTTCCGGGAAGTGCTGAGAAACGATGATGGCAGTGTCCGCAGGCTTCAATGGGATGACTTTTACATGCTCGTGAGAGGGATCACACCAGTAAAAGTAACGGTTGAAAATCACTTTGAAATAGCTGTAAATAGTATATACATTATTAGAAATCAAACAATTAATCCTTTCAAAAAAAGTTGTATATATCAGTCATTTTTCGTAACTTTAAAGCATAAAAAGGATGAACTGATAGAACTTTTGCAACACCAAATGGACTTCCTTCAGGGTAAATTGGAGGAGGCTCTGACATCTGTCCGTTCACTGACTTCAGCTAACGACAGACAGCCTCCCTAGAGGAAACTCTCAAAGGAAAGGACATCGAACTCAGCAAAAAAAACATCACAACAGGCCATGCGACGTTTTCAGGAATCTCCTTCAAAAAGACAGGCCAAACAGGCAATATCCGAACCTGATGTTCCTGAGCCAAAAAAGGAAAAGAAACGTACAAACAATGGGGCGAAGAAAAAGACACATCCTGAATGCGAGTTTGAAACCGTTGAGGTAGAGCCTAACAGGCCGGAGTTCAGGCCGGAACTGACCAGACATATGTGTACATGCGATGTAGTGCGTTACTCAATGGTTCCCATGCGCTTCATCAAGAAAATCTACAAAGTAAAAAAATATGTTCAGGGCAGTATGGTCTTCAAAGGTTCGGTTCCTGCAACTCCACTTTTGAACTCACAATACACTTCCTCTTTTATTGCAGGTCTGGCTGAGTTGCGCTATCTGCACGAAATGCCTCTTGAAAATGCGGTAGAACACTTCCGTTCACACGGCTTCGACCTTGATAAAGGTACCGCTCATAAACTAGTGAGCAAAACAAAAGTGCAACTTGAAAACCTTTATCCTTGAGGACAACTATATATGTGGTGATGAAACTTACCAGAAAGTACGTCTGCTGGCTGTTACTGATTCGGGGAAGAAAATCAAGAAAGGATATATTTGGGTGTTTGTCAGTATGACCACAGCCTAGTATATTTCTTTCATGATGACGGATCACGTTCGGCTGAAGTCTTCGAAAAGGAAATAAAAGGATTTAACGGAGCCTTCCAATGCGACTATTACTCCAGATACCGTCATATCGGAATCGGCAATCTGAAAGACATGAAAAGACTTCCCTGCCTGCAACATATAAAACGAAAGTTTCTGGATATAAAGGATAATAATACAGCTCAACAAATGGCCAGACGCTTCAGCCTGTTATATCACTTCGAGCATAAGCACAAAACGGGTAAGGACGGATGGACCGACGACGAGCACCTTCAGTGAAGACAACGCTACTCAAAGGTGATGCTTGAAAAAATCCACAGAGAATTGATTGAAATTAAAGATCGTCCCGGTATACCTCCTAATGATCCTCTGAATACAGCCACAGAACACGCGCTGAAACAGTGGAACGAAATCCAAACAATCTTCTCATCACCTACTTACAGGCTTGACAACAATGAAGTTGAACGAATCAACAGGTATATATCACTGACACGACAACACCTGACGACAGACTCTCATACCGGAGCTAGGGTCGCTGTGTTGTATCATTCACCTGTCAAAGGTGTGGTATAAACGTATTTGAATACCTATGCGACATTATAGAGCGTTGTGCTGCATGGGCTCCCAATACCTCTTTAGAAAAATATCGTGATTTACTTCCAAGCAAATGGAAGCAGACGCAAAAATAACCGCCTCAAAATCTGGACGGCTATTTTTTTATAGCTTATACGTTATCGCGGAAGGTTGTACCAGAACGATAACATCGTCTATCTGTTCCAACAGGACATGTATCTTCTTCATTAGGCGTT
>UMGQ01007632.1_pt1 | contig 14591 bp, 9 predicted proteins | sample 1965311 | NCBI WGS metagenome assembly UMGQ01 (sample SAMEA4836076, study PRJEB28245) | human gut metagenome | biome: gut microbiome; material: fecal sample | place: Denmark | collected 2008 | reverse complement strand
TAGCTCAGGAATTCATACATCCTTTATGAAATTTAACATAGATGTGTACTTTTTAGATGAAAATTTAAAGATTTTTGATATTCAAACCCTAAAACCCTGGGAAAAATATACTCCTTTAAAAAAAGCAGATTACATAATTGAGTTTGAAGAAAATAAAATAAAAAATAAATTAAAAAAAGGAGATGAAATAGAATTCATCTAATAATCTTTTAAAAAGTCCAATAACTCATTAGGATTTTCAAATATTTCAATATCTCCAATACCAGTTAATTTTTTAGTATTTTCAATATCAATATCCCTCATATACATTGTTATGATTTTACCTTCAGATATTGCTCCATTTGGACATGCATCTTTACAAAGACCACATCCAATACATTTTAGCAAGTCAATTTCCTTGTGAGGAACAATAGCTTTCTGTTCACATATTAAAGATGCAACACACTCTTTGCAATCCTCACATTTAGAAACTTCCATTTTTGAAGGTAAAACTGTATCAATAGGACCTGGATGAATATCTACCGGAACTATAAGTGTTTTAACAGCCCCCTTACCAGCCTGAGCAACGGCATTTGTAACTAAAGTATCTGAAATACCATGCACAATCTTTGCAACTGTATTGGCAGTAGCAGGAGTCACAATCAGCAAATCATATTTACCAAGTGAAAGTCTTCCAGTAATTGGATAGCTAAATTTTTGAGTCCTGTCAGTAGCTAATTCCCTATATTTTCCACCAGTTAAACTAACTACCCTATCATAAAGACCATACATTTTTAAAACATCTTCACCAGCACCAGATAAAAATATAGTTAATTCATGATCCTTAGCTAGTTTTTCAGCTACCTGAACAGACTCATTGAGTAAATGACCAGCTCCGGTAAATGCAAATCCTATTCTCATATTATCTAAAGTTTATGAAACCTGTAACCTTCATTTTGTGAGAATGAATAATGAACAGTAGTGTATTGGTCCATGAATTCACGTACTTCGTCTTTAATGTTTTCTTTATCAACAGCAACTCTTTTAATGAATTCAGCCACTTCATCCATTTCTTTTTCTTTTAATCCTCTTCTGGTAATTTCCTGAGTTCCTATTCTTAAACCAGACGGATTGTCACTATCATCTACATTGTCACCAGGAAGAAGGTTTTTGTTTAAAATAACATCATTATTAGCTAAATCATGCGCAATATCACTAGCACTTCTGATATTTGAAACATTAATAGCTAATTGGTGAGATTCTGTAAATCCTAATTCTTCACACAATACATCAAATCCACGTTCATATAAGCTTTGAGCTAATGCTTTAGAATTTTTAACAATTTGTTTAGCATAATCCTGTCCAAATTCCAACATTTCTGCAGAAGCAATTCCTAAACCAGCTAAGTGGTGAAGGTGGTGGTTACTTACAACACCTGGGAATACTGCATTATCAATAACTTCTTTGTTTTCTTTGTGGGAAAGAATAATTCCTCCTTGTGGACCTGGGAATGATTTATGGGTACTTCCCATCACCAAATCTGCTCCTTCAGCTATTGGTTGTTGGAATTGGCCTCCAGCAATAAGTCCTAAAACATGTGCTGCATCATACATAATTTTTGCTCCAACTTCATCAGCTGCTTCACGAGCTTCTTTTACAGGATGAGGGAACAAGAATAAACTTCCTCCGAAAAGAACTATTTTTGGTTTTTCTTCGAGGATTTTTTTATTCATTGCATCGATGTCAATATTCATAATATCTTTGTCGAAAGGATGACTTATGGTTTTTAAACCAGCTATTCCTGCAGCACTAACTTTAGCATGGCTAATGTGTCCTCCGTAAGGAACATCCAATGCCATTAATTTGTCACCATAATCAGAATAACCGAAAAATGCTGCTAAATTAGCAGTTACTCCAGAAATAGGTTGGACATTTGCATAGTCAACATTGAATAATTTTTTAGATAAGTCAATAACACGGTCTTCTATTTCATCAATATATTGACATCCTTCGTATAATCTTTCATGAGATTGTCCTTCTGCATATCTATGAGCTAAATCAGAAGCTACAGCCTCAGTTACATCTGAACTTGTAATATTTTCACTAGCAATGAGATTTATACTGTTTCTCATATAATTAGTGTGTTCTTTCATGATTCTTTCAAATTCTAAAACTTCATTTTGATAATCAGTCATTTACTACACCTAAGTATCCAATTAGTATTAAAAATTAACGATACACAGATATTTATGTTTATCTTATAATATAAGATTTTTGCAGTAAATATAAAAAATAATCCAAATGCCGATAATCAGATTATCAACATCCGATTAAGATAAAGTAAAATAAGTCATTAAGTGTTAAAAATAATTTAAAATTTTAAAAAAAAAGAATTGGAGATAAAAATCTCCTCATCTATTTACCTACGTCTTCAAGAGCAGCACTGATTTGTGCCATAATTTGATCGGTTTTGAAGTGTTGTTGATCCATAGCTCCAGATGGACATGCACCTACACAGGTACCACATCCTTTACATAATGCAGCATTGATTTCTGCGTGAGCAGCATTGTCATCTCCAGTAATGGAAATAGCACCGTATGGACATAATTCAACACAAACTTCACAAGCACCACAAATTACATCGTCAGTACGTGCAATAATAGGTTCGATTTCTACTTGACCTTTAGCCATTGGGATAGCTGCCCTAGATGCTGCAGCTGAACCTTGTGCTACGGAGTCAGGAATATCTTTAGGACCTTGTGCTACACCAGCAATGTAAACACCATCAGTTAAGGTGTCAACAGGTCTGAGTTTAGGGTGAGCTTCCATATAGAATCCGTCGGAGGATTTGGAAACACCTAAAGTTTGTCTGAGTTCTTCTGAACCTTCAGGGTGTTCAAGACCAACACTTAAAACAACTAAGTCGTAAGTGTATTCAGTTACTTTACCAAGTAAAGTGTCTTCTGCTCTGATAGTTAAGGTTAAATCATCATTTTCGAAGATTTGAGCAGGTTTACCTCTGATAAATTCAATACCATATTTTTCTTGAGAGGTTTTGTAGAACTCTTCGTATCCTTTACCAAATGCACGAATATCCATGTAGTAACAGGTTACTTCGGTATCTGGTTCGTGGTCAATACATAATTGAGCGTTTTTCATGGAGTACATACAACATACTCTGGAACAATATGGTTTACCGATTTGTTCATCCCTAGAACCAACACAGTGGATGAATGCAACACGTTCAGGTTCTTTACCGTCAGATGGTTTTACAACGTGTCCACCAGTAGGACCGGATGCGTTAATCATCCTTTCAATTTCCATACCTGTAATTACGTTGGAGTAACGTCCGTATCCATATTGGTAAATACCTGATGGGTCGAATGGGTCATAACCAGTAGCTGCGATAATAGTACCAACATCTAATTTAATTTCAGATGGTTGTTGATTGTGGTCAATAGCTCCACGTTCACAAGCTTGGTCACATAACATACATTCAATACAGTAATCTTTATCAATTGTTGCACATAATGGTACAGCTTGAGGGAATGGAATGTAAGCAGCTTTTACCATACCTACACCTTCATCGTAGTAGTTAGGTATTTCAATTGGACAAGCTTCTACACAAGATCCACATCCGGTACAATCTTCTTCGATTACATATCTTGCTTTTTTACCTACAGTTACATGGAAGTTACCAATGTATCCGTCTACTTGTTTAACTTCTGCGTAGGTAATTAATTCGATGTTTTCATGTTTGGAAACGTCTACCATTTTAGGTGCTAAAATACACATTGAACAGTCAAGAGTTGGGAAAGTTTTATCTAATTGTCCCATCCTACCACCAATGGTAGGGTGTCTTTCGACCATGTAGGTTTTAAAGCCCATGTCACCTAAATCTAAAGCGGTTTGAATACCACATACTCCACCACCGATAACTAATGCTTTGTTATCTACTGCTACTTTAGTAGCTTCTAATGGTTCGAGTAATCTTGCTTTAGCAACAGCCATACGAGTTAAGTCTTTAGCTTTTTCAGTTGCTGCTTCAGGTTCGGACATGTGTACCCAAGAGTCTTGTTCCCTTAAGTTTGCAAATTCAAATAAAAATTTGTTTAAACCAGCTTCTTCTACACATCTACGGAAAGTAGGTTCGTGAAGACGAGGAGAACATGCAGCTACAACAACCCTGTTAAGGTTGTGTTCTTTAATATCTTCTTGGATCATTAATTGACCTGGGTCAGAACACATGTATTTGTAGTCTTTTGCAACTACAACATCAGGTAAATTACCTGCGTATTCTGCGACATCCGGACAGTCTACAACTCCACCAACGTTTACACCACAGTGACAGACGTAAACACCAATCCTTAATTCTTCATTATTATCTCTTTTTTCTTCTGCCATATTTAATTCACCTTGTACAAGTCGTGAAAATAATCTAATTATATTAATAAAAATCTAATGCAAAAAAAATATTATAATTTTTAGAAATTAATTAGATATTAAATATGTAGTAAACCCACATTAATAAAGATTTCTATAGAAATTAGTGAGTAACGTTTATATACTATAAAAAAATAAAATGTTTAAAATCATTGGTTAAGCTAAAAACCGATGCAAAAAAGCTTTCTAAAAGCTATAAAATAATAACAATTATCCTTTAAGAAAAATAATAAATTTAGGCAAAGTTAAATTTTGAAATTTAGGGGCCATAACAGCAATATCAGCACATGCCGGGCAACTAATGAAATCAATAGCATTTACTTAAATATCAACTGCAAGTTAATCCCAGCTAACAAAAGAATATAAACTTAAAATTCCGATACTCCATTTACTTAAAAAATCACTTCCTTTAAGAAAATATTTAGCACCAATCATTAAAAAAAATAAAAGAATAGAACAGAAAAAACTGTTCAAAAATCAACATTTATAATAATGTCATTATGATTGGTAATGTTATTAATGAAATAACCGTATTTATTAAAATACAATCTGAAGTTAATTCATAATCTAATTTATAAGTAATAGCCAGTAATAAAGACAACATACCAGAAGGCATAGCTGCCTCAATAATTCCTACATCATGTTGTAAACCAGTAAGTCCTAAAAGTGATACAACAATCAAAGCAATTAATGGAAATACTCCTAATTTAACAATTGAAGTGAAAATAACCATAGCTTTACTTCTGGCCAGACCCCCAAGTTCAATTGACAAACCAAGTGAAATCATAATTAAAGGAATAGCCCCATCAGCAAGATAATTAACTGTTTTATCTAAAACTGGACCAATAGGAATATTTAATAAATTAAATGAAATACCTAAAACAACAGCCCATAAAGGTGGGAACAATAAAATTTCCCTAAATGCTCTTTTAACAGTTCCTCCAAACTTAAGAACAAGAACAAAGGACAATAACAAGAACATGCATGTTGTAGCTAAATCACAAAATATAGCTCTTAAAAATCCGGGATGGCCATAAACACCTAAATTGACAGGATATCCCATGAAAGCTGTATTGGCTATCATTACTGTTACTAAAACACTCCAAATTTTTTTATCATCATAATGAAGTCTTTTAAGAACAATATAAGATATAACACCTGAACCAATTGATGCTGTTAAAATAACAAACGGCAAAATTCCCAAAGTAGGTAACAGACTCATATCTGCAGAATAAAGTGCAGAAAAAATCATACAAGGCATAAGGATATACATTACAATCTTATTTAAGGGATCAATATCCTTTTCACTTAAAAAATCTATTCTTTTAAGGAAATAACCTAAACCAATCATTAAAACAATAGATATAATTGTAATTTCAATTGCATTCATATTAATACCTCGAAATATAACTATTGATTTAGATATTTATAAATGTTTGTTATAGCTAAGACAAAACATTATTAATTTTATTGAATTAAATAATAAAATGAGGATTAAAAAATGTTAAGAATATGTTAAAAATGCTGAGAATAAGTTCCTTACGAATAAAATCCATATCATTATTGTAGAACCAGAATTGGCTTTGCATAATTCAGCAAAGATTATAAAACATATTGGTTATAACGACTAATAAAAAATTAGAGACAAGTCTAAAAAGCAGAAAATATTTTCAAATGTAAAAAAAGAGGGGTTAAAAGGTATAATTAATCAACAATACCTTCTGTTTTAATTTTAAATACACATTCACCTTCAGGCAAATGAGGGCTGTCTACTAAACGAGCAATTCTTTTACCTGCTAAACCTTTTTTAAGCCAGATCCTATAAGTAGATGCATGTCCTAAAACATGTCCACCAATAGCTTTAGTAGGACTTCCAAAGAATGAATCAGGTTTAGCTTGAACTTGGTTTGTTATGAAAACAGCTACATTATAAGTATTGGCTATTTGTTGAAGTGCATGTAAATGTTGATTTAATTTTTGTTGTCTTACAGCTAAAGATTCCCTTCCAACATATTCTGCTCTGAAATGAGCCATTAAAGAATCAACAATAACCAATTTAATATTATTGCCTTGCTGGATAAGTTCATTAATTTTTTCAGCCATTAAGATTTGGTGAGAAGAATTAAATGCACGGGCTACATGGATTTTTTGCAATACTTCATCAATATCCAATTCAAAACCATTAGCTATTTGTTCAATCCTTTCTGGACGGAAAGTGTTTTCAGTGTCAATAAATACACATTCACCATCAAGTCCTCCTTTTTCAGGAGGCAATTGTACAGTTACAGCCAATTCATGAGAAATTTGACTTTTACCAGAACCAAACTCCCCGAATACTTCAGTAATTGATTGAGTTTCAATTCCACCACCAATTAAATCATTGAAACCTTCACTGCCAACAGAAATGTGACCTACATCCCTTCTTCTTTCAAGAACATCGTAAGCTGTTTCAAAGTCTATTTTTTCAGATTTACGGGCTGCTTCAATAACTTTTTCAGCTACACCTTCACCAATTTCTGCTTTAACAGATAATTCTTTAGGAGTTGCAGTAGCTAATCTCATCATATCTGCAAAACCTGCATCTCTTAATTTTTCCGCTGTTTTTTCACCAACACTTGGTAAATCTTCTAATTCCACCATAATAATCATGCCTCATTAATTTGTTTTATTTTAGTAATATTTGGATAAAATTCTCTTAGGATTAAGCCTAATTTCTTCATTATAATCATCGAAACTAACATTAGTAATAACTTCAACAGTTAAACCATTCAAATCATCTATTCTGCCTTCCATAGGTCCTAAATCAGAACCATTATCAGTAAGATTAATTATATCTTCTTTTTTCATGTCAAGAAGTTCTTCAGCCAAATTATCAAAGAAAGTGATTGAAATTTCACCAGTGTCATCTTCAAGTCTAGCAGGAACCATTAAAAGATACCTAGGTTCATCGATAGGCTCTCCACAAAAACTACAAACAAAATCATCTGATGACTGATCTACAGTATTTCCACAGCTAGGACATTTTGTAATTAATATCTTATTACCGAATACCTCTTTAAGAGTACCTGTTATACGAACATTCCTATCATCGTCCTCTAGAGCTTCAATGGTTTTAGGAACATAAATGGATTCTTTTAATTCATCATAAGTTGGTAAATCATCAATTTCTGATTCATCAGGTTCAAGAATAGAAGTGGACCTTGATACATTAATTTCCAAGCTATCGTTTCTAAATGAGATTTGAGGGTCTTGGAATTTAATAGCATCCCCAACATTCCATTCTTTTTTAGCATTTTCATTCCATAAAGTAACATTAATAGAACCTGAATTATCAGCTATTTCTAAAGATTTGACATATCCCTTACTTCCGTCAGTTCTATCAAATTCACGAACATCACTTGATTCAATTATTCTGCCTGTAACAATAATGCCTTCATCATCTTCTTCAACATCAGCTATTGATTTATGGCTATAAAGCATTGTTTCAATAGTTTTAAAGGATGGGAGGAATCTTGCTTGGTCACTGTCTTCAGGTAATTCAATTACACGTGCAGAACCTCCAATATTCAATTCAACTTCATACATTCCCAATCTAACTTTTGCATTTTCGATTTTGTATGCTCCGCCGGTTTTGTATTCCTGTTTAGCTTTCTGATCCCAAAATGTTAGGCCAACACGTCCTTCACCATCAGAGAATTTGGCTGAACGTGCATATCCCACACTACCGTCATCTCTTTGGAATTCGTTTATTTCACCAATAGCAAACATTCTTCCTATAACATCAACTTCAATTCCGTCTTCATCAAATTCTTCAACTTCACTAAGTCTTTTAATTTGAGAAACTTTCTGTTTGATTTCATCAAAGATGTCCAATTCTTCATCAGATAAGTTTTCCGGATTTATTGAAAGCTGAGTGTTGAAATTTGTGTTAAGTGAATATCCGCTGTCTGTATAATCATCAAAACGAGCATCTGCACCAATAATTTTGACAATATCTCCTTTAGTTAACAAAATATCTGTATCATTTCCCCATATTGTAGTTCTAATAGAACCTGTATCATCACTAACATCAAAGTTTCTTAATTTACCTTCAGACCCATCAGATTTTCTTGTAAATGTCCTGACATCCTGCAGTTTAGAAATTACTCCTTTAATAGCTATATTATTTTGTTCTGTAATATCTCCAATTTTAATAAATTCCTGAGTGAATTCAGGAACATCAAAATCTCCTTTGATTATTCTGCCATCCCAATGAGTTAATGATAATTCACCGTTCCTTTCTCTTACCTGTGCACCTAATATTTTTACAGAATCTCCAGCATCTAAACCTAATTCCTCAATCAAATCAACATTTTTATTCCATAATGTGTAGGATATTTCTCCAGTTGCATCCTTTAGCTCAAGAGAAGTGACTTTTCCTTCTTTTCCATCTTTTTCATAAGTTCTTGGAGTTGGAATCCTTACGATTCTAGCAATAATATTTGCTTTATTCTTTTCAAGTTCTTTAGTCTCATCAAAAACAATATCATCAATATCAGTTATATCTTCATTATATGTCGGGAATTTTGATAAATCTGCTTCTTTAAAATGAGTTATAGTTGATCTAGGTCTTAAATTAGCTTCATTATCTCCCCTATAACCTTCTTTTATATCAACATCAGTAATTTTAACAATGTTTCCTTCTTTAAAGTTTTTAAGAAGCTTAATATTTTCTGTCCATAACACTACTCTAATTTCACCAGTGTTATCCTTTAATTCCATATTACAGACTTGTCCAGATTTTCCTTTACGGGTTTTAAAAGATTTCGGATTTGAGATACTTTTAATCATTCCAACAATAGCTGGTTGGGATCTTCCAGGTTCCAAATCACCAATATCCAAAATTTCACCATTGGATTTTTGATCATCTTTACTAGCTCCAATTATATTGTTTACCACCTGTTCAGCAGCATAATAATCATCAACAAAACCTAAATCTTCGTTTTCTTTAGAAATATCATTTATTTTTGCTTGAAATTCTTCTATAGTCAATTTATCTTTGACCTGTTCATATAATTCTAAAATTTCATTATCCATACCAAACCCCTCGTTAGAAAGTTAATTATTATTTTAAATTAAAATGTATATAAACTATTAGAGACAGCATTTGAAAAGTAATTTTTAAAATAATTATTAAAAAAATAGAATATAAATTTTAATAAACTACACAAAAGTTCAAATGTGCAAAATTCTAATATGCATTAGGATTTCTTTTTACAACTGTTTTAATCATTATAGCTAAGTCTAAACCCATATGCCAGTTTTCTACATACTCAATGTCAAATTCTATACGTTTTTTAATAGAAGTATTACCTCTACACCCATGAATTTGAGCCCATCCTGTCAATCCCGGCTTAACCTGATGTTTAACCATGTATTTTGGAATTTTTTCTTTAAATTCTTCAACAAAATATGGTCTTTCAGGTCTAGGACCAACAACACTCATATCTCCTTTTAAAACATTGAAAAATTGAGGCAATTCATCAATACTTGTTTTTCTGATAAAATTACCTACTCTGGTCTTCCTTGGATCATCTTTTGTTGTCCATTCTGATTTTTCTTCATTCGGATTTTGAACTTTCATACTTCTGAACTTGTACATCATAAATGGTTTCCCATGATATCCGATTCTTTCCTGCTTAAATATAATAGGACCTTTAGAAGTCAGTTTAATAGCTATTGCAGTAATCAGCATGATCGGAGATGTGATTATAATAGCTATAATAGATATTATGTAATCAGATAATGATTTTAAAAAATTATTAAATGCATCATCTAATGGAACATAACGTATATTTATAATCGGAATATCTTCAATCATGTCTACTGATGGCTGTGCAGGGAAATACCTTATATAATCCGGAATAATCTCTGCTTTAATTCCCACCTTTTCACAGCTTTCCACAAGCTCATTGATTTTAAAATAATACTTTAACGGAATAGCAAGTACAACCCTATCAAAATTATTTTTCTCAAGAACTTCATCCAAGTCTTTAAAAGCACCAATAATCTTGCTTCCTTCAATTTCCAGACCTACATGATTGCTTTTACCTAAAAATCCGCTGACAACAAACCCCAAATAGGGATTATTTCTAATTTTACGTGCGAAAGTATAAGCTAAATCATTATCCCCAACAATAAGAATATGCTTTAAGTTTTTGTTATTAGATCTAATCTCTTTTAAGAAGCTCCTAATGACAAATCTTTCAGTTATTCCAAAAACAGTAGCTATAATAGCTAAAAGGAATAGCATGATTCTTGAAAAGTTAGGTTCATTAACAATAAATAAAATAGCAACTAAAACAAAGAATGCAACAATGTTCACTTTTATAAGCTTAGTTGCTTCTGAAAAAATTGTTTTATGAGTTCTATAAGGTTTGTAAAGACCAAAAGAAAAGTACAATATCAAGTATGTAGGTATTACAGCAAATGTTAAAAAAAGAACATAGCTTTGTAAACCTAAATGGCCTCCAATCGGACCAAATAAAGTGGTTTTAAAACGTAACCACCATGCACAGAAAAGAGCTATAGTTACAACTAATGCATCTGCTAAAACCATAACTACATTTAATACTCTTTGATTCTGCTTAATCATATTTATCACAAAAATAGATTTAAGTATATCTTTAAATTTCTTATAATATTTAATTTTTCTTTTTAAAGAAATTTAAAATCAATTTTAAAATACATAAACATACAATTCCCAAATAAACAATAAAATTGACAAAAAATGAAGTGCTGTTTGCATGATGTTTTTTATAATAAATATACATTGCCCTATAAAACTCATATATTAATTTAGACTTCTGTTTTTTACTGCTTGCTCCTTTAAAATGAGTTATTTTAGCCTCACCAAAGTAAAATATCTTCCAATTGTCCTGTTTAATCCTATAACATAAATCAATATCTTCACCATACATGAAAAATGTCTCATCCAATAATCCAACTGAATCCAAACATTTTTTACGTGCAAAAATAAATGCTCCGGTCAGACAGTCAATTTCATAAATTCCATCATCAGGCAGATTATCCAAATTATAATTATCCTCTTTGCTATTTGTCGGAATGTGAAATAATCTGTAAAATGAATTTTTAACATTAGGAAAAGACCTTTTACATGCTTTATCCAAAGTTCCGTCAGCTAAAAGAACCCTGCAGCCACATGCTCCAACAAAAGGATTATTTTCCATGAAGTTATAAATCTTCTCTAATGTATTTTCCCAAACAACAGTGTCGGAATTTAATAAAAGAAGATATTTCCCACCAGCTATCCTTAAACCCTGGTTATTACCTGCTGCAAACCCATTATTTTCTTTTGAAGAAATAAATTTAACTGAATCTTTAAAATAATCTTTTAAATTACTTAAACTATTATCCTCCGATGCATTATCAACTACTATTATTTCATAGCTAAAAGGATACTCATATTTCAATATGGAATTTATAGTATTCCTTGTCAGGTCAAATGTCTGATAATTTACAATTACAACTGAAAGATCCATAATTCTCAACTAATTTTATTTTTTTAAAAATTTAACAGCATTAACAATTAATTTCCATTCTATTTTAAAGTAGTTTTTGGTATTTTTTTTGCTGAATTTAACTTTATTGATTTTGTTTCTTGTTTTTAAACCTTCTTTAATGCCTTCCAGATATGTTTTGCCAAATCCTTTTTTAACAAAGAATAAATATTTAATTAAAAACCCTAAAAATAGAAATATGAAATTTAAAATCTTTTGAGGAATTGGAAAATTTTTATAAACCGTCCACACATTGTTTCTGGCAGCCAATTTTACTTTAAACTTATTATATCTGCTTCCGCTTGTTGCACTTCCAATATGATAAACTACAGAATCCGGACAGAATAGATTTTTATAGCCGTTGATTTTCGCCCTGTAGCTTAAATCAACATCTTCCATATATGCAAAGAAATTTTCATCAAAAAGACCTATTTTATCTAAAATGGCCTTATTATACATAGCTGCCCCCGCACAACTTGAAAATATTTCATATACTTCATCATAATTTTCTGCAGGCTGATTTTCACCTGTCTTTTTAGTCCAGGCCAGAATATTGTATTCATCACCTGCATCATCTATCAATTTTTTATTATCAAACTGAACCATTTTAGAAGCAACTGAAAAAATACTATCATCTGAAGAAATTAAATCTATTAATGGTTTGATTCCGGATTCTTCAACCTGAGTGTCATTATTTAGAGAAAATATATATGGGTAGGAAGACTTTAAAATACCCTGATTTACTGCTTTTGCAAATCCTAAATTTTCAGCATTTCTAATTATGATAACCGGAAAATCTAAATTCCTTGAATAATCTTTTATAAACTCAATACTTTCGTCAGTTGATCCGTTATCTACCAAAATAACTTCACCAACAAAGTCTTTATTCCTATTTAAAGAATCGAAATATGTTTTTAGAAATTCTTTTCCGTTATAATTTGGAGTCACTACAGAAGCCTTCATAATAATCAAATAGTATTTTTAAATTTTTTCCACATTTTATAATATAATTTTGGATTTAATAAAAATAGCCTTATTTTAAACTTGAATTTAGAATCTCCCTTAAACTTAGACAATTTTGAAAATAAATCCAAATCATCCATTTTAGACATTACTTCATCAAAATCATAACCATGGTAAAAAAAATAATTCATGTTGCCAAAAATGGCTCTGGGAATTCTGCTGGTAATTACCAAGTCTGCTAATTCATTTTGTCCCCCTGATTTATAAAATTTTGAGAGATTTTCCAAAGTTTCAATGAAATTAAATCTTTTAAGACCTGATTTGCTTGTTGCTGAGTCGTTCCTTTGAATATAAAGATAAGTTATTTCTTCCCCGACAGCTACACTTTCACCATAGCTTAACGCTTTTAGGGCAAATTCAGTGTCTTCCCCGTAAACAGCCTCCGAATCAAACTTTAAATTATTATCCTTAATTAAATCTGCTTTATAGATTAGCTGGCAAAAGCTGAATTCAGGAATTATCATCTGAAGTTCCATTTTAATTAAGTCATGAGCAGATATTGGAACTTCCGGATAACTGATTGAATTGACTATTGATTTTGAACCTTCTTTTGCCATTTGAGTTAATGTAAAATCTGTTTTTCCATTGTATAACTCAGAGAGATGATTTGTCAATACATAATCATCACTGTCAACAAATACCAGATAATTTCCCCTTGAAACTTCAATTCCATTATTTCTGGCTACACTTACACCGGAATTTCTTTGATGAACCAATTTATATGGAATGTCAGACTTACTTAATAGTTCCTGTGCAATATCCAAACTGTCGTCATCTGATCCGTCATCTACAACAATTATTTCATAATTCTCACTAAACTCCTGATTTATTATAGAAGATATGGAAGTCTGTATATATTCCTCACCATTATACACTGGAACAATTACACTTACTTTAATATTATCCATTTTTTCCACCATCATTTAATAAGAAATCAACTACTCTTTTAGATGCTTCACCGTCAGTTGCATTAAATTGTGTTTTTCTAAACTCGAAAATTTTATTTTTATCGAAATCATTATTTTTAATTTCAGCTATCAGCTCATCAGTCGTATAAACAACAGGTCCCGGAACATTTTCTTTAAAATCAAAATAAAATCCCCTATCTTCAGACATGTATGTATCATAATCATAAGTAAAAAAGATTATTGGTTTATCCAACAAAGCAAATTCAATCATTACTGATGAATAATCACTTATTAAAACATCAGAAATTAACAGCAACTCCTGTTCATTTTTAAAATCGCTGCAATCAACATATTCCTGATTAACTTCAATCTTATCTTTAAAAAACTTTTTAATCTTAGGATGGAACCTTAACACTAAAATGTATTCATCCCCCAACTCCCTATTGAATTTTTCCAAATCTAAAAAGTTAAAAACATTATTGTTCTCAGGATTATCCCTAAATGTAGGTGCATAAAGCACTATTTTTTTATTTTTAGCTATAGGATATTTGGAATCAAAATTATCCCTTAATTTATCCAAATTATGATTTTTAAAGTAATAATCTGCTCTTGGAAGACCTAAAGCCTTGATTTTAGATTTATTTATCTGAAATGCTTCACTGTAATAATCTTCAATATT
>UMGQ01006509.1_pt1 | contig 14965 bp, 11 predicted proteins | sample 1965311 | NCBI WGS metagenome assembly UMGQ01 (sample SAMEA4836076, study PRJEB28245) | human gut metagenome | biome: gut microbiome; material: fecal sample | place: Denmark | collected 2008 | reverse complement strand
CATACGATGTCCGAGCCTGCCGAGGCAACCTTTGCGCAGGAAGTCAATCACGCGGCACAGCAGGAAAAAATTGCGAAACCGATACGGACAGGTTAAGGAGGTGTTTCTGTGCCGTATTACACCAAGTTGTACCAAACCGATCTGCCGCACCGCGCCAAGCTGGTGTACCTCTATCTTCACGACAGAATGGACAAAGAACGAAAGGCGTGGCCGGGGATCAAAACCATCGCGCAGGATCTGTCGATTTCACGCAGCACAGTAAAGCGGGCGATCAAGGATTTAGAGAAAGCCGGTCTGATACGAAAAGAGCCGCACTACCGGGAAAACGGCAGTGCGACCTCTAACCGATATTATCTGCTGTGAGCCAAAAACCCCAATTTCGTCCGCCAAGGGGGAAGTGCGCTCAAACGGTGGGCTTAGGGAGGGTTCAAAATGAGCCGCCCCTAAGTACTCACTTTAAGATTACCACAGCAGAAAAAGAGTAAGAAACAAGATATTGACAATACTATCCAAGAGGTGATGCGATGAAAGACACTGTAAAACTGCTTGGTATTTTGTTTTTTGGATTGCTGACTGCGGTAATAATTTACCCTTTTTTGCACGAATCAGGTCATTCGATAGCGGCTGTTTTGTTGGGGGCAGAGGTGCTGGAGTTTAACCTGTTTCCTCTCCCGAATATTCTTTGCAATATGGCGAACATGAGCATTGTTGAAAAAATAATTATAGGACTTAACGGATTATTTCTTCCAATCTTTTTTTCTGCGGTGATGCTGAAAATGTTTGGCAATAGCTTTTGGAACCGATATATTTCTTTTGTTTTGAACGGAATCAGTTTGTTGGCATCAATTATATCCGCTATAGCGGTTATATTTTTTAATTTGGGAAATCCGGTTGAAAATGAAGATGTTACGCAGATACTGTATATGTCTCCCAACAGCGGTATAACAATTCTAATCCTCACAATATTTTCAACAATATACTTGATAATAAAAATAGCACTTGACAAACCGATTCAAAGATGTTTAGCATATTTCGGATTGATAAATAAGACAAAATCCGGCACGGCTTAAAGCTGTGCCGGATTAATTTTTGCACGTTTGAATTAAAGAGAGCAGGTCTCTTTTTGCGTAGAACTGCAGGTTCTTAACACACAAACCACCTATATATACTGCCTTATTTTATCATGAAATGTCGAATTAGTCAATGGAATTAACCACATTTATGGTGTGAATCTGTAGGTGTTACAATGATGTGTAACAAATCAAAGAAATAAATAGCGAATAGGAGTGACCTGAGTTAAGGTAGAGTTGACCAGACAAAACCAAAAGGCAGGTGTCACCCTATTCGCTATGAACAAGATAACACAGACCATGCAGTTTAGGCAAGCAGTAATTGAGTATTCAAACAAATACGGCGTCACCGCAGCAGCTATTCGTTACCGGTTGAACCGGCAGTATATCTACCGTTGGCGCAAGCGGTACGATGGTACACTCCAATCGCTGGCAGACCGCTCTCACCGGCCGCATCATCATCCAAACCAGCACACACCGGAAGAAATCAAGCTCATCCTGAACATGCGCCGCCGCAACCCGAATACCGGGATCGTTGTGTTGTGGGTCAAGCTCAGGCAAAAAGGTTACACCCGATCCATTTCCGGGCTGTATCGTTTCCTGCGAAAACGTGGCGCTATGGCCGTAAAACTGCCGAATCCCAAGTATATTCCAAAACCCTATGAGCAGATGCAATATCCCGGCCAGCGTGTGCAGATCGATGTGAAATTCGTCCCGAAAGCTTGTATTGTGAACCAGCAAGAGTCCACACAATGGTTTCAATATACCTTCCTAGACGAGTACAGCCGGTTTCGGTATATCGAGGCGTTTCAGGAGCACAGCACCTATTCCTCTACTGCCTTCCTGCGCCATGTTGTGAAAAAGTTCCCGTATCTCATTGAATGTGTCCAGACGGACAATGGCGCCGAGTTTACGAACCGCCTCTTGCCGAAGGGCTCCGATAAACCCACGCTCTTTGAGCTGGAACTGAAAAAGCTTGGTATCCGTCACAAGCTCATCCGTCCATACACCCCACGTCACAATGGCAAAGTGGAGCGCAGCCACCGTAAAGATAACGAAGAATTCTATGCTTCTCACCGTTTCTATAGCTTTGATGATTTCAAAGCCCAGCTTGCTGTCCGTGAACGGGCTTACAACAATTTCCCCATGCGTCCTCTCTCTTGGCGCTCTCCTAAGCAGGTCTTATTCGCTTTCCTTAATCTGTAACACATCATTGACAAACCTACAATTAACCACATTTATGGTGTGAATCCGTGCTGATTTTTTTAAATAATTGCAAGATGAAAATATTTTTGTGCTTTTAAGACGTGAATGTGGTCATTTTCGGGGTCAAATCTCTAAAAGTACAGTGTTACGTTTTCGGAAATCTATACGTGCTTTATCATATTAAAATGCACTATCACTTTTAAAATATGATTGAAAGGAAATTTAAAATGGCAAAACGAGGAGACAATATTCACAAAAGAAAAGACGGACGTTGGGAAGGACGCTATAAAAAAGGGCGACGTTCTGATGGAACCATCCAATATGGCTCTGTATATGGTAAAACATATGCAGAAGTCAAAGAGAAGCTAAAAGATACAGTAACATTTACTGGGGCTGCATACATTCCACAAAAACATGTAAAGAATTTTGAAGAGGTACTGAATTTGTGGATGGATAACAACCGTATCAGATTGAAAGGCGCAACAATCAATAAATATCAAAATTTGATTGAGACACACATTTTACCTGAACTTGGAAACATAAAAATCTCTGATTTAACTTCTACGATTATCAACACTTATCTTTCTGAAAAAATGAAATACGGTCGCTTGGATGATAAAGGAGGACTGTCTTCATCTTATGTGAAAAGTATTATGCTTATCATCAATGCAGCAATACAATTTGCCGTAAAAGAGGGAATTTGTACACCGCTTAAAACGCCAATCAGCAAACCAACACTTACAAAAAAAGAACTGCAAATTCTTAATTACGATGAACAGAAACAACTCGAAATGTATTTGCAGCTTGGTGAAGAGCCGTCAAAACTTGGCGTTTTGCTTTCACTTCATACCGGTCTTCGAATTGGAGAGGTTTGTGCGCTTTCATGGGAAGATATTGATTTTACAAATTGCATTATCAAAGTACGCCATACAGTTGCAAGAGTTCGCAACACATCTGAAAAAACAAATAATCGAACCTGTCTAATCATTGATAGTCCAAAAACAAAAGCTTCTGTACGGGATATTCCAATTCCGTCCATATTGCTGCCCAAACTTATTTCCTTGAGAAAGATTTCGACATCTAAATATGTTATTTCTAATAACAATAGTTTTGTGAGCCCAAGGACTTTTGAATACCGGTATCACCGTTTACTTTCCGAAAGCGGGGTGAAATCCGTGAATTATCATACCCTGCGGCACACATTTGCTACGAGATGTATCGAAGCGGGTGTGGATGTTAAATCATTAAGCGAAATACTTGGTCATGCAAATGTCGGAGTAACTTTGAACACCTATGTTCATTCGTCTATAGAAATGAAAAGAACACAGCTTGAAAAACTCATATCGTTATCTGCCTAAATAATTTCATTGTGGTCAAATAGAATGGTCAAATTATTAAAAATCCGCATAAATATTGGGCGTTTCAATTTTCTTGCACAGAACCTGCAGTTCTACGCAAAGCAAGCAACGATATTTTTTTTAATATCGTTCAAGCGAGCGCTTGATATTTTGACAATGGGTTCTGGATACGCGGAAATATAACAGGGTGAAGGTGAATATGGAACAGGAGCGAAAAAAAGAAGTTGTTAATATATGCCTTGACCATTTTATACACAAAGGTTTATCCGAAACATCAACGAGAAGTTTGAGCAGTGCTTTAAAACTCCAGAATGCAGGATTGTATTATTATTTCAAAACCAAAGACGAAGCGGTTCTGCTTTGTGCTGAAGAAGCAGCGCTTCGTCTTGAAAATGCGTTGATTGTGCCTGCCATAAAGGAAATCACGAATCCCGATTTAATGCTCAGGCGATTAAAAGCTATGGCAGATAAAATGGCGCCTACTATGAAGTTTTTGGTTTCGGTATGTTCAGATAATAAGTATAAAGACGGTATGAAGCCCATTCTTGATCGATTAACAGAAAGATATGACTATTACGCAGGAATGGTTGCACAAAAATTGAAATGCGGAAAATTGGATATAGAACCGTATGTTTATATCACAATAACCGCTGTTTCAAACTATATGGTGTTTTGCGAAGATGAATTTATTGTTCCGCAAATGAAACTGGTGAAGAATGCAATCATTCATTTTGCCAATATTTCCGCCGATGCCGGATAAAGGAGGATTGTTTGCAAGGTGAAAATAAAAACAAAAAAGAAAGACTGTCATCTTGTGATCAAAGCCAAAGCAGCATTTGGCGAAAGCATAGATGAAAAAGAACTCGACAGGTTTGCACGAATTTACTTGCGTGGATTTTTAAGGCCCCGCCTGATTAAAAAAAATCAGATTGAATATTCGGGGCCGATAGGGATCAGCTTATTTGAGCGCTTAAAAAGGCCTTTAACCAAAAGAGACTTTCTGTTTATCATAGAACAGATTGTTGTAGCTGTACAAAAATTGCAGATCAATTCCCTGCCGCTTAATAATCTTCTGATGAACATTCAATATGTATATATAAACGAGGTTACGAAAGAGGTTCAGTTTATATATGTTCCGATAACGCCTTCGTCAAATGGAAATATTATTGAATTTATCGAATCCATTGTTTATTCGATTAACCCGGCGCAAGAAGAAAAAGATAAAGATTTTGTTTCAAGGTTTATTTATTTTTTTCGGGCACTCAAGCCATTTGACATCAACACAATTGAAAAGTATATCGCTAAAGAAGACCGAAGCGTGGTCAGCACTATTAAAAAACAAAACGCCGGACAAAGCGGTTTCATGACCAACAAACAGCAGCACTATTACGAGCATTACGATGAGAAAAGCACATCCGGTGATGAACCAACCGGTTTATTGAGTGAGGACGAAGAGGCAACAGGCTTGCTGGATGATGAAGCGACCGGTTTGCTTGACGATGAAGCAACAGGGCTATTAAACGAAGAAGATGAAGCAACAGGGCTTTTGACAGACACTGCAAGCGAAGATACGGCGCTTTTGGCTGAAAATCAGGTCAATATACGGTATCCATCGCTTTATCGCGTGCTTACGGAAGAAACGATCAGCATAAACAAGCCGGTATTTCGACTCGGCAAAGAAAAAAGCTATGTTGACTATTTTGTGACCAATAATATAGCCGTCAGCAGAAGCCACGCGGATATCGTTACACGTGGAAACAGATTTTTTGTGATTGATCTTAATTCCAAAAATCATACCTATATAAATGACCGCGAGCTACCGGTCCATTGTGAAATCGAGATTAACGATGGCGACAGATTGAAATTAGGCAACGAGGAATTCATTTTCCATATATAGCGGAGGAAACAGAATGAGATTTTTAGCTACGGCAGATACGGATATCGGCATTTCGAAAAGCACAAATCAAGACAGCCTGTTGATCAAGCACGCCTCAGCAGACAGTCAGGAAATACTCATGGCAATTGTGTGCGACGGTATGGGCGGCTTGTCTAAGGGCGAGCTTGCAAGTGCTACGGTCATTCGTGCGTTTTCAAAATGGTTCGATGATGAACTGCCTTTTGAACTTGAAAATATAGATCTGCAGATTATCGGAGCTAAGTGGTCGCTGCTCTTGAAAGAACTCAATTCCAAAATACTGGAATACAGCCAAAATAATAACATTGAAAGCATGGGAACAACCTTTTCCGGGATTCTCTTTGCCAATGATCAATATGTTGTTGTACATGTAGGAGATTCGCGTGTTTATTACATAGGTTCTTCGCTTAATCAATTGACCACAGACCAAACCTTTGTTGCCAGGGAATTAAGCCGAGGTACGATGACACTCGAACAAGCGAAAACAGATAAGCGCCGCAATCTGCTTTTACAGTGCGTTGGTGCTTCAAAAGCCGTTGAGCCGCAGGTGATCTGCGGCAAGGCTGAAAGGGGCGCATATATGCTGTGCTCCGATGGATTCAGACATGAAATTTCAGAAACGGAAATGTATGAGTCTTTGAATCCGGTTAATCTGATGAACAAAAACGCAATGCACAGCAACGCAAAATATCTGATTGAACAGGTTAAGAATCGCAACGAAAAGGATAATATTTCTGTGATTCTTGTTAAGGCGGAGTGAGGGAAAGACATATGACTGAAATCGGAACCGTTATAGACGGCAAATACGAAATATTAAAGGAAATCGGTCATGGCGGTATGTCTACGGTTTACCTTGCCATGGATAAGCGGCTGAATAAGCAGTGGGCGGTCAAGGAAATCCGCAAAAAAGGCAGCGGCAAAAATGATGAGATCGTTGTCAACAGTCTGCTTGCCGAAGCAAACCTAATGAAAAGGCTTGACCATCCGGCACTTCCGAGAATCGTTGATATTATTGATAACGGCATAACAATTTATGTCGTTATGGACTACATAGAAGGCGAATCCCTGGACAAAATTTTGAGTGAATACGGTGCGCAGCCTGAAGACCGGGTCGTTGAATGGGCAAAACAGCTTTGTGATGCACTTTCCTATCTGCACTCACAGAAACCGCCGATTATATATCGTGACATGAAACCGGCAAATGTAATGCTTAAACCAGAAGGCAATATTAAAATTATTGATTTCGGCATCGCCAGAGAATATAAAGAACAAAATCTTTCGGATACAACGGTGCTGGGTACAAAAGGTTATGCCCCTCCTGAACAATACAGCGGTCAGACTGATCCGCGTTCAGATATATTTGCACTCGGTATGACGATGCATCACCTGTTGACAGGCATTGATCCGAGAAACGGAGAGCCGTATGCCCCGGTCAGGCAATGGAATCCGGAGCTGTCCGAAGGTATTGAAATCATTATTGACCGTTGCGTCGAGCCGGCAGCGGAAAACAGATATCAAAGCTGTTCTGATTTGCTATATGATTTGGAGCATCCGGAACTCATAACAAAGGGCTTCAAGAAAAAGCAAAAAAGAAAATTGATTTCCTTCATTGTTGCGCTTTCTCTTTCCATAGTTCTTGCCGTTACAGGCGTTGGGCTCGATTTAGCGGCTACCAGCGTTAACAACAACGACTATGATGTAAATATCGCTACTTCGGATCCGGAAAAATATTTTGCGGCGGTTGAAATATATCCGGAAAGAACCGATGCTTATGAAAAATTGATTGAATACTATAAAACCCACGATGCCGCAAATGAAGACATTACGAAGATTGGAAATACAATCGAAGCACATGCTGATGTGCTGGATCTGACGCAGCCTGCCGTTGCAGATTTGTACTATGATATGGGGAAATTGTATTTTTCCGATTATGACGGGTCGTTTAAAAGCCGTGCGGTAAATGCACAGAACTTTTTTGCACAAGCATCTTCGGCAGAATCGGCAAGCTTTGATAAAAAGTCTATTGCATCCTGTTACGATTCCATCTGTAAATTTATGACGAATCAGAGCACGACAACCGAGCATACGCTTGAGGAATACAACCAACTGTTTGAGGAAATTGATTCATCGTTAAGCACTGTATCGCAAGCGTCAGACAGTGAAGCAAATTATGATAAAATCTCACTTTATTATGTGACTATGCTGCTGATCAACGACCAGGCTGAGTATATGGCCGGCGTTGGATTTGAGCGTCAAAGAGCATTGGATTTAATGAATACCTTAAATCAAAATACCAATGGTATCACATCCACTTTGGAGTATGTTAATGATTTGAAAGAGGAAATCAGTGTCAATTACGATTCGTTTATTGCAAACATCAATGCAAAGTACAACGAAGTAGAAAAAAGACAGCAGGGAGGTAATTAAAGATGGCGGAAACATTGTCCATATTATCTATTGTCTCTTTTGCTGTTGCCGGAGCAAGTTTTATGCTTGCGGTATTCTTCTGGTTTTTCTTTAAGATTCCAACCGTAATCGGCGATCTTTCGGGCAGAACCGCAAGGAAGTCTATTGCAAAAATACGGGCGGCGAATGAAAAAACAGGGGCGAAAACATATAAGGAAAGCAAAACAAATGCCGCCCGCGGGAAATTAACAGGCAATATTCCCGATTCAGCGAAGCTGAATAACAAGGAATCGCATACAAACTCCGGTAAACCGGAGACCGGCTTGCTGGCAGAAAACAAAGCGGGTAGCATCGATTCGGAAGAAACCGGTATGCTGGACAGCGAAGCCACAGGACTCCTGATTGACGAGGAAGCCACAGCTGCGCTTGATACAGCAGCCCCACCCGATGCAAAAAGAACCGGTGGAAAAGCACTTAAGCTCATGGAGGAAGTTATACTGATTCACACCGATGAGGTGATTCAATGAGCGAAATTTGTAAAGCAAAAATATTGTTTTGGGTTTCCTTTGCTTGTGAAGCGGTTGTTTCCGCAACGTTTTTGTGGATGCCGTTTGTCGGAGAGACCCAAAGCGGACAAATTATTACCGGCATTCTATTTTGGTTATTTCTGATATGCGGATATGTATGCATAGGCTTAGCGAATCATTTCCGAAAAAAGTATAACCTGAAAACACACCGCAGATGGCTGCATGCAAAGCAAAAAATTGGTCTGTTTGAATTCTTTTCAAATATTCCAGCGGCAATCTTTGACGCACTGCTCATAGCAGCTTTGCTGATTGCTGTCGTGGCAGCCTTTACAAAACTGAAAGAAACATACTTACCATACCCACTGCTTTCTTTGATACTGCTTTCGATGAATGCGCATTGCATGTTTAACGGAAGAGTTTATATATTTACCAATTTCAAACCGATAAAAGGAGACGAAAACCATGGCTAAAGCAAAAACAAACCTGTCTAAACGGTTGATTGCGGCGCTGTTGTCTGTGCTTATGCTGTTGAGTATAGTGCCGTTTTCCGCAACAACTGCACTTGCTGCCACAAATGAGCATCCTGATGCAGTAACCTTAACCGTTAAAGACGAAAACGGCAGCTCCATTGAGGGTGCCGATGTTACTTTCACGATTGATTCTCAAACCAACGGCGACTCGTGGAAAAGTGGAACGAACCTGACAACCGATGAATACGGCTGTGTGGAAATTCTGTCTAAAGCCGACTTTACTGCGAACGATTTAACACTTACTGCAACCATCAGCAAGGAGGGCTTCGAGACAAATGAAACAATTGCCGATGCGGCAATTACCTCTGATGATCAGAATTTTGAAGTTGTATTGATCAGCACAACGATAGATGATGTCAACATCGAGGGTAAAACATTAACCTATAACGGTGCACCGCAGGAACTTGTTTCTATTACAGGGCTTCAAGATACAGATACGGTGGACTATGGAACTCTTCCGGCTGGTGTAACATTGAACGAAGATGGTGAGCCGGTTGCAACGGACGCAGATACATATGAGCTTACTGTCACTGTCAGCAGAGACGGCAAGGATGATTTGATTACTAAAGTAACAACGGTTATCAATCCCGCAAATATTGAAGGGATTGATATTACCCCTGTGACCGGTCTTAAGTACAATGCGAAAAACCAAGCTCTTGTCACCCTTACCGGCTCTTTTGCTGAAGGCGACGCAGTAACATGGACTGTTAATGGGACTGACGAAGATTCCGATGCTATTCCTGAACGAATGGCGGTTGGTTCTTATACTGTAAAACTGACGATAGATCGTGGCTCAAACTACAACAGGTTTGAGAAGACTGTTGATGTTGATATTGCTCTTGGCGAAATCGACCTCGGTGATCTTAAAATTGAAGCAAACGATAGAACTTATGACACAACTGAGCAGGATCTTTTAATAGTAACGAAAGATGGCGACTACACCTTAGAGTACAGTACAGACGAGCAGACCTCTTGGGTAAAGGATACTATTCCTGTGGCAACAAATGCCGGCGAATATGTGATCTATGTTAAGGCAACTAAGGACAATTACAGCGACAAGGAAACGCCGGCTTTTCCGATTACTGTGACTATTTCTAAGGCTGATCAGAGTTTTGACTTTGATGAGTATGATGCAATGGAGAATGACGCAAACCCGGAAACTATTGAGTTGAAGGGTGCAGTTCCTTACGGACAGACTTATGACTTCTCTGCAACAGATGTAGAAGCATTGGCAAACGGCACAATTACTTATGAAATTGTTGCTGATGAATATGCTGCTGAAATCGCCACTGACGGTACTCTTACTGTAAATCATCCTGGCGCAATTACTGTTATTGCTAAACTCTCTGGAAACGATAACTATAACGAGTGCGTAATTAAATATTATCTGGATGTTACTGGTGCTGTTTCTTCCAACGGACAGTACATTGAATTTGCTGAAACTGAACGGAACTTTGTAATTGGAACAAGTTCCACGATTTCTGAACAGAAAGCAACCAAGAAAAGTATATGGATTACCGGTGACATTACATATAGTATCAACAATGTTGAAGGTGTTACCATTAATCGTTCGAATGGTAAACTTACTGTAACCGATATTAACAAACTTGTTGAAGAGGTTCGCAACGGTAATAATGAGATTGTTGTTACCGCTGAAAAGGAAGCGACCAGATTGTATGGGGCTGATAAGGTTTCTTATAAGATAGCACTTTCCTTTGAAGCAACACCGGCGGAGCCTTATACCTTATCTGCTACTGATGGCACAAACGATTGGTACAAGACCAAAGCCACCATAACTCCTGCTGCTGGGTATACGATTGCACAAAATGCGAGTGGCACTTTTAGTGCAACGACCGAATTCAACAATCAGGGTGCTGATGTACGTTACGTTTATCTGAAAAACACTGAAACAGGAGCTATCACTGATAGAATCGCAGTTAATATCAAGGTTGACTCTGTGAACCCTGCTGATTTAAAGGTGGAATATGTAACATCACCAATAAATACACTCCTTGAAGCAATCACTTTCGGTTTCTATAATCCGTCTGTCACATTGAGATTTACTGCTGCAGACGATACTTCCGGCCTTGATTATTTGGACTGGACATATACCCGCGAGGCCGGGCAGTCCGAAACGAACTTGGAAACTGAGGAGGGTACACTGACTTTTGCTGACGGCAAAGCAGAGCTTACATTGACCGCTTCACAGGCAAAGCAGTACCGTGGCAATATCTCGTTTACTGTGTACGATAAAGCAGGTAACAGCAACTCTGCAACAGACAATGGCAATGTGTTTGTCGTGGATACAATCAGCCCGATAATGACGGTAAAATATGCCGGAGCAGAGCCATATACGGCAGCACAGAATTCGATAAATGATGTTCATTATTTTAACGGTGATGTTGAAGTAGAACTTACCGTTACAGAAGCAAACTTCTATGATGAAGATGTCAAGGTTTCTGTATCCAAAGACGGTAGTGAATTTAATTCTGTAACGGCTTCTTGGAACGATAACAGCGTTGATGTTCATATCGGCACATTCACTCTTACAGGTGACGGTGATTATGTTGTTAAAGTAGAATACACAGATAAATCAGATAACGAAATGACTACCTATCAGTCGGAGACAATCACGATTGATACAACAGCACCGCAAGTCGAGATTGCTTACAGCCACGATGGGGATGAGCAAAAAACGACTTTTACCGTAAAGGAGCACAACTTCCGTCCGGCTGATGTAACGATTACCGGTACAATAAAAGATATTTCTGGCGCTGATATTACGTACACGGCGGAGCAGTTAACGGACTATCTGCGTAATGGTGAATGGCGAGAAATTGCTCCGGATACATATCAGATTGAATATGACGGTTATATGAACGGCATCTATAATTTGACGATGGATTATAAAGACCTTGCCAATTGGGATGCTGAGCCGTTTGCCGCAGATGAATTCATTATCGACCATGATGCACCGACCGATGTAAAGATCGAATACAGCAAATCTATTCGTGATACGGTTTTGGAAACAGTGACGCTTGGATTTTACAATCCGAATGTTACGGTTACATTTACCGCATTTGATACAAGCTCCGGCGTAGAGAGCTTTAAGTGGGGATATACGAAACAAGACGGTCAGAGTGATGTAAACCGTCCCACCGATGACGGTGCACAGGTAGTGAACGCCGTACAAGACAGTGCGGATGAGTCAAAGTTTACTGCTCAAATTACCCTTACGGCAACAGAAGCGGAGCAATTGCGTGGTTATATGTCCGTTATCGCAACCGATGCATATAACAATTCAAGCGATAAGGTTACGGATGAGGGCTATGTTCTTGTTGTGGATACGATCAGCCCGACGATGACCGCTGAGTACAGCAAAGAATCCAGAATGGTTGGTACTACGGCATATTATAACGGAGATGCTACCGTTACCTTTACCGTAAACGAAGCAAACTTCTTCCCCGAAGACGTTGTTGTTTCCGTATCGAAAGACGGCGAAGCACCATATGCCGTAACACCGAATTGGACAGATAAGAGTGTGGATGAGCATATCGGCACCTACACCCTTTCCGGCGACGGCGATTATGTGGTAAATGTTGAGTATACGGATCGCTCCACCAATAAGATGGAGTCGTACACATCACACACCATCACAATTGACACGATCAAACCCGTTATTGATGTCGAATATCAGAATACAAATCTCATCAACACCGTAAAAGACCGTGACGGGAATGACAGACAGTATTTTGACGATACGCAGACAGCGATTGTAACCATTAACGAGCATAATTTCAACGCCGACGAGGTCGATTTCCAAATCGTTGCCAAGGATGTAACCGGCAAAGAATTGGATGCTTCGGCGTTGAATACGCAGTCGGAGTGGAGCGTAGGCGAAAACGATGACATCCATATCATCACCATTACCTATCCGGGTGATGCGAACTACACGTTTGATGTAGATTATACCGACCTTGCCACAAACCAAGCCGACGATTATGCCTCGGATTACTTCACCGTGGATAAGACTGCTCCGACGAATCTGACTGTTTCTTACAGCACAAGCGTTCTGGATACCGTTCTCGAATCTTTAAGCTTCGGCTTCTATAACGCAAAGATGACGGTAACGCTTACTGCCGATGATATTACATCAGGCGTTCACAACTTCAAATACAGCTACTTGAACGCAGCAGGCGTAAGCCAAGTAAATGCCGAGCTGATTGATCAGGCTGTCGAAGCAGCGGATATCGAGTATTCGGAGGACGGTCTGACTGCGACAATGACCTTTGAAATTCCGAAAATGGTTCTGGGAGCGGACAATCAGTTCAACGGTACAGTCGAGTTTACGGCCTATGACCGCGCCGATAATGAAACCAATCAGAAGGATACAAAGCGAATTGTTGTGGATAATATCGCACCTACCGCGACCGTTCAATATAATACGCCTGTAAATGAGGTTAACGGTATTTCTTACTATGACGGCGATATCAATGCGACCGTAACGATTACGGAAGCAAACTTCTATGCAAACGATGTTCAAGTTATGGTTGCGAAAGACGGCGGAGCGCCATATGCCGTGACGCCGAGCTGGACAGACAACAGCGTGGATACGCATACGGGTACCTTCACACTGACGGAAGACGGAGACTATATCATCACGATAAACTACCGGGATAAGTCTTCTAACCAGATGCAGACTTATACCTCTAATCAGCTTACGGTTGATACAGACATTCAGGCTCCCACTTACAGCATCAACGGTGTTGCAAAAACAGAGGAAGGCGGTGCGTACAAAAACGATGTAACCGTAGCCTTCAGCTTTGAAGATGAGAACTTTGACACCAAGACGATCAGGCTTGAGAGAACGCGCTTTAATTCCGTTGAGGACGTGACGGACGATTTCATCCGATCCTCCGACACTGACCAAGGCGGCTCGGGCAGCTTTGAAATCCCGTCCGAGGTGGAAAATGACGGTGTTTATGTGTTGACAATCGGTATAACCGATAAAGCAAACCATACAACCGAATCAAGTTTAAAGTTCACAATCAACCGCTACGGCTCCGTGTATGAATACAGTGATTATCTCACCTCTTTGCTTGAAAAGCAGTACATTAAAATTGACGGCAACAATTCGGAGGCTATTACGCAGGATCTTGTGATCACAGAGTATAACGCAAATCAGATTCTCACGGATTCTTTGAATATTCTGATTACGCGTGACGGTGAAGCAATTGATACACAGTATACCTCCACGCCTACCGTTGACGGCAATGCAGGTATAGGTGAAAGCGGTTGGTATCAGTATGCGTATACCATCGCTAAGGAAAACTTCGCAGAAGACGGCGTGTATAAGATCACACTGACCTCTGCATATGCTGCCGATGATTCGGACAGGAACGAATCCACCAGCGTTCCGGAAAATTCGATTGATGCAGCCGGAAATCAGATCTTGCACACCATGGACTTCACAGTCGATACCACGAAGCCGGAAATCCGTAATATCGTAAATCTTGACAAGCCGATCGTGAATGCACAAACATTAGATGTAGACTATACGGTCGTTGATGTGGGCGGCTTACAATCGATTGAAGTCATTGTAAACGGGAGCACGATCGATACAATCACCGAGTTCGGTGATAGTGCTTTCAACTATTCAGGCAGCTTTACGCTGAATGAAAGTTCTGATGCACAAACTGTTCAGCTTAAGGTAACGGACATTGCCGGCAATGTTACAGATACCGCATCAGACGATTTCAGTACAAACGAACTTTATGTATTTAACGATACCATTACCGTATCTACAAACTTCTTCGTCCGTTGGTATGCCAATCAGCCTCTGTTCTGGGGTTCAATAGGCGGCGTTGTTGTGCTTGCGGGGCTCATTTGGTTCCTCGTTGCATTTAAGCGCAGAAAAAAAGATGACAAAGAAGCAAAATAAACGATTCGGTTA
>UMGQ01020519.1_pt1 | contig 15378 bp, 4 predicted proteins | sample 1965311 | NCBI WGS metagenome assembly UMGQ01 (sample SAMEA4836076, study PRJEB28245) | human gut metagenome | biome: gut microbiome; material: fecal sample | place: Denmark | collected 2008 | reverse complement strand
TCATCCGCCGGATCTTCGGCGTGGAGAGCGTGCCGTTTTCGTAGAAAACCATATCCTTTTCCGCCATAGCCACCAGGTATCTGTGTGCGGAGGAAACCGCGATCTTCATGGCTCCGGCGATCTCCCGAACGGTGGGGGTAGAAGAATACCGCTCAAAGTAGCTTTCGATGTACTCCCGGATGCGGAGCATAAGCTCCTCGCTCTTGCTTCTCATATTGTACTTATCTCCTATCTGGAACAAAAGTTCCTGATAGCTCTATTATACACATAACTCGGAGAAAGTCAAGAGAAAAAAAGAAGGTGTGCAATCAGATGCACACCTTCCGTGAAAAATCATTGAAATATGTGCTTGACCGCCTTTCAGATGGGCTGTTTTTACCAGCGGGTTGCTGTTGATTTCCAGCATCCTTTGAAAGCTGTCTACTGCTTCCGGTGAAGCCATGATTCTCATCTTTCCGGCATAGGCGAATACCCAGCCGAAAAAATTGCTGCTGAAAATGGCTCTCGTCCATAATATGCTTGATTTAAAAGTACCATTTTACCGGTCTCCCATTTCTACATGGGGTAGAAGCATTATTTCGCAGTCGATATGAGCCCTTAATTTAATAGTTCCAAATCACTTTCGCCTTGTAAGTCTTACCTCGTAAATCAAGAGGTATAATACTAATCGGTTGACTGCTATAAATCTAGTCACGCGTTGCTTTTGCCTTACAACTATTATATTGTTGTCTATATGTCAATACAAGATAATCAGTATTGCCGAATTGTGATACTATATATAAATCTTATTGTTCTTTTGTAAATCAAGTCAGTTGGTTGCTATCTATTTTGAAAAGTTGAGGACACATGATCGTATGGTTTTTAAAAATAGCCGAAATTTCGCGCAGATGGAGTATTATCTATTACAACATCTGTATAGCACAGTAATCACAAATATGGTATTTTTAGTTCACAGAGAGGCTCGGAGTAGGATCGGAAAGGAGGAGTGCCATGATGCAGCTTAAAGATTTGCAGGCAATGCCGGTAGACAACGGTTCTGACGGTGCTGTAGCGGGCTGGAGCACCATTAGCAATCATTGCAACAATACCACCAAGATGTAACTTTTGACGTTTAAGTGTCTTTTAGACGCGGGACATAACTTTGATTCGAAAAGAGCCTCTCGCCTCAAACAAAAATAGTTATTGCCCAAAAGGAGAATTGCAAGTGAATGTAAATCTAGCTTACTATAGTTTTGCTGACAATAAGTTTTACGAACCTCTTGACGTTTTAAATGCCGATATAACTATCTTTAAGGCTGTTTCAAGTGCATGTTCCAATGAATACGAGATATACGAAAGTGGTATTTACCTTTGTGCCACATCAAAATTGAAAATGCCAAAGCAAGGATGGAAAATTCATATTTCGGCGAGCTATGATAATGCTATTCACATTCTCAACATAGTCGCAAAAGAACTTGTACCACAGAAGTGTTCATTTAAAGTAATAAAGAGTCTTGACTTGTATTTGCTGACATCGCAAAAACCATTTTCAAGAACACAGTTCGGTAAATTCATTACCGTATATCCAGAAAGCAATAGCAGATTTATTGCTTTGCTCGAAATATTAAATAAAAAGCTATCCAACTTTGAAGGACCAGAAATACTTACTGATAGACAGTATAAGCAATGTAAAGTCCTCCATTATAGGTATGGGGGATTCGAGCCAATAGAAAAAGTAACCCCGTATGGGCAAACTCTATATCTTATCCAGAATGGTTTTGGAGCACTCACTGAGGATGTCCGAAGCCCCTATTACTCACTGCCAATTGGCATTGAGGAAATTATTTTAAATGAACCAATTCTGGAAATTCCTCGTTTGTTTCGGGAATATTCAGTTGAAAAGGCAATCCGGTTTACGAATTCTGGTGGAGTATATGAAGCAAAGCAAAAATCCACTCAACGAAGAGTGATAATCAAGGAAGCAAGGCCATTTACACAGATGACAAAAGCTTCGGTAAATTCAATAAAGCTAAGAGAAAAAGAAGCAGAGATACTTCAAAACTGTAAAAATTCATCATTCTTTCCAGAACTGATTGATTCGTTTGATGATTCGGGGCACTACTTTATAGTCGAAGAGTACATAGAGGGAGAAACCCTATTTCACTATGTATTACATAACAACCCATTCCTAAAAATGAAAGGCTCTGAGCCTGCTCGTCGGTATATCAAGACAATAGTGACTTTTGTGGCAGATCTTTTTTCTGCAATAGTCTACCTTAGCAGTAAAGGCTATGAGATGCATGACCTAACGCCAGACAATGTAATGATAACTGATGGTGGACAAATAAAAATTGTTGATATGGAGGGGTGCTTGCGAACTGGGGAATCCGAAGCATTTATAGGAAAAAACAGTTTCGTTATGAATGGAGATCGGCGTTTTGCAGCATTGAAGGAACTAGGACTGTTGTTGCTCTCATGCATAGTTACCGGAAAAGATGCTCTACTTGCACTAAATAGGGATGCAATATCTCAGCAACTAGAACACATAGATCATCTATACAGCTTATGTGACGAAATAAAGGAATTAATTCTTGAGTTGACTTTTGCAAGAGAAAGCTCATTCATTGCCGTTCGTAGAATTATCGACAGTCTCCAAAGAAAGCCGCTGGAGAAATTGGTAACTCGTCTGAATGGAGAATTTCAACCAAATACCCATGATGATATAGCCAGGGTTCTCTCTGGAATTATTGGCACGCACGGCAAAACGAAAAAAAGCACGTTTCCTATTACGCCACTGTTTGGGAATAGCATGAACTATGCGTGTGGAGAAGCGGGAATAGCAAACGGTTTAGTGCAGTTAGGACATATGGATTTTAATAAAAATTTCACGGAAACATGTTCATTTTTTTCTACATCCATACCTGTTGGTCTGTATACTGGCTGGGGAGGATGCATATGGTCATTAGCTGAATCTGGAAACTGTTTTCTTGGCGAAGAGCTTTATCAGAAGCATTGCAGAACATCAATTAAGTTGAATGAGCATTCTTTTTTTGCTGGAAGAGCAGGATTGTTGATACTTGCAATCAGGATGTTTGATGCAACTCAAAATACATGCTATTATGATGATGCAAGAATGATTGCTGACAGTATCATGCAAGAATATGACTATATGAATAACCAGCATATTGGACTGATGCGCGGAAATGCAGGTGTCGCATTGTCTATGCTTGCTGCTTATTGTTTGTTCTACGACAGCAAGTATATTGAGTATGGTAAAACTCTTCTGGATAGAGACCTAGAATTTTCATTTACCGACGAAGAAAAAATCGGATTTCCAGCAAAAAAGGGTAGTAATACTGTTCTTCCCTACTTTATGGAAGGAACGTGTGGTGTCCTTTCGGTTCTCCTTCGATATATGCCGTATTTTAACGGATATAGTACGATTGCGCAAAAGTTAGCTCAAGGGTTACATTTTGGCTTTTCTGTATCTGCATCACTTTTTGATGGAATGGCGGGAATCGGAAATACGCTCATTGACTGCTTTCATTCTTTCGGCAAACAACAATATTTTGATTGGGCACTTGAGGCTGCGCATTTTTGCTGGGCACACAGAATACCATACGACAATGAAACCATCGTTTTTCCTGATTCATATTGTCAAAGGATAAGTTCTGATTACGGATATGGCTCAATGGGAATATTGCTGTTTCTGAATAGGATACGTACAAGAGAGATAATCAATTTCGCCATACCTTTAGACGATTTTATCAGGGGGAGGCTGGAGAAAGCAGCCTTGAAAAATAAATTCAACGAATCATAGAATAATTGTCCTTACGAACGAGATGATCGTATGTTCAAAATACCGATTAAGGGTGTTATAATACATACGGAGGTGAGGTAAATGCGTTTTTTGTCGAAGAATCTACGCAATTTTCGCAAGGCACGAGGGCTCACACAGTTACAACTTGCAGAACTGCTCAATGTTTCTGTCGGGGTCGTTTCGAAGTGGGAAATTGGTTTATCTAGCCCTGACATAGATACCATTGCGTTGATGGCTGAATTGTTTGATGTCTCAATTGATGTTCTCGTAGGATATGAATTGAGCCATAGAAACATGAACAGTTATAAGACTCAGGCTCAAAACTACATGGGTGCACATAATTTTGAGAATTGCATCACTGTTGTTGAAACAGCCCTAAGAAAATATCCTAACGATTACGACCTGGTGTTCTATTTTGCAGGAATATATTTGAATGTAGGTGGTATGACCCACGATGAAAAGCATATGCATCGTGCACTAGAACTTTATGAGAAAGCACTAAAACTGCACGATCCATCAAGACATGATATAAATGACAGATATGAGATCATGGATTTCATGGCTAGGATTAATATTGCATTGGGCAATGTCGATCCAGCACTAAAGTTCCTAATGAAAAACAATTTTCACGGAGCATGTGATGACATGATTGGATATATGATTGCAACCAAGAAACAGAATCCTTCTGAAGCGTTGGAATACTTAAATAGAGGATTTGTGAACAGCGTTAATAACCTGTTTCGCACCTGCATCGGATACTCTTTTGCTTTCTGCGATTTATATGATTATGAACAGGCACTCGATGTTTTGCTTTGGCTCAAGGACTTTATCAAAAGTGTCTGTAGAACCCAGAAGGTATGCATTTTAGACAAGAGCTATGTGCTTGTCCTCTGCGAAATTGCTGTTGTCTATGCAAGGAGAAACATGAGAGCAGAAACAAAGGCCTACTTATGGGATGCAATTAGAAGTGCTGTCGCTTTTGATTCGGAGCCTGACTACGATTTAAGGGGCTTAAAGTTCGTAAGCTATAATGCTTCAGCTCAAGTTACAGATGACTTTGGAGAGACCGCATTAGATGGAATCGAATATATCATAACGGAACAGGATGCGTTGACAAAGGGATTACTAAGGTCAGTATTTGAGGAATTGAAGGCAGAGAATAATGAATTTAAAATATGAAAAGGAGCGGAGATAAGAATGACTGAATTTAAAAAAATGCTTTTCAAAAATAAGGGTCGCATAATCAGCACTGCATTGCTTAATATTGCCACATCTTTTGCAATGGTGTACGCCGGGTACTCGCTCTCGTATATCTTTACGAGCTATGAAAGCAACGGAAATCGCGCCGGGGAGCTTGCCTTAAGCTGTGTTGCAGTATTCTCAATTTGGCTGCTTGCCATTTTGATATTCTATTTCGCTGGAATTTTTCAAGCAGGCACTTTAAAAAAACTCAAAAATGATCTCCGCAGTCTTATTGCCAAAAAAATTTCTCTGATTAATTACGATGAATTTACAAGCAAGGATTCCGGAAATTATATCTCGTGGCTTACGAATGATGTTGAAAACATAACGAGTCAATCTTTCGTGTCACTTTTTTCAATTGTAACGAGCATTTCGACCGTTCTGTTTTCGATAGGTGCTCTCTTTATAATCAGCGTTTATGTTGGCATAGCAGCAATAGTTTTGTTCTTTTTCGTATCGGTGCTTCCTCAGATTGCGGTCAAGGGACTCGAAAAAGCCAATAAAGAGCGTTCAGCTACACAAGAAAAGAGCCTCGAAAGCTTTAAGGATTCAATTATGGGTTTCCCTATATTCTATTTGACTAGATCCTTTCCTACCATGGCAGAGCGCATAAAAAGCGCATCGTACAGGCTCGAAAATGCGAATTTCTTATTCGCAAAACGCAATCTTGGTATTCAATCATTCATCATTGCTATGAGTACATTTGGGCAGATAGTGATTTTGACAATTACGGTGTTTGCTGCCATTTTAGGTATCGCACCTATTGGGGCAGTAATTTCGGTTGGAAATCTTTCTGGCAGCTTTTTTAATTCTGTTAGTGATACAGCCCAGGGAGTTGCCGTATTAAAAGCTTCGAAATCGCTTTGGGAGAAATTTGAAAGTTCAAAGGAAATGGATAAGAGAACAGAAGTTATTGATAGCGTTGATTTTATTAAGCTCGATAATGTTGGGTTTAGATTTGAACAAAAAGAGGTACTTCAAATCAAGAGCATGAACTTTCGTCAAGGCGGTAAGTATGCCCTTGTGGGCGAAAGTGGCTGTGGGAAAACGACACTGGCAAAGATACTGATGGGACTGCTTGAAAACTATACGGGTACTATCCTATACGGAGATAAACCATTGAACCGTATTTCGAGAGATAGCCTTTATCAGGCAGTCGCTTATGTAGATCAAAAGGTATATCTGTTTCAAGATACATTACGATTCAATATAACCCTAGGGGCAACGTATTCAGAAGAGCGAATTGATGAAATTGTACGAAATTGCAATCTGAAATCATTTGTTGACTCTCTTCCCAATGGTTTGGATACCCAAATTGCAGAAGATGGGAAAAACATGTCCGGAGGCCAGAGACAACGAATTGCATTAGCAAGAGCATTGATACGGAACGTGGCTTTAATCATCTTAGATGAAGGGACTGCTGCACTCGATGAGTCAAATGCGCTCGAAATTGAAATGGGACTGATGCGTGATCCAAATATAGGAGTGATAATTATTACCCATACACTCCGCAATGAGGTGAAAGAGTATCTTGATGCCGTATATGAACTCAAGCTCATTAAGTAACATGATATGGTTGTGCCCAAAGACAGTTTTATAATATCGGTGTAATAGTTAAACTTATACTCTGAAGAAAGTCGAAGTAGAACAAACAACTGCTTCGGCTTTCTTGCGTATTGTTGAAAGACGAGGTATTGAATTCGTTATCATGTTAGCGTATGGATCGAACAATATTGGTCGCATCATGAAACAGATTTATTCACCATTCATGCAGAGGACGTTTTATGAACAATTCAGCTATTTTATACATCCTCAACTAAGTACACTGTATGACTGTACAGCTATATGGAACATTTATATGCCGAATGGAGTTGAAAATATATTTAGCATATATGGCAAATATGGCAAAATATTACAGAGCCAGTCTTGTCAATTATCACCAAAGAATTATATAATTATGGCACCAGGGAATTGGAAGACATCTGAGTAAAAATATGCGGTTAGACGACCTGATTTTTGTAATTTTTTGACTCTATTCTATCTTCGGTGCCGTGTTTATAAAATGTGTACCTTTGTACACAGCTTCCGTCCGCAGAACAGAATGTGTATAAACATACATATTCATTTCCGAAACATACCGATTAGCATGATAATGCGCCATACTCTGCATGGCTGCAAATAAACGAAAGTGAGGTATACACATGAAAACACGACTAAGAGGAGCGCTTGCTATGATTGCTCTCATTGCATTCGTAGTAACTATGCTCCCCCTCTCTGCATTCGCAGAAGCAAGAACGAGCTTTATACGCTCGCGGATTGATTCCCGTCCTGCCCGACCGGACAGCGGGATTGAAATCGTACCGCATAAAACCGAAAACCCAAAGCGCAGTGCCATTTGGGACGGCAGTATCGCTGCGGGCTTTGCCGGAGGCAGCGGCACTGAAGACGATCCGTATCTTATCTCAAATGGCTCTGAGCTTGCATATCTTGCTCAGCAGGTAAACAGCGGCAATAGTTATGAAAATGTTCACTTCAAACTCACGAACGATATCTATCTCAATGATACAACGGATTGGGAGCTTTGGGGAACGACGGGCAGCTCTTCAGCCGGTAAAGTGGATACATGCGATGAAGAAATCGAGCCGACCAAGCAGGACAAAGGCGACAAGATGGATGCGCCGATTGCAATTCCGGTAAGACCTGCACCGAAGACCGAATTGGAGTCGGACGCTCTTTCGGACGCTTTGAATGCTGCCGGGCAGAGCAACACCTTTGTCTCAACGGGCAGCTATCCGTGGCGGGTTGATTCAACCACCTACGATGGGCGCACCGCTGCGCAAAGCGGAAACCACAATGTAAGCAGCTCTACATCTTCCTGCAGCACTACCGTGACACTTTCGGCAGGCGACATCGTTTCTTTTGAGTACTGTGTAAGCTCAGAAAGCAATTACGATAAATTCAAGTTTTCGGTCAACGATTCCGTTGTGCTGACAGAGAGCGGCTTGGTTTCTTGGAACAGCTATTCCTATCAGGCAACTGCCGACGGCGAATACACCTTCATGTGGAGTTATGCAAAAGACAGCAGCGTCAACGGCAACAGCGATGCCTGCTGGGTCGATAACGTCTATATTGGTGCTCCGCTCGCTGTAACGGGTATTGATGTGCTTGAACAGCTCGATATTCCTGTGAACGGCACCGGAACTGTCGCCTACAGCATGCTTCCGGAAAACGCATATAACAAAAATGTATCATTCGAGTCGGCGGACGCAGGCATTTCAGCGGTTAATGCAAACGGAGTCGTAACCGGTGTTTCCGCCGGTGAAACCACCATTACTGTTACGACCGAGGACGGCGGATTTACCGGAGCCTGTACAATAAATGTTTATAACCAAGCTGTTACCGGGGTGACGATTGAACCTTCGGAAGCAGAACTCAATGTTGGTTCTTCAACGAAGCTTACAGCGACCGTACTTCCTGAAAATGCATCAAATAAGAACGTAGTCTACTCTGTAGATGATGAGAGCATCCTTTCTGTTGATCAAGACGGTAATGTAACCGGGCTTTCGTTGGGAACTGCGACCGTGACCGTCACCACCGAGGACGGAGGCTTTACCGCTTCATCCGAAATCACCGTGATGCCTGTGCAGGTAACGGGGGTAAGTATTTCGCCTAAATCGTCTTCTGTTGGTCTTGGACACACGGTTCAGCTTACCGCTTCGATCACGCCATCAAACGCAGCAAATAAAAATCTTTCCTGGTCGGTAAGTGACGAAACGATAATTTCTGTTGACGGCCAGGGAACTGTCACAGGGCTTTCAGGGGGAACTGCGACTGTGACCGTTACCACCGAGGACGGAGGCTTTTCTGCTTCTGCTGAGATTACTGTTTGCTATGCTCCGGCAAATACATGGACAGCCATAGGAACAATGAATAATGAGTTTTGCGGTGTGTTCAATGGTGATGGCTATGCTGTTCGAGGTATCTATATAAACACGCAAGAAAGCTACCAAGGTCTGTTCGGCAATAGCGGTGGTGATTCAATAATTGCCAATCTTGGAGTTGCGGAGTCCTATATTTACGGAGATATGGAAGTCGGCGGCGTGGTCGGCCGTAATGATACCGGATATAATGGCGTCGAATATAGTGGCGGCACTGTCACCAACTGTTACAACACAGGCAGCGTAACCGGCGAAGGACCTGTCGGCGGTGTGGTTGGCTTTAATGTAGGCACCGTCATCAACTGTTACAACACAGGCAGCGTAACCGGCAATGGATATGTCGGCGGTGTGGTCGGCACTAGTGGCGGCACTGTCACCAACTGTTATAACACAGGCAGTATAACCGGCAACTGGGTCGGCGGTGTGGTCAGCGATAACAATGGCACTGTCGCCAACTGCTACAATGAAGGCAATATAACCGGCAATGATGGAGTCGGCGGTGTGGTCGCCTGGGTCGGCGGCGTGGTCGGCGATAATCGTGACTCTGTCACCAACTGCTACAACACGGGCATCGTGAACGGCAATGAAAGAGTCGGTGGTGTGGTCGGCTGTAATGAAGGGGGTACTGTCACCGACTGTTACAACGAAGGCAGCATAACCGGCAATGGATATGTCGGAGGCGTGGCCGGCTATAGTGAAGAAAGCGATAGCCATGTTACCGGCTGTTACAACGCAGGCAGCGTAGCCGGTGAATCCTGGGTCGGAGGCGTGGCCGGCTATAGTGACAGCAATAGCCATGTTACCGGCTGTTACAACGTAGGCAGCGTAACCGGCGAAGAATATGTCGGCGGCGTGGTTGGCCCTAATAACGGCACCGTCACCAACTGCTACAACGCAGGTAGCATAACCGGCAATAATGAAGTCGGCGGTGTGGTCGGCTATAATTCGAAAACTTGGTATGGCACTGTAACCGCCTGTTACAACATCGGCAGCGTAAACGGCAATAAAGATGTCGGTGGTGTGGTCGGCTATGGCACTGTCACCAATTGCTATTATTACATTGACTGCTGCGCAAGCAGCAATTCATACGGCACTGCACTGACAAACGAGCAAATGCTTCGTGCCGAATGCTTTGAAGGGTTTGACTTTGAAACCGTATGGACAATGGACGGAAACCCAGGCTATCCCTACCCTAAGCTTGTAAATAATCTCCAGACAGCGGCCCCTTACATGGTAATTCACAATATCGGCATCAAAGGAGGTACATATACTGCCGACAAGATTGAGGTATTCTTCGGCGAACCGGGGACAACTGTTTCGGCACTTCCGATTGAAATTCCGGGCTATGCGTTTGATGAAACCGTTGAAGGTACTTGCATGAGCGGTGTTGTTGCTGAAGACGGATCGCTTGAATTAGCTCTGTTCTATAATGATGATGGGATGGAGCAGCTCCCCGAAATAGATATAACAAAAAAGAGCATCTACGTGGTAGAAACAGGTACGCTTTACCCGGTTAAGAACGCAAAGGTAACTGTGCGCACCGCAGAGGGCTACGAGATTGAAGCTATATCGAACTTTCTGGGTTTGGTGGAGGTCAGCGTGCCTGACAGCTCGTCCTACACTATAGCAATTTCATGCGAGGGGTATTGCCCCAAATCATTGGAAAACGTTATTCTGAAAAACGGAGAGTTCTATGAGGCAGCGTTGTCCAAGATCGATTACAGCGCACCATTGGGCGGCAGCGTGGAGGTAACCTATACGGATGCAAATACAACTGCGCCGCTGGATATCCTTGCTGCAACAAAGCGCCTGAACAGTGAAGAGGCAAATTTTGAATTCACAATAACGGCAAAGAGTTTCTCCGATCTTACGGATGGTCAATATGAGCTGCTGCAAGACGGTGACGTAATAAAAACAAGCACAGACGGCGTATTTAAGCTCAAGGTTTCTGACCTTAAGCCCGATATTCCGCTATGGATACGCATAAGGGATGACGGAAAGTACTGTAAGCCCGCCAAGCTGGGACTTTCCACCTACACCGGTGTATTCGGTCTTCATGACGGGGATGAGGTCAAGCTTATGGATAAGCTCGAATTGCCAATTCCTTCGGATATTCCTTTTCTGGGCGGTTCAGTAATATCTTTGGATCTCGGATACATTCCTGTGAAGGTTAAGTCAAAGGGCGATACCGTCAGAATAGGTCTCGGAACTGATAACCTTTTCGACCCGGAAGATAAGGATATGTGGGAAAAGCTTAAGGAGTCCGTAAGGAAGGGGGCTGCTGCATACGGAGCAACGGCATTTGGTACTGTTGACCTTGGTGGAAAAGTGAAGCCTGACCTGAAGATTATAGGCTTTGCCGAAGGCAAAATAACAGCGCACGGTTTGGAAGTCGTCTCAGGTGAGATGATTATACAGGCGAAAATAAAATATGAGCATGAATGGCAAACGTTTGCCTGGGTTATCCCGATTGTCATCAAGGTTGGAGTTGGACTTGAACTTGAGAATACGCTTGAGATCGATTGGGAGAATGGTTTAAAGGTCAATGACCGTGTAGAATTGACCATTCCCAACCTGAAACCTAAGGCGGGAATCGGCATTGCCTATGTTGCGGATGTTTCCGTTTACGGCAAAGCAGAAAATGTCCTTGGTTTTGATACCAAGACAAATTATTATTTCGGCGAACTCAAAGGCGAGGCCGGTCTATCGGCAAAGGTGCTGCTCTGGGAAGGCAAATGGTGCCTCATCAGCGGTCAATGGAGATATGCTGAGGGGTATCTTAAAAGCGGTCATTCATTTGATGAAATGAGTTACTCCCTGATCTCTCGTGATTATCTTAAAGAGCAGTCCGGGTGGTTGGGAGACAAGCCCGCAAAAGATGCCGTTGGCGCAAAGCAGACCAGCGTTTTGCAGGAAAATGTACTTAGCATTGCATCGCCTATGCTTGCAAATGTAAACGGAAAGCTCATTGCCGTTTGGATTGCGGATGACGGTTCAAGAACAACCGGCAACCACTCGCAGATTGTTTATTCCCTCTACAATGAAGCGGATAACACTTGGTCGGCACCCACTGCGGTTTGGGATGACGGCACTGCGGACTTTACTCCGCAAATGGTTTCCGACGGCACAAATGCTTATGTTGTATGGGCTGACGCAAATACGGTTTTTGACGAGAACGTTACAACAGAACAGATGGCGGCAGCGTGTGAAATAAGCTATGCGAAGCTGTCCGTTGATGAAAACGGCAACGGCACCGTCTCGCAGCAGCGCAGATTAACCGAGAATTCTTCTCTTGATTTCCAGCCCAGCGTTGCTGTCGATGCAAACGGTGTACACATCGCATGGATACGCAATGCGGCTAACGATCTGCTTGCGCAGAGTGGAACCAATGCCATAATGTACTGCACCGAAACAGGAAGCGAAATCGAATTGCATTCGCTTGCAACCCCGATAAGCTCGCTGGCAATCGGCTGCATGAACGGCAATGTCTGCATTGCATATTGTTCCGATGAAGACGGTGATGCAGCTACTGTCGATGATGTAAAAACCTACTTTGGCACAGTTGGTGGCAGCTTCGCAGCAATAACCGAGGGCGCTTCAAACTCATCAACGGTTAGCTTCATGCGGTTCGGTTCGGAAGGAAACAAGCTTTTCTTCATGAATAACAGTATCTTGTGCTCTTATGACGGCAATGCGATTAAGCAGTATGATTCTGTGACTGAACCGGGCAACGATTACTCAATAATCAACGATGGAAGTAACACAACATATCTTCTCTACAATGCAAACAATGGGGACAACTCACAGCTGTATCTGAGAATTTATGATCCATCGAACGATACATGGAAACAACCCATTGCACTTACAAATACCCCCGGCTATGCGGAAAACTTCTCTGCCGCAGTTCTCGGAACAAAGGTTGTTGCAATGTTTACGAGAAGTGACGTAACCATGGCTGCTGACAGCATGGAAACCTCAACTGACCTCTATGCCGTTGTCATGACTCCCGCTCACGACCTGTGCCTGAGTGATGTTGCGTATGATTCAGATTCCATAACTCTCGGAGGTACGCTGCCAATTACTCTTACGGTCAAAAACAACGGTGAGTTGGATGAAACCGGAGTTGTTGTGACAGTCAGTGCAAACGGTGTTGAGACGCAGAGCTTCACAATCGACACGTTATTGAACTCCGGCGATACTCAGCAAGTCAGCATTGAATATGTCCTGCCGAACACAGCGGCCGTCACAGAATTTACATTCAGCGTAACGTCATCATCGGGTGAAGAAATTCTTCTTGATGATAACAGCATCGCAAAAGAACTGTTCCTTGCTGATCTGAGTATTGATGTTCATAAACTGATGTCGGATTCTGTTTCAACAGTGCTTGTACCTGTCTCGAATATCGGCTTTGTCGATACGAATGCAACCCTATACATCAGAAGGGATACTGAAGATGGTGAGATTCTTGCACAGTTCGATATGGGAGTTATTCATGCAGGGATGATGCAGGTTATGGAGTTCTACGATGCATACATCAAATCGTTGATGGAAGGGAGCAGCAGTCTATGCTTCTCAGTTGTTGCAGACAACGACGAGTACATGATTGCGAACAATTCCAACTTCATATCGGTAACCGAGATAGACTTGTCGGATTCACAGTACAAGTTTGCCGTTACCTTCGTCAACATGGATGGAGAAGTGTTGTCAACCCAGAATATTGCTTATGGCGATGCTGCGGTTGCACCGGAAGCACCTGCTATGGAAGGATATATCTTTATTGGATGGGACAAGGAGTTTGGTTACATTACAGACACTATGACTGTAACGGCTCGGTATGCTATTGCCCGAACAGTTACGTTTGTGGATTGGGATGGAACTGTGCTTTCAACACAGGTTGTTGCCGATGGAAATTCCGCAACAGCCCCTGAAGTCCCTGAACGCGAGGGCTATACCTTTACAGGCTGGGATGTGGAGTTTACCAGCGTGACTGAGAATATAACGGTCACTGCACAGTATGATATCAAAAAATACTCTGTTGTTTTCTGCGATTGGGACGGAAGCATTATATCCGAACAGGTAGTTGAACACGGCGAGGCAGCGATTGCACCGCCTGATCCGGCTCGTGAAGGATTGAACTTTACAGGCTGGAGCATTGATTTCAGCATCATTACATCGGATTGCTTTATCTATGCAGTTTACGCTCCGATAGCAAACTCCGGCGATGCCAGCGGAGACGGCGCGGTCAACGCTGTTGATGCCCTTGTTGCCATGCGATATGTTCTCGGAGTTTCAACCGAGAGCCTTACGCCCGAACAGATCGCCGCTGCGGACTTCAACGGGGACGGCGCAGTGAATGCCGTCGATACCCTGCTTATCATGAGATTCTCGCTGGGATTGATCGAAGCCGTCGTCAGTGACCCTGAGCAAGGCGCCTGAAAATTCAATCCGTACGGGCAGAAAACCGAACAACGTAATTAATTAACCTATACCGGGCGGTTTTACGCCGCCCGATATAAATAAAAAATAAGGAGACGAAAATGAAAAAACTCTTCGCAATGCTGCTCAGTGTCGCTATCATTCTGAGCACAATCACGATCCCTGCATATGCGGAAACCGGATCACCAACCGATAACGACGTCGTTTTCAGCATTGAAAACGTCACGGCAGCTCCCGGCACAGATGTGTCGGTAGCGTTTAATATCGAAGGCGAGTATGAATCTCACGCTCTCACGGCATTCGTGAGGTACGACACAAATATGCTTTCCGTCGTCGGTAACGGTATTGTTCAGGGGAACATCTGGCAAAACATGATCGCTGGCGGCGGTACGATCGTCGCTGATGCTGTCACGCGTCCGGGACAGGTTCCCTTCATGGCAATCATGCCGACCAATCCGTTCAGCGGAAGCGGAACCATATTTACCATGAATTTTCATGTAAATGAATCCGTAGAGCTCGGCACTGTGATTCCTCTTGAACTTGAAATAAGGGAATTCTACTATATGCCCGTGCAGCAAACTTCTCCTACCCTCATTCCGTTCACATCCGACAACGGTTCAATTACCGCTCAGGTTTACCACTCGGTCACCTTTGTTGACTACGACGGCACTGTTCTTTCCGCTCAGAGTGTTGCCCACGGTTCCGCCGCAATTGAGCCGACAGCCCCCGAACGTGAGGGTTATGCCTTCATCGGATGGGATAAGGACTTCTCAAACGTTACGGAAGACATGACCGTTACCGCTCAATACTCGGCCAACAGCTATTCGATTACCTACACCATCAACGGTGAGGAATACACCGCTCAGACCTATGAATTCGGAGCAGCGGTTTCCGCACCCGAATACACCGTTCCCGAGGGACACACCTTCTCAGGTTGGAATATTCCGGAAACCATGCCTGCCG